>Ga0081540_1001508_pt1 | contig 20024 bp, 19 predicted proteins | sample TabmetS2T1R1_FD_71024 | JGI IMG/M metagenome (GOLD analysis project Ga0081540, IMG submission 71024) | Tabebuia heterophylla rhizosphere microbial communities from the University of Puerto Rico - S2T1R1 | ecosystem: Host-associated > Plants > Roots > Rhizosphere ... | reverse complement strand
CACCGCGGAACGAGAGGCCGAACTTCGCCTCCGGCTTACTTTCCACACCGCCTCGCGCCGACGCGATTGCCCCCGGCTCGCGGCTCCCCACCGGGGCCCGCACAACACTTCCACCTCTAGCATCAACAGCATGCCTGGCACAAAAATAATAGGGACGCTCGTCACCAAGCGTCCCCACACCCCGCAGCCGTGTTTCGAACACGCAGTAGAGTTGGGACGACGCACGCCTCGCACCCCTCCAGGAGTTGCGAACTACTGGTATGGCTCGAGACCAAGCGACGCCCCCGGCCAGTCTATAGCTGCCGATCCAACAAGAAAGACGGACGTTGGTCCTAACCCGTAAGCTCACGGCCAGTTCATAGCCATCCAGCCGGCCAAGGCCCGGGGAAATGCGCAGTTTGCAAACCGCGGCGGGCACCGCTCGTCGAGAGCAGGTTCGGCACTTGGTTCACGAACTGGATGACGAGCGGCAAGGTAAAGTGCATGAGCGCAGAACGATCCATCGGGGATGATCGGCTGCTGCATGATGATCCTCATTTCGTGGTGGTCGTGCAACTCGTAGGGCTTTGAGGCGCGGAGCGGCCATGCAGTTGGCATTGAATCCCAGCCCGCATCGGCACGCCCGTTAATGGATCGATAAGGATTGAAGTGTTAGATTCTGAGTCGTTGGGTGGCCTTGTCCCCGCACGAGCCGTCCAACAATAACCTGCCCCGGGCTCCCCGCGCCCGGGGCGGTTTGTTTCAACAGTTGGTTATCGCTAAGCAGCGCGCGACGCGGCGACCTTCGGGTGGCGCTTTGTTGCTCTCCAAACACGCATCGCTCTGATAACAGAACATCGCTAAAGGTGCGATTGCACACATGCGCGCGAATCTATAGTTGCAATGCTTGGGCGTCGATTGGTTGGAACCGAGTGCGGGAAATTGTGCGGAACCTTTTGGCGCCCACCACAGCCGATGCCCCTCGGTATGGTGAGATATCCCGTCTGAATTGATGCGGGACGCTTGGCAACAAGCGTCCCATTTTTTCGACGACCAATCCAGTGTGATCCTCTTCATAATTTCGCCCTGCGGTGAGCACTAGCTTGCGCGATCCCGCCCGCGTTTCTGGTAAGCTCTGACAGGCTGGCGCGGGCAGCTCGCGCGGTTAAGCTAGCGTCGATGTCGTCAGATCGCTTCCTCCCGCGGTCGCCTTTCTTCATTGATGGAGCTAGGGCCCTGGCCGCCGTAATGTCCCAGATCATGGCACCGTCCGTCACGATGTCGTCCGGCCTCGATCCGGTTTGTAGGCCCTCCCGGGATTGGGGAGACCCGGTACTAGGCTTCGGTTCGCTTCTCCGTTCTCCCACATCATTGTGAATAAGCACACTTACAACTCCCGCCAGAATCATCACACTCCTCCTTCCATTGGTTCGGTGCGAAACGCGGGCGGGGCGGGAAAATGACTAGTCTTACTGAGCAGATCGAACAATTGCGGCTGCAGATCAACGAGGTCGCATCCGACGAGCATGCCCTCGTCAATGACCTGGCCGGTACCCTGAAACAGGTTGATGAGAGGCTGCTGCGGGAAGTGCGGTTGGTAGCTGCGGAACATGAGGTTCGGCGCTGCGCAATCCTGCGGGAATTAGAGACGTTGGCGTCTCGGCTTAGCGTGTTTCCGCGATCGCGGCAGGCAAGTTTTGCAATTGAAGAGCCACACCTACATCTATCTCCGCAAAGGTCGGCTCGCAGCTACCAATCGAGCAATGACCCGCCCCGACGAAGAGGCCATGCTGCAGCCAACTAGCAAGGCGCACTGCCCCTTCGCCGCAATCGCAATGGGCATGGATGGCTTTGCAAGTTGAGTTCGGTATAGCTTCCATGCGGAACTCGAATCGCGTGTTTGGCGCGAAGTCGCAATTTCGGTCGCACGCGTTCGATCTTGACCGCCCGCCGTATCCACGGCGCTCGCAAGCAAGGCGGTGGAGCCATCGGCAGCGCAGATCCGCCCGACCCCGCTCTCGTCGAGATCAGGGCACTGGCCAGCGAGCGTGATGGTTTCTCAATCGGATTGCGACATCCCGGCCACGATAACGTCGACGCTGCCGCGCAATCAAGCGTGGGCAAGCCCGCATTGATTTCATTGAAGACGAGCTTGAGATTGCTGCCCGCCAGTACGACCGCTTCCATAATCTTTTGTCTCCCGGTCCTGGGCAAGAAGAGCCGATTGCCCGGTAGCCGAGAAGCTGGGAGCACGTCATTGCTCCGTCCAAGTCGTTTCCGCAATCTGGCAGAGCGCCTCCTCGTCAGTGACAACGAGGTGTGTGCCCGCAATTCTGAGCACGTTGGCATGTTTCAGCTGACTGAGTTGGCGGTTGACGTTCTCACGTGACAGGCCGAGATAGCCGCCGAGCTCGCTTTGCGACACTTTAAGGTCTACGCGCACGCCTTCTTTGCTGGTTCGGCCATGTTGTAACGCCAGCCGCAACAAACCTCTGGCCGTGCGGCGCCGCACATCGAGGGAGCTGTCTTCGATGATTGCCGAAGCGGCTCTTAGTTTTTCGCAAAGAACTTGCACGACCTCGAGCAGGGCTTGCGGATGGGCGATCAACAAGGGCAGCAGGTCTCGCGAGTGAACGAGAAAGACCTCGGACTTCTCCAAGGCGACCACGTCGGCGGTGCGCTGTCGGCCATCGAGAACCGCGATCTCCCCCGTGGTATCGCCCGGCCCGAGAAAGTTGAGCACGACCTCTTTGCCGTCCACGGTATTGCTCATGACCTTGATGCGACCCGTGACAATCACCATCAGGGTATCGCCGCGCTCCTGCCGTCGGCAGATGACGTCTCCGGTTGCGTACTGCTTGATGTGACCGCGCTCTATGAGGGTGTCGAGCGCGCTATCGGACAGGCTGCCGAAAAAGGTGTTGTGCTTCAGGAATAGCCGGAGGCCTTCGCCGGCCGGCGTTTCATCTTTCAGTCGTTGCATGGAATGCTTTTTCACGGCCACCCTTCGAGAGGCGGGCGGTTCTGAAGATTTGCAGGTTTCGACGTCTTTCGGATCAGTCACGGCACCCTCGCATTCAGCTCATCCAGCACAGGCCTGTCGGCGCGACGTTCGCCGGAAACCATTGTTTCGCTTTGCGAACCTTTGTCTTTGCTGACCGCTCGCACTAAAACATGTCCGCAGACTAGAACGCCGGCGTTATTTGAGCGTTAGTCGGCCGTCACCGGTCCACGGACCCGCAATGCCAAACGTGGCGTTGCCTGCTCTGCCGGATCGGCGCTCGCGCAATTCACGCTGGATTGACGGGGACGGGTTTAAGTCGGAATGATCGGGCTGTCGCCCGAGCGTGGGTGCGCGCTGAGGTGCTCTGCCGTGCATGGTCATCCTTTTCCCGGGCCGCTGCAGCTGTGGTGGGGCAAGAGCAAGCCCGCGGAACGGCCGCGCAATTTGTTCCATTTGCCCGAGGACGACATCGCCCCTGTCAGCGATCGCTTTCGGGCCGGGGGAGCAAACGGTCATATCGGCGGCAACGGGCAGGTGCGCAGAACCGCCCTGCACCAGCTGATGGCCAAACTCACCCAACGCATTAGCAGAGCGGCGGCGGCGGACGACAATAGCGCTATGCCGTCGGGATATACTTATCTGCTGCAGTTCATTGCCCACGACATGGTCGACAGCGTTCTCAGTTTTAATATTCATGATCCCGACATCGTCCCCGGTGCGCGCAACGCCCGCTTGGAGCCGTTAGGTCTGGAGACGCTTTACGGCGCTGGGCCAGATGAGTGTCCGCAAGCCTACGAATATACTACCCAGCAGCAGACACGAGGTCTGATACCGCGCATTAGGTTGCGCCTCGGTTGGCGCGCGAATGAGCCCTTAGCGCAGGGCAATCCCTACTGCCCTTTCCGCGACATCGCGCGAAATACCTCACAACAGACCAGCGCCGGTCAAGATGCGAGCCCGCTACTGACAGAAGCGATGCTCGCGGACCCGCGCAACGATGCCCATGCGCTCGTCTCGCAAATCACCGTACTGTTTCAGCTGCTGCACAATCACGTTATAGCGCTGCTGGAGGCTGCGATTGCGCCTTTCACAGCGCAAGCCGGCTTCCCAAGGAAGGAGCTCGCCTATCGCGAGTTTCAGTGCGCGCGGCTGGTGCTGACCCTCATTTATCAAAACATCATCAAGAAGGATGTGCTCAAGCATATTTTGGACGAGCGCATCTATCAGCGCTACATGACGGACGAGACGCTGCCGTTCGATAAGAACAAGGGTATTCCACTCGAGTTCAGCTTCGGCGCCTTTCGGTTTGGACATGCAATCGTGCGTGATCAATACAACGTCAACAGCATGTCCAAAGATCAACCGACCAGTGGGGCGCTCAGACGGAGCTCGCTGCTGGCGCATCAGGGATTGCTGCCCATCAAAAGCGATTGGTTGGTGGATTGGGCTCACTTCTTCGATAACAGCAAGAGCATCGTGCCCAATTTCTCTAAGCGCATCGGGCCGCGTCATCCCGAAGCCCTCAAGGACGACCTGCTGCTCTTTCCCGCCAAGGCCGATGGCGTCGATGCCGGTGGGCTGATGGACAGGGATCTCTTGAGTTCCGCCTATGCGGGCTTGCTATCGGTGCCGGCCCTGATCAGGGAGATGCAAGAGCGGGGCTTCGATATGGTCGAGGACCTGGCCCAGTGGCAGGAGCCGATGCGTGTGTGGCTGACCGAGATCCCTGGTTTGCAGCCGGGGCAGCAAGGTCCGCTGCCGGCGGGGGATCCCGACCTCGAACGGGTCTTGATCGATCCGCCCCTGCCGTTCTTTGTGTTGTTCGAAGCGGCGCGCATCGGCAGGCCGGATGAAGCCGAAGGTGGCCGCAAGCTCGGCCCGCTCGGCTCGGTCATCGTGGCAGAGACCATCCTTGGAGCGATGGCGGCACACCCGCTCGGGATCGACGGCGACACTTTGCAGGCACGGATCAAGGCCTGCGGAACGGCTCTCTTCAACATGCCCGATCCGCAACAACCCGGTGCGCCGCAGGCGGTTCAAGAGGCGGTCGCCGATGCCTTAGCCCAAATCGATGAAATCGAAACCATGCCGCAGCTGCTGCAATACATGGATCGGCAGGGCGCCTTCAACAGCGATTGAACGACTGACGACCGACAGATTTCTAGCGAGCCGGAAGGGAGAACAAGCGATGACACATACCCCTGTTGGGAGCTATTTGGCTTGGGGCAAGCTGATAAAAACCTGGGCGACGGGAAAGTCCTATTTCGAAAACGACTCTCCGCCGATCGCCATCGACAAACTGCCCATCCCGCACTCGATCGAGGAGCTCAGGGCCCAGATGGTCCTGGTGGGGGCCGAGGCGTTGCTTCCCCCGCCAAACGTCGTCGGTTTGGCCATTGTGCAATACACGCCGGACACCATGGTCGTCCGCTTGCCGCCCAAGGCGCGCATCGAAGCCATGGAACAAATTCTGGAGGAGCAGCCGGGGGCTTACAATTTTCCCACCTTCTATGCCGATTTTATCAATCGACCCCTGGAGCGTGACGAAAGGTTTGCCGTGCATGCGTGCCGCATCGGCGACTACACCATGAGCATGTGCGGCTAAGCAAAGGAGCCGTGCGTCACCACTGGTGGTGTGCCAACCCCTCAACGGGCGCGCCGGCACCGGCCAGACCGTCGCGCACGCGTTGCCAGTCCTCGGGCTGCCTGATCGGCACCATGGTCAGGAGCCAGCGGGTGATGTTGGCGTCCGTGGGCGGCTCGCTGCCGACCCATTTCTTGCGGGTAATATCAAGAAAGCGATTGAACTCGGCAGCCGCGCCGGACCGGTCTCCGAGGTGGTACAAAGCGGATGCCTTGTAACCCGGCACGTAACTCAGGTCGCCGGCAGCGTTCGCGGCCTGCACGGCGCCAGCGTAGTCGCCTCCCATAAAGCGGATGGAGACATGATAGGCCCACTGCAACGCACTTGGCGCCAGCGGCAGCTCAAGGGCATGCTCGGCGATTTCGCGTGCGCGTGCGAACTCACCGCAGACGGCCAAGCACCCGGCCGAAGACACCATCGTCCAGGGATCGTTATCATTCAGTTCGTGGGCAAGTGAAATGAAAATCAGGGCCTGCTCGTACTGCTTCACCATTGCATGCGACCAGCCCAGGCAGAGCTGACTGCGGGAGTCGATGGGATCGAGGCGCGCTGCCTCGCGGGCGTACATCAGCGACTGCTCGGAGCGGCGCAAATCGCGAAATACCCCCGGCCTGACGATGTGATCCGAGTTGTTAAGTTGCGCCAGACTGGAATAGGCCGGCGCGAAGTTCGGCATCTGAGCGATGACCTCGCGGAACACGCTTCGGGCCTTCTCCCAATTGTTCGGATCGAAGCTCAGGAAGGTCGCCTGGCCAAGCAGCCAGAGGTCATAGGCCTTGAGGTCACCAGCGGGGCGGTGGGCGATGGATACCAAGCGCTCGGCCGACAAGTGCACGTTGAGCGCCGTGGTGATACGCCGCACCACATGCACTTGGGCATCGAACCAATTGGCGGCCGAAATATTGAGGCGTTCGCTCCAGAGATAGGCGCTGGTCGCCACATCTCGAAGCGTAATGATCAACCGCAGCGTGCTGTCGCCGGTCGCAGTCGCACTGGCTTCGATCAGGTATTCGGCGCCGTCGGCCCCGGAGAAAATGGCCCCCACCGGAGCTAGGAAGCCATCGCGGACCACCCACTCGCGAAAGCGAACGAGGCAGGCGATCAGCTCGCGGCGGAAGCCCTGCAGCAGATACCGACTATCTTCCTTGACGGCGGAGCCTTCGAAACCTGCAACCGACACAATCAGCTTCGGCCAGGCCGCTCGATCCGAAAGTCTCGGCGTCAATGCTTCAGACGGGCCAATGACCCTGGTAGAGGGTCTGTGCTCGAACGGGGGAGCCGCAACATCGGACCGGGCCGAAGGGTCTGGTTCCAGCTGACCAAGCTTTACGGCGGCGATCAGTTCCTGGGTCTCCTTTGACGGCTCGACGTCGTATTCATCATCGAGGAGGTCCCAAAGCGCCTTGTAGACACGGAGCGCGCCACCGACGTCGCCGGCGCTCGCCCGGCCGCGAATGAGCACACGTGCAGCTTCCTCGTGCGTTGGATCAAGGCGCATCAAGGCGCGCGCGAGCGTTTCCCGCTCCGCTGCCGGTGTCTTGGCGTCGTTCACGGCGGCCTCGATCAACCGGATCAGCCTGTCGCCGAGCGACTGGCGCTTGGCAACCAGCCAGATCCGGAAGGCAGGGTCGAGCCCATCAAGCTCTTCGAGCACTCGATCGATTGGCCGGTCCGCCTCGAGGAGGAGAGGGTGCGGGCGTCCGACCTTTGCCTCCTCGAAAACGTCGCGCAAATCGACATCGGTTTGCGAAAGGTCAAGGCCGATGCTTACCTTGTCCGTGCGAAAGCCCTCGAAGCCCTCCGCATTGAAGGCTTCTCGGATCTCGTGCAGGGATTGACGCAAGGACGCGCGGGCCTTCTCCTCCTCCGTCTCGCTCCACAGCAGTCCAACCAACCGCTCGCGTGTCTCTTGGCCAGTGTCGCTGAGCGCCAGATAGGCGAGGAGTGCCGCCGATTTCCGGCCGAGCGGGCCGATCGTGCGTTTTCCCACACCTAGCGTGAGTTTGCCCAGGGTCCTGACTGAGAGCACGGTGGCCGCTGGCCGCCGACCGCCGCCGGATTTATCCCTACCGCCGCTCATCTCCAGTCTGCTCAACGATCAGAGGTTGTGCGCCACTATAGTCATGCTAGCTCACTTTGTCCGCCGGTGCCGGCAAAGGCGAGCGCATGGTCAATGTAGCGGTATTCCCTTGGTGAAGCGCGCGCCACCCCCCGTGGCGGCGATCACCCGCTGCAGCCTTTCGCTCGACAGGTCGCTCGGCATGAGCTGCAACGCGGGTGCGAGTGCCTGAACGACGGCAATCTGGAACTCGGGTCGGCGCAGGTCAACGAGAATCGCGGCAATGCCTTGATGCTCGAAGATGCCCCGCAGGTGGACGAGGTCGTCGCTGCTCGCAGGCGGCGGCAAGCGCCGCGGGGCCCCGAGCGGGTGCAACAGCTCGCAGCTCCCCGCATCAATCGTGGTGGCGCGGGCGAGATGTCGGCGGTCGGTGTCGTTGAGCGCCGCCTCGCCATTTGCCATTTTCTTGCTCAGTGAAATGGGAAAGGCCAGCTCCATCTGGCACATCTCCAGAATGGCGGCCCGAACCGCCGCCTCCAACGTAAGCCTGGCAGCCAAACCGCAGGCAAATCCGCGACCATCAGCATCGACGGATACCGCGGCGACGCACGGGACCTGCAAATCGCTGGTAATGTCGAGCAGCCAGCTGGCGCGCCGACCGCTATTTTGACGAAGGCTCCCGAGCAGACGCACGCCCTCGCGCATGGCCTGGCCATCGACCGCGAGCGGTCGCGGCCGTTGTCCACCAATCCACCACAGACTAGCCGCGTCGCGTTCTATCAGCTCGAGCAACGCCCGGCTTGCCGCCGCGTCGAAGCTGGGTCCCGCCGCACATCCCGTGCTCATGGCCGCGCCGGGAAGGGCGAGGTGTGGGGCACCGACCCTGCGCAGGCACCAGTCGGCAGGCACGCTGACCGCGCTGCCGTCCGACAGGGAGCGTCCTCGGACCCATGCGATCGCCGCGCCACGGGGACGCTGCGACTTGGCGAGCAGCGCCGCGATCCCGCCTGCAAGCGCCGGAATGACCGGCGGCTCTACGTCGTCAAGCGCACACTCGATGAAGATATCTCCGGGGCGCTCGATTTGTGACAGTCGCTCGACGGCTTCCCCGATACAGGCGGCAAGGGCGTCCTCGAGCGCCTCAGCGCTGCCCGCCAGGCTAAAGGGCGGCTGAGGCACACCCCCTGCCAGGCCACGGCCGGGATCGGCCTGTCCTCCAACCACGCGCAACCCGGGAGCCCACGGCGCCTGCAGGACGAAAAGGCGACTGGGGAGCTTGGCAGCCTGAGCCATCGGCGCTCCGTGCCGAGCGGCCAAGGCGGCGAGCACTGCCAACCCGGCACCGGAGCCAACATCGAGGTCGGTCACGTCTATCAATGAGATAGTCTCCAGCGCGCGACGAAGAGGGTTGTCGGCCATATCATTGGCAACGCCGAAAATGGGCTCGCCCGTTTGGCGCATAATGCCTAACCTTGACCAGGACCCTAGTTCAAGCTTCCCCGGAGATCCCCGCGCATAGGGCTCCTCAATTGAAGGTCGGGGCAGCTTGCGACCGGCGCATCCGGGGTCCCCTTGCTGGGACAACCCAGGCGATCGCGGGCGATCGGCGACAGTGAAGATTTCGGCGGGTAGCGCCCCTGATCAGGTTCGAAGGCCGCACTATTGCCTGGCCTTGCTGGTCTCGCCGGTGCCCTAGCGGTCTGTCGCGGCCAGATCGATGCGGCGGTGACGCCGTCCGATGCGGTTGGCGGGGAGAGGGTGGCCTCGAGTAAGTTTGCCCCAGCGGCAATGCTCGGCTTGTCCGCCGGGGGGAGCTGGCTCATCATTCCGCAGCGCGACGGCCAAAGGATGCCAAGGAGGCGATGATGTTGGGCAGGACCGGCAAGACTGCGATTTCCCGCCGCAGGCTGCTCGCAGGCGGTGCAGCGCTTGGCTTGCTTCCGTCGTGCCCGGCAATAGCGCAGTCCTCCGAGCCCCTGCGCATCGGCTTTCTTACCGTAAAAACGGGCCCGCTGGCCGCCGGCGGCAAGCAGCAGGAGGAGGGCGCAGCCCTCTTTCTCAAGGAGCGCAACGGCACCATTGTTGGTCGCAAAGTGGAGCTCATCACCCAGGACACCTCGGGCAATCCGGCTCTGGCGAAGTCGAAGACCCAAGAGCTGGTCGAACTGCACAAGGTGCCGGTCATGATCGGTCCCTTGGCGACCAATGAAGCCTTGGCGATCGATGGCTATGTTCGCGACACGAAAGTGCCGCTGATCACCACGACCTCGGCCGCCACCGTCGATCTGAAGAGCCACGCGGTAAACCCGTGGGTTCTTCATGCCTTCGGTACGGCGCCGCAGGTGACCTACCCACTCGGTGATTATGCGGCCAAGAGCCTGGGCTTCAAGAGGATGACAATCGTCGCCGAAGATTTCACCTATGGCCACGAAGGCGCAGGAGGATTCCAACTGGCCTTCGAGGCGGCCGGCGGCAAGATCGTGCAAAAGCTTTGGCCGCCCCTCAATGCCATGGACTACGTTCCCTACTTGGCCCAGATCAAGCGCGACGTCGACGCCATCTATATGGGTTTCGCGGGCGCCAATCCGCTGCGCTTCTTGAAACAGTTCAGCGAGGTAGGGCTCAAAATTGCCGTGCTCGGCAATACCACGAGCGCGGATGAGGGCATCCTCAAGCTGATGGGGGACGAGGCGGTCGGCATGTATAGTGCGGGCTGGTATGCCGCGGGGCTCGAGACCGGAGATAACAAGCAATTCGTCGCCGGCATCAATGCGGATTTCAAGCACGACCCCGGCTTCTACACCGCTGGACCCTATACGGCACTTCTGATCATCGAGGAGGCGCTCAAGACCACCGGCGGGCGGACCGACGATGCGGCGCTCTTTCTTAAGGCGATGCACGATGTCCGCTTGAGCCATGGGCCGATTGGCCCGGTCCGGCTGGACGAATATGCGACGCCGGTCCTGGATATCTACATTCGCAAAGTGGCCCGGCGCGATGGCAAGCTCACCAACACCATTCTGAAGACCTACCCGCAGGTGAGCCAGTTTTGGACATACGATCCGGCGACTTTTGTGACCCAGCCGGTGTTCTCGCGCGACTTCCCACCGAGCAAATATCTCGAATAAATCGGCCAATTCAACGCGTGGGAAGGAGCGGGTGGCGATCCGTTGAGACACCCGCTCAATGACCGCTCCTGGTCCTCTTGCCCCGTTCGCTGCGCTGCGGTGAAGCCGGCAAAAAAGCTGAGGGGCTTGCGCCGTACCGACGAGCATCGTGGCACGCGTAGTGTGACCCTCAGGTACGGTGCGGCGTCGCAAGCGGGATAAAAGTGATCACTGCCGATCCGCTTCCAGGTCGCCGGGGAGGAAATGCTTCCCGCCGACCCAAATTCCTTGGATCGAGTCATAAGCCTGCACGGACTCCAGCGGGGAACTGCCGAGCAGGACCAGGTTGGCCCGCTTTCCCGGTTGGATGGTGCCGATCTGGCCGTCCAGTCCGAAGGCCTTGGCGTTGCTGAGGGTGGCGGCTTCCAAAAGCTGGCGCAGGCTCAAGCCCGCGTCGACAAGCCGCTGCATCTCCAGGTACCCATTCAGTCCGGGCAGATTGCCGATGGTCGGGCCGGACGGCGTGTCGGTGCCGAACAGAAAGCGCGCCTGGTGTTGGGCCAGATATTTCACCACCCGACCTCCGCGCTGCAGCGTGGCTCCGTAGCGCTCCCGCATGTCGCTATCCGACGTTCCCTGGGCCAGATCGCGCTTGTACCACTGGGCTTCGTCGCTGCGGTACCAGGTCAGCAGCGCCGCAGGAATGACTCGGCGGACGTCAGCGCGGTCCAGATATCCAGGGTCGTATAGGAGTTGCAACCCCGCGATCACCTGTAGGGTCGCCTGGTAGCCGATCGAGCGCTCCACAACCCGATCCAGGACGGCCTGGACCTCTGGCGGCATCGCTTGACCGCCAGTGTGAGGCGCCCAATTCCATAGGCCGTGGGCAAAGATGGAAATTCCGTTTTCTAGGCCGAAGGTCTGCGCTTCGATGCTGCTCGCGTGCAGCAGCACGGGCACACGCGCCGCTGCCGCAGCGGCCACGATCTCCTGCATCAGGTCCGCGCTCGGTACTGGCAAGTTGCGATCCCGGCCGAAGCCGCGTTCGAAGAATGTCTTCACGCAGATTCCCCCGCCCTTCAGAATCCGTTCCACCGCCGCACGCGGAGTATGCGCAGTCGGATCCTCGCTTGCCGGGAAGTTCGCCGTGTGGGCGGGATCCACGACGGTATTTGGAAAGACCCGGAAGCGGTATTCGGCCGGGGCGTTTTGGCTCGGGTAACCGTTGGGCACGGGAAGAGCGCCCCCGCAATCGTAGATGTCAGGATGGGCGGGCGCGGCGCGCATCGATTGCAGCGGCCTTGGGTCGGTGACGATCAGGTCGACGACCGTCGTGTAGCCGTAGCGCAGGAAGGAGCGTGGCACCTGCCGCAGGTAGGCCTCCACGAGGTCCGGGTGCTGGGCCCGCATCGGGTAGGGGATTGCCGGTATGCTCGTCAGATGGACGTGGGAATCCATCAAGCCGGGAATCAGGTACAGCCCCTCCGCACGAACGATAGCAGCATCGGTGATATCGGCGGGCACAGCGGGTGTCACGGTGGCGATCCGGTCGCCCTCAATCAGGACGTGGAGCACTTGTCCGGCGTCCGGCCGCTCCGGCGAGATCACCATCGCGCCAATGATCCATGTCTTGCCAGGAGCCGCGGCGGCGAATGCGGTCGAAAGAAACAGCGTGCCTAGAAGGAGCGCGGAGATGGCACTGAGCACCCTGCCAAGCGCCCGCACGTCGGCATTCCACAAGGCCGAGACGATGTGGCGTAGCGTTAACAAGGAAAGGGCTACCCCCGCAACGAAAACAAGCAAAGGCAGCGGTACTCCAATAGGCGCCCAGAAGGTACGGCGAGGCATCCTACAAGCTCCCTGACCGTTCGCGAGGCTCCCTATGGCTAGCAAGACCGAGTGCTCGGCCCCGTCGCCGATCCCGAGGCTGAGCATCCCATGCCCACCGACGCGAGCAACATGACCCCATATGCCACATCCCATTGCCATGGGTCGATCGCCATCGCGACCAATCGGCCATCAATTGCCACCTTGCGCCAAACCGACGAATTACTGCGCCCGTATAGACCGCCAGAAACGGTAAGGATGAATGATCTGGTGTTTGCAGCAGCGATGAGCGATGCGGGCCACCCGCGCCGTCGCTGCACTTCGGCCAGGGAGAGGCCCCTGACCGTATAGTCGCGACCAGGAAGCAGGTCCCGACCATTCGCCAGCCCGCGTAGCGAAGCGACGATTTGGTTGGGGACGCTGACTTGCGGTGACAGCACCGGCATGGACAAGGTGAGGGACCTCACATGTCATCTTTGATACGCCGCGCATTTACGATCTTGGTGAACATCGCACAGACAATTCCAGACCCCCATCAAATGGCAGGGTCATTGTGCGGAAACCGTTCGCGGGATCGTTGATAAATGCGAAGTAGTCCGCGTACTCATTTCGAAACTGCTTGGTGTTGTCGCAGATCACGATGGCGCCGGACCTGAGACGGGGCGCAACCAACGCCAGCGCCGGGCGTGCCATGGCAATCCAAACGTCAACCAGCAAGAAATCTACTGGTCCATTGAGTTCTTTGAGCGTCTCGCGCAGATCACCTTCGCGCAACTCTATGTATTGGCTCAACCCCGCTTGCGCGAAATGCGCCCTCGCCGCCGAAGCCTTGGTTGGCTCGTATTCAGTGCCGATGACGACGCCTTCTCCACCATTGGCACGGACATTATCGCGCACAGCGGCGGCCAGGTAGAGCGTCGACACTCCATACGAGGTGCCGACCTCAACAATGACGCGCGCGTCGATCGCCCGGCAAAGCTGATAGCAAAATTGGGCCTTGTCGCGATCCAATGCGACGAACTTGTCGCGTCGGAAGAGCTTAATTTCGTCCTCAGTGGGCGGCACCTGGCGAGCCTGGAAATCCTTTAGCAGCGCGATCTGTTCGTCGCTTCTGGCGTGCAAAGTTGCCAAAAGCGCTTTCAATTCGGGATCGTGAATGACGCCCATCGATCTTCTCCCTTCGCTGGCATTAGCCAGACAGGTTCAACGGGTATTGTCTCAGTCGGCGCAGGGTGCCGGCACTTCAGGGCCTAGTGTGTGCCGGATCGACTTGAAAAAGCGAGGGAGAGGCCGAGAGCTGAAATGAAAAAGCCAGACCCTTGGCGCAAACGCCGAAAATGCGGTTCGCGCGAGAGACCTGCACGAGCAGCGGATGCCAAGAAGACGACGGCGATATCGGCCGCGGTATTGAGCGTCACCGAAACTAGTCCCAAGGCCACGAACTGGAGCGCGACGTGGCCAGCATCAGGTTCGATGAATTGCGGGATGAACGCGAGGAAGAACGCCGCAGTTTTTGGATTTAACGCCTCGACCCAAACGCCCTGCTGAAATGCTCTCTTCGCGCCAGTCGATTCGACCACGTCCATAGTCATGATGGACGCTTCGCGAATGGTCTTGATGCCCAACCAAAGAAGATATGCAGCGCCAACAAGCTTTAGCGCAGTGAAGAGTTGGGCGCTTGCCAGAATAAGGGCAGAGACACCGCAGGCACCGGCGCTGACGTGGACCAAGCCACCAGCAGCGGTGCCGAAGCTCGAGGCCAAACCCTCGGCCCTCCCGCCTGACAGCGTCCGTGCCGCGACGTAGAAAATGCCGGGGCCCGGGGTCGCGGCAATGACGACCGCCGCCATCAAGAATAGCGAGAAGCTCCAAGGATCGAACATGGATCGATAACCTAGCAAAGCAGCAGCATGGTGGCTTCAAGCGGCGGCAATCGCCTCGATCTCAATCAGGTAGTCTGGTCTTGCGAGAGACGACACCACGATGGCGGTAACTGCCGGCGGCTCCGCGCAACCCCAGCGGCTGCGCCGAATGTCGGCGAGCGTCGGCGCATCGGCAGGCCGCGTCAAGTAGTAGTGGAGTTTGACGAGATGCGCCTTGGTCATCCCGGCCGACGCAAGGAGAGCCTCGACGTTATTGATGGCCGTCTCAGCCTGGTCGGCGAACCCGGGCGGGAGGCTGCCGTCAACCGCAACGCCGAATTGGCCAGAAATGAACAGTAAACGCCTGCCGGCGGGCAGCTCGGTTGCGTGTGAGTAGATGGTTCGGAATTCCTGCGGGACGGCCCAGACAGAGGACGGATTATGGGCTGTGGTCACGGAAGCCATGATGCTGTTCCCGGCGACATGAGGATGCAACAAAAAAGCCGCGCAGCGGGCGCGGCTCGCGGATGCGCGCTGCTAATGCAGCGTCATCGCACTCGCGCCCGGTTGGGCGTGAGGACAGGGCGTCGTCGCGGGGGCATCCGTTCGTTCATGGCGCCATGGTCTACGCGCTCGCGACACACATTGTCAACAAGGCCGACGGCCCACCGTAGAGCCGCTGCCGCGATCCAGCCTCCCATGCACCTGCGCGGCGACCCGATGCTGTTCGACACGTATCCGAAAGAAGCTACAGATTGGCCGCCAGGTAACGAACGGTCTTGGCACCGTCGTCGTACGTTGCCCTGCCAACCTCCGCGAAGCCCAGAAGCGCGTGAAACCTGTCAGACACGGGATTGGGTGGCTGAAGGTTCACTTCGCAGACGACGCGTGTGTGACCTAAGTGGGTCGCTCGTTTGAATAGATCGGCATAGAGCATGCGACCAAACCCGTGTCGCCGATGTTCCAGGGCCACGACCACGCGGTCGATATAAACGAACTTGTCGAACCTCTTTCGGAACCAAAGAAAGTGACCGCCCTCGTAGTGATCGGACTGCTCGAATGCCAATAAAAATGCCGCTGCCGGCGCAATGAATAGGGCCACACGTGCTGCACTGATGAGTTGGTCGAACCGTTCGCGTGAAAGGTGAGAGGTCTCCGTGGCACTTGCGTTGTTCACGCGTAGCAAGTCGTCCCGGCACGATAATCGGTTGTGAAGGTCATTGATGCCTATTGCTGCCGACATCGATCTTTTCCTTGACGTGAGAGCCGACTTCCTTTGTCAGGAGTAGAGCCCTGAGTTGAAATTTTGACCGTTGCCGGCGCCGACCGCAACGGCAATGTGATGGGATCGGGACTTCTCCATTTGGGCGACGAGGTGACTGAGTAGGTCACCTGACCGCGGGCCATGCTGATGCAAAGGCTCAGCCGGGCCACATTTCGCATCTACGCCAGCGCGGCTTTCGGACGGTTTCTCAGCTCCAAAGAACAAACCATGCCTCGATCTGCGCTGCTGCTCGCCACTATCCTTTGCCTCGCGACCACGGCAGCTGAAGCCGCCGGCGTGCGTTTCTTCGATGTGCCTGCCGTAGAGGCGAGCAATACGCTAACCGGAGCGGTTTGGTATCCGTGCGGCGCACCGCAAGAAGAAGCGACGGCCGGCAGTCGACTGATCGTCGGCACGAAAGACTGCTCGATCGTTGGCGACAAGCTTCCGCTCGTTGTCATCTCGCATGGCAGGGAGGGCTGGTTCGGAAGCCATCATGCGACCGCGGCCGCGTTGGCAGATGCCGGCTTCATCGTCGCTGCCATCAGTCACCCGGGCGACAATGCTGCGGACAAGAGCCGCGTCGATGACCTTTCCGTCCTCGTGGAGCGTCCGGCTGACATCAAGAAGCTGATCGACTTCATGCTCGGTGCTTGGCCCGACGCAGCCAAGATTGACCGTGGGCGCATTGGCCTCTTCGGCTTCTCTATGGGGGGCTATACCGGCCTGGTGGTGATCGGCGCGGATCCCGACTTCCGCAAGGATGTACCCGGCTGCGAAGGCTCGAAATTTCGCGCGTGTGAACAGCTTCGCAACGCCGAGCTGCCCACCGAGCCGCTGCCGCATGATCCGCGCGTCAAAGCCGCGGTCATCGTCGATCCAGGTCCCAGCATCTTCTTTCCAGCGGCCAGCTTGCAAGCTGTGAGTGTCCCCATCCAGTTGTGGAGCTCCGATCCAAAACTCTCTTCTAGCTACGTGTCGGGCTGCTGCGGCCTTGGCCTTCGATCTCGTCTGCCTTCGAGCCCAGATTTTCATCTTGCAGCCAATGCCATTCACTTCTCGTTCCTGCCACCGTGCTCCGCGGCAGAGGTGCAAGATAGCCCTAGGATTTGCCGCGATGCTCCGGGTTTCGACCGGGCCGCCTTCCACAGGGACTTCGATGCCACTGTGCTGTCTTTCTTCCGCACGCATCTGTTGGAAGTCGAGAAGCCATAGCGCTGTTGTCGGAGTGAGGTGAAACATCATGCGTGGGGTGGCCGCCCTCCCGTTCAGGTCGCTCTAATCGCCGTCGGCGACCGGAGCCGCCGGTTGGCATCTTCCAGTCCCGATCGCTGCCGCGGGAGCCCGCGCAGTGAGGATAGCGAAGAAAAAAATCGTCGTCATCGCGGCCCGCGCCGTTGACACGACCAGCCGCCATCAAACAACGCAGCTGATAGGGGGCGCTGCCCCGCGGCACCTAAAGACCCGCCGGTGGCAGATGTGGACGCTTACTTGCGGCAGGGCTCAGCTTGCTGCTGTGCGCAGGTTTGATCTCGGAACCTGCCTGGGGCCGCGGCGGGGGCCCTGCAGATGGGGTCCCGGTGAAAACATGCGTGGGGTTGGAGCGCTTGGTTCGCTGCGTACTATCGCGCAGGTCTCGTACGTTCGACTGAACTGAAGATTCTGATTGCTGGGTTTGGGCGGCAATCGAATGAGACCCGGCGCTCAACGCCAAGCCGAAAGTGGCCGCAGCAGCCAGGGTCTTTGCGGCGGGCATTATTTAGTCCTTCTTGGTTCGCTCCTCCGTAGCGGTAGATCCTCAGCTTACCCCCAAGCAAGGGTGCTTTGTCTCACCGACTGCGGTCGAGATCGCGCGACGACGGCCAAGTTTTACCACGGCCGCACGGTGACTTACGACGGCTGGTCAGCATTGGTCAGGTCACGCAAAGGCCTCGACAAATCCAACAGATCCGAATTTCCCCTTTGAACCATCGGGGGCACAGACAACGCCCCCGGAAGCCGTCCAGCCCAGAAAAGTGTGGTCGCTTCGCAACAAAAGCTGGGCGTCGGGGCACCGGCGAGCGGAATTGGATGCTCTGCAGGCATACGTTTGCTAGACCTTGGCGGGCTTTGAGGGCTGTGCGGGTAGCGTCATGTTGCGTTCGTTGCGTCAGGTGCGCGCCACGGCATTGCTTCAAGCCTTTGCTCTTGGCAGCGCGACGGCCCTCCTCTGGGTGACGTGCGTCCCGCGCGCCGCCGCGCAGGAGCGACCTACCCCTATCATTACCAACGCCAACATCAGCAGCTGCCCCGGCAACCCGGCTTGTAGCGCTGCCACTGCTATTACCAGCATTCCCAATATCTTCGCGCAAGCCTGTCAAATCTCCGGCGGCACCTTGAGCGGTAATCAGTGCCTGTTTGCCGGACTGCCCGGTTCTGACGGTGGACCGTTGAGCTTTGTTACGGTGGCGCAAGAGATATTCGAAGCCCATCTTTTAGAACAGGCAAAGGCGGCGGCTGCATCGGCGTCGCAGGTTTCGATGAGTGCCGTGCAGGCGGCGATCAGAGACATCAGGGATAGCCTTCAGGGTAAGGCGTCCGCCGCCGTGAAGCCGGCGCCGCAAGGTTTGGGAGCGCGTCAGGCGCTCTCCCCCGACAGCCCCATGATGGGTCTGACGCGATCACCGACGGTGGTGCCGAGCCCCATCGCCGTTTGGGTTCAGGGCTACGTCGACCGGGAGTGGCGCGATAGCAATCTTGGCTTTTTCGATGGCCGTACCACGACCACCGCTGGAGCCATAGGCGGCATCGACTACACGTCTTACAGGCTATTTTCAGCCAACGACGCGTTTGTTGTCGGACTTCTTGCCGGCATCACCGACATGCATGCCACGAGTGTTATCGATGTGAAGACCAGAATTGATGGTCCGTCGGTCGGGCTTTACGGCGTCTACGTCAATGGGGGCTTTTCGGTCGATTTCAATAGCAAGGTAGATTTCCTCAACTTAGATCAATCCTCGGCGCTGCCGCTTGCTTCGGATCTCAGGACCTATGCGAGCGCCGCAAACGTCAACTACAAATTCGATATTGGCGGTGGCTGGATTGAGCCGACGGCCGGCGCAATCTACACGGTCACGCGCTGGGATAGCGGGATGAGTGCGCTTGATGGCCATACCGTGCGGGTGCAGGGGGGCGTGCGGTTCGGTCAATCCTTCAACGTGGGTGGCGTGACGATTGAACCGACATTGCTGGGCTTGCTCTACAGCGATGTTGTGATCGAGGGCGGCAACATCAACAACATCGGTGTTCCGCTGGCGCCAAGCGAGGAAGGTAAGCTGTTTGAACAGGCATCCTTGAAGCTGAACTTCGATTTTGCAAACGGGTTGTCCACCTCGATCGAAGGCGAAGTTCGGCACGGCAATTTGGACCACGGCGCGGAGGTCGTGGGAGCAGCCGGCAGGGTGGGGCTTCGCTACAGGTGGTGATCTTTATCGCGGCGTTTGGCGCCGATTTCCTCTGAAGGTGGTCTATACAGCCGCCGGATTCCCTCTGGCATTGCACAAGCAACTTGACAAAGCATCGAGCGTCGCAACAGCCTTGGCCAGGATCGCAGGGCGGCAAAGCGCATGTCGAGGTGTGCAAAAGTCGGCGGCTTTTTCTTGGCCCTGGTGTCAATGACCGGGGCCATTAGTGCGGCCGACCGCGTGCCACCCCCACCCAGGATCACCGTGGCGCCACCGAAACCTCCCGTGGTGAGCCGACCGAACGTGCCGTCGGCACGGATCCCAACCAAGCCGCCGTCGGGTGCCCTCCCCGTGCGAATTCCAACACGGCAGCCGGACCGCGTGCCACGGCCTGGAAGCGCGGCTGGGATACCCGCGCGCGCTGCCCCGAAAGCCCCTGAGGCGGGACCTGCGAAAGCCGAGCCCAGCAGTGCCCAGACCGTGTCCGGTGGGGGCGGCCTTGAAGGTGCTGCGGTCACGGGTGGCGGCGGCTTGAGTAGCCTGCCAACTGCCGGCGGCGGGGGCCTCGACGGCCAAGTGCTCGTGCAGACCGGACGATGATCGCGCCGAATGGGCAGGCGTCGACGATCACAGGAGTGTAGCTCGGAAGCGAACCGTTGCTATTGCGACGGCATTGAGGTGATGTGGGCGGACGTTTAGGAACGCTCGGCCGCGGTTTGTTCGTTCGGGGATAACAAGCGCAATGACGCGTAGGGCCACCATCCAACTTTTCATTGTTGTTTGTCTCGCGCTTGGCTCGAGCCAAGTATGCCATGCGGAAAAACGCGCGTTCGTG
>Ga0081540_1001507_pt1 | contig 20029 bp, 21 predicted proteins | sample TabmetS2T1R1_FD_71024 | JGI IMG/M metagenome (GOLD analysis project Ga0081540, IMG submission 71024) | Tabebuia heterophylla rhizosphere microbial communities from the University of Puerto Rico - S2T1R1 | ecosystem: Host-associated > Plants > Roots > Rhizosphere ... | reverse complement strand
TACCGGCAGGCCGGTATCGCGCAGCGTGGTGCCCTTGGTGCCGCCGCTGCTTTCGTAGAGCTCGACCTGCTCACGCACCCAGTCCCGCGGGCTTGGTATATAGGTGGCCATAGCCCTTGCCTCCTGTGCTGCCAGAGTTTTGTTGCCAAAGTTTTGCCGCCAGAGTTTAGGCGTCAGAGTTTGCTTATCAGTGCTTTTGCAGTTTCGCACAGCCTTGATGCGGAAGGGAAATGCGAATTGCCGCGTGGCGGCACGCCCGGGGCTGGACGCGCCCGCCCCTGGGGCAGCGGCCGCGCTGCCGCTTGGCGGGGGCCTCGCGGCGTCCCCGCGCCCCTTTCATGCATCTTGGGTCTCAGCGCCGAGCGTCGAGGACCAGGCGAAAGCCGATGGCGCTGGGCGGTGTGCCGACCGAACAGCCCCCCGCCCGCGCGTCGCGGATAAAGTCGGGCATAAAGGCGCGGTGGCGCCCCTCGGCGAGGCGGATCCCGCAATTGACGACGGTGGCGGCGACCGCGGCCTCAGCGTCCAAGGTCGTGCGCACAAAGCAGGTGTCGGTCCACTCCCAGACATTGCCCGCGAGATCGAGGAGCCCGTGTTCATTGGCCCCGAAGCTGCCGATCGGCTGCGGCGTCTTGGCGGGGCCAGCGTCGGGCCCAATATCGGGCCCAGCGTCGCTCCCAGGGCTGCGTCCAGGCCTCGGTCCACTGCCGCGATCGGCATCCTTGTCATAAAGGGCGAGCAGGCGCCGGCCGGGATCGCCGCCGCCCGGGTTTGCCGGTTCAAGGGCGTCGGCAAAGCGGCTGCCCGCCGCATAGGCCCATTCGCGATCGGTCGGCAAGCGGAAGGCGAGGCCCGTGCCGCGGGACAGCCAGGCCGCATAGGCCTCCGCATCGCGCCAGCTGACCTTGACCACGGCACGATCGGGGGCGGCGTCCTCGTCGATCGCAAGACAGGCGTTGGCCGCCACGCAGCGTCGATAGTCGGCGGCGGTGACCTGGTGGCGCATGATGCGGAGCGGCGCCGTGAAGCTCGCCAGCAGCAGCGGCGCGCGGCCGGGCTGCCCGTTGCGCCAGATATCGTCGGGCTCGCGATAGGCAAAGGCACCGGGCGCGATCTCGACCAGATCGGGGAGCGGGATCGGCGCCTGCGCCGACCACAGGCGGCCGGTGGTGGCAAGGGCGGCGAGCCCGAGCGGCACGATCAGGGCAGCAAGCGCCCAGCGGGGCGCCTGCGAGACCGGCGTCTTTGGCGCGCTGGGCATTGGGCCGCCCTTCCCGGAGCGCTATCGCTCCAGGTTGGTCTTCTGCACGGGACTTGGCGGCCGGACCTGGCTCATCAGGTCTTCGTTCCAGGAACCCTCGATGCGGAAGTGTGCGGTGGCGCCCAGCTCGAAGGCCTCGATCATGTTGTGGTTGACGTAGGCGACGACACCGGGCTGGCGGAACGTGTAGAGGGCCGCGCCGGCGGAGCCGCCGCGGATAAACCAGGTTTCGAGGTCGGTTTGCGGCGGATTTGCAAATTTTCCCGTCTCCCAGACATAGTCGCCGTGACCGCCGACGAGGTGCGGGCGCGAGTCGCGGTCGGCCTGGGAATGAACAATGAGGACCGTTTCGCCGACCCTTGCCGGCATGGCATTCTTACCCGTGAGCGCGCCGACCGCGCCGTTGAAGACCACGTGGGTGGGGATCAGCTTGTGCATCAGGTCCATGGTGTCGGCGAAGGCATCGACGTGGGTGGCGTAGGACTTGAATTTGCCCTTGGCATCGCGCGGCACGTAGAAGTCCTGCTCGCCCAGATAATAGACGCGGTCATAGCTGAGGGGCTTGCCGGCGCCGTCCTTGAGCCCGTCGCGGGGCAACACCATCACGGCACCGCTCATGCCCGAGGCGATGTGCCAGGGCACCATGGGTCCGCCGGGAATGCAGTGGTAGACAAACACCCCCGTGCGCGTCGCCTTCCAGCGCAGCATGACCTGCTCGCCGGGGTTAACCAGGGTGAGGTCGCCGCCGCCGGAGGCACCGGTGGCCGCATGGAAGTCGATGTTGTGCGGCATGGTATTGCTGGCGAGGTTAACGAGGGTGACCTCGACGTAGTCGCCTTCGTGCACGACCATGAGTGGGGCGGGGATCGAGCCGTTGAACATCATGGCACGAAGCTTGGTGCCCTCGTCGTCGATCACGATCTGCTTTTCCTCGGCGACCAGGCGAAATTCCAGGATCTTTGGTCCGGCCGTCGTTGCCTGCTCGTGGGCATGCACATAGGGCGGGGTGACGAGCTCGACCTTCTGGCGCGGCAAATTGAGGGCATCGCCGGCGGCGGCCGCCGGGATGAAGCCGCCGAGACATAGGCCGGCGACAACAAGCGTGGTTTTCCAAGCCATGAGCATGATCCTCCCAATACGGAGGCAGCAAATAATCAATCGCGGGAAGCCGCTGCGAGAGCCCTGCCGCGCTAAAAAAGGAAAGGTGATCTCAATGCCGTGACGGGAAAGGCAAGGTCGTACTTTCCACGCCGCAAGTGTGCACACAGTTCGCAAAGGCGGGGAACGGAGGTTAGGCCAAGGCCCTCACTCACAGATGTCCGACGACCAAAGCCCTGTTTCAGAGCAACCGGCCGCGGCGACCAAGGTCCGCACGATTGCCCACCCGTATTGCCCGCCTGTGTTGCCCTCGATTAGCCCTCGATCGGACCGGGCAAGCCCGATGGGCTAAAGGGATCGGCCGACCGATCGGTCAGGTGGGATCGACCTTCCGCAAGCCAAAAGTCGTGGCAACGCCGTTGGCGCCCGCCCGTGCTCGTCCCCGTGGGCAACAGCCCACCGTCGCCAACGCACTTAAAACCGTTTTGACGGTCGCCGGCGCCAGCGTGGTCGCCAGGCCGCGCAAAAACCACGGCGATAGCGCCGGCGCCACCGTTCAAGCCTTGCGCGTGCGCCTCCGTGCGGTCGATTTTCTTGCCGAGGGTTGGGCGCGTAGCGCCGGCGGCGCGCTCAAACGCGCGGCCAGGCGATAGGCGTTGGTGACGCTTTGAATGAACAGCATCTGCTCCTGCCACACCTCGAGCGGCGAGCGGGCGCGCAGCAGCCGCAGAGGCAATTCGGCGCAGCGCACGGCCATGTTGCCCATCAGCTCGAAAAGGTCGGCGCCGCCTGCCGCCGGCAGCAAATTCCCTCTCAGCGCCGGTGCGGATGCGGCGGACAGCGATCTCGATTGCGGGCGGGCCTGGCGCTGGGACTTCTTGCGACGACGTGGGGCAACCATGGTTTTGGTCCTCGTTTTCTATTGCGCTCCCAATGCTCAACGTCGAGGCGGCAATTGGGTTGCAGACCAACGGGTTCCGCGGTTCACTGGGGGGTAGCGAGGTTCACGGCTCAGCAAAAGGCGGAAGACCAAGGCCAGAGAGAAGACCAGAGACACGACCAGAGTGAAGGCCAGCGAGAAGACCAGAGTCGAGCCAGAGTAGGGGCCCGTGTCGAAGCCGGAAGAGCGGCCAAAGCACCGGGCACGGTAAGCAAAGCGACGAAGGTAGGAAACGATGACCCACGTCTGTTACTGCGTCACCACGCACAACGCCCCGCTCGAACGCATGGAATGCCCCACACCCGAGCCCCGGGGGGCCGAGGTGCTGATCCGCATGACGGCCGCGGGCGTTTGTCACAGCGACATTCACATTTGGGAGGGCGTCTACGACCTGGGTTCGGGCAACCGGATGACGCTCAAGGATCGCGGCGTCACGCTGCCCTTGACCATGGGCCATGAGATTTCGGGGGAGGTGGTCAAGGTTGGGCCAGATGCGAAAGCGGTGGCTCCGGGCGCCGCCTGCGTCGTTTATCCCTGGCTCGGGTGTGGCGAGTGCCCGACCTGCCGGCGCGGCGAGGAGAACCTGTGCGCGGTCAAGGCCCGCTCCATGGGTGTCTTCATGCCGGGCGGCTATGCCGAATACGTGCTGGTACCGCATGAGCGCTATTGCATTGATTTGGGCAAGCTCGATCCCGGGGAAGCCGCGCCGCTCGCCTGCTCCGGTGTGACCACTTATTCGGCGCTCAAGAAGTTCGGGCCCAAGATCAAGGACGAGCCCGTCGTCATCATGGGGGCCGGCGGCCTCGGCCACATGGCGCTCAGCGTGCTTGCGGCCATGCAGGGCAAGGGTGCCATCGTCGTCGATATCGATGCGGGCAAGCGCCAGGCCGCGCTTGCCGCCGGTGCGCTCGCCGCCATCGATGGGGCGGCGCCCGACGCCGCCCAACTGATCAGCAAGGCAACCGGTGGCGGTGCCACCGCGGTGCTCGACCTCGTCGGGGCCTCGACAACCCTTGCTCTCGGCGTCGCCAGCCTGCGCAAGGGGGGCGAGATCGTCGTGGTCGGCCTCTATGGCGGCGAGCTGAAACTGCCGATTGTGTATTTGCCGCTGCGCGGCATGGGACTTAGGGGCTCCTACGTCGGCAGCCTGCCGGAGCTCAAGGAGCTGGTGGGGCTGGCGCAAAAGGGGACGCTAAAGCCCATCAAGGTGACGCGACAAAAGCTTGCCGAGGCCAGCGCCGCCCTCAGCGCGCTGAAGGCGGGCAAGGTCGTTGGCCGCGTCGTCCTGGTGCCCTAAACCACACTGGGGCAAGGGCCGCAACGGCGCCCTGAATAAGAGACGGCGGGGGCCGGCAGCGCCTGGCGCCAGTGCAGCCGGGCCAAGCAAACGAAATTTGCGCCGCCTCACCAGACCACGGCTCTCGCAACCGACCGGCAGCGGCGCCCGGTTTGCTCAGAGGCTTTGGGTCCGCAGCCTCAGCGCATTGGCGATGACGCTGACCGATGACAGGGCCATCGCCGCGGCCGCGATGATGGGCGACAACAGCACGCCGAGCACGGGATAGAGCACGCCCGCCGCCAGGGGCACGCCCGCGGCATTGTAGATGAAGGCGAAGAACAGGTTCTGGCGGATGTTGGCCATGGTGGCCGCCGACAGGCGCCGCGCCCGCACGATGCCGCCGAGGTCGCCCTTGAGGAGGGTGACGTCGGCACTCTCGAGTGCGACGTCGGCGCCCGTGCCCATGGCGATGCCGACGTCGGCGGCGGCCAGCGCCGGGGCATCGTTGATCCCGTCGCCCGCCATCGCCACCACGTGTCCCGCCTGGCGCAGGCGCTCGACCACGGCGCCCTTGTCCGCGGGCAACACTTCGGCCTCGACCTCGCTGATGCCGAGCCTGGCCGCCACGGCGCCCGCGGTCGTGGCGTTGTCGCCCGTCAGCATCACGATGCGGATACCCTCAGCCTTGAGGGCGGCAACGGCGGCGGGCGTCGTCGGCTTGACGGGGTCGGCGATGGCGATGACGCCGGCCGGCTTGCGGTCGATGGCAGCAAAGACCGCCGTGGCGCCCTCCTGCCGCAGGCGCTCGGCTTGCGCCTCGAGCGCAGCAGCATCGATACCGGCCTCTCGCATGATCCGCGCGTTGCCGATGACGAGACGGCGGCCCTCGATGCTGCCGGTGACACCCTTGCCCACGGGGGCATCGAAGTCCTGCGGCTCGATGAGGGTGAGCTTGCGCGCCGTGGCGGCGGCGACGATTGCCGAGGCAAGGGGATGCTGGCTGGCGCGCTCGAGGCTCGCTGCAAGGCGCAACAGATCGTCTTCGGCGAGCGCGCCGCTTGGCCTCACCGCCACAACGCGGGGAGCGCCCTCGGTGAGCGTGCCCGTCTTGTCGACCACGAGGATGTCGACCTTTTCCAGGCGCTCGAGCGCTGCGGCGTTCTTGATCAGCACGCCCGCCTGGGCGCCGCGGCCAACACCGACCATGATCGACATCGGCGTTGCCAGGCCCAGCGCGCAGGGACAGGCGATGATGAGGACGGAAACGGCGGCGATCAGGCCATAGGTGAGGCGCGGCGGCGGTCCCCACACGGACCAGGCAAGGAAGGCCAGCGCCGCGAAGAGGATCACGAGTGGCACGAACCAGGCCGAGACCTGGTCGGCGAGCCGCTGTATGGGTGCGCGGCTTCGCTGCGCCTGGGCCACCAGGGCGACGATCTTGGCCAGCATGGTGTCGCGCCCGACCTTGTCGGCGCGCACAATAAAGCTGCCGCTCGCGTTCATGGTGCCGCCGATCACCGAGTCGCCTTGGGACTTTGTCACCGGCATGGCCTCCCCGGTCACCATCGATTCATCAAGCGAGCTGCGCCCGTCGAGGATGGTGCCGTCGACGGGGACGCTTTCACCGGGGCGCACGCGCAGGCGATCGCCGACCACGACCTCCTCGAGGGCGACGTCGGCCTCGCGACCGTCGGGGTCAAGGCGTCGAGCGCGTTTGGGGGCGAGCTTGAGGAGGGCGCGGATCGCGCCGCTGGTTTGCTCGCGTGCCTTGAGCTCGAGCACCTGGCCCAATAGCACCAACACCGTGATCACGGCGGCGGCCTCGAAGTAAACCGGCACCGCGCCGTCGCTGCCCCGAAGCGCGGCGGGAAAGAGGCCGGGCAAAAGCGTGGCCAGGACGCTATAGGTCCAGGCCACCCCGGTGCCCATGGCGATCAGGGTGAACATGTTGAGGCTGCGGGCCGTGACGGAGGCCCAACCGCGCACGAAAAATGGCCACCCGGCCCATAGCACCACGGGCGTCGCCAGCGCGAGTTGCAGCCAATTGCCAAGCTGCTGGCTGGGCAGCAGGTGGGAGGCGGTGAGATGCCCGCCCATTTCCAAGGCAAAGACCGGCAGCGTCAGGAGGAGGCCGATCCAAAACCGGTGCGTCATGTCGACGAGCTCGGCGTTGGGGCCGACCTCGGCCTCGACCTCGGCGGGCTCGAGCGCCATGCCGCAAATCGGGCAAAAGCCGGGGCCCACCTGGCGAACTTGCGGGTGCATGGGGCAGGTGTAGATGGTGCCGGCCGGCGCGGGTGCCGCTGCCGGGACCTCGCCCGCGAGGTACTTGGCAGGCCCCGCGCTAAACCGCGCGCGGCAGCGCGCCGAGCAAAAATACCAGCGCCGTCCCGCGTGCTCGGCGGTGTGCTTGGCGCCGCTCACATCCACCGACATGCCGCACACGGGATCCCGCGCCCGATCCTGTGTGGAAGGGGAGGAATGTGATCCCGCGTGCTCGGGCTTGCCGGCGGTGCGTGCGGTCATCAGCGATCTCCCGGCGCGCGCGCCCTTTGCTGGTCCATTGGCGGCGGCCCGTTTTCAGCTTGACCGTATATACCCTATGGGGGTATCTAGCAAGCCATGAGCAAGCCCGCCAAATCGACCTGTCTGACGCGCCTTGCCCGCATCGAGGGACAGGTGCGCGGTTTATCGCGGATGATCGAGGACGACCGCTACTGCATCGATGTCGTGACGCAAATCGCGGCCGTGCGCGCGGCGCTGAGGCGCGTGGAGGAAGAGGTGCTGCGCGACCATATCTCCCACTGCGTCGAACACGCCATTGTCAGCGGCAATGCCGCCGAGCAACGGCGCATGGTCTCCGAGCTGATCGACGTTTTGGGCCGCAGCGGGCGCTAATCCTGGCGAAGGGAGCGACGAATGAGGCAAGCACGGAACGGGCAGACGCGGCGGGTCGTGCTGGGCGGGCTCGCCGCGGGGGCGGTGTTTGGCGCGCGCGCATTTGCCGCCGAGCCGGCGGCTCTGATCAAGGTCTGGAAGGATCCGAACTGCGGCTGCTGCAGCGGCTGGGTGGAGCACCTGCGGCGCAGCGGCTTTACGGTTGCGACCATCGACACCGCCGATCTGGCTGCCGTCAAGGGCGAATTAGGCGTACCGGGCGCACTCGCGTCCTGTCATACGGCCAAGCTCGAAACCTACCTAATCGAGGGCCACGTCCCTGCCGCCGCGATCCGGCGGCTGTTGGCGGAGCGGCCCGCGGCGCTGGGCCTTGCCGTTGCCGGCATGCCCATCGGCTCGCCCGGCATGGAGGGTGGCACGCCGCAACCCTACGACGTGGTTCTGTTCGATGCGCAGTCGAGCACGGTCTACGGCCGCTTTATCGGCGCCGAGCCGCGCTGAGTGCCCTTGCCCTGCGTTAGCCTCAGGCGGCCGCGGTCAAGGCCGCTGCCGCCACGGCACTCAACACCACCACCAGCCAGGGCGGCCACTGCCACATGAAGAGCAGCAGGAAGGCGGTGATCGCCACGGCAAAATCGCGCGCGCTTTGGATACCGGCGGTCCAAACCGGCTGATAGAGCGCCGCGAGCAGGAGGCCGACCACGGCGGCGTTCACGCCCTTGGCCGGCGAGAAAGGCATCGTTCGTCACCCAGCCCGGCGGCACGACCTCTGCTTGCAGCAGCGGCAGCACCACATGACCGCCGCCGAACACGAGCGCGCCGGCGCGGTAGAAGGCTGCGAATTGGGCCAAGGCCGGACTGCCCAGAAGCGAAACCGCGAGCGGCAAGAGCAGCAGCAGGCCACCGAAGGCGGCGAGCGCGAGCAGCGCGAGGCTGCGAGGGACCACGAGGGGCAGCGCGGTGTGATCGCTGGCGGCGCCGTCGGCGAGGAGCGCGATGCCGACCGCGGCTCCGAGTGCAATAGCCCCGACCTGGCCCCAAATTGAGGGAATTGCCAAAGCCAGCACCGCCGCCGCGACGGCAAGGGTGGCGCGCAGGCGGTCGGGCGCCAGCGTGCGGGCCATGCTGAGCACCGCCAGGGCGACGACGGCGACGGCCGCGGCCTTGAGGCCATCGAGCCAGCCGCTGCCGAGGCGACCCTCGAGGCCGACGAGGCTGTAGGCAAAGAGGATCATAAGGAGGGCCGATGGCAGCGTGAAACCGACCCAGGCGGCCAAGGCCCCCGCGTAGCCGGCGCGTGTGAGGCCGATGGCCATGCCCACCTGGCTGCTGGCCGGCCCGGGCAGGAATTGGCAGAGCGCCACGAGATCGGCGTAGGCGCGCGCGTCCAGCCAGCGCCGGCGCGTGACGAACTCCTCATGAAAATAGCCAAGGTGCGCCACCGGCCCACCGAACGAGGTGAGGCCAAGCTTGAGGAAGACCAACAGCACGTCCCCGGCGCGGCCCGGCGCAAGGCCTGGCTCGCCTTCGGTCGCGTTGGCGCGGCTGTCGATGTTGGTTTTGCGACCGTCGATCGGCTCGTCGGGACGCATCTTTTGTGTCTCGCCCTCTTGTCTGGCCCTCGTCGCTTGCCCTCGTGTCTTGCCCTCCTGGCCCTCGTGTCTGGGCCGGCTCCCACGCCTTCGATCAGGGCCGGTAGGGGCCGGAGCGCGCCAGAAAGGCTACAAGATCGGCGCGCTCTTGTGGATCGCGCACGGGCGGCATGCTCATGGCCGTGCCGGCGACCACGCTTTCCGGGTCGGCCAGATAGCGATCAAGCGCGGGGGCGTCCCAGACGAGCCCGGCGGCCCCTTCTTTGCGCATGGCCTGCGAATAGGCAAAGTCTGGAAGCTGCGCCGCCGGTCGACCCATGATGTTGGAGAGATTGGGACCCTGCAGCTTGGCGGGCTCGTTGGGATCAACGGAGTGACAGGCAAAGCAGCGCTGGAAGGCGCGCTCCCCACGGGCCGCATTGCCACCTTCCGCGTTGCCCGCGCTCGGCAGCAGCGTGCCGAGCGCCGCAGCCAGCATGGCGGCGCCAAGCCAGGTGATCTGCCCGCGCGCGTGGCTCGCATTGTGGTTAGCGGTAGCGAATGACGCGAATGCGCTCGGTGCCCGATTCGGCGATCCAGGCTTCTCCCTTGCGTCCCAGCAGCTGGCGCACATTGGCGCCGGGGCGATCGCTGGGAAAGCTCGCAAAGGTTTCTTTTTCCGGATCGAAGCGGACCACGGCGTTGGCGGCCCAGTCCGTCAGCCAGATCTTATCATCCGGGTCGACCCAGACGGCATAGGTGCGCGGACTTGCCCCCGGTAGCTTCCACTGGTTCCAACGCTTGGCGGCCGGATCATAAACGCTGACGTTGCCCGAGTTCCATGCGCTGATCCACAACCGGCCCTTGGAGTCCGACCACACGCGGCGCGCGCCCTGCTCTTTGGTCGGCGGCTCATAAACGGTTGCCGCCCCGCTCTCCAGCTCGACGTTGGCAAGGTAGTTGCCGGCCAGCGACACGAACCAGATATCGCCCGTGGGGGTAGCGGTGATGCCGTAGGGTCCTCGGCCCTTCGGCGCATCCCACACCGTCATGTCTGACGTGCGCGGGTCGAGCCGGCCATAAATGCCGTTCTGTCCCGTGAACCAGATGCGACCGCGGCCGTCGAAGGCCGCCGTGTTGAGGTTGGTATAGGGCATGCGCTCGGGCGGCAGCGGCCACACCTTGACGTCCTGGCTCAAAGGATCGACGCGTACGATGGCATTCTGTCCGCCATCGGTGAACCAGGGCGCGCCGTCCGGCCCGACAATGACACCATGCGGGGCTGCATTCTTACCACGCGCGATGCGCTCGATCTTTCCAAGCGCGATGCGCTCGATCTTTCCGGTGTTCGGATCGAGCCGGCCGGCAATGCCGGCCTTTTGCTCGGCGAATCAGACCTCGCCCTTGGGACCAACGGCAACGTCATGGGGATAGTCACCTTTGGCGAGATCATAGTAGATGGAAACTTGCGCCCCGGCGGGCGCCGACAGGGCCGCCAGAATGGTGAGCGCGAACAGCAGGTGTCGCATGCTAACCTCGCTTCTCCGACACCGGATTGACTGAGCCCGGCCAACGGCCCGGTGTCCCATTGCCAATTGCGGCGGTCTATTGAGGGATCCCATCATGTTCTGGTCAAAAAGCCTATTGCTGCCCGCAGCCTTCCTCCTCATTGGTCTAGGCGGTCCAGCCTGCGGGCAATCGCCGCCAAATGATCTCAAAAGTGATCTTGAACTCGTGCGCGGCCTGCGCGCCGGCGGCAACGTGATCGTCCTTCGGCATGGTGCCACCGATCCGGACGGCGCCGACACCGACCCGCTCAACCACGACAATATCGCCAAGCAGCGACAACTCAGTGCCAAGGGTGAGGCGGCAGCCGTGGCGCTTGGCGAAACCTTCCGGTCGATCGGCATTCCAGTGGGCCAAGTCTACACCAGCCGGTTCAACCGCGCCTACCAAACCGCCAAGTTGGCGGGCTTCGCGCCGATCGAAAAGACCATCGACCTGACCGAGGGCGGGCTCGTGGTCTCACCCAACGAGAACGCCAGGCGCGCGCAGGCCTTTCGCAAGCTCGCCAGCACTCCTCCGCCCGCGGGAGTTAACGTCGTCATCGTCACCCACAAGCCCAACATCCTCGATGCCTTTGGCAAGGATTGGTTTGAGGTGAAGGAGGGTGAGGCCACGATCTTCAAGCCGGAGAACAGCGGCTTTTCGCTGCTGGCGCGGCTTCAGGCCGCCGACTGGTCTCGGATCGCGGCCACCGCCAAGAACTAGCCTCGAGCATCCGCCTCTGAAGGAAAGCGAGCGCGCGACCCAAGGCGCAAGGCGCATCGTCAAGGCGATTCTCCGCCCTTGGCGCGGTCGGCCTCAGGTCGGCAGGGCCTTCTCACTACCAAAAAAATCGCTGCCCAAAACGTTTGGGGTGCGGCCGTGCCTGATCGACCACAGAAATGCTCATCTGACGACAAAACAACGACGCCGTAACTATTTGATACGAAACAAGAAACACGCGCGTCACGAACTTGCCGTGCGCGTGCCCGCGGATTGCCAAGAGTAAGGCGTGCCCCGGCCCCGTCACATATTGCACATACTACGGCAGCAGGTCGGCGCGGATCCTGCCGCCGGGTGACGGGGAGGGAAGCAAGCTTCGATGCAAGAGGAACATCCGGTATGGTCGTGCTGCGTAAAGAACTCTTTGGCCTGGCCGTGCTGGCCGGGCTCGCACTTCTGGCAACTGGGGCTCAGGCCGGTGGGACGCCTCGCGGCGAGCCGGCCTATGCCGACCGCCCGTCAATCTGGCAGGGGCTCTATGGTGGCGTGCACCTAGGTCATGTCGATGCAGACTTCGACGATGGCATGGTTGGCGGCGCGCAGTTGGGCTACAACTGGCGCAACGGCCTGATCGTCTACGGCCTGGAAGCCGATATCTCCGCCTCCAATGCCGACTTCATCGATTGGCTAGCCTCCGCGCGCGGCCGCGTTGGCTATTTGATACAGCCTGGCATCCTGCTCTACGGCACCGCTGGTCTCGGCGTGGTGAGCTTTGATAGCACCGAATCCGGCTTTGTTTGGGGGCTGGGCGTCGAGGGCAAACTGAACGAGAGCATGACGGCTCGCCTCGAATACCTCAACTACAACATCGATAATAGCGGCCGCTTTGACGACGACATCAGCGTCATCCGCGCGGGTCTTAACATCAAGCTCAGGCCCTAAGGCGGCGCGAGGGCGGTCACGGCGTCTTGGCGTGACCGCCACCTCTGCCTGAGAGGCTGCGGCCATCCGGCCCCCAAGCCCCCGGCTCAAGCCGAAAGCGCTTTCACCATCGTCAGGTAGGCATGGCCGCGCGGGTAGCCCTCGACGCGGCCCACCACCTCGAAGCCAAATCGCCGGTAAAAGTCCGGGGCCTGAAAGTCGTGGGTCTCCAAGACGATTTGCGTGCAGCCCCGCGCCTTGGCTTCGCTCTCGGCCGCGCGCAGCAGGCGCGAGCCGTAGCCCTGGTGGCGGAGTGCGGCCGGAATAAACAGATAGCGAATGTAGCAGGTGGCCCCCCAGGTCCAGCCGAACAGGCCACCGATCGTCGCCCCGTCACCGGCGCGCACGAAGGCCGCCAGCAGTTTGCCATCGTCAAGGCCCGTGCGCGCCACATTAAAGTCGTGGAGGCGCTCCTCGAGGATGTGAATGTCCTCGGGCCTGGGCTCGTGCTCGATCTTGATCTCCATGGGCGCAAGGATGGTAGATTTCGCTTAACCCCGCAAAGCCATGGGGGGACGGGAGGCGGAACATGCCGTTGCACCGGGCGGGACGAGGGCGTGGCCTGGGAGACACATGGGGGCCCGCAATAGGCGCGGCGGCGGCGGAAGGCCTGGGCCCGGGCCCGGCGCTGGTCTAGCTTGCCGCCTGCGGGAACTCACCAGTCTCAGGTCGGTTGGCGCCGGCGCGCCGGCATCCGGGCTGCGCTGTGACGTGGACGGCCCACCGTGAGACCCGCGGTCGAGGTGCGAACGCGTTATGCCCTACAGCTACGATGCAAGACCCGAGTACGGCTCTGATGTGCCGTGGCCCAATGTGGTGTGGACCATCATCGGCATCCTCTGTGCGTGTGGTCTGGTGGCGCTGCCGTTTATTGGCTAGGCGGCATTTCGGGGGCGCGAATTTGGTGCTTTGAGCGGCTTCGCCGCGCCTCACGGGTTTAAGGAGGGCGCTCAACGCACGTTCCCAAGCACCGGCGGGAATGCGGAGCGCCCGATCCTGCTTACCCTCCCTTGTAAGGCAAGCCAGGGAATGAAAGCACCGTTACCCCCGCGCGTCAACGCGAACGGGCCGTCTTTCCAAAAGCATCGCCTTGGCGGACTGGGGCGGGCTCTTCAAAATCCGGGCTGGCGCCGGTGTGCTAGCGCGGGGACCTGAGACTTTTCCTGACGGCAGCGGGAGATGCCGCGTCGGCCACGGGGCCGGTGCCCTCAAGCGCGCGAGGCTCCCCGACCGCATGTCCGAGATGGCGGCCGCTGGGGAGCGGTCGTTGGTTTGCGAGCCTTATCCCGGTATGCGATTGTGCGCGGCCGTGCGCGAGGCGCCACGCGCCCGGCCAATGCCCAAGCGGAGGTCGTTCATGCGTTGCACCCGGTTTGCCGCTGCGCTCGCCGCGCTGCTTCTCGCCAGCCTCCCCGGCACGGGCAGCCTGGCGCAGACGGTCACCCTCAAGCTCCACCACTATGTTCCCGCCCAATCCAATCAGCAGAAGTTCTGGTTTGAGCCCTGGGCCAAAAAGCTAGAACAGGAATCCGGTGGCAGGCTCAAGGTGGAGATCTATCCCTCCATGCAGCTGGGCGGCCGCCAGCCGCAACTGTTCGATCAGGCCAGGGATGGGGTGGTCGACATCGTCTGGACGGTTGCGGGCTCGACGCCCGGTCGCTTTCCCCGCCTGGAGGTGTTCGAGCTCCCATTTTTATCGCACGCGATCGGGGAAAAGACCGCGCCCGCGGTCTGGGAATTCTATGAAACCTTTGCCAAGGACGAGCTCAAGGACGTCAAGCCGTTGGCGGTGTGGGGCTTCGGCAAGGGCATTCTGTTCACCAAGGATGTCGTCATCAAGACGCCGGCCGATGCCAAGGGCCTGAAGCTGCGCGCCTCCAACCGGCAAACCAACGACGCCTTTGCGCTGATCGGCGCCCAACCCCAGAGCATCCCGCCGCCGGGCGTGCCGGAGGCGCTGGCCAAGGGCGTCGTCGATGGCGTGGTGTTTCCTTACGATGCCGTCATTCCCTTCAAGCTCGATGAGCTCACCAACCGGGTCAGCGAATTCGGTGGCGACCGCACCTTTTATAACTCGGTGCTGCTGTTCGTCATGAACAAGGCCAAATACGACGGCCTGCCCGACGACCTGAAGGCGGTGATCGATCAGAACTCGGGCGCGGCCCTGTCGCGCGACTTGGGTCGCAAGTGGGATGAGTGGGATCAAATCGGCCGGGCCGCCGTGCTCAAGCGCAATACGCCCATTCACGTCATCGATGGCGCCGACCTTGCCGCCTGGAAAAAGGCGACCGAGCCGATCTTCGCCAAGTGGATCGAGGAGCGCGACAAGGCCGGCGACAAGGGTACCGACCTCGTCAGGGCGGCACAGGCGCTGGTGGCCAAGTACTCCCAGTGAGGGCGGTGGCGCACATTGCCAGATCCGCGCCGGCCCCGCACGGGCCGGTCGGTCGCCTGCTCGAGGCCGTTTGCGGCGCCGTGGCGATGCTGGGTGGCCTGCTCTTGATCGCCATCATGCTGGTCTCGAGCCTGTCGGTGCTGGGACGCGCCCTGTCGCTGCTGTTCGGGGCGCGGATTTCCGGCGTTCCCGGCGATGTCGAGCTGGTCCAGCTCGGCTGTGCGGTGGCCGTGTTCGCGTTCCTGCCGATCTGTCAGCTCAAGCGCGCCAACGTGCTGGTTGGCGCCTTCACCAGGACGCTCCCCGTGCGCGCCCGCGCCGGCTTCGACCTTGCCGCCAATGGGCTGTTTTTGCTGCTGAGCTCCGTCTTGGCCTTTCAGCTCGGCATCGGCACGCGCGAGAAATTCGCCAACCACGACACCACCATGGTGCTGCGCTTTCCCGAGGGCTGGGCCTATGCCGTGGCGCTGGTGTTCGCCTGGCTGCTGGTGATCGTGACCGCCTACACGGTGGCGCGCAGCGCCCTGGAAATCAAAGGCAACCGCGCCATCGGCCCCCCGGCCTCCGGCGAGCACTAGCGGCGCGCACCTCATGTCAAATTTCGGCGCCGGGCTCTTGAGCTTTGCGATCCTGCTGTTGGCGCTGGGGCTCAGGGTGCCGATCGGCGTCGCCATGCTGGCGGTCGGCGTCGGCGGCTTTATTTGGATCCAGGGGCTCGCACCCCTCCTTAGCTTCCTCAAGACCACGCCCTTTGAAACCTTCGCCGGCTATTCCTTTTCGGTGATCCCGCTGTTCCTGTTGATGGGCAACGTGGCCTCGGGGTCCGGCTTGTCGGCGCGGCTGTTTCGCGGCGCCAATGCGCTGCTTGGCCACCATAAGGGCGGCATGGCGATGGCGGCGGTGGGGGCCTGCGCCGCCTTCGGTACGATCTGCGGCTCGTCGCTGGCGACGGCCGCCACCATGGGGCAAGTGGCGCTGCCGCAAATGCGCAAGTACGGCTACTCCGGTGCGCTCGCGACGGGGACGCTGGCCGCCGGCGGCACGCTCGGCATTCTGGTGCCGCCTTCGATCCCGCTGGTCGTCTACGCCATCCTGACCGAGCAGAATATCGCCAAACTGTTTTTGGCGGCCTTCATCCCGGCGGCATTGGCGGTGCTCGGCTTTTTCATCGCCATCCGCGGCTACATTTATTTCTATCCGGGGGCCGGACCCGCGACCGCGAAGCTGCCGCCGGGCGAGCGCGCCAGGCACGTGGCCGAAACCTGGCCCGTGGTCGCCATCTTCCTCATCGTGTTTGTCGGCATGAACGGCGACTTCTTTTTCGGGCGCTCGCTGTTCACGCCGACGGAAGGCGCTGCCGTCGGGGCGCTGCTGGCGAGCATCGCGGCGCTGACGGTCGGCGGCATGCGCTGGCGCCAGGTGTTCGGCTCCGTGCGCGCGACCGCCGAGCAGTCCGGCATGATCTTTCTCATTCTGTTGGGTGCCGAGCTCTATAACGCCTTTCTGGCGCGCACCAACATGCCGCAGGTGGCGGCGCAGTGGGTGGCGGGCCTCGGGGTGTCGCCCTACCTGGTGATGGCGATCATCGTCGTCGTCTACATTCTGCTGGGCTGCCTGATGGACAGCCTGAGCATGATCCTGCTGACGGTGCCCATCTTCTTTCCCGTGGTGATGGGCCTCGACTTCGGGCTCTCGCCCGAGCACACCGCCATCTGGTTCGGCATCCTGGCCCTGATCGTGGTCGAACTCGGGCTCATTCATCCCCCGGTCGGGCTCAACATTTATGTGATCCAGAACATTGCCGGCGACGTTTCGATGCTGGAGACCTTCAAGGGCGTGGTGCCGTTTTTGATCGCAGAGTTCTTCCGCGTCTCGCTGATCATCGCCTTTCCGGTCCTGACCCTGCTTTTGATCCGTTAGCGATCGGCCCAAGGCTTGCCCGCAAACTGGGATCAAGCATGGGCAAACCTCCGCGCGGCGCCAGCGCGCCCGGCAATCGACCACTCGATCGGCCGGCGTCAAGCGGTTCATCGGCGGCCGTTCGAAGGTTGGCGCGGGGATCGGGCGCCGCGTCGCCCACGCTGAGCGAAAGTCGGGGTAAGTCCGGATATGGGCGGGGCGACGGCGGGCCTACAACGTCGGCAGGCGGCGATGACCGCACCAAAGCCCACGTTCCGGAGGTGGTAATGACGCTGCTGTTCAAAAAGATCGGAGGCCTTGCCCTTCTCCTGCTCGGCGGCCTGATGGCCGCGCACGGTGGGGCGGCGGGCCAAACTTGGGAGGTTTTGTTTGGGTTGGCCGTGGCGGCGATCGGAGGCGCGCTGCTGGTGGCCAAGATCATCCGCCGCAACAGCGCGCCGTTGGGAACGCTGACCCGCCGCGACTCCGCCGGGCGGCCGTCCGCGCAGCGGTAGTCGATGCGGCGACCAGCGCGCGAGGCAGCGGTGAGCGCGGCGCGGCCGCTGAGCGAGCTCCCCCGCGGCTTTGCGCTCCTCAAGTCGATTGCAGGAAGCCGACGTTGTCGCCGATCACCGTGGTCGGACCAATCGGCACGGGTTCGGGATTGGCAATATTGAGTTTCACGAACTCAATCTTGTCCTGCCACACCTTGCGCAGGAAATCTTCGAACACGTTGATGGTGAGCTGCTCGCCGGGGCAGCGACGATAGCCAAAGCCAAACGGCGCAAAGCCCGCATAGTCACACACGGGCATTGGCTTGCCGCCGGCGACACCATAGACCGTGCCGAAGCCGCTATTGTTGAGCGTGACCTTGCGACCATCCGTGACCGCGAATTCCTTGCGCTCGAAGGGGCACCTGGCAAAGCCCAGTTGTTTGGCTTTCGCCTCGTCGATGTCGTGGCTGGTCGGGGTGGCATTGTAGCGGGAGGGGTCGAACTTCTGCGGGTTGTGCCAGTGTATGGGGTCAAGGCTGGTGCTGGTGTGGGGGGTGACAATATAGCCGTGGCGCGCGTACGGCGGCGTCCGCGTCTCCTCCAGGGCAGAAATGCTGCCCCCGTTTGGCGAGATGATGCGGAACAACTCCATGACGAAGCGCTCGAGCGGTGTGAAGGGGGCGCCGCGGGCATCGTCGGGACCACTTTCCATCGTCTTTCGGAACCAGTCCTGGGCGTCCGGGTCGCCTTGGTTGCGGCTCAACTTGAGCATGATGTTGTAGAGCGTGTTGCCCCATTGGCTGAAGGCCACAAAATTGTGGAAGCATTCGAAGACGACGTCCTGGCGCTTGAAATCCTCGCTGTCGCCGCCGTTTTTTAGCCAGTAGTAGGCAAAGGTCGTCTCGGGCTGGGGCGTGCGGCCGCTGTTGAGGTCGTCGAGCTTCCGGTCGATCCAGGCCTTGAGGAAGGCCAGGTTGGAACGGACGGTCAGGTAATTGTCGTAGACAATCTTCTGGGTCGGATTGCGATAGGCAAGCACGGTGTTGAAGCTGTTGCCGACTTGCCGGATTTTCTCGGGCACGGCATCGCCCTCAACGCCGAGGTGCAGGTTCCAATAAAGGTCCCAGTAGGCCTCCAGGTAGGGTCGCATCAGCGGTTTGCCGGCATTCTTGGCGTCGAGCAACTTGCTAAAGAACCGGCCCACCTTTTCGCTGTACATGGGGCGGTAGAGATCCGGCGTGACCGCGCTCATGTAGATGCGCTTGCGGCGATTGTCGCTGCCTCGCTTCTCCAGCGCCTGCAAAAACACGGTAACACCCTGCTCGGGGTTCGGTCGCCAGGTCTCGCTCAGCATGCCCCAAAGATCGTTGGGCAAGGCATTTTCCTTGCTCAGCGTCACGTCGATCATGGGCAACGCCGGCCGCTCGCCGTGATAGGTGCTGACGAGAAAGAAGGGAATGATCACGTTGTCGACGTAAGCGGCGTCGAAGTCTTCCAGGAACTGTTTGCGCAAACGGTTGACGGAAGCGCCGAGATCTTCCGGCATCGGGTGCCGGCCATTCGACTCATAGTGCGCCAGCGCCGGCGTCATCGACAGGCCGGCAACGCCCATTGCCCCGCCTTGCAGGAAAGTCCGCCGCTTCATGTTGGGATCCTTCGGTGATTTGGCGAGGCCTGAGCTTCGATCGCGCTAGCATTGGGGTTTTGCCCGCGCCGGCCAATCGGGCCAAACCCTGAAAGGCCGACGGGGTGCATGACCCCGGTGTTTTGACCGTCGCGGATCGTGTTGGAGGGTCCGCACGATCCCTTCACGAATTCGATCCCGGCCGTCGAGTTGCAAGCGTCGGGCAGATCAAGTGTGACGAGCACCTGGCGCGGCAACGAGGCAATGCAGCGTCAAGGCCGAGCACGGTCTGCAGCATCAGCGGTGCGTGCATGTCTGGATCAATCGCCGGATGTGCACATACAAAAAGCAGCTTCGGCCGGTCATCGCCGAAGGTCGGGGGCGCGGTTTCCTTGCTGGTCGAGCAATTGGCGCAGAGTTGGTTCTGCTTGGGCGCGAACGCGGTCGCGGCGGTGCTGGCTCAAGTATTTCGTTTGGCGGCCGTGAACAGCCATGCATCTGGCCGCTCGGGTACGCCCTCGCGCGGCCAGGTTTCTAGCGCCGCGCAGAACGCATCGGCCAAGACCTCCTCGGGCCGTGCTGATCGGCATGCCATGTCGGGCGAGCAGAGCAAGCAGCCGCCCATAGGAGCTGCGAGCCGCCTGCCCTGCTGCCCGGTTCGCTTCCACCGTCACCTCGCCAAGATGGGGCGCACCGTGCGGCTGGTCGTGCAAGCTGCCAAGCACGTGCTCGACCACAAGGACCGCAACGGTCTGACCCGACCCACTGCCTCGGTGAGCGAGGACCGCTCGGTGCGGGCGAGCTGCTAGGCGCGCGCGCCTTCAGCACCGAAGGCAAACGTCATGTCAATGACCCACGTCCCGCGCAAGTTGATCGCAATCAAATTCCGCGCAAACCGTGGCTCGCTCCCACGGATGCAAGGCAGCCAGGTAACCGGCGCCAGTGCGCCACGTGCCCTTGACACGACCACCCGCCACGGCAAGGTGTCCCATGCCGTTTTCCGGATAGGGGTCGCGAGGAGCTTAAAGAGTGGCTGGCTTGGAACGGGCTTGGCTCGGCAGCGTGCCGCCAATGCGGCACGAGCGGCACTACGGCGATCGCATCATGCGCTGCTTCCTCGAACGACCCGGCAACGCCTTTGATCTGCTGGCCGCCGCCGCCGCCCGCAACCCTGGCGGGGAAGCGATCGTCTGCGGCAAGGAGCGCCTGAGCTACGCCGTCTTCCTTGAAACCGTAGAGCAATGCGCCGCGGGGTTGGCAGCGGCCGGCATCGGCAGGGGTGACAGGGTCGCCATGCTGCTCGGCAATGGCATTGCTTTTC
>Ga0081540_1001506_pt1 | contig 20043 bp, 16 predicted proteins | sample TabmetS2T1R1_FD_71024 | JGI IMG/M metagenome (GOLD analysis project Ga0081540, IMG submission 71024) | Tabebuia heterophylla rhizosphere microbial communities from the University of Puerto Rico - S2T1R1 | ecosystem: Host-associated > Plants > Roots > Rhizosphere ... | reverse complement strand
GCGCGGGCCCCGGGCGGGGCCGGGGGGGGGAGGCGGCGTGGGGGCCCCCCCGCCGAAGAACACGCTGGACCCCGGCGGGCCGGCGGCGCCGAGCCCCCGCCGGGCCAGCCGGATCTCGGCGACCGCCAGGCCCGCGTAGGAGCCCCGGCTGACCCCGGGGCCGAGTTCGGTGGCTGTGTAGGTGTTGAAGTCGCAGTACCCGCACCGGGTCCGGCAGAACGGCACGTGAACATAGATGCCGAACGGCCCACGGCCCATGCCTGCCGTCGCAGCCTCGGGCAGTGCGCCGTCGGCGGGAGCCGGCTCACCCGCCGGGAGCGTGCCAGGCACGTCAGCGCACCGGCTCAGTGACCCGGGCCACCGGGGGCTCGCGCCCCGGCACCGCCGGCGCCCGTTTCGGCCTCGGCGTCCTGGCCGACCTGGCCGGCCTGGCCGAGCACCGACAGCGCGATCTCGTCCCACTTGCTGCTCCGGCCCTCCACCAGCAGCAGCCGTCGCATCAGGTCCACGTCGCCGTAGTACGCGCGGACCGACTGGGCGATCGTCACGCGGGTGGCGGGACGCGCCAGCACCTCCGCCGGGTCCCCGGCGCCGACCCGCCCCTCCTCAAGCACGCGCAGGTAGGCACCGGTCCGCCCGGCGTCGGCGAACCGCTTCACCCATTGACGCTCGTCCATCCACCCGGCGAAGACGGCACACGGGATCCGCGGCGAGGTGACCTGGACCACGGCCGAACCAAGCCGCCACACCTCCCCGATCAGGCTCCCGGTGACGTCGAGCCCGCTGGTTGTGATGTTCTCCCCGAACGTCCCGCTGGCCAGCTCACGGCCCAGCCTTTCCACCCACCAGTCCAGGTCCTCCCGGGCGTAGGCGTAAAGCGCCTGCTCGTAGCCACCGTGGTCCGGCTTGTCCACCTGCTCGTCACCGGCCAGGCCCAGCCGGCCGACCGCCACCGCCCCCTCCGCGGGACGCTTGTCGATCGCGGTGCGCCCGAGCCGGCCGGCCCACTCCGCGTCCCGCCCGCGCCCGGTGTTGACTGAGATCACCCGTGCCATCGCCACATCTGGCACGGTATCCGTCCGGTCGGCCGGCGGCGAACCCGTTTCCCGCCCGGCGGCGGAATGTGCCCCCGTGGCGGGTGATGTGGCCTCCCGCGCGGATTATCCTGAGGGCACTCACCCCGGCGGGAGGCGGCACATGACGGTGGGACCCGGATACGGAGCAGCAGGCATGCCACGGGCGCAGATGCGGGCGTCCACGGCGGACCGCGATCGCGCGGTGGAGGTGATCACCAGGGCTTACACCGAGGGCCGGCTGACGAAGGACGAGCACGACGCCCGGGTGGAGCAGGCCATGACCGCCACCACGTTCGCCCAGCTCGACGTGGTCGTCATGGACCTGCCCGGGGCCGGCCCTCCCGCGCCCCCGGTGCCGGTGGCGCCGGCGGGGAACAACGCGCTGGCCATCGCCAGCCTTTGCTGCGGTGTGGCGCAGGTGATGCTGTGGCCGCTGGCCACCATCCCCGCGGTCGTGCTCGGCCACGTCGCCCGCCACCAGATTCGCCGCACGGGGGAGCAGGGCGCGGGCCTGGCGCTGGCCGGGCTCATCCTGGGCTGGATAGGCGTCGGCTTCGCGGTGCTGGCAATCCTCGGCCTCGTCCTGATCGTCGCGGCCACGTCGAGCGGCACCGGCGGCTGAGCCGCCTGCCCGCCCCGGCCGCCGGGCGTGCAGGCTAGCGCTTGTCCGGCTGGGTCGACAGGGCGGCGATGAAGGCCTCCTGCGGTACCTCCACCCGGCCGATCGTCTTCATCCGGCGCTTGCCTTCCTTCTGCCGCTCAAGCAGCTTGCGCTTGCGGGTGATGTCGCCGCCGTAGCACTTGGCGAGCACGTCCTTGCGCAGCGCGCGGATGTTCTCCCTGGCGATGACCCGCGACCCGATCGCTGCCTGGATCGGCACCTCGAACTGCTGGCGCGGGATCAGCTCCCGGAGCCTGGACGTCATCGCCAGGCCGTACTCGCGTGCCTCGTCCGCGTGGACGATCTGGCTGAACGCGTCCACCGGCTCGCCCTGCAGCAAGATATCGACCTTGACCAGGTTGGCTTCCTGCTCGCCGGCCTGCTCGTAGTCCAGCGAGGCATAGCCGCGGGTGCGGGACTTGAGCTGGTCGAAGAAGTCAAAGATGATCTCGGAGAGCGGCAGGGTGTAGCGGATCTCCACCCGGTCGGCGGACAGGTAGTCCATGCCGAGCAGCGCGCCGCGCCTGCGCTGGCACAGCTCCATGATCGTGCCGATGTACTCCGCGGGGGCGAGCACCGTGGCGCGGACGATCGGCTCGAAGATGTGGGCGACCTTTCCCTCGGGGAACTCACTGGGGTTGGTCACCGTCAGTTCTTCGCCGGACTCGCGGATCACCCGGTACACCACGTTGGGGGCGGTCGAGATCAGCTCGAGGTCGAACTCGCGTTCCAGCCGCTCACGGACGATCTCCATGTGCAACAGGCCGAGGAAACCGCACCGGAACCCGAAGCCGAGGGCGGTGGACGTCTCCGGCTCGTAGACGAGCGCGGCGTCGTTCAGCCTCAGCTTGTCGAGCGCGTCCCGCAGCTGCGGGTAGTCACCGCCCTCCACCGGGTACAGGCCGGAGAACACCATGGGCCGCGGGCGGTCGTACCCGGCGAGCGGCTCCGCGGCCGGGTGAGCCGCGCTGGTCACCGTGTCACCGACCCGGGCCTGCCGCACGTCCTTCACGCCGGTTATCAGGTACCCGACCTCTCCCGCGCCCAGGCCGTCGGTGGGGATGGGCTCCGGGGAAATGACGCCGACCTCCAGCGTGTCGTGTGTGGCCCTCGTCGACATCATCAGGCTCTTCTCCCGCCGGTTCAGCCGGCCGTCCATCACCCGGACGTAGGTGACCACGCCCCGGTAGGTGTCGTACACGGAGTCGAAGATGAGCGCGCGGGCGGGGGCGGCGGCGTCGCCGCTGGGCGGCGGGACCTGCTCGACGATCGCGTTCAGCAGGTCGGTCACCCCCTCCCCGGTCTTGGCGGAGACCCGCATCACATCGCCGGGGTCGCAGCCGATGATGTGGGCCAGTTCTTCGGCGTACTTGGCCGGCTCGGCGGCTGGCAGGTCGATCTTGTTCAGCACCGGGATCAGGTGGAGGTCGGCCGCGAGCGCCAGGTACAGGTTGGCGAGCGTCTGCGCCTCGATCCCCTGCGCCGCGTCGACAAGCAGGACGGCTCCTTCGCAGGCGGCGAGGGACCGCGAGACCTCGTAGGAGAAGTCCACGTGGCCCGGGGTGTCGATCAGGTTGAGCACGTACCGGCGGCCGTCGGCGCCGGTCCAGGGCAGCCGCACGGCCTGGCTCTTGATGGTGATGCCGCGCTCGCGCTCGATGTCCATCCGGTCCAGGTACTGCGCGCGCATCTGCCGCTCGCCCACGACGCCCGTGAGCTGGAGCATCCGGTCCGCCAGCGTGGACTTGCCGTGGTCGATGTGCGCGATGATGCAGAAGTTCCTGATGATGCCCATGGGGGTATCCCCGTGCGCCGGCGCCGCGCCGGGGGACGCGGTCCGTCCGCCGTCCCCCGGCGGCTGCTCGGGCCGTGGTGACACAGGAATCCGCCAGGGTCGAGTAGGGTCTCGGTCGCGGCAGGCAGGCCGCCCGGTGCGGTGGGACCCGGTGCGTCTGCCGGACGGTGCCCGGCCAGGGCGCCGCCGATCACGCCTGCCGTCGCCGTCCATGGTCGCATGCCGGCGGGGGTGCCCGCACCGTGCGGGCGGCGGCCCCACCGGCCGGGTGCCGCGCTCCGGTCGCCCGGTGCCGCTGGTTTGAGCCCTGGCCCCCCTGTGGGCTATCCTGCTTCGTCGGGCTGGATGCGCACCGCCTGGTGGTGGTGCGCGGCCGCCAGCGAGCGGAATGCGCCCGCCAACCAGCAGATCAGCACCCCAAACGAGGCTTCCGCGTGGCTAACATCAAGTCCCAGATCAAGCGCAACAAGCAGAACGAAAAGGCCAGGCAGCGCAACAAGGCCGTCAAGTCGTCGCTGAAGACCAGCGTGCGCAAGTTCCGCGAGGCGGCCGACGCCGGCGACACCGAGGCCGCGGCCGCGGCCATGCGCGACGCCTGCCGCAGCCTGGACAAGGCCGCCAGCAAGGGCGTCATCCACAAGAACCAGGCCGCGAACCGCAAGTCCGCCATCGCCAAGCGCGCCGCGGAGCTCCAGGCCTGATCCCGCGCTCGAGAGTGCCCTCCTAACGGCTCGCCCGGTGGCCCGCCGACCCGGACCGGCAGGCGACGATCGCGCGAATCGCAACCTCCAGCGCGTAACCGGGGCTCGTTCCCTCGCCCTTGACCTGCGCGTCGGCCTCCGCCACGGCGCTGAGGGCCCGCGCGATGCCGTCGGGCTCCCACCCGCGCAACTGATGCCGCACACGGTCGATCTTCCACGGCGGCGCGCCGACCTCGGCCGCCAGCTCGGCGCTTCCGCGGCCTTTCGGCGCGGCGGCGACCCGGCCGAGCAGCCGGACCCCCTGCGCGAGCCCGCTGCTGATCAGCACCGGTGCCACCCCGACCGCGAGCGCCCAGCGGAGCAGCTCGAGCGCCTCGGACAGACGTCCCTCCACCGCCCGGTCCGCCACTGAGAACCCGCTCGCCTCCGCCCGTCCGCGGTAGTACCTGGCGACCTCGGACTGGCCGATCACGCCCGTCGTGTCCGCCGCCAGCTGCGCAGAGGCGGAAGCGATCTCCCGCAGGTCGGAGCCGAGCGCGTCGATCAGGGCGCGCACCCCGCCATCGTCGATGGCGCGCCCGGCCGCGCGGAACTCCCCGCGCACGAAGTCCATCCGTTCGGCCACTCTGGTGATCTTGGGGCACTCGATCACCCGCGCCCCGTTCCCGGTGAGGCTGGCCAGCAACGCCTTGCCCTTCGCCCCGCCCGCGTGGGTGACCACCAGGCGGACGTCCGGCGGCGGCCCGGCGGCCAGCCGGGCCAGTTCCTCCGCGACGTCCTTGCCCGCATTGTGCGCGTCGCGGATCACCACCAGGCAGCCGCCGCCGAACAGGGACGGGGCGGTGAGCGAGGTGAGCTCGCCGGGGCTGAGCGCGCCGCCGGCCACCTCGTGGACACCGGCCGTCGCCGGGAGTGGGCCGCTCCCCGCGCCGTCACCCTGCCGCGTCACGCCCGTCGCCGCGGTGACCAGCCTGGCGACCGCGCGCTCGACGAGCAGTTCTTCCTCGCCCACCACGACGGCGACCGCCGCGCCCCCCGTGGTGGTTCCGCCTGCCGCCGCCTGGGAAGCCATGCCTGAAGCATGCCACGGCGGCGCTGCCGGTGGCGGCTCAGCTCAGGACGGGCTCGCCGCCCCGCCAGACCCGGAGCGGCTTGAGGCCGTAGGACCAGGCGAAGGCGCCCTCATGATCAGCGTCCCAGGCCACGATGTCGGCGTACTTCCCGCGCACCATCGCGCCACGGTCGGGGGCGCGCAGCGCCTGGGCGCCGCCCAGGGTGGCCGCCCGCAGCGCCTCGCTCACGCTCATCCCGAAGTGCGTGATGGCAAGCGAGACGACCAGCGGCATGGACGTGATGCCGTTCCGGCCCGGCGCATGGTCGGAGCCGAGCGCGACCGCCACCCCCTTATCCAGCAGCGGCCGGACCGGCGGCATCTTGCCGACCTGCAAGGCCGTGCCGGGGCACAGGACCGCCGCCACCCCCGCCGTGGCCAGCGCGAAGACATCTTCCTCGCACGCGTCGTGCAGCAGGTCGGCCGAGGCGCAGCCCATCTCGGCGGCGAGCACGGCCGCGCTCGTGCGCGACCGGCCGGCCGCGTGCAGCCGGGGAAGGAGCCCGGACGCACGGCCCGCGCCGAGCACCCAGCGCGCCTCCCGCTCGGTGAACCGCCCCTCCTCGCAATAGACGTCGACGCTGTCGGCCCCCGCCGCGGCCGCGTCCGCGCACCACGAGCCGACCGCGTCGACGTAGTCGTGGCGGCGGCCGAAGTACTCGGGCGGCACCGCGTGGGCCGCGAGGAACGTGACATGCACCCGGGGCATGCCGGGCTCGCCCTCCAGCGAGCGCAGCAGGCGGACGTCGGCGAGCTCGCCGTCCCGGGTGAGGTGGTACCCGGTCTTGGCCTCGATCGTGGTGGCGCCGCTCAGCAGCCAGGTCGCGAGCCGCTCCCGCACGCCGTTGCACAAGGTCCACGGGTCGGTCCCGCGGGTAACCGTCACCGTCGAGCCCATCCCGCCGCCGGCGGAGGCGATCTCACGCGGAGACGACCCGCCCGACCTCATGGCCAGCTCGGCCCAGCGGTTCCCGGCGTAGACGGGATGGGTGTGCGCATCGATCAGGCCCGGTGTGACCAGCCCGCCGTTGAGGTTTTCCACATGGTCGACGTCGACGATGTCGTCCACGACCCCGGGCAGGCTCTGGGGCAGCTCAGCCGCGGGCCCGACCCACGCGATCCGGTCGTCGTGGGTCAAGATGGCAGCGTTGTTCCACACCTCGGACCCGGTCCACAGGCGCCCGATGTTCGTCAGCAGGCGAATAGTCACCGATGAGCCCTCCCCCACGCAGGAACTTCCCAGCTAGGGAAATCCTGCGTCATGAGCGGTCACCTGCCCGGCCTGTGCCTCGTCCATTGAGCACCGCCGGAGGACCCGAAGACGCTCATCGCGATCATGAACCAGCGGGGCACTGCGACGATGCGGCAACCAACGTATCGGTTCAGTCACGCTATTGCACGGGTGAGTGGTTGTACAGGCCGAATGCGAAGATTGCCCGCCGATTTCCGGCCGCTAATCGGTTGCAATTCTCCCGGCCGCCACGGGGGCGCCCGCCACGCCGTTCAGCTCGGCCGCCAGGTCCGCCGGGACACGCGCGGTCAGCTCGGTGCCGTCCGCCGCGTGCCGCACCGCGAGCACCTCCCCCTCCTGATGTGCGCGCGCCACCAGGTCACCGCGGCCGTAGGGCACGAGCACGCGGACCTCGTGGTCGCGCCGGGGCAGCCTGGCGTCCACGGCGGCGAGCAGGTCCTCGATCCCCAGGCCGGTCCTGGCGGAAACCACCACGCAGTCCCGCTCCTTCGCCTCCAGCACCTTGACCTCGACGGGGTCGGCCGCATCGGCCTTGTTGATGACCACGATCTCCGGTACGTCCGCGGCCCCGATCTCGGCGAGCACCTCGCGGACGGCCGACATCTGCGCCTGCGGGTCGGCGTCGCTGCCGTCCACCACGTGCAGGATGAGGTCGGCCTGGGCGACCTCCTCCAGCGTGGAACGGAACGCGTCGACCAGCTGATGCGGCAGGCGCCGCACGAAACCCACGGTGTCGGTCAGGGTGAACCAGCGGCCGGACGGCGTCCTGGCCCGGCGCACCGACGGGTCCAGGGTGGCGAACAGCGAGTCGTCGACCAGGACACCCGCGCCGGTCAGCCGGTTGAGCAGGCTCGACTTCCCGGCGTTGGTGTAACCCGCGATGGCCACCGCCGGGACCTCGCGGCTGCGGCGCCGCCCGCGCTGGATCTCGCGGCCCACCGACAGCTCCGCGATCTGGCGGCGGAGCTTGGCCGTGCGCGCCCGGATCCGGCGGCGGTCAGTCTCGATCTTGGTCTCACCGGGCCCGCGGGTGCCGATGCCTCCGCCGCCGGCGACCCGGCCGCCCGCCTGCCGGGACAGCGACTCACCCCAGCCGCGGAGCCGCGGCAGCAGGTACTGCAGCTGCGCCAGCTCCACCTGCGCCTTGCCCTCCTTGCTGCGGGCGTGCTGGGCGAAGATGTCGAGGATGAGGGCGGTGCGGTCGATGACCTTCACCTTCACCACACCCTCCAGGCGGCGCAGCTGGCCGGGGGTCAGCTCGTTGTCGCAGATGACCGTGTCGGCGCCGGTCGCGGTCACCAGGGCCGCCAGCTCGGCCGCCTTGCCAGCGCCGATGTAGGTCGCGGGATCGGGCCGGCCGCGCCGTTGCACCAGGCCGTCCAGCACGACCGATCCCGCCGTCTCGGCCAGCCGGGACAGCTCGCGCAGGGAGTTCTCCGCACCGGTCAGCGTGCCATCGGTCCACACGCCGATGAGCACCACGCGCTCCAGCCGCAGCGCGCGGTATTCGACCTCGGTGACATCGGCGAGCTCGGTGGACAGGCCCGCGACCCTGCTCAGGGCGTGCCGGTCGGCCAGGTCACGTTCGCCGGTGTGGTCTTCGGGGAAAGTCATCGCTGCCTTGGGTCGGTATCGGAGCAGTTCAGCGCCGGCGCCGGGGCGCCGGGGGCCGCCTTCGCGGGGCGCTGGTGGTCAATGCTGCCATGCCCGGTGAATTCGTTCACTTCAATAACAGCCGGGAGCGCGCGGTTGTGCCCGGGCCGGCCACCTTTGACCCGGCTCAGGGCAGCGGGCTAGCGTCAGTCCCACGATCCGCAACGTGTATCCGAGACGTGATCACCAGCGGGAGGAGCGCGATATGGCGGCTGGCGAGGGTGTTGAGATCACCGGCCCGCCGGGAGACCGGTACGACGAAATCCTCACCCCGGACGCACTGCGCCTCATCGCGTCGCTCCAGCGGGAACTCGGTCCCCGGCGGGCGGAACTGCTCGCAGCGCGGGAGACCCGGCAGGTGGAGATCTCGGCGGGCGGAACGCTCGACTTCCTCCGGGGGACCCGCCAGATCAGGGATGACCCGGCCTGGCGGGTAGCGTCGCCCGCGCCGGGCCTGGTGGACCGCCGCGTGGAGATCACCGGCCCCACCGAGCGGAAGATGACCATCAACGCGCTCAACTCCGGCGCGGACGTATGGCTCGCCGACTTCGAGGACGCGAACACGCCGCTCTGGGAGAACATGATCATCGGCCAGCTCAACCTGAAGGACACCCTCGACCGCACCATCGATTTCACCAGCGAAGAAGGGAAGTCCTACCGGCTGCTGCCCGACGAGGAGCTCGCGACGATCGTGGTGCGCCCGCGCGGCTGGCATCTGGACGAGAAACACCTGCTGGTGGGCGGCAGGCGGGTGTCCGCGAGCCTGTTTGATTTCGCGCTGTATTTCTTCCACTGCGCGCAGCGCCAGCTCGACCGGGGCACGGGGCCGTACTTCTACCTGCCCAAGATCGAGAGTCACCACGAGGCCAGGCTCTGGAACGACGCCTTCAACCTGGCCCAGGACTTCCTCGGCATTCCCCGCGGCACGATCCGGGCCACGGTCCTGGTCGAGACCATTCCGGCCGCCTTCGAGATGGAGGAGATCCTTTACGAACTGCGCGAGCACAGCGCGGGACTGAACGCCGGCCGCTGGGACTACCTGTTCAGCATCATCAAGAAGTTCCGGTCCCGGGGACGGGACTTCATCCTGCCCGAGCGCAACTCGGTCACGATGACGGCACCGTTCATGCGCGCCTACACGGAGCTGCTGGTGAAGACCTGCCACCGCCGCGGCGCGCACGCGATGGGCGGGATGGCCGCGTTCATCCCGAACCGCCGTGACCCGGAGGTCACCGCCATCGCGCTGGCGAAGGTGCGCGAAGACAAGACCCGGGAGTCGGCGGACGGCTTCGACGGCTCCTGGGTCGCCCACCCCGACCTGGTGGCACTGTGCAAGGAGGTGTTCGACGCCGCGCTCGGCGACCGGCCCAACCAGCTGGACCGGCTGCGGGAGGAGGTCAGCGTCTCCGCGCAGGACCTGCTGGCGGTGGCGAAGACCCCTGGCGCGATAACCGAGGCGGGCCTGCGCAACAACGTCAGCGTGGCGCTGCAGTACCTGGCCGCCTGGCTCGGTGGCAACGGTGCGGTGGCCATCTTCAACCTGATGGAGGACGCCGCCACCGCCGAGATCGCCCGGTCGCAGGTCTGGCAGTGGCTGCACAACGACATCACGCTCGATGACGGCCCCACGGTCACCCGTGACCTGGTCGAGCGGATCATGCGCGAGGAGCTGGACGCGATCCGCGGCGGCGCGGGCGCCGCCTTCGACGCCGCACGCTACGACCAGGCGGTCGCCCTGTTCGCCGAGGTCGCCCTCGCCGACTACTACACCGAGTTCCTCACGATCCCCGCCTACGAGCGCATGCCCTGACCCGGCCACCGGGCCCTAGCATTCACCTCCCTGCTGGGGGCAACCTGAAGGTAGCGACCCGAGGGGAAACGATGATCGAGCACCTGGTCCCGGCGATGGTGGAGATCTGCGGCCCGGACGGGGTGGTGACCGACCCTCAGGACCTGCGCACCTACGAGTGCGACGGCCTGACCTCGCACCGGGCCGCGCCGGGGCTGGTGGTCCTGCCGCGGACCGCGGAGGAGGTGGCCGCGGTGGTCCGGGTGTGCGCCGGGGCCGGGGTCCCGTTCGTGGCGCGCGGCAGCGGCACCGGCCTGTCCGGCGGCGCGCTCCCACGCACGGACGGTGTGCTGATCGTCATGTCCCGGATGCGGCGCATCATCGCCATCGACCCGGCGAGCCAGCGCGCCGTCGTGGAGCCGGGAGTCACGAACCTGTCGGTGAGCACGGCAGCACGGCCGTTCGGCTACTTCTACGCTCCCGACCCGTCCAGCCAGGTGATCTGCTCGGTCGGCGGGAACGTGGCGGAGAACTCCGGCGGCGCGCACTGCCTCAAGCACGGCTTCACCGTCCACCACGTCACCGGGCTGGAGATCGTCACGCCGGCGGGCGAGCTGACGTGGCTGGGCGACGGCACCGGGGCGGCGCCCGGTTACGACCTGGTCGGCGCCTTCGTGGGCTCCGAAGGCACGCTCGGCATCGTCACCAAGATCATCGTAAAGCTGAGCAGGATCCCGCAGATGGTCACCTGCCTGCTGGCCGCGTTCGAGACCACCGGCGCGGGCGGGGCGGCGGTATCGGCGATCATCGGGGCCCGCATCGTCCCGGCGGCCATCGAGATGATGGACGCGCTCGCGATCGAGGCCGCCGAGGCCGCCGTGGCCTGCCACTATCCCGAAGGCGCCGGGGCCGTGCTCATCGTGGAGCTCGACGGCCCGGAAGCCGACGTGCGCCACGATGCCGCCGCCGTCCGCGCGCTCTGCGAGCAGGCGGGCTCGACCGAGATCAGGGAGGCCGTGGACCCGGCCGAGCGCGCCGTCATCTGGGCCGGCCGCAAGTCGGCGTTCGCCGCGGTCGGCCGGATCTGCGCGGCCTATATCGTGCAGGACGGGGTGGTCCCCCGCACGGCGCTCGGCCCGGTCCTGGACAAGATCGCGAAGCTGTCGGCCGAGTCCGGCATCCGGGTCGCCAACGTGTTCCACGCGGGCGATGGCAACCTGCACCCGCTCGTGCTCTACGACGACACCGCGCCCGAGGCGGCCGCCGCGGCCGAGGAGCTGTCCGGCGCGATCCTGGACCTGTGCATCACGCACGGCGGGTCCATCACCGGCGAGCACGGCGTGGGGGTGGACAAGTCCAGGTACATGCCGAAGATGTTCGGCGCCGACGACCTGGACACGATGCAGCTGCTGCGGTGCGCGTTCGATCCTGCCGGCCTGTGCAACCCGGGCAAGGTGTTCCCGACCCCGCGGCTGTGCGGCGAGGTGCCCGGCGTGCGGCGGGGCCCGCACCCGCTGGTCGCCTCCGGCCAGGCAGAGCAGTTCTGATGGCACCAGGCCATGGCGGGTGACGCCGCGCTGCGGGCGCTCGCCGCCGCCTGCCCGGCCACACGGGCCGCGGGTGCCGGCGACGCCGTGGCCGGGGTGACGCCCCGCTACGCCGCGTCCCCGGCGAGCGTGGCCGAGGCCAGCGCGGTGATGCGGGCCGCCGGCGAGCAGGGCCTGGCGGTGGTGGCGCGGGGCAGCGGCAGCCGGCTGGACTGGGGCGCCCCGCCGCGCCGCTGCGAGCTGGTGATCGACACGCTCCTGCTGGACCAGGTGGTCGAGCACGCGGCGGGCGACCTGGTGGCGCGGGTCCAGGCCGGGGTCGGGCTGTGGCGGCTCGGCGAGGTGCTGGCGGCCGCCGGGCAGCAGCTCGCGCTGGATGCGCCGCCCGGCCGGGCCGCCCCCGGCGGGCAGGAACCGGTGAGTGCCGCCACGGTCGGCGGGACGCTCGCGACCGGCACGGCGGGCCCGCGCCGCCTGCGCTACGGCACGCCGCGCGACCTGGTGATCGGGATCACCGTGGTCCGCGCGGACGGCACCGTCGCCTCCTCGGGGGGCAAGGTGGTCAAGAACGTGGCCGGCTATGACCTCGGCAAGCTGTTCGCCGGTTCCTACGGGACGCTGGGGCTGATAGTTGAGGCCGTGTTCCGGCTCCATCCGCTGCCCGCGGCCGCGGCGTACACCACCGTGGACGAGGCGGACCCGGCCGGCGTTCACGCCACGGTCGCCGCCGCGGCGGCCAGCGAGCTGGCGCCGACGGCGGTGGAGATCAGCCGGGCCGGGCGCGACCATCCGGTGCGGGTGGCGGTCCTGCTGGAGGGGGACCCGGCGGGGGTTGGCGAGCGCGCCGCGCACCTGCGCGAGCTGCTTGGCGCCGGCGCCGTGACGTCGCCGGACGCTCCCGGCTGGTGGGGCCGCACCGGGCCGGCTGGGCCGCCCGATGGGTCTGGCCGGGCCGGCACGCTGATCCGGATCGCGTTCTGGGCGGCCGCGCTGCCCGCGGTCCTGGCCGTGATCGACCGCGCCGCCGCGACCGCCGGCGTTGATCCCCTGGTGGCCGGCTCGGCCGCGGCCGGGCTGATCTACACCTCGCTCGGCGGCGACACGGACCCGCCGGCTGTGGCCGCGTTCGTCGCCGCCCTGCGGGAAGCCCTCGCCCGGGGCGAGGCGGACCCCGGGCCCGCCGCCGGGCAGGTGCCGGACGGCCCGCCGCGGCTCGCCAGCGCGGTCGTGGTGCACGCCCCGCCCCCGGTCCGCGACCTGGTGGATCTGTGGGGCCCGGTGCCGGGCCTGCCGCTGATGCGGGCCGTCAAGGACCAGTTCGATCCCGGGCACCGGATGGCACCCGGCCGTTTCGCGGGAGGAATCTGATGACAGCGCCGGCCCGGGGAGGCGGCCCAACGCAGCACCCGCGCGGCCGCGACGCCGGCGGCGAGGCGGCGGCCCTGGACCCCACGGGCGCGCTGCACGCCACGGCGTCGGACTGTGTCCACTGCGGTTTCTGCCTGCCCGCCTGCCCCACCTACCAGCTGTGGGGCGAGGAGATGGACTCGCCCCGCGGCCGCATCCACCTGGTGACCCAGGCGCTGGCCGGTGCGCAGCTGACCGAGGAGGCGTTCTCGCATATTGACCGCTGCCTCGGCTGCATGGCGTGCGTGACCGCCTGCCCGTCCGGGGTGCGCTACGACCGGCTCATCGAGGCGGCCCGCACCTGGACGGAGGAGCCGCCACCCGGGCCCAGCCCCGGCCCGGCCCGGTCGCTGCGGGAGCGGGCGATACGGGCGGCCATCTTCGCGACCTTCCCCTACCCCCGGCGGCTGCGGGCTCTGGCGGGCCCGCTGCGCGGCGCGCAGGTGGCCCGCCTTGACCGGCTGGCCGGGCGCAGCCGCGCCGCGCAGCGCCTTGCCCCCGAACTCGCCTCCGCGCTGAGGCTGGCGCCGGGGAAACCGCGCGGCGGGCGGTCGTCCGGCCGGCGCATCGTGCTGCCAGCCCGGGTTCCGGCCCGTGGCGAGCGCCGGGCGGTCGTGGGCATGCTCACCGGCTGCGTGCAGCAGGTCTTCTTTCCCGGGGTCAACGCCGCCACGGCACGGGTGCTCGCGGCCGAGGGATGCGACGTCATCGTCCCCGCCGGGCAGGGCTGCTGCGGCGCGCTGTCACTGCATTCCGGCCGGGCCTCGGAGGCGGCCGGGTTCGCCCGGCGTACCATCGCCACGTTCGAGCGGGCCGGGGTGGACGCGATCGTGGTCAACTCGGCGGGCTGCGGTTCGGCGATGAAGGAGTACGGTGCGCTCCTCGCCGACGACGGCGCGGCCGGCTGGGCGGCGCGGGCCGACGCGGCCAGCGGTAAGGTACGTGACCTCAGTGAGTTCCTGGCCGAGTTGTTCGGCCAGGAAGGCGGGCCGAGGGCCGCCCGCCACGAGTTGCCGGTCAGGGCCGCCTACCACGACGCCTGCCACCTGGCCCACGCGCAGCGGATCCGCCAGCAGCCGCGCGACCTGCTGCACGCGATCCCGGGGCTGGAACTCGCCGAAGTGGGCGACGGCGGAACGTGCTGCGGCTCGGCCGGCGTGTACAACCTGCTGCAGCCGGAGGCCGCGCGCGAGCTCGGGGAACGGAAGGCGGCCGCGGTCCGGGCGACCGGGGCGGCCCTGGTGGTGTCCGCGAACCCCGGCTGCAGCCTGCAGATCGCCGCCGCGATGGCCGGGACCGGCGGCAGGGCTCCCGCCGTGGCGCACACCGCCGAAGTCCTCGACGCCTCCATCCGCGGCCTGCCCGCATCATCACTGACCGGCCGCTGACGCCGGTCAGCGGCTGCCGGCGGTCGCGGCCGCCAGCCAGGCGCCGTCAAGCTCGCCCTCGGCGACGATCACCGCGGGCCCGCCCAGCCAGGCGGCGCCCGCCTCGAGCACCACGGTGAGCTGCCCGCCCGGCACCGTCACCTGCCAGCTGCCGTCGTCCAGCCCGGTGGTGGCAGCGGCGGCCGCCGCCGCCGCCACCGCGCCTGTCCCGCACGAGGCGGTCTCGCCCGACCCACGCTCGTGTACGCGCATCTCCGCGGTCCGGGGCCCGGTCACCCGCACCAGTTCGACGTTGCCTCCCTCGGGGAACTGCGCCGGATCCAGCTCCGGTGGCCTGGTCAGGTCGAGGCCGGCCAGCGGCGCGTCCACCAGGCAGGCCAGGTGCGGATTCCCCACCGAGACCCGCAGGCCCTCGCAGGCCAGGCCGCCGCGGCCGCCGACGACCGCCCGGCCGGGCCCCAGCACCGCCACCGTGCCCATTTCGGCCCTGACGTAGCCGTCATCCCCGAGCTGGACACGGCGCGGCCCGCTGCGGGTCGCGACCGTGAAGGCGGGCCCGGCGGCCAGGCCGCGCTCGGCCAGGTACCTGGCGAAGACCCGGATGCCGTTGCCGCACATCTCGGCGGTGCTCCCGTCGCGGTTGCGGTAGTCCATGAACCAGGTGGGCGCGGGGCCGGCCGGGGAGCCTGGGCCGCTCCCGTTCGGCGGCGCGGCGGCTTCGCCGCCGCTCCCGGACCCTGGTCCGCCCGCCAGCACGTCGGTCAGCACCGCGCGCAGCACCCCGTCGGCGCCGATTCCGGCCCGCCGGTCACACAGCCGCGCCGCGAGGTCAGCCGACAGTCCCTGGTCATCCGCGGGATCGACGAGGATGACGAAGTCATTCCCGGTGCCGTGCCCCTTCGCGAACCGCATAGCCCGATGCTAGTCAGCCCCGGCGGTGATCAGGCCCGCGGCCAGGTGGCGAAGCGCTCCCGCAGCTCCGCGGTCTGTTGCGGGCTGAGCCCGAAGGCGGTGAACCGCCGGTCGCCCAGCTCATCCAGCCGCCGCCCCGCCTCGGCGAAATCGCGGTCGGTCAGGCCGGGGTCCAGCCGCCGGGCGAAGCCGATCAGCTGGGCCGGGCTGAAGCGCTCCAGGGCGGCCGCGGTGTCGACGTAATCGCGCGGCTCAACCCGGCTGGCCAGCGCGCACACCTTCGACCCGAGCACGTCCTCCAGGCTCAGCACGGGGCCGATATCCATCGTCACCGGCCGCCGGTCCCGCTCGAAGTAGGCCAGCTGGAGCAGCGTCTGCTCCCCGGTCGGCGCGGTGACGATCCACTCGGCCAGGCCGCCGCCGATGTCGGGGAAGATGTCCGCCAGCCCGCCGCCCTTGTCCCGCCGCTCGGCCCGGAAGCCGGCCGCGGCCAGCGCGGCCTCCACCGCTTCGGCGGCCGCCACCACGCCGGCCTCCTCGTCGGTGAACAGGTCGACATCTTGGGTGAACCGGTTGACGACCCCGTGCGCGATCAGGGCGTTGCCGCCGGCGAGGGCGAACCCGTGCCGCGCCGCCGCGCCCAGCGCGATCGTGACCAGCTGGCGGTGCAGCCCACTGACCGGCATCAGGCGGCGACCACCGCGGACCGCAGGACCGGATGCTCGTCTTCCCAGGCCCGCCGGACGCCCTTGGACAGGTACAGCCGCGGCCAGACGGCGATCAGCGTGTCACGGTCCAGGTAGGTGGTGAGGTCCTCCAAGCTGCCCGCTTCCCGCAGCACGATCTCGTACATCCACTGCCGCATGTCCGGATCATCGAGATCGAACCTGTGGTCGGGCTGGCTCCAGAACAGCCACAGCGGCAGTTCGACCGTGCCGGCGGTGGGCCCCCGCAGGTCCGCCAGGTCGGGAACGACGAGCGCGGGCCGCCCGGGCCGCGCCTCGTGCCGCGCCCGGCCGGGGGCAGCCCGCGGGGTGCCGGTGCGCGGGCCCGGCGAGCTCGTAACGGTGCGCATCCGGATCGGCGGGGGCGCCAGCCACCCCTCGCCAGAGGCCCACCCGCGGACCCGCTCGCCCTCATCGAGCGCCCTGGCCGCGGCGGCCAGCTGTGCCTGCGCCGCGGCCTCATAGCCGGCCCGCTCGCCCTCGGTGGCGGCACCGGCCGCCAGGTCCCGGTACTCGCGCGCACGTCCCGCGGCGGTCAGCTGGTCCCGGGCCGCGGCGTCGTTCAGCCGGTAGGCGAGCAGCGGCGCGCCCGGGCCGGCGGTCGGTGCCCAATCGGTCAGCACGTCCGCCCGGCCGGGGTGGCGGAGCGGCGCCTCGCCGGCGACCCATTGCGCCGCCCGGAACGCGGGCGCCTCGGCACCGGGAAGCACCTCGGCGGTTTCGGCCGTGCCGACGGGGCACAGCAGCATGACGGGAGGGACGTCGAGCGCCGCGGCGATCGTCAGCCACTCGGCCACGCTGATCGACGCCCGGCGGCCATTCTCCAGGTCGGCCAGGGTGCTCCGCGGGATGGGCATCCCGAGATCGCCGCACGCGGCCGCCAGGTCCTCGGCGGACATCCCGCGGGCCTTCCTGCGCTGGCGGATCTCCCCGGCGATGGACCGGGTGACGCGCTCCGCCCACGCTGTTTGTGTGCTCACCCCACAATATTAGCTTAAATTGTGTTACCCCGTCGTGGCCCGGCCTGGAAACCAGGCAGCGCCGCTAAGCTCGCGGGCGCCACGGCGCACGCGCCCAGCGCCGCGCCGAGCAAGCCGTCGGCGTCCTCCGCGCCGGTATCCAGCCAGGTGACGCGCGGGTCGCGGCGGAACCATGCCTCCTGCCGCCGGGCGAACCGCCGGGTCGCCTGGGTGGTCTGTGCCCGCGCCTCGTCTTCGGTGCATTCCCCGGCGAGGAAGCGCAGCACCTGCGCGTAGCCGAGGGCACGGCTGGCGGTCCTGCCTTCCCGCAGGCCGACCCGCTCCAGCGCGGTGACCTCGTCCACCAGGCCCTCCCGCCACATCCGCGCGGTCCGCTCCGCGATCCGCCGGTCCAGCTCGGCACGGCCCACCCCCAGCCCGATCTGGACCACCGGATACCGCGACTCGTAGCCGGGCAGCACCGCGGCGAACGGGCGGCCGGCCACCTCGATCACCTCCAGCGCCCGGACGATCCGGCGGCCGTTGGAGGGCAGGATCGCCGTTGCGGCGGCCGGGTCGAGCGCGGCGAGCCGCGCATGCAGCGCACCGGCCCCGGAGATCGCCAGCTCGGCTTCCAGCCGGTCCCGCACCGCCTGGTCGGTGCCGGGGAACTCCAGGTTGTCCAGGGCGGCCCGCAGGTAGAGACCGGACCCCCCGGCCAGCACGGGCACCCGGCCACGGGCGTGGATGTCGTCGATCGCCGCCCGGGCGAGCCGCTGGTAGGTGGCGACGCTGGCCGTCTGCCGGACGTCCCAGATGTCGAGCACGTGGTGCGGGACGCCGCGCCGCTGCGCGGGGCTGAGCTTGGCGGTGCCGATGTCCATGCCGGCGTACAGCTGCATCGAGTCGGCATTGATCACCTCGCCGCCCAGGGCCAGTGACAGGCGCAGCGCCAGCTCGGACTTCCCGGCTGCGGTGGGCCCGACGACGGCGATCACGCGTGCCTGCCGCCCGTGGCCCGCCACGCTCACGGCGCGGGTGCGCCGAGAGCGGGCATCCCGAGCAGCACCGCGGCGGCGGCCCCGGCAGCCTCGCCGGTATCCGCGCCTTCCTGGCGCGCCTGCCACGCGTCCCCGCCGGGGGTGCCCCGCACGGCCGGCGGCGCCCCGTCGGCGATCAGGTAGTGCGGCGCCGCGCTGGTCACCGTCGTGGTCACCACGTCGCCGGGGCGCGGGCCGGTGGCGGCGGGCGCGAAGTGGACCAGCCGGTTGTCCCTGGCCCGCCCGGACATCCGGTGGGTGACGCCGTCCTTGCGCCCCTCCCCCTCCGCGACCAGGACCTCGACCTGCGTGCCGATCAGGGCCTCGTTCTCCGCCAGCGCGGTCCGCGCGACCAGTGCGGCCAGCCGCTCATAGCGTTCGGCCACCACCTCCGGCGGGACCTGCCCTTCCATCGCGGCGGCGGGCGTGCCCGGCCGCGGCGAGTACTGGAACGTGAACGCCCCGGCGAAACGTGCCTGCCGGACCAGGTCGAGCGTGTCGGCGAAATCGCGATCGGTCTCGCCGGGGAACCCGACGATGATGTCGGTGGTGATCGCGGCGTCGGGGATGGCCGCCCGCACCCGCTCCAGGATCCGCAGGTACTTCTCCCGCCGGTAGGCGCGCCGCATCGCCCGCAGCACGGCGTCGGAACCGGACTGCAGCGGCATGTGCAGCTGCGGCATGACGTTGTGGGTGGCCGCCATCGCCTCGATCACGTCGTCGGTGAAATCGCGCGGGTGCGGCGAGGTGAAGCGGACGCGCTCCAGCCCGCCGATCTCCCCGCACGCCCGCAGCAGCATGCCGAAAGCCTTGCGGTCCCCGAACCCCACGCCGTAGGAGTTCACGTTCTGGCCCAGCAGCGTCACCTCAAGGACCCCGTCGCCGACCAGGGCCCTGATCTCCGCGAGCACGTCGCCCGGGCGGCGGTCCTCCTCGCGCCCGCGCAGGCTGGGGACGATGCAGAACGTGCAGGTGTTGTTGCAGCCGACCGAGATGGCGACCCACGCCGCGTAGGGCGACTCGCGGCGCGCGGGCAGGACCGAGGGGAACCGCTCCAGCGACTCGACGATCTCGACCTGCGCCTGCTCCTGCACCCGGGCGCGCTCCAGCAGCGCGGGCAGCGAGCCGATGTTGTGCGTGCCGAACACCACGTCGACCCACGGCGCCCGGCGCGCGATGCCGGCCCGGTCCTTCTGCGCCAGGCAGCCGCCGACGGCGATCTGCATGCCCGGCCGGGAGTTCTTCACCGGCAGCAGGTGACCGAGGTTGCCGTACAGCCGGTTGTCGGCGTTCTCCCGGACGGCACAGGTGTTGAAGACGACCACATCCGGGTCCTCGCCGCCGCGGGCGCGCCGGTAGCCGGCCTCCTCCAGCAGGCCGGCCAGGCGCTCGGAATCGTGGAAGTTCATCTGGCACCCGTAGGTGCGAATCTGGTACGTGCGCACGTCCTTCTCCTCGGCTTACGAGGGTACGCGTGTCCCGGGGCAAGTCGGGAATCTTCCGTGGCGGGGGCCTGGGGAGTGGTAGACGATACTGCCATGACTGAGAGCGCGACGCCCCCACCGCCCCTGCCGCCCCCGGCGCTTCCCTACGGCGCCTGGCCATCCCCTATCACCGCCGCCGACGTGGCCGGGAGCAAGCGGCTGATCTCCTACCCGCGCGGGACCGGCCGGGACGTGTGGTGGCAGGAACGGCTGCCCGCCGAGGGGGGGCGGGTGACGATCGTGCATCTCGGTGCCGGCTCCGGCCGGCGTTCCCTGCTGCCCGCGCCATGGAACGCCCGGACCCGGGTGCACGAGTACGGCGGGCTGTCGTATCTGCCGGTGCCGGCCCCCGGCGGCCGGATCGCGATCATGTTCGCGAATTACGCCGATCAGCGGCTCTACCTGCTGGAGCCGGCCGGGCCGGACGGCCGGGGCGGCCGCGATCCGCGCCCGCTGACCCCCGAGCCGGACGGCAGCCCGGAGCAGCCGTCGCTGCGTTACGCCGACTTCACGCTCTCCCCCGACCGCACCGAGGTGTGGTGC
>Ga0081540_1001505_pt1 | contig 20051 bp, 19 predicted proteins | sample TabmetS2T1R1_FD_71024 | JGI IMG/M metagenome (GOLD analysis project Ga0081540, IMG submission 71024) | Tabebuia heterophylla rhizosphere microbial communities from the University of Puerto Rico - S2T1R1 | ecosystem: Host-associated > Plants > Roots > Rhizosphere ... | reverse complement strand
CTCCCTCGGCGGGCTGGGTCCGGCTCGGAGTGGAGGGGAGCGCCGGCGAGGTGACCTTCACCGTCGAGGACCACGGCGCCGGCATCGCCCCCGAGGACCTTCCCCACGTCTTCACGCCCTTCTTCCGCGCCGACCCGAGCCGGAGCCGCAAGACCGGCGGGTTCGGGCTCGGCCTGTCGCTCGCTCGCAGCATCGCGGAGGCCCACGGGGGGCGGCTGGAGCTGACCTCCGAGCCCGGCCGGGGGACCCGGGCGACCCTGGTGTTGCCGCGGTCGGGGCCTCTTCACCGCCGTGCCTCCGGAGACGACGATGCCCGCGCCGCGTGACATTTCGTCACCCGTGTCCACCCGGATGGATGGCCACTGTTGCCGGGGCGTCGCGTCAGGCGGGGGTGGGGCGACGCCGGTGGTCCGGGAGGGGTATAAGGGCGGCCGCGACGGGGAGACGGGTCCCGGGGGCGGCCCCTGGGTTCCGATGCCCACGCCGGCCGGGCGTGATCGAGGGAGTCGCTAGATGAGTTTGTTCACAGCGCTCCTGCTCACCGCCGCGCCGGCGCTCACGCCGCCCGTGGAGTCGAAGCCCGTCGTCCCAGCCTCGAACCCCGCCGAGACCTCGGTGTCCGTCGGGATGGGAAAGGTGCGCCAGAGCGGCGCGCTGGGGGCGGGCCTCTCGCTCACCCGGGGACCTGCGCTCGACGCTCCCGCGCCGGGAAAGACCCGGCTGGTCTACCGGCTCGAGGTGCACACCACCGAGTCGGGCTTCCCCCGCTGGATCGAGGCCCGCCTCTCGCTGACCGAGGGGGGACGGCCCGGCGCGAGGGAGACACAGCTCACCGTTCCCGACCACCAGGACGGCGCCTTCCTGGCCGCGGTGGCCTGCGTGCTGCGCTGGCTGCAGCCGCGAGATCAGCGGGTGTTCACCTTCATCGGGAGCAGCGGGGAGGCCTCGCCGGTCCAGCGGCCGGACGCCGGGACCCCGGCGCGACTCACCCTCGGTTGGGGCGTGGAGTTCTGAGCGCCGGGGCCACCACCGGGGTGGCGGCCGGCCGGAGCACCAGCACCACGGCGGTGAGGATGAGCGGCACCGAGACCAGCAGCGCCGTCGGGAGATGCTCGCCGTAGAGCGCCGCCCCCAGCGCCAGCGCGACCAGCGGATTGACGTAGGCGTAGCTCGCGGCCACCGGAACCGGAACGTGCGCGAGCAGGTACAGGTACGCGGTGTACGCCACCAGCGAGCCGAAGACGATCAGGTAGCCGAGCGCGGCGATGGCCCGCCCCGGGACGACCGCCGGGAGCCGCTCCCCGTGGAGCAGGCTGAAGACCACGAGGACCAGCCCCGCGGCGAACATCTCCGCGCCCGGGGCCATCATTCCCTTCGGCAGGTCCAGCCGCCGGCTCCAGAGCGAGCCGAAGGCCCACGCGGCGGTGGCGAACATCAGCACGCCGACGCCGAAGAGGCTGCCGCGTAGCTCGCCGCCGAGGTTGAGGAAGATGATGCCCCCGAACCCGAGCACCAGCGCGAACCAGTCCTTGGTGACGGGCCAGCGCCCCCAGAGCCCGCTGAACAGCGCCATCCACAGCGGCACCACCGCGACCATCAGCGCCGCGAGGCCCGAGCTGACCGACTGCTCGGCGATCGCCACCCCGCCGTTTCCGCAGGCCAGGAGCAGCGTGCCGATGAGGAGCGCGTTGCGCCACTGCACACGGGTGGGGAGCGACTCGCCCCGGGCGCGGGCGATGACCAGCATCACCACCCCGGCGACCAGGAAGCGGATGGCCGCCATGGTGAACGGCCCGAAGCCCTCCATCGCCACCCGCATGGCGAGGTAGGTGGAGCCCCAGATGACGTACAGGGAGAAGAGGGCGAGCCCCACCGCGAGACGACTGGTCGACGCTGGGGAACCGGTGGGGCTCATGAGCAGGATTTTCACTAGCGCCGGGGCGTTGCGCTTGCCGGATCTTGCCGCTGATCTCCCGTTGCGGCCGCCGACGTGTGCTGGTTGGCTACGGACATCGTGTCCGACCCACGGGCCCTCGATCCGGAGTCGCAGAGGCTGGCGGAGGACGCCCGGCGCATCCGGAACTGGAAGCGGTGGGGTCCCTACCTCTCGGACCGGCAGTGGGGAACGGTGCGCGAGGACTACTCCGCCACCGGTGAGGCCTGGGAGTACTTCCCCCATGACGCGGCGCGGTCGCGGGCATACCGCTGGGGAGAGGACGGGCTGCTGGGCATCACCGATCGCGAATGCCGGCTGTGCCTCGCGCTCGCGTTGTGGAACGAGCACGACCCCATCCTCAAGGAGCGGCTCTTCGGACTGAACGGCAACGAGGGGAACCACGGCGAGGACGTGAAGGAGCTGTACTACTTCCTCGACGCCACGCCGACCTCCAGCTACCTCGAGGGGCTCTACAAGTATCCGCAGCGTCCCTACCCCTATGCCCAGCTCCTCGAGGAGAACCGGCGACGGGGGAGGATGCTGCCGGAGTACGAGCTGCTCGACACCGGCGTCCTCGACGGGAACCGCTACTTCGACGTCCGCGTCGAGTACGCCAAGGCCAACCCGGACGACATCTGGATGCGGGTGACGGCCACCAACCGGGGACCGGAGCCGGCGCCACTTCACCTGCTCCCCACGCTGTGGTTCCGGAACACCTGGGCCTGGGAGTGGAAGACCGAGAGCTACTGGCCGCGTCCGGAGCTCCTCGCCGAGGACGGGCGCGTGCTGGCGCGGCACGCCTCGCTCGGGCTCTTCCGGTTCGAGCCGTGCCCGGACGCGACCGGCGGCCCTCCCGAGCTGCTGTTCTGCGACAACGAGACGAACGCCGGGCGACTGTTCAACGCGCCGTCGAAGAGCCACTGGCCGAAGGACGCCATCCACGAGGCGGTGGTGAACGGCCGGCACGACAAGGTGAACCCGGGCCAGTCCGGGACCAAGGTCGCCGCCCACTACAGGCTGTCTCTGGCGCCCGGGGCCTCGGCCAGCCTTCGACTGAGGCTGGCGGCGGTGGAGCACGGACCGGAACCGGTGAACAACGCCAAGGTCGACGCGCTCTTCGACACCCGACGCGCCGAGGCCGACGAGTTCTACGCGCGACACATCCCGATGGAGTGCACCCTCGAGGAGCGGGCGGTCGCCCGGCAAGCCTGGGCCGGCCTCCACTGGTGCAAGCAGTACTACCACTACAGCGTCGCCGAGTGGCTCGACGGAGATCCCGCCGGTCCACCCGCGCCTCCAGCGCGCAAGGAGGGGCGCAACGCGGACTGGGCGGAGAACCTCTACAACCGCGACGTCCTCTCGATGCCCGACAGCTGGGAGTACCCGTGGTACGCGGCCTGGGACCTCGCGTTCCACATGGTCCCGTTCTGCGAGGTGGATCCGGCGTTCGCCAAGGAGCAGCTCATCCTGCTCCTCCGTGAATGGTACATGCACCCCGCCGGGCACCTGCCGGCGTACGAGTGGGCGTTCTCGGACGTGAACCCGCCGGTGCACGCCTGGGCCTGCTGGCGGGTCTACAAGAAGACGGGACCGCGCGGGCGGCGGGACGTCGCGTTCCTCAAGCGGGCCTTCCACAAGCTGCTGCTCAACTTCACCTGGTGGGTGAACCGGAAGGATCCCGACGGGAAGAACCTCTTCGCCGGCGGCTTCCTCGGGCTGGACAACATCGGGGTATTCGACCGGAGCAAGCCGCTACCCACCGGCGGTCACCTCACCCAGGCCGACGGCACCGCGTGGATGGCCTTCTTCTGCACCACCATGCTCAGCATCGCGCTCGAGCTGGCCCAGATGGACGAGTCGTACCAGGACATCGCCAGCAAGTTCTTCGAGCACTTCGTGGCCATCGTCGATGCGATCAACGCGCTCGGCGGCAACGGGTTGTGGGACGAGCAGGACGGCTTCTATTACGACCACCTGGTCCTCGATGGCCGCAGCATCCCGATTCGCCTGAGGAGCCTGGTGGGTCTCATCCCGCTCTTCGCCACGGAGGTGCTCGGCGATCGCGAGGTGGACCGGCTGCCAGGATTCAACAAGCGGATGCGCTGGTTCCTCGAGAACCGTCCGGAGCTCGCGGCACACGTCTTCTACCGCCCGCCCGAGCAGGGAGTGCCGGGCGCACGGCTCCTGGCCATCGCCCCACGCGAGCGGCTGGTCCGGCTCCTGGGCTACGTGCTGGACGAGAACGAGTTCCTGTCCCCCTACGGGATCAGGAGCCTCAGCCGGGCCTACGCCGCGCACCCGTACCAGCTCGGCGGGAAGGCCGATCTCACGGTGCACTACGACCCGGGCGACTCGACGAGCGGAATCTTCGGCGGAAACTCGAACTGGCGCGGTCCGGTCTGGTTCCCCACCAACTACCTCCTCATCGAGGCGCTGGAGCGCTACCACCACTTCTACGGCGACTCGCTCAAGGTGGAGTGCCCGAAGGGCTCGGGCCGTTTCCTCACGCTGGCCGAGGTGGCGCAGCTGCTCTCCACGCGGCTCCTCGCGCTGTTCCTGCCCGACGCCCACGGGTACCGGCCGGCGCACGGCGGCGAGGCGCGCTACGCGAACGACCCGGCGTTCCGCGACCTGGTCCTCTTCTACGAGTTCTTCCACGGAGACAGCGGCAAGGGTCTCGGCGCGAACCACCAGACCGGGTGGACGGCGCTGGTGCTGGAGGCGCTGCGGGACGTCGCGGACTGGCGACGGCGGAGTCGCTGACGGGCATCGCGGCCCTGGAGCTCAGCCGCCGAGGCGCTCTTGTGCGTGCTCCAGCGAGTGCCCGAGCGCCGTCTCGATCTCCGCGGTGCTCGCCGCGCCGCACTCCGCTGCGCGGCGGAGCCCGTTGAGGAGGCCGCGGGCGGTCGCCGCGTCGTCGAACTCGGCGCCCAGCCGGGTTGCCTGTGCTGCCTGATCGAGGAACTTGCGCAGCCGGACCACGGCCGGGGCGATCTCCTCGCGCAGCGTCGCGAACAGCGCTCCGTAGCGTGCGGGCAGCTGCGCCGGGTGCAGGTCCCAGCCCTGGATGATCCCGTCGCGGTAGGCCCTGCGGACGTCGTCCGCGGTGCGCGACCACGCCCGGAACACCGCCTCGCGGTTCGCTGCGCGCTCGGGATCGGTCCGCGGCTCCCGGTACGGACCCACGGGCAAAAGCGTCGTCGGTCCGTCGGCGACGGTCACGCCGGTCCCGGAGAGCGCCAGCTGGAGCAGCCGGCGCACCAGCTCGACCGACGGATGTCCGAGCCACTGGTTCGCGGCGCTGATTCCCAGGGCGGAGGTCAGATCGTAGGGACCGACGTGCACCGACCGACAACGACCGCCGGCCGCCTCGACCAGCGCGAGGATTCCCAGCTTCCCGTCCAGGGAGATCAGCGCGGACGGCGTCTCCACCATCAGCTCGAGGGCGATCGTTCCCGCGGGCCAGCCGAGCCGGTGCTCGAGGGCCTCGGCCGAACGGCGCAGCATCTCGACCTGGATGGGAAGGACCACCTTCGGGGAGGTGAGCGCGAAGCCGGGGATGGGCTCGCCACCGAGTTGCGTTCCCACCCGCTCCAGCGTCCGGAGGGCTCTCCGCGCCGCCCGGCCGGTGAAGGGCTTCAGACGGACGCCGATGAAGGGGGGCAGGGTGCCGTCCCGCCGTCCCTGCTCGAGGGCGATGCCGGCGGCCTCGGCGTGCCCATCCTCCTCCTCGTCGGGGCGGACGCCGTACCCGTCCTCGAAGTCGATGCGGAGGTCCTCCACCGGCTCGTTCTCGAGCTTGGCGACGACGCGCTTGCGGAGGTCGGTCGACTGGGTCGGGCTCAGCGACAGTCCGAGCGCGTGCGCGAAGGTCGGTCCGTCGGGGGCGTAAGCGTCGAGTGCCGCGCGAGCCAGGGTGCCCATCCGCGCCGAGGCGCCGGGCTTGAAGAGGTGGGCCCCTCCGTAGAGGACCTGGACCGGCCTTCGCCCCCCGGGCCCGGACTGTCGCTCGCGCTCGCGCTGGTGAAGCGCCTCGTCGAGCGACTCCAGCAAGGGCTGCAGGGCCTCGGTGAGCGGGGGCAGCGCCATGGCCGCCCCCTTACCACCACCGGGTCAGCGGTTCGACTGGAGGTGCGCCTCCACGAACCACAGCCACTTGTCCACGCCGCGGGAGATCTCGGTGAAGATGTCCGCGGTGTCCGCGTCCCCGAGCTTGTTCGCCTCGTCGATCGCAGCCCGGGCGAGCTTGCCGTACGCGGCCAGGGCGGTGGACAGGGCGTCCACGTGCTGGTGACCCTCGGAGATGGTCGCCGGATACTCGGGCAGCTTGCTCGTCTTCACGATGAGCCGGGCGGTCCCCTCGGCGATGCCACCGAGCTGAACAACGCGCTCGGCCGTCAGGTCGACGTACTCCTCGACGTCCTCGTTGATCTCGTCGAAGAGCTTGTGCAGGGCGATGAAGTCAGGCCCCTTCACGTTCCAGTGGGCCTGCTTCACCTGGGTCTGGAGATCCACGGAGTCCGCGAGTCTCGCATTGCACAGCGCGATGACCTGACTCCGCGTCTGTTCGGACAGGTCGTTCTTGGTGGCGTAGAGCTTGGGCATGTTGGTTCCTCCGGCCGTTACCTCTAGGGTTCCCGACTCCGCGTCGCCACCTGGACTTCACCGTTCTCGCGAACGTTACGCGTGCCTGCCCCCCTGGACCGTGCTGTAACCCCGTCTGATGGCTGAGTACGACCTGGTGGTGATTGGCTCGGGGCCTGCCGGCGAGAAGGGCGCCGCCCAGGCGGGGTACTTTCACAAGAAGGTCGCCGTGGTCGAGCGGCTGTCCATGCTGGGCGGCGCCGGCGCGAACACCGGCACGCTCCCTTCGAAGACGCTCCGGGAGACCTCGCTCTACCTCTCCGGGTTCCGCCAGCGCGGTCTCTACGGCGTGGACATGCGCCTCGAGGCGCGCACCGGCGTCCGTGAGCTGCTGTTCCGCGAGCGCGCGGTTGCCCAGGAGGAGCAGGTCCGGGTGGCGCAGAACCTCCGCTCGCACGGCGCGGACGTGTACCAGGGCAAGGGGCGCCTCCTGGACGCGAACACCGTGCTGGTGCGCCGTCCCGGGGCGGAGGAGCAGCTCAAGGCGAAGGTGATCCTCGTCGCCACCGGGAGCACGCCGTTCCACCCGCCGCTCTTCAACTTCTCGGCCCCCGGGGTCTACGACTCGGACAGCATCCTCCTCATGTCGGAGGTTCCTCACTCGCTGGTGGTGGTGGGTGGTGGAGTGATCGGCTGCGAGTACGCGTGCAGCTTCGCCGCGCTCGGCATCCCGGTGACCCTGGTGGAGGCGCGCACGCCGCTGCTCTCCTTCCTGGACCTCGAGATGTCCACCCGGCTCAAGGCCCGGATGGAGGGCCTGGGCGTGCAGTTCCGGATGCCGGCCACCGTCGAGTCGGTCGACGTCGAGGAGGGCCGGATCACCGTCGGGCTGAAGGGCGGGGACAGCCTCGCCGCCGCCGCCCTGCTGGTGGCCTCGGGGCGAAGCGCCAACACCACCGGCATGGGGCTCGAGGAGGCCGGGGTGAAGCTCGGCGAGCGGGGGCGGGTGCTGGTCAACGAGCACTACCAGACCAGCGTTCCCAACATCTACGCGGCGGGGGACTGCGTCGGCTTCCCCGCGCTGGCCTCCACCTCGATGGAGCAGGCGCGGGTGGCGATGGCGCACGGGTTCAGCCTCTACCCAAAGGACCGCCTCGCGCCGATCCTCCCCTACGGGCTCTACACGATCCCCGAGCTGTCGATGGCCGGCGAGACCGAGGAGTCCTGCAGGAAGAACGAGTTGGACTACGTCGTGGGCCGTGCCGCGTACGCGACCAACGCCCGGGGGCAGATCATCGGCGACGGCGGGGGCTTCCTGAAGCTCATCTTCAAGCGTGAGGACATGAAGCTGCTCGGCGTGCACGTCATCGGCGAGCAGGCCTCCGAGCTGGTCCACATCGGGCTCACCGCGTTGCTCTGCGGAGCCGGGGCGCAGCTGTTCATCGACACCTGCTACAACTATCCGACGCTCTCCGAGCTGTACAAGTACGCGACGTACAACGCCATGGCCCAGCGCGATCCGCTCTGAGCGTGACGCATCCCGGAAACTTCGCCATCCTGTTTCTGACCTCGATCGCCGCGGGCGCGATGAATGCGCTCGCCGGTGGGGGGACGGTGCTCACCTTTCCGGCTCTGCTGGCCGCGGGCATCTCGCCGGTGGCGGCGAACGCGACCAACGCGGTGGCCCTGGTGCCGGGCTCGTTCAGCGCAGGCTGGGGTTTCCGGAGCGAGCTGGGGGCGAACAGCCGCCGGGTGCTGGGCTTCCTGCTGGTGGCCAGCCTCGCCGGAGCGCTGCTGGGCGCGTGGCTGGTGGTCATCGCCGGAGACGCGCTGTTCGGGGCGCTGGTGCCGTGGCTGATCCTCGGCGCGACCGCCCTGTTCATCGCCGAGCCGCTTCTCCGCTGGAGGGAGCGACGTGGTGCCGTGCGGAGCTCGCGGCGCCTCGAGGACATCAACGTCTGGGTGCTCGCCGGTGCGCAGTTCCTGGTGGCGATCTACGGCGGCTTCTTCGGTGCCGGGATGGGAATCCTGATGCTCGCCGAGCTGGGGTTCCTCGGCCTGAGCAACATCCATCAGATGAACGGCCTGAAGAACTTCGCCGCGGTGTGCATCAACGGGATCGCCGCGGTGTACTTCGCCCTGGGCAAGCACGTCGTGTGGCCGCTGGCCGGGCTGATGGCGGTGGGCTCGGTGCTCGGCGGCTACGCCGGCGCCTGGCTCGCGCAGCGCATCGGGGAGGCGATGGTGCGCTGGGCGATCATCGTCATCGGGCTGGGCATCGGCGTCTACATGCTGGTGAAGTGAGGAATCGCACCAGGGTGATGGCTCGGCGCGGCTGGCCGAGATCGCTCACAGCTGGCGATTCGGCGGGTCGTCCCACATGTGATGGGTGATCCGCCACGCGCCGTCCGGGTCGAGGCGCAGCACGGTGAGGAAGGTGCCCGCGTTCGCCCAGCGCTCGAGCGTGCCGCTCTTCTCGAGGGTCCACTCGACCTGCGAGCGTCCCCGCACCAGCCCCGTGTCGCCCCGGACGGAGACCTCGTCCAGCTGCAGATCCAGCCGGGTGATGGTGGTGGGCGGGCCGGGGGCGAACCAGAACGCCCGGATCGCCTCGGACCCGACGACCGGAGGGACTCCGTGGTGCGGGAGCAGGACCGCCTCGGGAGCGAAGAGCCGCATCACGCCCTCTGCGTCGTTCGCCAGCCAGGCGCGCCGGTATGCCTCGTGGACCGCCCGGATCGCCCGGGCATCGCCGTCCGCGGCTCGGCCGGCCCCGTGCGCGCACGAGGTTCCGGCTGCGAGCGCGAGCAGCGCGGCCAGGCAGCTCCGCGACGAGAAGGGGCTCACGGCCCCCGGGCTACTCCCGGGCCTGGCTCCGGTCGTGGACGGATCAGCGAGCTGGGACGATTCCGTCGCCGGCCGCGCTCGCCCCCGCACCAGGGGGGCGCTGATGTTGCGGCGCAGCGGGTGCGCCGCTCGATGAATCTCAGCCCGTGCTGGTCTCGGGCAGGGCGAGGGGGAGCGTCACCTCGGCCAGGGCGTTGTGCGCCCTGGCGTCCTTGCGGAGCTCCTCGTCGGTGAGCTCTTCCTGCCACTGCTTCGGATTGCTCCGCCAGTGGAAGTCGGCCGGGACCGCGCCGCCGCCCTCCTGGCCATACCCGATCATGTCCGGGAACTGGTGGGTCCAGCGACCACCGGCGTCCGGCTCCTTGGTCACGTGCGCGCGCTGCTTGCGGGGAACGAACGGATAGAAGGGCGTGGTGGCCACGGGCACCACCTTGCCCGGCGCTGCTAGCGTTGTCCACCCCAGCCGATGGATCGCGCTCGCAACCTCGACCAGCTCTCGGAGTCCTTCGACCTCGCCATCGTCGGCGGCGGCGCCACCGGGCTCGGTGCCGCGGTGGAGGCCGCGGCCCGCGGCTACCGGACGGTGCTGATCGAGGCCCGGGACTTCGCCCAGGGCACCTCCAGCCGCTCGACCAAGCTGGTGCACGGGGGCGTGCGGTACCTCGCGCAGGGAAACGTCGGTCTGGTGCGGGAGGCGCTCCTCGAGCGCGGTCGCCTGCGGCGGAACGCTCCGCACCTGGTCGGCGACCTCGAGTTCGTGGTGCCCGCCTACGCCTGGTGGTCCGGCCCCTACTATGGCGTGGGGCTCAAGCTGTACGACGTGCTGGCCGGCCGGCACCGGCTGGGGAAGAGCCAGCTGCTCTCCCGGGCGCAGGTGCTGGAGCGAATCCCCACCCTCGAGCCGGATCAGCTCAAGGGCGGGGTGCGCTACTTCGACGGCCAGTTCGACGACGCACGGCTGGCGGTCACGCTCGCGCTCACCGCCGACGACCTCGGAGCGGTGCTGGTGAACCACGCCAGCGTCGTGGCGCTGGTGAAGAGCGAGGGGAAGGTGCGCGGCGTGCGCGTCCGCGACGAGGAAACCGGCCGCGAGCACGAGGTGAAGGCCTCGGTCGTGATCAACGCGACCGGCGTCTTCGCGGACGAGGTGCGGCGAATGGACGAGCCCGGCGCCGCGCCGCTGGTCGCGCCCTCGCAGGGAGTGCATCTGGTGCTGCCCGACGCGTTCCTGCCCGGCGCGCACGCGCTGATGATTCCCCGGACCGACGACGGCCGGGTGCTGTTCGTCGTTCCCTGGCACCGGCGAGCGCTGGTCGGCACCACGGACACGCCGGTCCCCGAGGCGAGCGTCGAGCCCCGCCCGCTGGAGGACGAGGTCGCGTTCCTCCTCGACCACGCCGCGCGGTACCTGAGCCGCGACCCGCGCCGCGAGGACGTGCTCAGCGTCTACGTCGGGCTCCGGCCGCTGGTCCGGCACGAGGGAGCGACCCGCACCGCCTCGCTCAGCCGCGACCACAGCATCTTCGAGAGCGAGAGCGGGCTGGTGACCATCGTCGGGGGCAAGTGGACGACCTACCGGCGGATGGGCCAGGACGTGGTGGACCACGCGGCGCGACTGGCCGGGCTGCCGGAGCGACCCTCCACCACGTCCGGGATGAGGCTGCACGGCGCGCCGCTCGAGGAGCACCTCGAGCACTCGGCGATGGGCACGCCGAGCGAGATGCTCGCTGCCCACGGGACCGACGCCGACCGGGTCCGCGACCTGGCCGAGCAGGACCCGGAGCTCGCGGTACCGATGCACCCCCGGCTGCCCTATCTCATGTGCGAGGTGGTCTGGGCGGTGCGGCAGGAGATGGCGCGGTCACTCGAGGACGTGCTCTCCCGGCGCACCCGGGCGCTGGTGCTCGACGCGCGCGCGGCGCTGGAGTGCGCGCCGGCGGTGGCCCGGATCATCGCCCGCGAGCTCGGATGCGACGAGGCGTGGGTGAAGGACCAGGTCTCCGCGTTCGAGACGCGCGCGAGGGAGAGCCTCCTCTCGTGACATCCTGTCCGTGTTGAGCGAATGAGCGCGGCACTCCTGGTGCTGGGAAGCCTCCTGATGACCCAGGCTCCGGGTTGTCCGATCCACGATTTCAGGAAGGTTCCGCCCGACGCCTTCGGGGCGCAGACCTGGAACGCGCTGTACCGGTCCTTCAGGAAGTACGAAGCGTGCGATCGGGGGGGCGAGCCCTCCTACTCCTACGACGAGGACGTGATCCGGCTCCTCGTCCATCGCTGGCAGGACTTCCACGAGGCTGCGTCGCTCTTCCGGAAGAGCCCCGCGTTTCTCCGGTTCGTCGAGAAGCATGTCGACGCCGTCGCACTGGAGGGGGATCTCCACGCAGTCGGTGCGAACGCACGGGAGAGGTGCCCCGAGGGCATGGGAAAGGTCTGTGAGCGTTTGACGGCGCGCGTGAAGGCCGCGCTGGACGAGCAGGCCGCGGTGAGGGTGGACGCCGCTCGGCACGTGCAGCAGTGAGGCGACCCGTCGGCTGAGTGCCGGTGTCCCACCCGAGCTCCGGAAAGGAGGGTGCAACCCCACCCCGTCCTCCCGTGTTGGAGGTGAATGCCCCGGACGGGGGGCCGTCCCTATTTTCGAGGGCCGGAGGAGACGGTTCGATGCAGACGACTCGACGGACGGTGTGCAGCTGCTGCGAGCGACCGCTGGTCTGCTCGGAAGACCTCGCGCGCTGGCTCGAGGCGGTGGTGCAGGACGGAGCCAGGGTCTACTGCTCGCTCGCCTGCAGCGCGGCCAGCGAGACGCTCGAGGTCACCGGTGACATCGTGGTGCAGGAGAGCCGGGAGCCGCTTCAGCCGTCCCTCTAGCGCGCCGCCGCGAGATTCACGCCGCGGCGTTCACCACCGAGCGCAGAGCGGCCTCGACGCGCGGGAGCACCTCGCGGATCTCGGCCTCCGAGACCGCCCCCACGCTGCAGCGGAACCACCCCGTCTCCTCTTCCAGACCGAAGGCCTGGAAGGGCACCATCGCGAAGCCGGCCCGCTCCAGCAGCAGCTTGCGGATGTCCTCGTTGTTCCGGATGCCCTTCCGGCCGATGAGGTCGAAGCGCACCGAGAGGTAGATCGCGCCCTGCGGCGCGGTGTCGCTCACCGGCAGGCCGCGGGCCCGGAGATCCATCAGCCCGTGATGAAGCGTCTGGAGTCGGGACTCGACCCCGCGGCGCATCTCGGCCAGGTACCGCTCCATCGCCGGGACGTTCTCCAGGAACCGCGCTGAGGCGACCTGCTCGGCGCGAGGAGCCCAGGCTCCGGTGTGCCCGATGAGGTCCTTCATCCGCGAGATGATCGAGGGGGGGCCGACGCCCCAGCCCACCCGGAGACCGGTGGCGGCGAAGGCCTTGGAGATGCCGTCGACGAACACCGTGTACGGCGCCATCTCCGGGACCAGGCCCACCGGCGTGACGTGCTTCGCCGCGCCGTAGGTCAGTACCCAGTAGATCTGGTCGTACATGACGATGACCGGCGGCCGACCCGCGTGCTTGCGCCCGGCGTTCTCCTCCACCACCGCCTCGCAGATCGCCTTCAGCTGGTCGGGGGCGAACATCGTGCCGGTGGGGTTGAGCGGGCTGCCGAGGCACAGCAGGCGTGCGCGCGAGAGGTATGGCCGGACCTGCTCCACCGTGGGCATGAAGCCCTGCTCGACGTGAGTGGGGATGACCGCGTCCTTCGCCCCGATCATGTAGGCGTAGTAGTTGTTGTTCCAGCTGGGCACCGGGTAGACGACCACGTCCCCGGCGTCGGCCACCGTCCGGAACGTGCCGTAGACGATGGGCCGCGCGCCGCTGGCGATGACGATGCCCTCCAGCGGATAGGAGAGCCCCAGTCCCCGGGCATAGAACCGCTGCACGGCCTGACGCAGCTCGGGCATGCCGTCCGCCGGCGGGTAGTTGGTCTCTCCGGCCTTCAGCGCCTCGCCGATGAGGTCCCGCAGCTCGACCGGAATCGGGAACTCGCGTGAGCTGAAATCGCCCACGGTGAGGTTGCAGACCTTCTGGCCCTTCGCCACGAGGTCACGGATCTCGGCGGCGACCTTGAGGATCCCGCTGCCCATCAGGCCGCGGGCCATGCCGCTGACGGTGTGCGTGTCCTTGGGGTGTCCCAGGGTGTCGTTCAGGTCCAGAGCCACGTGGCGTCCTCCCGCGCCCCCCTTACCGGAGCCCGAGGGGAGGAAGCCAGCACAGTTCCCCGAAAGTCGCCCCGAGCCCGACTGTGCAGGCCGGGCCGGCGTCAGCCGCGGGGCGCCTCGGCATGGAGGTCCGGATGGACCGGGACCGAGCCTTCTCCGCGCGCTACGCGCCGGCGAGCCCGCGTCCGGCGGCCGTTCCGAGCAGGCCTGCGACGAGGCATCCGAGCACGGTCGCGGCGAGGTTCACGCTGGCCAGCCCGTGAGCCCGCTGATGGAGGAGCGCGAGCGTCTCGTAGTTGAAGGACGAGTAGGTCGTGAACCCGCCCAGGATCCCCGTGGTCAGGAAGATCCGCAGCTCGAGCGAGAGGGCGGACCCCGACAGCGCCACCTGCATCACGAGGGCAATCAGGAACGAGCCGGTGAGGTTGACCAGCAGCGTGCCCCAGGGAAACGCCTGGCCGAGGAGCTGCGCCGCGAGGGCCCCGACGCCGTAGCGAGCGACCGAACCGATGGCGCCGCCGAGCGCGACGAGGGCGACACGCGTCATCGTCCCGCGCCCGTCACGTAGAGGTCGATGATGCGTGAGATCGCCGCCTGGCAAACCCGGCAGAAGGGAACCTCGTCCCGGGTGAACATGATGCAGTCTTCCTCGGGCCGGAAGTAGCCGCGGGACTCGTACATCGCTCCCTCGAACGCCCCGACCTTGCCCGAGTACTGATCGGTCCCGAGGATGCGGGTGACCTCGGCCTTCTCTCGATTGAACAGCGCGTCCATCTCGGACTCCGGGCGTCGGTCGGCGCGGATCTTCTTCCGCTCCACCTGGATGGCCCGGCTGAAGGTCTCGAACTCGTCCTTTCGCCACGGCGTCGGAAGCGGAATGCCGGGGGAGAGGAGCGCCTTCCACTTGAGCTGCGCGGGATCCTTGAGCGCGCTGACATTGGGCTCCCACGGCTCGAGCCGCTCCGCGGCGGGAAGGGACGTCGGATCGGACGTGAAGTACTCGTCGGCGAGCCCGGCGAAGTGATGCCCGAACTCGTGGACGAACACGTACGGCGACCAGAGCGAGTCGGCGGCCACCGTGCTGTAGAGGCCGAAGATTCCTCCGCCCCCGTAGGTGTTCCCGTTGACCAGGATCTCCACGAACTCGTAGGGCGCGAAGGAGGCCACGTCGCGGAAGGAGCGGTTGTCGAAGGTGAGCACGTAGCGCTCGCTGCCGAAGGCGTCGTAGGTCGCCCCGATGCGGCTTCGACGGTGGACGCCGGTGGACGGCCGCGAGATGCCGGCCTCGCGCGATTCCGGGCAGAGGCCCCAGACGTTGAAGTCCTGCTTCCGCTCCTTGAAGGGCGACTTGGAGAAGAGGATCGACACCAGGCGCCGCGCATCCTTCTCGAATTTCCCTCGCTGGGCCCGGGTGTAGCCGTCGCCGAGGATGAGAAGGTCGACCTTCGACTCGGGTGGCCCGTTCTTCAGCAACGGGATGAGGCGCCCAGGCGACTCCGGCGGCGCGTCGCTCGCCGTCTGGTCCTTCGGGTCGACCTTGAAGGTCCAGAGGGGAACGAAGGCGTTGGCTCGGTCGCGCTTCTCCAGCGTCACCTCCACCGGCGCGTCGGGGAGAGGGAAGCGAAACGACTCCTCGAAGGTCCGCGCCCGCTCCTTCGCCTCCTGGGTGTCCTCCCATTCGCCGAAGATGGAGCTGAACCCGCGGGAGTAGAGGAGCGAGCGGCTCGTCGCGTCGCGCACCAGGAAGCGGTACTTGCCGAAGTCGGTGTCATCGATGGCGCGCGCGGGATTTCCCGGCCAGGGGAGCGGCTCGACGATGAGTCGGTCGAGGCTGAAGATCTCCTTCCCGCCGCTGCCGGTGTGGAAGTAGTCGACCCGGAAGGTGCGCGGTGGCGCGGCGGCGGCGGACGCGGAGGCGAGCAGCAGCGACAGGGCAACGAGGCGCATGGGGGCCGGCACCTTAGGGCAGGTGGGCAACCGTCGCACCTGTCCTACGCGAGGCAGAGGTCGTGCACGTTGGGGCACCACGCAGGCGGGCCACCCGTGACCCACGCGAGGGATCCGCGCCTTTTCTGATAGGGCCCGAGAGTGTGAGGCTCCGCTGGCGGGTGCCTGGTCCACCGGGATCGGCGCAGGAAAGTCTGTTCATCGAGCCGCGTCGCGGATCGGCATCGGACCCGGCGGAGCTGCGCACACGCGGCGCGCGCCTGCTGCTCTCGTTCCTCTGGATCCAGGCCGGCGGCTTCGTCATCTACCTGATCGCCTCGACCTGGGTGCAGCCCTCGGCGTTCCTCCGCTACGGGGCGCAGACCGCCTTCGGCTGGACGGTGATCGTCCTCCTCGCCTGGGCGACGCGGCGCGGGTGGGTGGCGCTGGCGGCGACCGGCTATCTCGCCTGCGGCTGGCTGTTGCTCACGACGTCCGCCTGGACCGCCGGCGGGCTCGGAAGCTCGTCGACGCTCGGGTTCCTGGTGCTGGTCGTCGCAGCAGGGCTGCTGCTCGGCACCCGGGCGACGGTGTTCACCGCGCTCGTGGTGGGAGTCACCGGACTGGTGCTGGCGGTGGCCGGGACACGGGGGCTGCTCCCGCCGTCGGCGGTGCACAACTCGCCGCTGGCGACCTGGGCGGACTTCGCCGTCTACACCGGCCTCATCGTCTCCTTCCAGCTGCTGGCCGCGCGCAATCTCCGTGTCTCGGAGAGTCGCTACCGCTCGCTGGTGGATCGCGCCCGCGACGTCATCTTCACCGTGAGCCGCGAGGGGCGAATCACGTCGCTCAACCCGGGCTTCGAGGTCGTGACCGGGCTCGAGGCGGCGGACTGGGTGGGGCGTCCCTTCGCCGAGCTGATCGCCAGCGAACGGGCACAGGAGATCTGGACCGCACTGCGACAGACGCCGGCGGCGCTCGAGGTCCCGATCCGTGCGGCCTCGGGCGAGCGGGTGCTGGAGGTGGTCCTGGCAATGTCGCCCGACGCCTCGGTGGATCTCCTCGGCATCGGCCGCGACGTGAGCGAGCGCAAGGAAGCAGAGGCACGCCGGGCGCAGCTCGAGGTGCAGCTCCGGCAGTCGCAGAAGCGCGAGGCGATCGGCACCCTGGCGAGCGGGATCGCGCACGACTTCAACAACGTCCTCACCGCGATCATGGGACAGGCGCAGCTACTGCGTGACGAGTCCGAGGGCGAGGAGCGCTCCCGTGCCATGGAGATCCTCCAGGCGAGCGCGCGGGCCCGCGACGTGGTCCGGCAGCTGCTCACCTTCGCGCGGAGCACCGGACAGGAGCACCGCCCGGTCCGGCTCCAGCAGGTCATCGGCGAGGCGCTTCAGCTGATGCGGGCCTCGGTCCCGGCGTCGGTCCAGCTCGAGGCGGCGATCGACTCCGGGGCGGCGATGGTCCTGGCCGACCAGGGACAGATGCACCAGGTGGTCATCAATCTGGTCACCAACGCGGCAGCAGCGCTGCAGGGTCGGACGGGGACGGTGGGCGTCTATCTGGGCAACCTTCCCGGTCCGGCGGACGGGAGCGCACCGGATCTGGTGAGGCTCCGGGTGACGGACGACGGCGTGGGAATGACGCCCGAGGTGCTGGAGCGGATCTTCGAGCCCTTCTTCACCACCCGCCCGCTCGGGGAGGGGAGCGGGCTCGGCCTCGCGGTGGTGCAGGGCATCGTCCAGGACCACGGCGGGCAGATCTTCGTGCACAGCACGCCGGGGAAGGGCACCACCTTCGACGTCGAGCTCCCCGCGGCAGGCGTTCAGCGGGCCGAGCCCGTTCCGGTCCCGGGGGTCGCGCCGCGCGGCGCGGGCGAGCGCCTCCTCGTGGTGGACGACGAGCCGGTCATCGCCCGGGTGGTGAGCGAGCAGCTGCGGAGGCTGGGCTACCTGGTCACCTCGGTGAACGACCCCGAGGAGGCGCTGGAGCTGGTCGCCGAGGACCCCGACGACTTCGACCTGCTGCTCACCGACCTCCAGATGCCTCGAATGGATGGGGTGGAGCTGGCGGCCCGCGTGGCCCGACTGCGTCCCGAGCTCCCGGTGGTGCTGTCCACCGGGAACCGCTGGTCGGTCCCGGCGTCGACGGCCCGCGCGGCCGGCATCCGGGAAATCGTCGACAAGCCCTTTCGAATCGAGGAATTGGCCCACGCCCTCCGGGCGGTGCTGAAGGGAGCGGCGGCCCCTCGGGACACCGGGAGTTGACAAAAAGAACGACCGTTCGTATTAGGGGATCGTGAGCAAGGGCGACGAGACCAGGGCACGCATCCTCCGGCACGCGGCCCGGGTGGCCAGCCGGGACGGCCTGGACGGGCTGAGCATCGGCGAGCTCGCCGCCCAGCTCGAGATGTCCAAGAGCGGCCTCTTCGCGCACTTCGGGAGCAAGGAAGATCTCCAGATCGAGGTGCTCCGCGCGGCCTCTGCAGATTTCGCCGAGCGGGTCATCGCCCCGGCACTCAAGCAGCCCCGTGGCCCGGCCCGGCTGCGCGCCATCTTCGAGCGCTGGCTGTCGTGGGCCGCGAACCCGGACGTGCCCGGTGGGTGTCTCTTCGCCGCGGGGTCGTTCGAGCTGGACGACCGACCCGGGCCGGTCCGCGACTACCTGGTCGAGGAGGAGAAGCGGCTCCTCGATGTCCTCTCGCGCTCGGCGCGACTGGGCGTCGAGTCGGAGATGCTCCGGGCCGATCTCGACTGCGAGCTCTTCGCCTTCCAGATTCACGGCCTGATGCTCGGCTTCCACCACGCACACCGCCTGCTTCGGTTCCGGAACGCCGAGGCGATGGCCCGCCAGTCCTTCGAGCAGCTGCTCGCGCAGGCCCTGCCCGCGCACTGACCCTTCACCGTCGCACTGCACCGTCGCAGAGGAGGAGTTGCCGTGGCCGAGAATAGTACGAACGTTCGTTTATTGTCTGCCGTGCTGCGAGGTCTGGGAGCGGTCTCGTCCCGGGCGGCGGCGCGGGTGGCCTTCCAGCTGTTTCGCCTCGCCGCTGCTCGCAGGGAGCCCCGCTTCACGCCGGCGCCCGACGCGGTCGAGCACTTCCGGGCCGGGCGCCACCGGCTGGCGAGCTACGTGTGGCAGGGCGGGGGACCGACGGTGGTGCTGGTGCACGGCTGGAATGGCAGCTCGGGGGATCTGAGCGCGTTCGTCGGCCCGCTCCGGGACACCGGGCGGCGGGTGGTGGCCATCGACCTGCCGGCGCACGGCCGCTCCTCCGGGCGGTTCTCGGATCTCACCCAGGCGGCGGACGCCGTGGAGGCAGTGCTCCGGCGTGAGCCCTCGGTGGAGGCGGTGATCGCGCACTCCTTCGGGGTGCCGGCGACGGTGCTCGCGGCGGCGCGCGGCGCTCCACTGCCGCGGGCGGTGCTGATCTCCGGGCCGATCTCGGTGGAGCCCTACCTCCAGCGATTCATGCAGGTCCTCGGGCTCTCGGACGCGACGCGAGCTGCGGTCCAGAGGCTGCTCCGGGTCCTGATCGCGCGCACCGGCCTGCCGTCGATGGAGCTGACGACCCTCGCGCCCCGCCTCGGAACCAAGGCGCTGATCGTCCACGACCGGACCGACCGCGAGGTGCCGTTCCTGTCGGCGCAGGGGCTGCACCGCGCGTGGGCCGGATCGGAGCTGCTGGCGACCGATGGTCTGGGGCACCGGCGGCTGCTGGGCGATGGCACCGTCGTGGAGCGGGCGGTGAAGTTCGCGGTCGGCTGGGACCGGGTCGCGGTCGAGGCGCCTCGTCCGAGGCCGCGGGAGCTCCGGGTCGTCAACGGGTGAGCGTCGCTCCGGCCGACGAGGGCTCGCTCACCCGGGTCTGGTCGGTGATCCAGTTCACCTCCCAGGTCTTCCCACCGTCGTCGGAGAAAGCCTGCTCGAAGTGCGCCGAGGTCTTGGTGATCTCCGACCAGACGTAGCGAACGAAGATCGTGCGGCCCTCCCAGACCTCCTGGTCGTAGAACTCGCCCCGCCCGTTCTTGAACTCGCCGACGGTGGGGACCCCGAACGACGCGCCCTTCTTCGTGGCCCAGTTGAGCGACCACTGTCGCGCCGTCGGCGAGTACATCCTCAGCGTGATGGCGTCGATGCGCCCGTCCGGGCCGTCCACCACCAGCTCGTCGAGATTCCCGGAGCCGCCCCAGAACGGGCGGCAGTTCGAGGTCCCGGAGAACTCGATCCACTCCTTCGAGCCCTTCAGCGGGGCCTTCAGCTTCTTCACGTGGATCTTCCACTTCCCGTGAGCGAAGTCGAAGTCGTGCGATCCGTCCCTCGGAGACGGCTCGGCGCCGGAGGCGGGCAGGGTGACGAACGCGAGGGAGAACGTCAGGACACAGCTCAGGGCGCGATGGAGGGCGGGTGTCATGGCGGGACCATGAACTGGAGCTGGACTGGTTGCACGACCAGAGCGCCATGGTTCGACCAGACCAGAATCGGCTGGTGCGGTAAAAGCCGGCTCCGAGGGGACGCGGGAGGACGGGGGGCAGCCTCACAGGCTCGGGCCGGCCTGGCCTCGACTTTGCCCGC
>Ga0081540_1001504_pt1 | contig 20051 bp, 16 predicted proteins | sample TabmetS2T1R1_FD_71024 | JGI IMG/M metagenome (GOLD analysis project Ga0081540, IMG submission 71024) | Tabebuia heterophylla rhizosphere microbial communities from the University of Puerto Rico - S2T1R1 | ecosystem: Host-associated > Plants > Roots > Rhizosphere ... | reverse complement strand
GCCGAACGAAATGGCAGGTATAACCGTTCGGGATCCGCTCCAGATAATCCTGGTGCTCGGGCTCGGCCTCCCAGAAATCGCCCAGCGGCGACACTTCGGTCACCACCTTGCCGGGCCACAGCCCCGACGCCTCGACATCGGCGATCGTGTCCTCCGCCACCGCCTTCTGCGCGTCATCGGCGTAGAAGATCGCCGAGCGATAGCTCGCGCCGACATCGTTGCCCTGGCGATTCTTGGTGGTCGGATCGTGGATCTGGAAGAAGAACTCGAGCAGCGCGCGATAGCTCGTCCGCTCGGGATCGTAGACGATCTCGATCGCCTCGGCATGGTTGCCATGGTTGCGATAGGTCGCGTTGGGCACCTCGCCGCCGCTATAGCCGACCCGGGTGGACACTACGCCCGGCAGCTTGCGGATCAGATCCTGCATGCCCCAGAAGCAGCCGCCTGCCAGTACTGCGCGTTCGGTGCTCATGCCACTTCCTCCACCTGGTCGATATAGGCGCCGTAACCCTGCGCCTCCATCTGGTCGCGGGGCACGAAGCGCAGCGACGCCGAGTTGATGCAATAGCGTAGCCCGCCTCGGTCGCGCGGACCGTCGGGGAAGACATGGCCGAGATGGCTGTCGCCGTTCGCCGAGCGGACCTCGGTGCGGATCATGCCGTGGGTGGTGTCGTTGAGCTCGGCAACATTGGCCGGCTCGATCGGCTTGGTGAAGCTCGGCCAGCCGCAGCCTGACTCATATTTGTCGGATGAAGCAAACAGCGGCTCACCGGAAACAATATCGACGTAAATGCCCGGCTCTTTATTGTACAGAAGTTCCCCGGTTCCGGGACGCTCAGTAGCGCTCTGCTGGGTCACGCGATATTGTTCTGGTGACAAGGCGGCAACGGCTTCGGCGGTCTTGCGATAGGTAGCCATCGTCGTCTCCTCATGTTTCGGGGCGGGCAATATCCATTGCCCGAAAACCCAAATCCCCGATTGTTTCCTCTAAAATGTGCAATCGCCAGCGCGCTGACAAGGCCCGGGCAAGGCGATGCCCGCGATCGCGATACTTGGGGCCGGCGCGATCCGTCTTGCTCGGCCTGATGGCTCAGCGATTGGCGCGCTCGGGATAGAGCGTGGTCAGGCCCTCGGGCGTCGCGGGGCAGACGCCACGCTCGCTGATAAAGCCGGTGACGAGGCGCGCGGGTGTGACGTCGAACGCTGGATTGGCCGCCGGACTGCCCGGCGCTGCGATATCAACTGTCACCACCTCGCCGGCTTCGGTGCGGCCTGTCATGCGCGTGACTTCGTCGGCGCCGCGTTCCTCGATGGGAATGGCGCGGCCCTCGGGCAGCGTCCAGTCGATGGTGGAATAGGGCACGGCGACATAGAACGGCACATCGTTGTCCTCAGCCGCAAGCGCCTTGAGATAAGTGCCGATCTTGTTGGCCACGTCGCCATTGGCAGCGACCCTGTCCGTGCCGACGATGCAAAGGTCGACCTCGCCGTGTTGCATCAGATGTCCGCCGGCGTTGTCGGCGATGATGGTGTGGGGCACGCCGTGGGCACCGAGTTCGTAGGCGGTGAGCGCAGCGCCCTGATTGCGCGGGCGGGTCTCGTCCACCCAGACATGGATCGGCAGGCCCTCGTCGTGGGCCTGATAGATCGGCGAAAGCGCGGTGCCCCAATCGACTGTCGCGAGCCAGCCGGCATTGCAATGCGTGAGGATGTTGACCGGCGTGCCGGCCTTGCGCTCGGCGTGCTGGCGGATCAGCGGCAGGCCGCTCTCGCCGATGCGGCGGTTGATCTCCACATCCTCGTTGCAGAGCGCTGCAGCCTTGGCGAAGGCGGCCCTGGCGCGGTCGCTCTCGGCGAGCGGGCGCAGCAGGCGCTCCATCTCGGCAAGTGCCCAGCGCAGATTGACGGCGGTCGGCCGGGTTGCGCCGAGCTTTGCCACCACGGCATCGAGGCCGGCATCGGAGGCGTCCTCGCCCATGCCGAGCGCCACCCCATAAGCCGCCGTCACCCCGATCAGCGGTGCGCCGCGCACCTGCATCGTGACGATGGCGCACGCCACCTCATCGGAATCGACCAGCTTCACCGTTTCGAAGCGATGCGGCAGCCGCGTCTGATCGATGATCTGAAGAGTGGCATCGTCGGCCAGCCAGATGGTTCGATAGTGAACGCCGTTGATTTTCACGCGAGTACAGTCCTCCCATAGAGAAGCGAGACGGATAACATAGCGAGCCGGCACGCCGATTCCAGTCCTATCCGGCGGCTCCGGCGATGCCTTAGTTGATACGCGGCGGCTGGCTCAGATCGACGGGTTGCTGTGGTGTCGGAGGCGGCGTGCTGCCCCCGGCCGACCCCGGAGCCGGCCCAAAGTTTGGCGGTTGGGTCAGATCGGTCTGCGGGGCTGGCTGAGGCGTTGGCGCAGGGCCAAAACTTGGTGGCTGGGTCAGATCGACGGAGGAGTTTGGCGCACCGCCACCGCCTTGCCCGGGCGTGCCGAAGCTTGGCGGCGTACTCAGATCCGGCGATCGTAAATTGGGCTGGCCGCCGCCACCGCCGAGCGGGGGCAACTGGAACTGGATCTTCGACTGATCGATGACCGGCCCGGTGTCTTTGTAATGCGTCACCATCTGCGGAAAGGCGATGGTGAGACCCACCATGATGATCTGGACCGCAACGAAGGGGATCGCGCCCCAATAGATCTGGGCGGTGGTGACCGGCTGCATACGCCGGCCCGTCACCTTGTCGAGATAGGGCTCGCGCGGCGCGACCGAGCGCAGATAGAACAGCGCAAAGCCAAAGGGCGGATGCATGAAGGAGGTCTGCAGGTTGACGCCGAGGAGCACGCCGAACCAGATGAGGTCGATGCCCAGCTTGTCAGCGACCGGCGCGAGCAGCGGCACAACGATGAAGGCGAGTTCGAAGAAATCGAGGAAGAAGGCAAGGAAGAAGACGAGGACGTTGACCGCGATCAGAAAGCCGAGCTCTCCGCCGGGCAGGTTGAGCAGCAGGTCCTCCACCCATTTGTGGCCATTCACGCCATAGAAGGTCAGCGAGAACACGCGCGCGCCGATCAGGATGAACACCACGAAGCAGGACAGCTTGGTGGTGGAGTCGAGCGCCTGACGCAGCAGACTGAAATTCAGCCGGCCCTTCACCAGGGCGAGCAGCAGCGCGCCGACCGCGCCCATGGCGCCGCCCTCGGTCGGAGTGGCGATGCCGAGGAAGATCGTGCCGAGCACTAGGAAGACCAGGGCAAGGGGCGGCATCAGCACGATGATCACCTGCTGGGCAAGCCGTGAGAGCAGGCCGAGATTGAATGCGCTGTTGGCGAGCGCAATTCCATAGGCGATGAGGCTTGCCGCGATGGCGATCCAGATCCCTTCATCGGAGATCGGTTCGCCGCCGCTCGCGAACTGCACCGCCGCATAACCGAGGCCTACCGACAGCACGACGGCGATCAGCAGCGAAAGCACGCCCGAGCCAAGCGTGCGCGCCTCGACCGGGAGCGCCGGCGCAGCTGTCGGATAGGCCACGGTGATGATCAGGACATAGATCATGTAAAGCCCGGTCAGCACTAGGCCGGGAATGAACGCGCCGGTATACATGTCGCCGACAGAGCGCCCGAGCTGGTCGGCCATGATGATCAGCACCAGCGAGGGCGGGATGATCTGCGCCAGCGTGCCGGAAGCGGCGATCACACCAGCGGTGACGCGGCGATCATAGCCGTAACGCAGCATGATCGGCAGCGAGATGAGGCCCATGGCAATGACAGAGGCTGCGACCACCCCGGTCGTCGCGGCAAGCAGCGCCCCGACCAGGATCACCGCATAGGCAAGGCCGCCGCGGATCGGACCGAACAGCTGGCCGACGGTGTCGAGCAGATCCTCGGCCATGCCCGATCGCTCGAGTATCAGCCCCATGAAGGTGAAGAACGGGATCGCGAGCAGCGTGTCATTGCTCATGATGCCGTAAATGCGCTCGGGCAGAGCCTGCAGGAAGGTCGGCTGGAACAGCCCGAGTTCGATGCCGAGCAGCGCGAAAACCAGGCCATTGGCGGCGAGCGAAAAGGCAACCGGATAGCCGAGCAGCAACAGCACGATCAGGCTGAAGAACATGATCGGTGCCATGTTGTGGATCAGGAACTCGGTCACAGCTGCTGTTCCTGCATCAGGACCTCAGCGGCCGTCGGCGCCGGCCCTTGCATGCGCGGATCAGGAATGACGCCGCGCATGATGGCGATGCGTTTGATGATTTCGGACACGCCCTGTAGCGCCAGCAGCGCAAAGCCCGCCAGCACCAGCGCCTTGGCCGGCCAGACGATCAGCCCGCCAGCGCTCGAGGACTGCTCGTTCTGCCGGTAGGAGGTCAGCATGAACGGAATGGCGTGATAGATCATCAACAGCGTGAAGGGCATCAGCATCAGGAAATGACCGAGCAGGTCGATCCAGTTGCGGACCCTTCGTGGAAGGGTGCCAAAGATCACATCGATGCGGATATGCTCATCACGCTGGAGGGTATAGGCAGCAGCGAGCAGGAACACCGCGCTGAACAGATACCACTGTGCCTCGAGCCAGGCGTTGGACGAGGTGTCGAATGCCTTGCGCACGATGGCATTACCGGCGCTGATCAAAACGGCGACCAGCACCAGCCAGGAGACGCTGTGACCGATCACGGCGGTGATCCAGTCGATCACCGCGCTGAGGCGGAGGAGAGGTCGCATCGGAGTTCCTTCGAAGGCGCCCACCGCGGGCGGGCGCCTTCACGGGAGGGAAAGACTTGCGTCTAGCTGAGCTTGCCGGCCCGCTGCTGGGTCATCATGAAATTGTCGAAGCCGAACTCGGCGACCTGCCACCACAGATAGGCATCGTTGCGGAAAGCCATCATTGAATCATACGCCTTCTTGAAATCGGCATTGGTGGCCGAGATCTCGGCATAGGTAGCCTTGGCAGCATCAAACGAGGCGGCAAGGAAATCGGCCGGGAAGGCCCTGAGCTGCATGCCCTTGCTAGCCAAGCTGCGGATCGCCTGCGGGTTGACATGGTCGTATTTGGCCAGGCAATCGGTGGTGACGGCCTGCGCTGCGGCGGCCACGATCGACTTGTAGGAGGCAGGCAGGCTCTCCCACTTCTCCTTGTTGATCATCACGTGGATGACGGTGCCGCCTTCCCAGAAGCCGGGATAGTAGTAGTAGGGCGCGACCTTGTAGAAACCGAGCTTCTCGTCGTCATAGGGGCCCACCCACTCCGTCGCATCGATCGTACCCTTCTCGAGCGCGGGATAGATGTCGCCGCCCGCGATCTGCTGTGGCACGAGGCCCAGCTTGGTCAGCACCTTGCCGGCGAACCCGGAAATGCGCATCTTGAGGCCGCTGAAATCGGCGGCGCTCTTCATTTCCTTGCGGAACCATCCGCCCATCTGCGCGCCGGTATTGCCGCAAGGCAGGCCGTACATATTGAACTTGGCGAAGAACTCGTTCAGCAGGTCGTTGCCGCCGCCATGATAGTTCCACGCGGCCTGCATCCGGGTGTTGAGCCCGAACGGGATGGAGCACGCAGCGGCGAAAGTCGGGTCTTTACCCCAGAAGTAATAATTGGCGGTGTGCGACATCTCCACGGTGCCGTTCGAGACCGAGTCGTTCGCCTGGAGGCCCGGCACGATTTCGCCGGCCGCAAATACCTGGATCTGGAATTTGTTGTCGGTGGCGGCGGCCACATATTTGGAGAATGTATCGGCAGCGCCATAAAGCGTATCCAGTGATTTCGGGAAACTGGAGGTAAGGCGCCATCTCAGCTCCGGCGCGCTCTGCGCGATGGCGGGGGTGGCAAGAGCTGCGGTTGCGGCACCCGCGAGGCCGGCTTGTTTCAAAAATGATCTTCTATCCATTGCTTCCTCCCTGCATTAACGGCCTATTGTGAGCCTACAGGGGAAAAGTAAAGCTATCAAAAGGTCGCTATAAGCAATTCCCCCCGCTGCAAGCGTGTCCAATTTTGTCAGCCGGCTGAGAGACAGGCCGGCCGCAGCGCGTTGAATCGCTGATTGGGTGAGCGAGGCTGAGTCGTAATCTATCCCCAGCTGAGAGGAATTTCCCCCTGCAAAACAGCCATTTGCATGCGGGAATGCGTCAAAATTAAACCCCAACACGAGAAATAAGGGTTTATATAAAATTTTACGGTTGCGGTGGATGAAAATACCCATCATTGCCACATTGCCGGACTAGAAAGAACGAGGGGGGCTCGTTCCGCGTCGGAGGGATTGATGACGAAAGTGTCATGGAAGCGTATTCTGCAACGCGCTGGAAATGATCTGCCAGGCCCTGGCCGCCCATTTCCGGAACCTCCCCACTTTCAGTCTCCCGCGCAAGTCCCGCAAAGACAGAACCGCGTCGCCGAATCCCCGAGCATGATTGCCGGCGAATTGGAAACGGAGCTTCGCCGCGCCTTGCAGCGTGCGCAGAACGCCGCGAACTCCGAGCCCGAGCAGCCAGCCTGGGATCCGATCTATCTGGCGCGGGAGATGCGCCACAACCCGCCCGCTATTCCCGTGCGCAACTATGCAGCGATGCAGGCCAAACCGCGCAGCAATGCCACGCGCAATATTCTGGCGGTGTCCCTGTCGGCTGTCGTGGTGGGGTTTGCCGTGCAGCAGATCGCCATCAACTGGGGCGGTGGCGGTGGTGGGGGAGGAGGCAGCGACGAGCAGCAGCAATCGCAGAGCGCGTCCGCAGTTGCCCCGGCAAATGTCAAGCAGCAGCCAAGGCTGGTCGAAACCGGCTACGCAATTCAGCCGCTCGTTCATCCCGGTAATTCACCCGATCTCGGCTCCACCAATAAGGACACGCCTTCGCTCGTCGGCGAGGAGCAGCCCCACGCCAGCAATCCCGGCAGCGATGCCGCGGCGATCTTCCAGCGCGATATGGAGGAAGCCGCCAAGCTGTTCCAGAACAAGCAGCCACCGGCCCCCGCCGCAGCGGTCGCCCCCACGCCCGCTCCGCAGCCGGCTCGGCCCGCCGCTGTCGAAGCGCCAACCGCATCGGTGCCCCCGGCGAAGGTTGCCGCTGCCACCGCTGCGCCCTCATCGGATCTCACCGGTGAGGAGGAAGACCGGCTGCTGGATCGCGCGAGCGGCCTGATGAAGCGTGGCGATGTGACGGGTGCGCGCCTGCTGTTCGAGCATCTGGCTCGTCGCGGCAGTGCGCTTGGCGCGTTTGCTCTGGCTCAAAGTTTTGACCCGAGCTATCTGAAGAAAATGTATATTCGCGGACTGCTCGGCGACCAGAAACGCGCCGATTACTGGTATCGCCGCGCCGCTGAGCTAGGGACCGCGGTGCGCTGAGCATTCCCTCGCGGTGGAGGGTCATCTTCCGCCACCATCCTTCGAAAAGGTCGAATAACCCCTCGACGAGCGAAGCTTCTTTATTGATCCTATCCTCTTCCGCGCTTAAGTGCCGTCCACGAGGATCTGAGGAGGCAACTTATGCGTGCGCGGTTCATCCGACGCTGGCTCTCGTGGCTGGCGGTCATTTTCATCGCGTTGCCGGTTCTGGCGATTGCAGCCGGCTATGGCTGGTGGACGCGCAGCCTGCCTCAGACGAGCGGCACTGTTTCAATTACCGGCCTTAGCGCCGAGGCACGCGCAATCCGCGACCGCTACGGTGTGCCCCATATCTTTGCCGCGACCATGAACGACGCCACGCGCGTGCTGGGCTACGTCCATGCGCAGGACCGGCTGTTCCAGATGGATATCACGCGCCGTGTCAGCCAGGGGCGGCTCGCCGCCATTATTGGCCAGGATGGGCTGCGATATGACCGGCTGTTCCGCACCCTCGACCTTGCCGGCCACGCCGCGAAAAGCGTCGCGGCGCTCTCCCCCGAGGCGCGGGCCCAACTGGATGCCTATGCCGCCGGCGTGAATGCCTGGCTGGCTGAGGGACATGCGCTGCCGATCGAATACACCGTGCTCGGCTTCACGCCTGAGTCCTGGAAGCCAGAGGACTCGATCCTGTGGGGCAAGGCAATGGCCTGGAAACTCAGCGCCAATTGGCGGCAGGACGCGCTGCGGGCGAAGCTGGCCAAGCGCTACGATCGCGAGAAGCTGGAACGGCTGTTCCCGAAACCCTTCCCCGACTGGCCAGTGAGCATCGAGCCAAAGCTGGCGGGCTCGGCCTCGCGAGCGGATGCGGGGGACAGGATTCCAGCTCCGGACGAAGCCGCCGCAGCAAAGGCGGCGGCCATCGACTTTGCAGAACTGCTGGCGTTGCCGACCATCGGCCACGCCGCATCGAATGAATGGGTGGTCAACGGCAGCCGCAGCACGACTGGCAAGCCGCTACTGGCTAACGACCCGCATTTGGAGCTGGGAGTGCCGATCATCTGGTATCTGGCCCGCATCACTACGCCAGAGCTGACGGTCACCGGCGCCACCGCGCCGGGCGCGCCCGTTGTCGTGCTCGGGCAGAACGGGCACATCGCCTGGGGTTTCACCACGACCGAAAGTGACACCCAGGACCTGTTCATCGAAACCGCCGATCCGCAGCAACCCGGCCACTACATCACGCCTGAGGGATCGCAGCCCTTCGTGACCGAGCAGGCTGATATCAAGGTCAAGGGCGCCTCCCCCGCCCCGTTCACGCGCCGCCTGACGCATCACGGCCCGGTCATTTCGGACATCATGACCGACGTAATCGGTGGAGACGAGCTCGTGAGCCTCGCCTGGACGGGCTTCAGCGATAGCGACACCACCGCCGAGGCGTTGTTCCGCATCAACACTGCACGCAACACGCAGGAGTTCCTTGGCGCGCTCCGGCTGTATCACTCGCCCACCCAGAACATCGTCGTCGCTGCGACCGACGGCACTATCGGCTTCGTCAATGCCGGCGATGTTCCCGTGCGCAAGTCAGGCGATGGCCGCTATCCGGTCGACGGCGCATCAGGCGCTGCCGACTGGACCGGGCTGGTGCCGTTCGATGGCTGGCCGCAGCTTTTCAATCCTCCCGCCGGCGCCATCGTCAACGCCAACAACATGGTGACCCGGCTCGATTATCCCTATTGGCTTGGCTACGACCAGGGGCCGGGCTTTCGCGCCAGCCGGATCGTCGAGCTCCTGGGCGCGCGCCAGCGGCATGACCTCGCAAGCTTTTCGGCGATTCAGATGGACATCCAGGCCATCCATGCGCGCGACCTCGTGCCCTACCTCCTGAAGGCTCCGGCCGATACGCCGCTCGCCTCCAGGGCGCTCGATCTCATGCGCAAATGGGATTTTCGCGCCGCTCACGACAGGCCCGAGCCGCTCATCCTCGACTGGTGGCTGCGGCGGATGAACGTTCATCTGCTGCGCTCGGGGCTCGATGCGCTTGCACCGTCGGTCGGGGGCTTGAACGCCGCCGCCGTGATCGATCTGCTGCGCCATCCCGATGGCTTCTGCAACGGCGAGGCCGGCAGCGACTGCATGGTTGCGGTCAAGGCCGCCTTTAGCGAGACCCTGGCGGAGCTGTCTAGCCGCTATGGTAACGAGCCCTCGCGCTGGCGCTGGGGCGATGAGCATGTCGCCGACATGGAGAATCAGGTGATGGACCGGGTGCCGGGCTTCAAGCGGCTGTTCAACCTCGATTTTCCCAGCGATGGTGGCTTCTATTCCATCAATCGCGGTGGCAATGTCGGCGTGACCGACCCCAACCACCCGCTCACCCGCAACTCTGGCGCCGGCTTCCGCGGCCTCTATGATCTCGCCGATCCCTCCCAGTCGCGCTTCATCATCGCAACTGGCGAGAGTGCGCATCCGCTCTCGCCGCACTACTCGGACCAGCTCCCACTCTGGCGGCGCGGTGATGGCATCCGCCTCTACATCAGCGAAGCGGAGCTGACGAAGGCCAATGAGGGCATGCTCACCTTCCGGCCGTAGCCGGACGCCGTTCCGATCCGGTCGATCGACCTTGCAAGACGGCACAGAGGCCGGGGGGCCCGTGCCGTCACGGCGCTTGTACAGACACGCTGGCGGAATGACGTGGCGGCCGTTCCCGCTTCGATCGGTGCGCTGATGGGGCTTGCCGATTCGGCTGCTTAAAAGCTGACGCGCGATTGGAATAAATCTAGCGGGACGGCGAGTCGTGTTGGTCGATGAGCTTTTCCGGCTTCAGGAAAGGAAGACGGCATGACCGACGATCCCGGTAACCATGAGGGCGGCACCAGCCGGCACGTCATCGGATGCGTGATCTGGGCAGGCATCGGCGTCTACCGGACGGCTTCCGGTGGCGTGCCGAAGTCACTGGGTGCGCTTGGCTACGTCTTCGTGGAGGTTTCTGACCGCGATATCGGCTTCGACAAGCCGGGCCATGCCGCGGAAACAGGATGGCACAGCTTCGAACGCAACGGCGCGATCTGGGACCATACCGACGATATTGCGCAAACGGTGGTTGAGGCAAAGATCAAGTTTCGCTCAAAGGTGCTGGACCCGGACAATGAGGCTGGGCAACATCGGGCAGCTAGGCGAGCGAGACACAATGGATGAGCAGCAGCTATTCCGGGAGATTGTTCTCCCTTATCTGGATGACGCGCTCTCGCTTGCCCGTTGGCTGACAGGGAACATCAGCGACGCCGAGGATGTCGTGCAGGAGGCATCTATTCGCGCCTTCCGCGCTATTGGTAGCGTGCGGCAGAACAACCCGCGCGGCTGGCTCTTGGTAATCGTGCGCAACACGGCCTTCACATGGCTTGCCAAGAACCGGCCAAAGGCAGTCGTGGTGACCGATGATGAACGCATATTCGAACAGGCGTCCCTTGAAATGACCGATCGCGCGGACGCGAGCACACCCGAAGCCGTCGTGATTGCGCAGGCCGATGCCGACCAGTTGCAGCGCGCGATCGCTGCTTTGCCGATGGCTTTTCGCGAGGTGCTGGTCCTGCGGGAAATCGAGGGGATGAGCTATCGCGAGATCGCCGATATCGTCGATGTTCCGGTCGGAACAGTGATGTCGCGGCTGGCCCGGGCGCGGAGCCAGCTCATCCAACGGATCAGCATCGGCGAGGGCGGAAAGGCAGGCGCAGCATGATCAAGCCTCAGTCCTGGTCGTCGCGCGAGGAAGCTCTGCTTCTCGTGAACGCCTATGTCGACGGCGAACTCGACGCAGCTGCTACGGTCGAGGTCGAGCGGCGCATGAATGCGGATGCAACGCTCAGGGCGGAATATGAGCGCCTCCTGGGGCTGCGCAAGACGATCGCTTCGCGCGTCATGAAGGACAAGGCGTCGGATGCGTTGCGCGCCCGGATCGCCGCCATTGCCGAGCCGGCTGGCTCCACGAACGTTCGCCCTCTGCCGGTCCGGCGTGCACCGCGCCATTTCGAATGGCAGCAGATGGCGGCAGCGGCGCTGATTGCGTGCTTCCTGGGCTCGGGCGCGACCTATCTCGCTCTGCAGCAGAGCGGGTCAGCAGGCGATGTCGCAGCCATCATTGCTGATCATCAACGCTCGCTACTGGCCGCGACGCCCGTCGACGTCGTCTCGACCGACCGGCATACGGTGAAGCCCTGGTTCGACGCCAAGCTGGCGCTGTCGCCGCACATCATCGATCTCACCTCTTCCGGCTTCCCGCTCTACGGCGGTCGGGTTGAGGTGCTCGGGGGCCAGGCGGTGCCTGTGCTGGTCTATAAGCACCGCGCGCATCTTATCAGCGTAGTTGCCGTGCCCAAGCCCGGCGGCAGCGATGATGGCGGTTTTGCCCTCGCGACGACGCGCGATGGCTATGTCGTGCGGAGCTGGCGCGGGCGTGATTTCACCTATTACGCCATCGCCGACCTTCCGCCGGAGGACCTCGACAGCTTTGTCGCCGCATGGCGCAAGCAAGCAGCCGCCGAGTAAGCTCCTATTCATACCCTCTGAAAGCAGACCGGACGTCATTTCGCGCCGCTTAGAGGCGCGTGCAAAGTTCGTCCGACAATGAGAGGCCCTATCACTCCGGCGCGAAAGACATTATGCGAAATATCGAGTGTATTTCAAAAAATATATCGTTCTTTAATATCGGAAATACATCGCATATTTATTTAACAAACATCACGATATCATCGCATCTATGTGATGAATTTAGGGGAATACTCTAAGAAATTCGAAGGTCGTAGGGTATGTCAGCGGATGAAGATCGTGAGTTGCGCTCACGTTCGCGCCGAGACTGGCAATCTTGAAAGGACCATTGATATGAAAACCGCGTTTTTGGCCCTCGCCCTGGGTCTTGTTGCCGCTGCTTCGACGCCCTCCTTCGCCCAGGACGGTTCTGGACTGTCGAGGGTCTATCAGGCCATCGGTTCGCGTGCCGGCAAGTCCGGGCGTATCCACGACCTTCATATCGACCAACGGCACGTTCCTACCGGCCCGGAGATCGTTAATCAGCCCCCGTTCCAGAGCGCGAGCTAAGCATCAGCAACCCCAATCGGCTGCAGACGATTGGGGGCTTGCATGTCTTTCGGTAGAACGAGGCCAAATCGGATAGCCTCCATTTTTTAAGCGGCACGGGCAACGTTCCCGGGTAATAGGTTGGCGCTGCCGGACAGGGTCCTTACCGTCAGGATCGCGTCAACGTGCCTCGCCTGAAGGCCTGGATCCACGGTCTCAAGTCCTTGCATGTGCTCAACTTCGGCGGCCCGAGTGTTACGGCCTATGTCGGCCTGATCGCGCTCGTGGCCAATGTGGCGGTGGCCGCGAGCGTTAATGTGGCGATGCGGTCCCGCGAGGCGCAAGCGCTGCGAGCTGAGCCGTTCGGCGCGAGTGATATCTTCTTTCCATTCAAGCGGCGGTCATCCTTCTGCTCAAGTGCTCGTTATCTTCACAGCGCAGGACGGCTACAGAAACCCCGAGGGAATAGATGCCGCGCATCCTGACGTATAACGTTCGCCACTGTCTCGGTATCGACGGCCAGCTTTCCCCCGCACGTATTGCGAACGTCATCGCCGCGTGCCAGCCGGATGTCGTCGCTCTCCAGGAGTTGGATGTGAACCGGGCTCGCACGGGCGGCGTTGACCAAGCGCGCGTTATTGCCGATGCGCTGCGAATGCACCTTCATTTTTACCCGGCGATTCGGGTGATGGAGGAATCCTATGGCGACGCCATCCTGACAACCCGTCCATCCAAGCTGGTGAAGGCCGAGCTTCTGCCGAGTTGGGGATGGCGAGCGTTCGTCGAGCCACGAGGCGCGTTGTGGGTATCGATTGATGTCGGCGGCATCGAGATCCAGGTCATCAACACACATCTCGGTGTGCTGGAAGCGCCGCGCGTGCGGCAAGCCGATGGGCTGCTTGGTCCGGACTGGCTCTCTCCCCCTGCCTGCCGCGAGCCAGTCATTCTCGCTGGTGACTTCAACGCCGTTCCAGGTTCGCGCGCCTACAAACGGCTGGCTGGACGCCTGCGCGACGCCCAGACATGCCCCGGCACGTCCCGCCGGCAGCCAACTTTTCCGAGCCGGGCCCCGTTTCTGCGGCTCGACCATGTCTTCGTCGGCCGATCGATCGAGGTGCTGAAAGCAGAGGTGATCCGCACGCCTCTGGCCCGGATTGCATCGGACCACCTCCCTCTGCTGGTCGATTTCCGCGTCATCACAGCTGAGCAACGCGCCAAAGAGAGCAGCGACACATCGCTCGCAGAGGATTGGTGACAAGCCTTACGCCTGCGGGCGTCGAAAACGATCGCGAGGTATCTCGGCAACCGCCGTTATCTCGATCATCAGGTCCGGACGGTACAGCCGCCTTACTTCGATGGTGGTCGTGACAGGGTATGGAGTGGCAAAGAACTCTTTACGGATGTCTCCCGTCTGCATGAACTGCTCGATATCGGTCGCGTAGTGCACAAGCGAAACGACATCGCTCATCTGTCCACCCATGCTGGAAAGCACATCCCGTATGTTCTCGAAGACCTTGCGAACCTGAATGCGCATGTCATTCGGGCCAACAACCTCACCGTTGCTGTCGAGAGAAACCTGGCCTTTCAAGTGAACGACTTGCCCGTCGCCTTGAATAACCGCCATCGAAAAAGCACCAAAAGGTGCCCAAACGCTACTCGGATTAACAGCATCGACCATCGTAATCTTCAAGCTCCACCGGGGACGACATGTAAATCTCATGCGAGATGATTTTACGCCGAATCATCGCTCGCCATTGTCGATTGGCGTGCACTCCACCGTTCAAGAAAGCGCTCTGCAGAGCCTCCTTGAAAGTCTGCTCCCCGTTCGGCGTGGCCGCTCGCCGCCTCTACTCGATCAGGGCGATAAGCCTATAGAACACATCGCGCTATGATGTCTGGCACAGTGAAAGAAGCCTCGGAGCCAGGCGTGCCATCACTCTGGAAGCCTGAAGACCCAATAGCCGACCAGAACGACCGCGAATTCCGCCGCCCCATAGAACAATAGCACCGGCGCGGGTTGACCATCGAGGATCAAGCTTACACACCGGCCCGCCACGAGCCCGCCTGCAAATAGGATCGTCGTCAGGATGGCCGCGCTTCTATATTTGTCGTTGAACGCCGAGTAGAGCCAGAACACCGCCAGAGCCAAATAAAGGCCCGTGATGGCTCTCAAGATATGGGCAATGTTCGGGTTTAGATCGGTGATGCCCAGAAAGGTGGCGGCGTACCAAGTGGGTGAGATCCCGTACAGCAGCGCGAAAATCGTGACCGCTACGAATGTAAACGTCAGATAGGCCTTTTTTATCTGCATGATGCTTCCCCCCATCTGCCCCTTCGGTTCAACTTGAACCGCGGGCGACACTTCGAGCTCGGCCACGTCATGGTGGCGCCACAGCTTGTCCGAAGGGCCAAAAGTGGAGAGCACCACGGGCAGCGGTGTAACTCGCGCCTTCCTCGATCTCCGACGGTATGCAAGTACCAGATCGAGGCGCAGGGCCGGGATGTCGATGACTCGCGCAAACCCTACGGCCCGGTTCGCCGATTGTCCAGCTCTCCCCGCCGCTGAACTCCGGCGCTGTCATTGCAGGGTCAGCGGAAAGCATTTGGCGTACGGTAGTAGCAGGCACCAAGGTGCTGTAAGGTTTGCCGTTGGTGCCGAGTCCTCCTCAGGAGAGGAGGCCGGCGATGAGATCGGAATGGATGTGCCAGCCAAACAAGCCCGCAAGCCCCATCAGCAGACCGATCGACGCGGGTATGAGAGCCACGCTATATAGCCAGCGTTTCTGTACGAGCGCCGTGATGGCAAGCAGTGAGATGGCCAGCGCCATCATGGCGTCGCTCAAATCGAACTGGTCGTCCTTATAGTTGAGGCTGTCATATCTGTCCTGATCGGCCTTGGCCTGCGCCCCGATCTGATCCTTGTGCTCCGTCTCGTGATGCAGTCTGCCTTCGGTCGCGGCGATCTCCTTATCGTAGTCCGGTTGATGCGCCGGGTCGCCGACAGCTTTCTCCACGCGCAGCAAGGCCAGTTGATCGGAGAGCACCTGCTCACGTACATGAATGGCCTGATACCACGCCCAATGGTCGATCTTGTCAGCCTGCGCCTGCTGCATCGCCTGCACGATATTGTCGTCCTTCACCTTGCAGACGCCGATGAAGGTCGCGAGAAGTGCGACCGTGATCGCGACCAGCGCATTGAGCCGGCTTTGTTGTTCTTTTGCAGAGTCCCCGATTGCGTCGTTCGGATCGATTTCCATAACGGATTCCCGTGATTTTGCGGCGGAAGCGATTTAGACGATATTTTTCGCGCAAGGATGGCGTTTTTTCGCGAAAGGATGATGGCTCGGCAATGCGGCAAACAAGGCCGCTCCACAATTCGTCGCGTCGAGGGGATTTGTTTGCAAATTTCATCAGATTTTCAGAAAAGCTGGTGCCTAGCTTTGCCCCAATCGACAACCGTCCGCGAATAGCACTCGGCCATGGCACACCGTCCCGTCTTCTATGATCCGAGCCAGCGCCGGTCGAAGCAGATCTCGATCGCCAGCATCGCATTGGCGATCTTCAGCACCTTGCTTGTCCTCGCCTTCGTCGGTAGCGTGCTGGTGCTTTCGGAGGTGGGGGACAGCGCGCTGAGTTGGAACGGGGGAGGCAAGCCGGTTAGCCTTCCCCCGGAGATCGCCAAAAACCGCGAGCTGCTTCCAGCGGCACACAGACTGAGCAATGCGGCGCGCAGACAGAGCAAAGGCCTGCCGCGCTCGACCCATGTGCAAACCATGCCGGTCGCGCCTGCAAAAGCGACTACGCATAAAGGCACCTCCGCCCCGCTCAGCCTGGCCAAGCCACTTACCGTCGGCTTCTATGTGAACTGGGACGAGAGCAGCTATGCCTCGCTCAAGAAGGCACTGGCCGATCTCGACTGGGTGGTCCCGGAATGGATGTGGCTGCACGGTCCCGACATGCTGCTTTCCACCGAGCCCGACCGCAAATCACTCGATCTGGTCCGCCGCACCGCGCCGCAGACCTCCATCCTGCCATTGCTTCAGAACGCCTGGGATGGCAATTGGGATGGCAACGGGCTGGCTCACCTGCTTGCCGATCCGGCGAGACGCGGCGCCCGGCTGAGCGAGATCATCACCTTTCTTGAGACCAATGCTTTCCAAGGGCTCACCATTGATTTCGAGCGGGTGCCAAAGCACGCCCAGGCCAACCTGCGCGAATTCGTTCGCGAGGCACATGACACCTTCAAGACACGCGGCCTGAAGCTTGCGATCGCCGTTCCCTTCGATGATCCCGAATGGGACTACAAGGCACTTAGCAAGCTCGCCGACTATCTCATCCTGATGGCCTATGACGAGCATTACGAGGAGGGCAAACCGGGGCCGATCGCATCACAGGGCTGGTTCGTGAACGGCATCACCAAGCGCATGAAGGAACTCGATCCGGCCCGCACCATCGTAGCGATCGGCAATTACGGTTATGACTGGCAAAAGAAGGGTGCCGCCCAGGACCTGACATTCCAGGAATCGGTGCTTGCCGCGCTGGATTCGAAAGCGACCGTGGCCTTCGACGCTCAGAGCCTCAACCCCTCTTTCGCCTTCCTCGATGGCCAGGGCCGGGAGCATCATCTCTGGTTCCTCGACGCCGTGACGGCCTACAACCAGATCCATGCCGCCGACGTTTTTCGGCCTGCAGGCTATGCGCTCTGGCGCCTCGGCTCGGAAGATCCGTCGATCTGGCCGGTTCTCGATCATGTCTACGGCGCCCTGCCGCCATCGGCCCTGAACATCATGACGCCCGGCAATGACATTGATTTTGTCGGCGAGGGCGAGATCCTGCAGATCGCGTCGGAGCCAAAAGATGGCGTGCGCAGCTTCGCCATGGACAAGGCCAGGCAGATCATCACCTCGCAGAGCTATCTTGAGATTCCGACCTCCTACGTGATCCGGCGGACCGGCTACGCTCCAGGCAAGGTCGCGCTCACCTTCGACGACGGCCCCAGCTCCGACTGGACACCACAAGTCCTCGACATCCTGAAGGAGAAAGGGGTCAAGTCCACCTTCTTCATCATCGGGGAGAATGGCGAAAGCAATCCGGGGCTGCTGAAGCGAATTGTCGCCGAGGGCCACGACATCGGCAATCACACCTTCACCCACGCGAACCTCGCCGAGACGCCGTCGCGCGTCTCGCAGATCGAGCTGAATGCCACGCAGCGTCTGGTCGAGGCGCTGACCGGGCGCTCGGTTCGGCTTTTCCGTCCGCCCTATTTCGGCGATGCCGAGCCGACCACCAGCGATGAGATCGCCGCGCTCCGGGAAGCCGGCGATCTCGGCTACATCACCGTGGGCCTGAAGATCGACCCAGATGACTGGCAGGAGCCGCCTGCGGATACGATCGTGTCACGCGTGATGGAGCAGCTGGCGGACGCCAATCCTGCGACCCGCGGCCAGATCATCCTACTCCACGACGGGGGCGGCGATCGCTCGCAGACGGTGGCGGCCTTGCCAACTCTCGTCGACCAGCTTCGCGCGAAGGGTCTGCAGATTGTGCCGGTCTCTGATCTTGCCGGCTGGACACTCGATCAGGTCATGCCACCCGTTCCGCCAGAGAACCTGTCGCCCGTCGTCAATCGCGTTGTCTTCACCACCGCAAATGCGCTGATGACGATGCTGCACTGGTGCATTGCTCTGGCGATTGCGCTTGGCATCGGCAGGCTTGTCGCGCTGTGCGGACTCGCCCTGTGGGGTCGCAGGCGCGCAAGCCCCGCGCCTGCCGTGTCTAACGACCTGAGTGTGTCGGTTCTCATCCCGGCCTATAACGAGGCGAGCGTCATTGCGTCCTCGGTACGGCGCATCCTCGGCAGCAACTTCCCGCGGCTCGAGGTGATCGTCATCGATGACGGGTCGACCGATGGAACCGCTGATATTGTCCGCAGCCGTTTCAGCGGTGATCCGCGGGTCACCCTGCTCTCGCTCGCCAATAGCGGCAAAGCGGCTGCGGTAAACGCGGGGCTGGCCCGGGCGCAGGGCGATATTGTCGTCGCGCTGGACGCCGACACGCAATTCGAGCCTGACACCATCGCGCGTCTTACCCGCTGGTTCGTCGATCCACAGATCGGCGGCGTCGCTGGCAATGCGAAGGTCGGCAACCGCATCAATACGCTCACCCGCTGGCAGGCGCTCGAATACATTACGGCGCAGAATTTGGAACGGCGCGCACTGGCGACGCTTGGCTGCATCACCGTGGTCCCCGGTGCGGTCGGAGCGTGGCGGCGCGAGGCACTGATCCGGCTAGGCGGCTTTCCGTCGGACACTCTGGCAGAGGATCAGGATCTGACCATTGCCGCCCAGAAAGCCGGCTGGAAAGTGGTATTCGACCCCGACGCTATCGCCTGGACCGAGGCGCCCGACACGCTTGCCGGCCTTGCCAAACAGCGCTTTCGCTGGGCGTTCGGAACGCTGCAATGCCTCTGGAAGCACGGCGACGCCTTCCTTGCGCCGCGCTACGGCGCGCTGGGACTGGTCGCTATCCCGCAGATCTGGCTGTTCCAGATTCTGCTCTCGCTCGTGTCGCCCTTTGTCGACCTCATGCTGATCAGCCAGATTGCTGGCGCGCTCATCGACTATCTGCAGCACGGCGAACAGTACGATCCCTCCAGCCTTCAGCTCGCTTGCTTCTATTATGCGCTGTTCATCACCGCCGATCTGGCTGCCGGCGCGATCGCCTTCCTCTTCGAAAAGAACGAAAATGGGCGGCTGCTCTGGTGGCTGGCGTTGCAGCGCTTCGGTTATCGGCAATTGATGTATTACGTGGTGGCCAAGTCGGTGATCAGCGCGGCCAAAGGTCATCTCGTCGGCTGGGGTAAGCTCGAGCGCAAAGCGACGGTCAACGCGCTTGGCGAGGATTTGCCAGCGTCGGACACGACGGCGAGTTGAATAAGATTCCAATGCCCAGTTGAGCTGCTGCATCAATCACACGTAAACGCGTCGAAGCAATGGAAATCGGATCCTCGGAAGAGCCGGTGCTCAGCCGGCCCGGCGTTCGACGAAATCGGCAAGGCGGCGATTCCACGACGAGAGCGTCGGCCACAGATCATTGTAGACGTCGAGGAGTTCAGCATAGAGCGCTGCGTTCTTCGGATCGGGCTCGAAGGTGCGCACGATCGGACTAGCCATCGTGACGGACGCTTCAGCAAGGCTCGGGAACCAGCCGGCGCCTTTCGCCGCCGCCATGGCCGCGCCGAGCGAGGAGGCTTCATTAGCGTTCGACCGGCTGATAGGACGGTTTGTGGCATCGGCGAGGATCTGCAGCCAAAGATCGGAGGCAGCGCCACCGCCGATCGCGACATACTGCTCCACCGGTCTCCCGATGACCGAAACGGCGCGTGCGGCGGCATAGCCCTGATCGAGCGCAATTCCCTCCAGGATGGCGCGATAGATGTCGCCCTTTTTCGTGGAGCCGGACAGACCGGCGATGATGCCGCGTGCTGCACTGTCCCAATGCGGCGTCATGCAGCCCTGCCAGTAGGGCAGCAGGACGACACCACCGGCGCCGACCGGGCTCTCCGCAGCCTCCCCTTCGAGGCGAGCGAGAGCTTCGGCCTTGCGCGCAGGTTCAATGCCGAACATCTCGCCAGCCAGCCAGTCGAGGAGAAACGTTCCCGAGCGCACACAGGTCTC
>Ga0081540_1001503_pt1 | contig 20089 bp, 16 predicted proteins | sample TabmetS2T1R1_FD_71024 | JGI IMG/M metagenome (GOLD analysis project Ga0081540, IMG submission 71024) | Tabebuia heterophylla rhizosphere microbial communities from the University of Puerto Rico - S2T1R1 | ecosystem: Host-associated > Plants > Roots > Rhizosphere ... | reverse complement strand
CGCCGTTCGGCTCCGCCGGCCTCGATCTCAAGCCGCAGGGCTACGACATCGACATGGCCAATCTGATCGGCAAGGAACTCGGGGTGAAGACCGAGATCATCCCGGTGACCAGCGCCAACCGCATTCCCTATCTGCAGACCAACAAGGCCGATCTCGTCATCTCCAGCCTTGGCAAGAACGAGGAGCGCGAAAAGGTCATCGACTTCTCGACCGCCTATGCACCGTTCTTCTCCGGCGTGTTCGGCACCAAGGCAATTGCGATAACGAGCGCCGCCGATCTCAAGGGCAAGACCATCGGCGCCACCCGCGGCGCGATCGAGGAGCAGGCGCTGACCGCCATGGCGCCGCCTGACGCCACCGTCAAGCGCTTCGAGGACAATAACGCGACCATCGCCGCCTTCGTGTCCGGCCAGGTCGACCTGATCGCGACCGGCAACACGGTCGCCGCCGTGATCGCCGAGAAGGTCCCGGCCCGCGCGCCGGCGCTGAAATTCGTGATCAAGGACAGCCCCTGCTATATCGGGCTCAACAAGAACGAGCCGGCGCTGCTCGCCAAGGTCAACGAGATCATCACCAAGGCCAAGGCGTCGGGCGACATCGGCAAACTGTCGGAGAAATGGCTGAAGGCACCGCTGCCGCCCGGCTTCTAACGTAAGGCCGGGGCGCCCACAGTGTCCTACAAGCTGCAATTCGCCGAACTGCTGCCCTACTGGAACGTGCTGCTGTACGGGCTGGTCTTCACGATCGTCCTGACGATCGTGTCGACGGTCGCCGGGGTCGCCGTCGGCACCGCGGGCGCCGCGGCGCGCACTTTCGGCCCCGCATGGCTCGGCCGCATCGTTGCGGTTTATGTCGAGCTGATCCGCAACACGCCTTTCATCGTGCAGTTGTTCTTCATCTTCTTCGGCCTGCCGGCACTTGGGTTGAAGCTCAGCGAAACCACTGCAGCCTTCCTCGCCATGGTGATCAATCTCGGCGCCTATTCGACCGAGATCATCCGCGCCGGCATCGAGGCGGTTCCGAAAGGTCACATCGAAGCCGGCCTCAGCCTCGCCATGACCAAATGGGAGGTGCTGCGCCACGTCGTGCTCAACCAGGCGTTCCGGAAGATCTACCCCGCGCTGTCGTCGCAGATCATCATCGTCATGCTGGGCTCTGCGGTGGTCTCGCAGATTTCGGCAGAAGACCTCACCTATGCCGCGAACTTCATCGCGTCGCGAAACTTCCGCAACTTCGAGGTCTATCTGCTCGTTGCGGTGGCTTACCTCGTGCTGGCGATGCTGACGCGTTCGGCCCTGCGCGCGCTCGGCCGCGTCATCTTCAAGGCGAGGTGAACCGTGCTGCAATTCAGCTTCTGGGACATATTGTCGAACCTCCTGGTCGCCACGCAATGGACGATCGTGCTGTCGCTGATCGCATTTTTCTGCGGCGGCATCGTCGGCCTGATCCTGCTCTTCATGCGGACGTCGCGGATCGCGCCGCTGGAATGGTTCACCAGGATCTATATCGAGTTCTTCCAGGGTACGCCGCTCCTGATGCAACTATTCCTGTTCTTCTTCGGCATTGCACTGTTCGGCGTCGAGGTTTCACCTTGGGCCGCAGCAACGCTGGCGCTGACGTTCTGGACCAGCGCGTTCCTGACCGAGATCTGGCGCGGCTGCGTCGAGTCGATACCGAAGGGCCAGTGGGAGGCGTCCTCCAGCCTCGCGCTCAGCTATATCGAGCAGATGCGCTACGTCATCCTGCCGCAGGCTTCGCGCATCGCGGTCGCGCCGACCGTCGGCTTCTCCGTGCAGGTCATCAAGGGCACGGCGCTCGCCTCGATCATCGGCTTCGTCGAACTGACCAAGGCCGGCACCATGCTCAACAACGCGACCTTCCGCCCCTTTCTGGTCTACTCGCTGGTCGCGCTGATCTATTTCTGCCTCTGCTTCCCACTGTCCTGGTGGGCGAAGAAAATCGAAGGCCGCCTCAATGTCGCTCGTTAACATTCGTGACGTCAGGAAGAGTTTTGGCCAGAACGAGGTGCTGAAAGGCGTCTCGCTCGACATCGCCAAGGGCGACGTGGTCGCGATCATCGGCCGCTCCGGCTCGGGCAAGAGCACCCTGCTCCGCTGTATCAATGGCCTGGAGACCTATCAGTCCGGCACGATTACCGCCGACGGGATCGAGGTCGGCGGCGCCGCTACCAATCTGCGCGAGCTGCGCCGCCATGTCGGCATGGTGTTCCAGCAGTTCAACCTGTTTCCGCATCTGACGGCGGCCGAGAACGTCATGCTGGCGCCGACCGTGGTCAACAAAACGTCGAAAGCGGAAGCGCGCGCCACCGCCGCCGAGGTGCTGGCCAAGGTGGGCCTGTCGGAAAAGATGGACGCCTATCCGAGCGAACTCTCCGGCGGCCAGCAGCAGCGCGTCGCCATTGCCCGCTCGCTGGCGATGCGGCCGAAGGTGCTTTTATGCGACGAGATCACCTCGGCGCTCGACCCGGAGCTGGTCAACGAGGTGCTGCGCGTGGTCGAGCAACTGGCGCGCGAGGGCATGACGCTGATCCTGGTGACGCATGAAATGCGCTTCGCCCGCGACGTCGGCACCAAGCTCGTCTTCATGCATCACGGCAAGGTGCATGAAGAAGGCGTTCCGAAGGAGGTGTTCGCCGCCCCGCGAACGCCGGAACTGCAGCAGTTCGTTGGTCAGGTCGGCTGAGCGAGGGGCGTGAACCGATAAAATCTACCGAGCGGACGGCTTGTCAGGTCCGCTATGCGAAGATAGCGGATCAAATTCCGCATCGCACCGAAACGATGCTAGGGGCCAATAGCGGCTACGCGCCTTGCCACTTCTTTAGCTTCAGGTGCGCTTACCACGTATGCGTTAGCAGCCACGACAGATACCGTGAATCTTGGCGTCCACCTTGCGCTGCTCCTCGACCCAGTCCGCAGGCCATTGTCCGCCGGCCCAAGGTACTTGCTTCCTGTTGGCAAAGATAACGGGCACCGTAAAGGTGAGCCTATCGTCGCTAATTTCGTTGGACCAGTGCGGAAACTCAAGACAGCGTCACATTATCGAGGAATGGCTTCCAGGAGAGCGCCTCCCGGTTGGCCTTGTCGAATTGTCCATCCTCCAAGAGCTTGCCGACACATCTGAAGTATTCACAAAGGAATGAAGCATCCGGCAATTGGTACACGTGCTCATCCGGGACCCACAGATGAAATTTCCTGGCGGAGCCCAATGCAGACGTGATTGCAGGTTTTAGATCACGCACATTGTCCGGCCATCCCGACGACGCAGTCCGAATTTTGAGGCTCTCTGAAAGACCGTGAAATTTGGCGCCGAGGCTCCGGAGTTCGGAAGTTTTTTTCTCATCCGACTTCCGGTTCAACCATTCCAATGAGACGCCAAGCACGATCCCGGTCCAAAAGACCAACGTAAATTTAAACCAGCGCTGTTGGCCGAGTGTGCGAAGGCTTTCAAAAGCGGTCGTGGCTACGGCGTCACGAAAAACCGCCGTAGCTGTACCGCCGGGATCGGAGAAGACGTTTTCCGCCAACCATTTTTCGAGGATAGGCATGACCAGCGGGATCAGCAGAAGACCCCAAATTCCAAACAGAACCTGTTTAAGCCATTTGGACATGGAGCCTTATTGTTCAGCCCATTGAACAACCATCCACCCGGTTAAAGGTTGCAACCCGGATCCACGGCCTAGCGCGGCAGCAAATTGGTCTTGGCGACGTCGATCACCTCGTCGCCACGGCCGCTGATCACGGCGCGCAGCACCCAGAGGCTGAAACCCTTGATCTGCTCTGCCGTAATCGTCGGCGGCATCGACAATTCCTGGGTCGCGGTCACGACGTCGAGCACGGCGGGACCGTTGTAGGCCAGCACATCGCGGATCGCGTTCGGCAGCTCGCCCGGGTCCTCCACCCGCACCGCATGAATGCCCATGGCGCGCGCCATCGCCGCGAAATCGGGATTCTTGAGGTCGACGCCGGTTTCAATGAAGCCGGAAGCCTTCATCTCCATGGCGACGAAGCCAAGCACGCCATTGTTGAAGATCACGACCTTCACCGGCAGCTTCATCTGCGTCAGCGTGATCAGGTCGCCCATCAGCATGGCAAAGCCGCCATCGCCCGACATCGAGATCACCTGCCGCCCCTTCTGCGCGGCCTGCGCACCGATCGCATGCGCCATCGCGTTGGCCATCGAGCCGTGGACAAAGGAGCCGATCAGGCGCCGGCGGCCGTTCATCGCGAGATAGCGCGCCGCCCAGATGGTCGGCGTGCCGACATCGGCCGTGAACACCGCATCCTCCGACGCCTGCTCGCTGAGCAGCCGCGCCAGATATTGCGGATGGATCGGCTTCTGGCCGGGCGTGCCGCGGGCGAGCTCGTCGAGCCCGGCGCGGGCCTTTTTGTAGTGCGCGAGGCTGTCGTCGAGAAACTTGCGGTCGCTCTTCGCGTTCAGCTTCGGCAATAGCGCGCTGATCGTGGCGCCGACGTCGCCGACGACGCCGAGGTCGAGCTTGCAGCGGCGGCCGAGATTTTCCGGCCGTATGTCGACCTGCGCGATCTTCGCATCCGTCGGCAGGAACTGCTTGTAGGGAAAATCCGTCCCCAGCATCAGCAGCACGTCGCAGGCATGCATGGCGGCGTAGCCGGACGAGAAGCCGATAAAGCCGGTCATGCCGACGTCGTAAGGGTTGTCAAACTCGACGTGCTCCTTGCCGCCGAGCGCATGCACGATCGGGCTCTTCAGCGTCTCGGCAAGCTGCATCAAGCCGCCATGCGCGCCGGCACAGCCGCGGCCGCAGAACAGCGTGACGCGTTTGTCGCCGTTGAGGAGCTTTGCCAACGCCTCCAGTTCGGGTTCGGCTGGACGGACGACCGGCGCGGGCGGCAGCAGCCCGGCGTTCGGCGCGATGCCGCGCTTCGGCGCCGACCGCAACGCGACGTCGCCGGGGATGACGATGACGGCAACGCCTCGCCTCCCCACCGCCGCGCGAATGGCGTTCTCCAGAACATAGGGAAGCTGCGCCGGATCGGAAATCAGTTCGCAGTAGTGGCTGCATTCCCGGAACAGGTCCTGCGGATGCGTTTCCTGAAAATAGCCGCCGCCGATTTCGGCGGACGGAATCTGCGCGGCAATCGCGAGTACCGGCGTGCGGCTGCGGTGCGCGTCGAACAGGCCGTTGATGAGATGCAGATTGCCCGGGCCGCAGGAGCCGGCGCAGACCGCCAGCTCGCCCGTGATCTGGGCCTCGCCCGCGGCGGCAAAGGCGGCGACCTCTTCATGCCGGACGTGAATCCAGTCGATCGCCTTTCGCTTGCGCAATGCGTCGGTGAGGCCGTTGAGGCTGTCGCCGACCACGCCGAAGATGCGCTTGACGCCGGCCTGCGCCAGCGTCTCGGAAATGAGATCGGCGACGTTTTCGCTTGCCATGTGACTGATCCTTTCTTTAGCGTCCGGTGAACACGGCCACGCGCTTCTCAAGGAAGGCATTGCGTCCCTCCAACGCGTCGGCACTCGTGCGGATCTGCGCCTGCGTTTCGATCTCGCGGCGGAACTGATCGGCATAGCTGGCGTGCTCGCTCTCGTCGATCAGGCGGCGCGTCGCGACCAGCGCACGCGTCGGGCCATCAGCGAGCCTGCGCGCCAGTTCGAGCGCGCCGTCGGCAAGCGCTGCATCGTCGAAGACGTCGCGGACCAGTCCCCACTCCTTCGCCTGATCGGCCGAGAGTGGCTCGTTGGTCATCATCAATTCGAGCGCACGCTGCCGGCCGATGAGGCGCGGCAACAGCCAGGTCGAACCGAGATCGGGAACCAGCGCGATGCGGCTGAACACCTGAATGAAGCGCGCCGAACGCGCCGCAACGATCATGTCGCCCGCCATCGCAAGGCTGAACCCGCCGCCCGCCGCCACGCCGTTGACGGCGACCACGACCGGCACGCGGCACTCGCGCAACGCCTTGAACGCCGGCCAGTAATATTTCATCACGCCGGCCGCGAGGTCGTCGCCCAGGATCTGCGCGGCCTTGAGGTTCTGCCCCGAGCAGAAACCGCGGCCCGCGCCCGTCAACACCAGCGCCCGCACTTTCGGATCATCAGTCATCTCGGCGATGCCGCGCGCGAGGTCGCCGAGAAGATCGGGCGTCATCGCATTCAGGCTCGCTGGCTCATCCAGCGTCAGCACGCCGACGCTGTCGTCACGTTCCCGCTTCACTCCCGGCATTTCGCAACCTCCATTCGCAAGCATTTTGGCCGGCCCGACCGGGCGCGACAGATAACCCTGATGGTACCGAAACAACGCAGTGAAGAACAATCACCTCTCGCAGACTTGACCGAAATCGCTTTTCCCAGAAATACTTGGCCTTATTGGACGTGAGTGATGTTTGAGATCGGTATTTTCTGCTTCATTTTTCTCGCGGTGGCCTATTGGGCCGTGCTCTGGCTGATGGGACGTCGCGGCGATGTGCTGCATGGCGAGTTCGTCAAAAGCGAACCGCATGCGGAAGAACCCATGCGCCCTGTGTTTCCGAAGCGCCCGCAGGTTCGAGCCGCCATGCCTGCGCGTCCGGTTGAAGCTGCTCCGGAGCTACCGGCATTCCGTCAGGAACGGCTGGAGTCGCTGCTGAACACGATCAAGCAGGACCTCAATCAACTGGGACAGAAGTAGGCGACACGCCGCGCTGGCAACGGCGCTGTGCCGGTCTACCCGGGCGAGGAGCGAGCATTGAGCAATCGCTGGGGCATTCTTGCCGTTCTGTTCACCGTGCGGCTCGCCATGGCGTTTCAGTTTCAGAGCGTCGCCGCCGTCGCGCCACTGCTCGGGACGAAATTCGATGCCAGCCTTGCCGATATCGGACTGCTGATCGGCCTCTATTTCACGCCGGGCGTCGCGTTGTCGTTGCCAGGTGGTGCGATCGGAAAGAGGTTCGGCGACAAGGCCACCGTTTCAGGTGCGCTGCTGCTGATGTTGATCGGCCAACTCGCCATGGTGGCCTCGGATGCCTGGGGGTGGCAAATTGCAGGACGGCTGATCGCGGGCGGTGGCGGCGTCTTGCTCAATGTCCTGATGTCGAAAATGGTCACCGACTGGTTTGCCGGCAGGGAAATCGCGACCGCGATGGCGATCTTCATCAATTCGTGGCCGGCCGGCGTCGCCATCTCGCTGTTGACCTTGCCGGCGGTCGGCACCGCCCATGGCGTCGGCGCGGTCTATCTTTCGATTGCCGCGCTGATCGGCCTCGCCATCCTGCTTCTTGTCGTGGCCTATCGGTCGCCGCCGACGGCAGCAGCCGCGCCTTCAGCCGCCTCGCGGCTCGACCGCAACACCTTGTTCGCCGTGATCATCGCGGGCCTGATCTGGGGCCTCTTCAACATCGGCTTCGCGATGATTTTCAGTTTCGGCCCCACTTTGCTGGTCGAACGTGACTGGTCGATCACGGCGGCAGGCTCCGCCGTCAGCATCGTGCTGTGGCTCGCGGCGCTCGGCGGAACGGCCGGCGGATTTCTGGCCGATTGGACCAGGCGGCCGCAATCGGTGCTTGTCGGTGGATGCATCATGTTCGCGCTGTTGATGATGGCGCTGCCCCGCAGCCCGGCGGTGATCCCCCTCGTGATCGCGATTGGCTTGATCAGCGCCCTGCCCTCGGGGCCGATCATGAGCCTCCCCGCGCGCGTATTGCTGCCACAGACGCGCGCCATCGGCATGGGTATCTTCTACACCGTCTACTACGCCGCGATGATGCTCGGTCCGACGGTTGCGGGCGCCATTGCGAAATCGACAGGCAGTGCGGCGGCAGCCTTCGACTTCGGGACGGCGGCCCTGCTGGCTTGTCCAGTACTGCTATGGGGATACAACCGGATTGTTGCGGCGCGGCCGCAGGCCGCGTGAAGACCTGCATTCATGCACCGGCTGCTAACACATCGTTAACCCTGTCGGCTTTAGGGTCTTTCCTGACGCCGAAAGACCGGCTGTCTGGTGGCGAAGATGTCGTTTGCGCAAAAGAAAACAACCATTGTCCCCTCCGCCGAGGAGCGGCGGCGCTTTCAGCGCGTCAAGGTCCACCTGCTCGGCCGCTATATGCTGCCGGATCGCCGCGAATTTCCTTGCCAGATTATTAACATGTCGCCCGGTGGCTTGGCGCTGCTGGCGCCCGGCATCGGCAATGTCGGCGACCGCGTGATCGCCTATCTCGACCATATCGGCCGGGTCGAGGGCAAGATCACCCGCATCATCGACAACGGCTTTGCCATGACGGTGAGCGCCACGGCCAGGAAGCGCGACAAGCTCGCCGCCCAGCTGACCTGGCTCGCCAACCGCGACATCCTCAACCTGCCGGAAGACCGCCGCCACGACCGCATCGTGCCGCGCAACCCGATCGCCGTGCTCACCCAGGAAGACGGCCAGCGCATGAGCTGCCGCATCATCGACCTGTCGCTGTCGGGCGCGGCGCTGGCCGCCGAGAGCAAGCCGCCAATGAAGTCCATGGTGCGCATTGGCTGCGTGCCGGCACGGGTCGTGCGCTATCTGGAAGAAGGGTTCGCGCTGGAGTTCACCCACCCGCAGGATCCGGAGACTCTCGAAGAGAGCGTTACCATGCGGTAAAGCGCCCCCGGCGCAAAGCCATGGTTTTTCTAGCGTTTCGGGCGGTATCCGCGGCATCGGATACCGCCTTTTGCGTTTTCCAGTTCCACCTGCTTGTGGTTAACGCAACGCCAATAGCGGCAATTTCCGTAAGCGATCCAGCGCCACGCCGGTTAATGCATAAAATTTGAATCAATTGCAGATGTCTCGAATTTTAGTCGAATTCGATTCAAGTATAGTTTGAATTCGCCGCGCCTTTTACTTGCATTCGCGTCAAATCTACTTGGCCGACTTAGCGGCGGCGCAAATCCTTTGTGCGAGATGTGGTCCCAACAAGAAAAACGGGGGCCACAATGTTGTTCAAGGGACAGGGGAAAGGGCTGGCTGTACTTGCCATCCTCCTGGGGATGAGCGTTCAGGCGAAAGCCGGCGACGCCATCTATGCGAGCCTCGGCGACATCACGCGCTCGCCGATCGGCTGGGTCGAATTCTGCGCCGAGAACGCCGGCGAATGCCGCGGCGGCGCGACGCAACCGCGCGACATCGTGATGTCGCAGACGGCGTGGCGCGATCTCGTGCGCGTCAACAAATGGGTCAACGAGACCGTCAAGCCGATGACCGACATGGATCATTGGGGCGTGATCGAGAAGTGGTCGCTGCCGACGGACGGTTACGGTGACTGCGAAGACTATGTGCTGTTGAAGCGCAAGATGCTGATCGATGCCGGATGGCCGCGCGAGGCCCTGCTCATCACCGTCGTGCGCGACAAGAAGGGCGAGGGACATGCGGTGCTGACGGTGAAGTCCGACAAGGGCGAGTTCGTTCTCGACAACCAGAACGAAAACGTCCTGCCCTGGACCGAGACCGGCTACCGCTTCGTCAAGCGCCAGTCGCAGAGCGATCCCAACGTCTGGGTCGCGCTCGGCGATGGACGCCCGGCGGCCTCGACCGCCAGCGCCCGCGACCACTGAACAAGAATCTTAGAGGACACGCGACCCGGTCACATCCCCACCCCTCCCCGTCCCAGACCGGTTCGCGCGCGGCCAGGCTTCCCCCAAAGCCTGGCCGCAACTTTTTTGGCGTGCGCGACAACGCCTGAGACCGCTGCGCATCATTAGGTAGCTGAGACAGGCGCCGCCCAATGAGCCGCCGACGCCCGGCGGCGCATCTACTTCGGAGGCGGTGGCATCGCCGAGGAGTGATGGTCGACGATCAGCCAACGCTCGCCGCTGAGTTTTCGCTCGGAATTGCAGCGGTGCTGGAAGGGCCCTCGCTTTAGGCGTGTCGTCACAAATCGAGAAAATTGGCCGGCGCGCTCGATGTCCGCTTGGCCCCCAATAGCGTGCAAAAGCGGACAAGTCAGGAGGTCCGAGAAGGGCCCAAAAGCGCAAATCTCGAGACTCACATGCCCGGATTCCCGTCTGCCCCTAAAGGCGGACGTCGTGATCGATCCCAGCAAAATCAATCTGTTGTACCTTGCGCTCTAGCAAAGAGCGGGCGGCCTGGCGAATGACCGGGCGCGCGGGGGCGTTCCCAGACACGTTGTACATGTCGCCACCGGGACTTTAGTCGACCAGACCAGCCGCGTTTTGCGCTGTTCCCCCAACGATTGCATTCGACCATATCTTCGCTTGACGCCACCACCCTTGCTCTGAAACCCTGATTGGGTGTTATCGGGGTGATTTCGTTGTCGAATTCTGACCTTTATGACGTTATCGTCGTTGGCGGCGGTCCAGCGGGCTCCACGATGGCGTGGTCACTAGCTCGGCGCGGCGTGCGCGTGGCGGTTATCGAGCGCGCCATCTTTCCCCGCGAAAAGGTCTGCGGCGATTTTATCGAACCAGCCGGACTGCGAATTCTGCAACGCATGGGCGTTCGCGAGGCGATGCAAGCCGCTTCGCACTCGCCGATAACATCCACGCGAATTTACTTTGGCCCGCGGATCGGGTTTCGCGGCACCATCCCCTATTATCAGGCCGAACACGCGCTGCCCCCTCATGGCGTTGTCCTGCCTCGCCATGTTCTCGACCTGCAACTGCTGGAGCATGCGCGGGCGGCGTCGGCCGAGATATACACCGGCTGCACCGCAAGCCGGATCCGGCGTGAGGATGGCTGGATTCATGTCAGTGCGCGCAGCAAGGAAAGCGAACTCTCATTTCGATCTCGCCTGATCGTTGGCGCAGATGGCGCGGAGTCGACCGTTGCCAGGGCATTCAATCTCGAATCGACCGACCGCGCTCACATCTCGATAGCCCAGCGCGCCTATGTCGAAGGCGTTTCGGTACAGGAAGGCGAGGCCACCGTCTGGTTCGACGAGGACATCGTACCGGGCTATGGCTGGTTGTTTCCGATGGCCGGCGGCAGGGCGAATATTGGAATCGGGACGCTGAGCGAGACGTGCAGCCGGCACGGCCATTCGGTGCCGAAGGCTTTCGTGACGGCCATCGAGAGACTCAAGATCCGGCATCCCGGTTGCGCACGCATCAAGTTGACCAGCAAGCCAATCGGCGGCGTCGTGAAGATGTACGGCGGGGTCGGTCCGAACTACTTCGACGGAGGCGTCCTGATCGGCGACGCCGGCTCATTCGCCGATCCGATGACCGGCGAAGGAATAACGCAAGGCATGGAGTCGGCGTTGATCGCCGCGCCGACCTTGTTACGGGCACTCGAACTCGGTCGATCCGATGCGGCATTCCTCGCCAATTTCGAGCGCGACTTTCGCAGCTACTTCGATCCGGGCATGCTCCTGCTGGGCTTTTGCGCCGCGGTGATGCGAAACTGGCACTTTCGTGAATTCTGGATGAGGTCCTCACTGCGTGGCTGCGAAAGAGCCATGGCTAACGCGGATTTCGCCCGCATTGCCGGTGCCGGTTTTGGAGGCCTGAACGTCCACCCTTTGGGGATCCTGCGAGAGATCGGGACAAGCATCCTTCACTACCTGGGCGAAGGCGCGATGAGCACCTTTCGCAGCCTTGTCGTCCAGGGATCGGTCGGCGACAACGCGATGCTCGAGGACCTGCTCGGGTGGCACAACGCCTGGAAGAAATCCGCCGCCGCTGATTCCGACTGGCACGCAGCCTGGCTGGCCGATGTCACCAGAAGAGCAGCGCAGCTCGGCCCATCATTTTTCAGTCGAGAGAACCCGAGGGTTCGAGGATTGTCGATCTAACCCTCCTGATTTCGAGGAGAACGCTCATGGCCGCTACCGCATCTCAGCCGAGACGCTCCAGTCGGGCCCCCAAATCCGAAAAGGACATCGCGATCGTAGGCGGCGGTATCGCAGGTCTCACCTGCGCGCTGCGCCTGCTGGAACGCGGATACAAGGTGACGCTGTATGAAAAGGACGCGGTGTTGGGCGGCCAGCTCTCCTCTGTGCAGCACGGGGCGCGCGGGCTCTACCACGACGTTTACACGCACCTGTTTTGCGACTGGTATGCGAATTTCTGGCGAGTCACGGCGGATCTCGGGATCGATCGAGAGGCCAATTTCGACCCGCGTCTCGGCGTCAAGATTCTTCTCGATCCCGAGCGTGATCAACGGCACCCGAAGGACGACAAACCCAGATACGTCGAACTGAAGAACCCGAACAGGGCGAAGAACATCTGGGACAACCTCTCGTCAGGAGCGTTGCCTGCTCCCGACATGTTCCTGGTTGGCTACACTTTTCTCGATCTGGTCTCGCAGCCGTTCCACAAGTCGACTCTTGAGCAACAGTCGTTGAACGGCTTTTTGTACTCCCGCCCCTACGCCACCCAGGACTGCGCCGATCTTCACAATACGATCCTGACCGAAATCTGGTGCTCCTCAAGCAGCGACACCGCCGCAGCCGCCTACAAGGACTTCATCAAGCACTCACTCGGCAGCTGCGGCCTGCCTTTTGCCTGGCTGTTGCGCGGAAGCCTTCAGCAGCGGCTGATGGGCCCGTGGCGGACGAAACTGGACGAATTCCCCAACTGCGAGATCAAGATATCCACTGCGATCACCGCCGTCGAGATCGAGGACAAGGAGATCAGGCTGTCGTTTGAGAAGGGCGAGCCGGCAACGCATTCCGATGTCGTATTGGCTGTACCTGCGACTGAACTGGCAAAGCTGGTGATGAACGGCAGCATGGGACGACGTATCGTCGATCGGATACCGGAACTGTCGCAACTGCAACGTATGCGAGCGGCCAACGTCCTCGTCGTCACCGTCGTCTTCAAGACAAGACTTCCCGACATACCGCGCGAACACGTCGGGTTGGCCGGATCGCTCGGGTACCTGACGTATATCGACATTTCCCAACTTTGGGACGACCTGATCGAGGAGCCTCATACAGTCCTGGTGCTGGCCTCCTCCGACTCCAATTTCTATCCGTCAAGGCCCGACGGGGATTGGGGGCATATGATGCTGAAGGAACTGGCCCGGTACCTGCCCTCGGTAAAGCCCGGAAGCACCTGGGGTGATCCGGAAAGCAATATCGACTACGACAAATCCCTTCCACAGAACAATCGCCAGCATCCGCTCTTTCTCAACGACATGAACTCGGAGCACTTGCTCGTTGAACCGTATTATCCCGAAAGGTTGCCGAACGTTTTCTTCGCCGGTGATTTCTGTCGCAACGACGTGAATATGGCAACCGTCGAGTCCGCCGTCTTGAGCGGTCTCCATGCGGCGCAGGAACTGGTCAGGAAGACGGGTGGAAAGCCCGACGTCACGGTCGTCCCCTGCAGCCTTCCCAGCGCGGCGCAGTTCGCGGCAGCGAAGGTTGCCTTGCTTCCTCTTGCGTATGGCGCCCTTGCCTGGTCAGCACTTCGCGATCTGGCGAGCGGGCGAGTGAATCCATTCGAGGAAGGCATTTCACCGGTCACGACACTCACGTTGATTCCGCTGAGATATCTTTCTGATCTGGTGGTCAGCCTGGAGAATCTGGCAGATGCCCTGTGTTCCCGTAACGAGCCCGGCGGCTCGGACTGGCTGGTCCAGCGGGCCGGGGAAGCAGTGGCGCAGCGCCTGAAGGCGGCGGGCGATCATCTTCGTGATTCCGGCAGGGAGGGATCGTCCGACAAGCAGCGGACCTTCGCCCTCATCGCAGACCTTCTCGGCGCGATAGGGAGCGGGATCGCTCAACCGCGCGCCGCGCCTGCCGGGAACGTCGGCCAGAAACCAATACCTGAGGGGATCAGCGGGCTGCTGCGCGGCTCGGGACGCTATCAGGCAAGCCACCAGTATGTCCGGAGACATCGCGCGAAGCGATGAGCAAATCCGGGCTGATCAGGATCGCCAAAGCGCGGGCAAGAAAGCGCGGGCGGCAAAATGGGGTGGGGCTATCGCATGTCGAAGGCGACGACAGACAATATCATTGCTCAGCTTGGCTTCACGGAGGAGATACAGCAACTCAGGGAAATTCTCGAAGCATGGATTCGAGATTCGGACGGGCAGATCAAGCCGATGCTCGAATGGCAGTTCATCACGAGCTCGAAATATTTCAGGCCCCTCACCGTCTTCAGCGCATATCGGGCCACGACGGACGAGCCGATTCCGAACCGGTTGATCTATTCCGCTGCCGTCATTGAGATGGTGCACAATATGACGCTGATCATCGACGACATCGTCGATGGATCGCAAGAGCGACGGGGCAGGCCGACCCTGCACTGCCAGTTCGGGCAATTGCAGGCCCTGATGGCTGCCGGCTACATCGTGGCCGACGGCTTTCGGATGACGGCAGGAGACCGGATCGATATCCGCCTGGTTTCCGACCTGATCAAGCGGCTCGGGGCGGCGGAATGCCTGCAGTGGAACCTGCGGCGACAACTGCTCGGTATCAAGGACTGGCTCGTGATTGCCGGCGAAGATACCGGATCGATGTTCGAGACCTGCGCATGCGTCGCCACCAGGGACGACCGGCTTCGCAAATTCGGCGGGCTGCTCGGCGTGCTCTATCATGGCTGCGACGACGTCGGCGACGTCAAGGGGCTGGAGTCGCTGGGCGGCGGCGGAGAGGAAGACCTCAGGGACGGAATCCTCACGCTGCCCGCCGCGATCGCCATCCAGGACCGTGTTGTCGCGGAATTATTCTGCAAGCCGGAACGATCGCCTAACGAGCTTGCGCAACTCGCGCGGGCGGTCAGGGCCGCGGTACCCATCGCCGAGGAGCGCCTTGATCAACTGGCGACGGAGGCCAAATGGGAAGCGCATCTGCATTGCGCGAACCCCGCGCCCCTGTACGCGCTTGTCGACCACACCAGGGAGCTGTCGCGCCGTTAGAGCATGATCCGGAAAAGTGTGAAGCGGTTTTCCGAAAAGATCATGCTCAAACAACAACCTAAAGCGCGATGATGATTCATCCCAATCTCATCGCGCTTTAGGCAACATCGGGAACGGCACGCCGGATTTCAATCAGAAGAAGTTCGGCTTCCCGCAGGTCGGACGTCCGAAAGTCCGGACCGAGGCAGGAATAAACCGGCGTCAGGCATTCCCGCGCCGTTGCATGATCGCCGGCCTGCAAGAGCAGCCGCGCCAGGCTCGTCGCAGCTCGAAGCTCCCATGCCCTGTGACCCAGCGATTTCGCCAACGCAATGGCAGCCCGAAAATCGGCCTCGGCCATCGCCGGCTGGCCCAGCTTGAGCCTGAGTTCGCCGCGCCAGTTCAGGGTGTATGCGCGCCAAATCAATTCCTGAGGATTGGCCACCAGGGCATTTTCCACACTGCAAAGTGCGGCTTCAATATCGCCAGATCGCGCCTGCGCCTCCGAGAGCAACGTCAGGAAATAGGTAATGGCAACTTTCGCGCCTGAGCTTGCAAAGCCTGCCAGCGCCTGGTTGATCAATTCGACGCCTTCGGCGGTGTGCCCAAGTTTTGATTTCGACCAACCAAGTAGCATGCGCGCCAGATCCGAGGCATAGCTAAGCCCATGTTGCTGTGAAACGGAGAAAAGCCGTTCCGCAACAGCCTCGACCTGTCGCGGCGCATTGAGACACCAGTACAAGTTACCCTTGAAATGAAGCGCCATGGCCATTGCGTAGGGGTCACCACTCTTCTTGGCGAGATCCATCGCACGAGACATTCGCTCGCGCGCGACATCGAGACGGCCCGCCTGCCAAGCAGCGCGGCTCGCGACCCCTATTGGAATAATGAGATATGATGCGGCGGAAATCGACTTGGTATCGAGCATCGGAGACAGCTTCGCAAAGTATTTCTCAACCCCGGCGAGGTCCCCCGCGTAGAATCGCGCCTGCACCTGCGCATAATGAGCGAAGAACAAGTAGCTAGAGTTAGGGCCTTCTGTTAACGCGATTTCGAGGATCTCCTCGGCCAGGGACGCGGCGGTTGCGTAGTCGCCCGTGAAGAATATGGAGGCCCAAGTTCGGGCACCTTGGCGAAAGAGCTGCGAGAGGTCACCGAGACGTTCCGCGAGCACCCGTGCGTGCGCACCAAGCTGCATGGTCTCCGCTGCAGAATAGCCTTTAGTCACCTGGAGGACGCGCACGAGCGAGCTGCAAAGGTCCAGGTCGCTCCTGTCGCGCGCCTCCGATGCCGGCAGTCGTTTGAGCAGAACTTTTGCCTGACGAAAAGCCTCCTCCGCTTCCTTGAACGCGCATCGCGCAAGCGCCGCCTGTCCCGCATTTTTCCAGGCCGCAATGGCTGGCTCAGCTTCCCCTGCTTCCGACCAATGCCGCGCCAGTAGCACTGGCTGCGCCGCGGCTAACGCCGGGAATTGTTCACCTATGGTCCGCGCGACTCTGGCATGGAGCTCGCGGCGTTCGCTCTTAAGCAGGCCTTCGTAAGCGGCGTCGCGAATCAATGCGTGCTTGAATCGGTATGTCGCTTTAGGTGGTTTGCCGTGAATGAAGATCAAATCCGCCCTGATAAGGGCGTTGAGTTCCGACTGCACGTGGTGGTCCGAGCCGGGTATAACCGCTCTAAGCAGTGGATAGTCAAATTCGCGCCCGAGTACGGCTGCGACCTGCGCCACTCTCCGCGCCGGTCCGAGGCGATCCAAGCGCGCAGTCAGCGAATCGAGCAGGGTCGCGGGAATATCATTAGGCGTCGGATCTCCATCTCCTTCCAATAGAAACGACAGCAACTCTTCCGCGAAGATTGGAATTCCGTCGGAGCGTTTGACGACTCGAGCTACGACGTCCTCGTTCAGATCGATTTCGGAAAAACCGGCAATCATCTCACCTATCTCGTCGTCGCTCAATCGTCCGAGGATAATCGACTTGTCGGATTTCCGCAGTTCCCACGGTGGCTGAAACTCGGGCCTCGCCGTCGCCAGCAGCATCAGTGGAACATCGGCACTCCGCTGAACCAGCATCCCAATCAACTCGATACTGGAGGGATCTACCCAATGAAGATCTTCAATGGCCAGAATCAGTGGCTGAAGTTTCGCAAGTTTCAGCACCCACTCGGCCAGTCCTGCCAACAGCCGCCCCCTGGCCTCGTCCGGAGAGACCTGGCCCGGCAGATAATCCGGTGATGGCGGAAGGTTCAGCATTTCTGCAATGAGAGGCATCATCGCCGTGGGATCGAGCCCACAAAATCTGATCGCACTCTCGAGCTGCTGCATCTGGCCTTCAGCCCTTTCGTCTTTAGTTCGAGCCAAGGCTTGCGTAAGCAATTTGGTGACCGAATGGAATGGGATGCTCTCGGAGAAGTGCTCACCGGCGCACTCCATCCAAACGTGGGTATCCTTGATCCGCGAGCGGAATTCTTCGATCAGACGCGACTTTCCAATCCCCGGCTCGCCGGTCAGAAAAACATTTTGCCCCACGCCGTTGCGCGCGGCGAGCCAACTCGACGAGAGCACGTCGAACTCGTGCTTGCGGTTGACGAACAAGGTTGGCCCGCGGACACTATCCCGTCGCCAGCTTCGGCTGGCACCGCTCGGCGCGACGGCCCGGTAGAGCTGGACTGGTCGGGCAATGCCTGCCAGCGTGTGGGCGCCGCAATCCTCCACGATGAATTGGCCTGCTATCAGTTCATGCACAGCATTGGTAATCAAAACGGAATTGGGGGCGCACTTCGCCTCAACGCGCGAGGCGATGTTGGGGGTGTCGCCGAAGACCTCGACTTTGTTGGTCCCCAACTGGTCAATGACTACCCATCCACTGTGGATTCCGACGCGCACCGCAAGCTCGGAAGTTGCTTTTCCGGCGAACCGCCGGTTTAGCGGCTCGATCGCCTCGATAATCGCCAACCCGGCACGGACGGCACGTTCTGCATCATCTTCGCTTGCAGTTGGCCATCCGAAATAGGCAAGCACACCATCTCCCATGTACCGGGCAACGTAGCCGCCAAAATCATTGATGGCGCCTCCGGCGGCCTCCAGACACTCGGTTACAATGTCGCGCCACTCTTCGGGATCGCGTTCGGCAGCAAGGCGGGTCGAGTTGACCAGGTCACAAAAAAGCACGGTCAAATGACGTCGCTCGCGCGGAACGCGTTCGACTGGAAAATCGGCGATACTGCGCTGGGCCAGTCCGGACAGAGCAGGAATTGACAACGGAGCGCCGCAGTCTGCACAAAAGGGCTTGTTTTGCTGACTAGCCGCACCGCACTTTGTACAACGCATTGCGCGCTCGCAGTCTTGAAAAGGCCGGCTCGCGCCCGATGGCAATAACAACTACTCAGGTCGAGCCTTGCGTTCCACCTATAGGATTTGCTTGGTTATCCTATCATTGATCCAAACGCGTGAGCAAAGACAGATTCCTGGTAACAATGGCAGGCTCAACGCCTGGATTGCCAATTTGTCGCGTCAACGGCCCGGCGCAATGAAATTCGCCTCCACTCACGAGGTCTCGGTTGGGAGAAGCGGAAATCTTTGTCTCCCCCCGGCCTGGTGTCCGCTCCGGCTCCTGAAAGCGAACGTCGTAATCGGTCATCCCCGACAGCCGCCAAGGGTGAAAATCCCAACCTCCCAACCCGGCCGAATTACCGCTGAAAACAGACCTTGGGGTCACCTCACATTTCCGCTTTAGGTCAAAATCCGGAGAACTCACTTTGAGCATAGTTGGTCCGCCGCGCTTCACGCAATAGGCACAAACGAGCGCCCGTATCTGGCATTCGTCAAGCTCGCATCAATCCGAATTTGGTTGCGTGCTGGTGAGGCCGCGCCCTAGCATGACAGCGCTAGCCACTGCGTTGAAGGACACAAGTGCCAATGGACATGCTCGTCAAGCTCTACGCGTTGCCCGATTCTCGAGACGTGTTCGAGCGGCTGCAGAAGGCTGGGATCACTACGAGGCGCGCGCTGGCGCCGGAGAAACACAAGGTGGTCGGCTGGGTTCGCGAGCATTTCAGCGAGCATTGGGCCAGCGAAGCCGAGGTCGCGTTTTCCCGGCAGCCCGTCTCCTGCTTCATCGCCACCAGACAAAAAAACATCCTTGGCTTCGCCTGCCATGATGCGACCTGCCTTAACTTCTTTGGACCTACCGGAGTCGACCCGAACGAGAGAAAGCACGGCATCGGCAAGGCCCTGCTGTTCAACTGCCTCGAAGCGATGAAGCACCAGGGATATGGCTACGCCATCATTGGCGGCGTGGGGCCAGCCGAGTTCTACGCAAAAGCCGTTGGCGCGATACCGATCGAGGGCTCCGAGCCCGGGGTCTATCGCGGATTGCTCTAGGCCGGAAAAAACGAGCAGACCGACATGGCCGAAAGCGAGATCGACGCCATCCGCAAACTCCTGACGTCGAAGCCGCGGCCGGTCGGCTGGGCTGAGCGTCGCGAGCGGCTCGACGAAGTCGGATCGGTCTGGCCGGTCGCCGCCGACATCACATGCGAAAGCGTCGATTGCGACGGCGTGCGCGGGGAATGGTCACTTGCGCCCGGCAGCAACGCCTCCAAAGTCCTGCTATTCTTTCATGGCGGCGGCTATTGCTCGGGCTCGATCAAGAGCCACCGCCGCATGGTGACGGAGGCCGGCCGCGCCATGCGGATGCGCACGCTTGCGATCGATTATCGCCGCGCGCCCGAGCATCCCTTTCCGGCGCAGCACGAGGATGCGCTCACCGCATGGCGCTTCCTGCGCCGGCAGGGATTTTCGGCCGGACACATCGTGGTCGGCGGCGACAGCGCCGGCGGCAATCTCTCACTTTCGCTGATCAACCGCTTGCGCGCGGCCAAGGAGCCCCTGCCCGGCTGCGCGTGGCTGGTCTCGCCATGGACGGATCTGACGATGTCCGGCGCGACGCTGGCAACCAAGGACGCGGTCGATCCGCTCATCCACAAGGCCTATCTCGAAGAGCTCGCCGACGCCTATGCGGCGCCGCCGATCGATCGCCGCGATCCCCTGATCTCGCCGCTGTTTGGCGATTTGCGCGGCTTTCCGCCGATGCTGATCCAGGTCGGTTCCGCCGAAACGCTGATCGCGGATGCGACGCGGCTGGCGGAAGCCGCCGGGGTCGCCGACGTCGTCGTGCGGCTTCAGATCTGGCCGCACATGATCCACGCCTGGCCGGTGTGGAATGCCGCGCTCGAAGACGGCAGGCGTGCGCTGGAAGCCGCCGGCGAATTCGTCCGCGCGACGAT
>Ga0081540_1001502_pt1 | contig 20110 bp, 21 predicted proteins | sample TabmetS2T1R1_FD_71024 | JGI IMG/M metagenome (GOLD analysis project Ga0081540, IMG submission 71024) | Tabebuia heterophylla rhizosphere microbial communities from the University of Puerto Rico - S2T1R1 | ecosystem: Host-associated > Plants > Roots > Rhizosphere ... | reverse complement strand
AGGAAGTCGACCTCGAGGCCGGCGACGCGGGCGTTCACCTCCGGTTGCGGCAGGCGGTGGCGGGGGCACAGGCTCCGAAAGAGACGCTCGAGTTCGCTGCGCGTGAGCTCGTCGTCGGAACGGAGCTGCTTCGACGAGATCAGGTGGAGATCCAGGGCTCGGCGGACGGCGGTGCGGTAGGTGTCCTCCGAGACGACGCGGTGCAGGTCCCGAAGCGTCCGGGCGGCCTTCGTGACCCTGATGCCGTCGCGGAGAAGCGAAACACGGGCAATGAAGGTGGAGGAGCGGTGGACCCGGATGCCGCTCCGCTTCCGACGGCCGCCATCTCCCGTGACCGTCACGTCGATGGGCCCGCAGTGCGGCTTGAGCATCCGCCAGAGCGCCGCCGCGCTGCGGTGGCTGATCGCCGCGTCTCCTCCGAGCGCCAGCACGGCCGCCATGCACCTGCCTTCGACGGCGAGCTTGGTGTGGCCGACGGCGTACACCGAACGATGAAGACGGTGGAGGGCTCCGGCCTTCGTTCGCTTCGAGATCCCCTGGTCGCCCAGGCCGGCCTCGCGCAGTTGTGCGGTGCTGATGACCCCGTGCTGTCGGGCGGCGATGCGAGCGATCACTCGGTCGGTATTGGCGCCTTTCTCACCCACCAGGTGAATAAGGCGCCAACTCCAGTCCCTCGCCCCTTCATTGCAGGTTTTTCGTCGACCTAGGCCGGGGTCGCGCCCACGTATCCTGTCGCTCCGATGGCTGCCTCCGCTCAGTACAGCGTCACCGTCCGCGTCGAACTCGACGCGCGCCAGGAGCCTCTCGGCAAGCTGACGGCGCAGATCGCGGAGGCCGGCGGGGCACTGCAGTCGGTCGATCTCGTCCCCGGCGCCGGGCCCGAGGGCAAGCGGGTGCGCGAGTTCACGATCGACGCCAACAGCCCCGAGCACTGGGAGCAGATCCTCCATTCGATCGGCTCGACGCGGGGTGCACGCGTCCTTGGCTTCACCGACCGGACCTTCGAGATGCACAAGAAGGGAAAGATCGAGCAGCACAACAAGTACCCGCTGAAGACGCGGGACGACCTCTCGATGGCATATACGCCCGGCGTCGCCCGGGTCTGCGAGTACATCGCCGAGGACAAGACGAAGGCGTTCGACTTCACCATCAAGGCGAACACCGTCGCCGTGGTCTCCGATGGCTCGGCCGTGCTCGGTCTCGGTGACATCGGCCCGGAGGCGGCGATGCCCGTGATGGAGGGGAAGGCGATGCTCTTCAAGGAGTTCGCCGAGGTCGACGCCTTCCCGATCTGCCTGGCCACCAACGACCCCGAGGAGATCATCCAGACCGTGAAGCTCCTCGCACCGACCTTCGGCGGGATCAACCTCGAGGACATCTCCGCCCCGCGCTGCTTCGAGATCGAAGAGCGTCTCAAGGAGGAGCTCGACATCCCCGTCTTCCACGACGACCAGCACGGCACCGCGGTGGTCGTCATGGCGGCCCTCTTCAACTCCCTGAAGATCACCGGCAAGCCGATCGAGAGCCTGCGCGTCCTCGTGCTGGGCACCGGCGCGGCCGGAATCGCGTGCACCAAGATGATGCAGGAGTCCGGCATCACCCAGATCGTCGGCTGCGACCGGCTCGGCGCGATCTCCACGGATCGCACCGACTACGCCGACGGCTCGATGTCGGCGATCAAGAAGTGGTTCGCCGAGAACACGAACGACCAGAAGCTCTCGGGTGGCCCGAACGAGGTGATCGAGGGTTGCGATCTCTTCATCGGCCTCTCGGGCCCCGGCCTGATCGAGCCGCAGTCGCTGGCGAAGATGAACGACGACGCCATCGTCTTCGCGATGGCGAATCCCACCCCCGAGGTCATGCCCGAGGAGGCGGACCCCTACGTGCGGATCATGGCCACCGGGCGCTCCGACTACCCGAACCAGATCAACAACGTCCTCTGCTTCCCGGGAATCTTCCGGGGCGCCCTCGACGCAGGCGCCCCGCGAATCACCGAGGAGATGAAGCTGGCCGCGGCGCGCGGGATCGCGGAGGTGGTGACCGACGACGACCTGGCCGAGGACTACATCATCCCCTCGGTCTTCAACCGCGACGTCGCCGCCAGCGTCGCCCGGGCGGTAGTCGACGAGGCGAAGGCCGCCGGGCTGGCGCGGTTCTCCGAGGAGACCGGCACCTTCGAGGTTGTCGCGGACCCTTCCTCCGACGGCGCGCCGGCCTGACCGATGCGAGTTCTCGTCACCGGCGCCTCCGGCCTGATCGGATCGGCCCTCTGCGACGCCCTGCTGGCGCGCGGCGACGAGGTCGTGGGCCTCACCCGTGATCCCGAGCAGGCGCGGACCAACAATCCGACGGTCACCTGGCATGCCTGGCGCGCCACGACCGAGCCCGCGCCGGCCGCGGCGCTCGAGGGCGTCGACGGCGTCGTCAACCTGATCGGCGAGGAGATCAACCAGCGGCTCACCGACCAGGCCAAGGTGCGCATCCGCGAGAGCCGGATCCTCGGCGCTCGCAATCTGCTCGAGGGCGTCAAGGCCTCCCCCACCGAGCCGAGCGTCTTCATCGGCCAGTCGGCCATCGGCTACTACGGCGACCGCGGGGACGAGATCGTCGACGAGGAGTCACCGCCCGGCGAGGGATTCGCCGCCGAGATACCGATCGACTGGGAGGCGGCGGAGCGCGAGGCGGAGGACCTCTTCGACCGAGTGGTGATCCTCCGCACCGGCCTCGTCCTCTCCAAGGAGGGGGGCCTGCTGAGGCAGCTTCTGCTCCCCTTCAAGCTCGGCATCGGCGGTCCGATCGCGGGCGGCGACCAGTACATGTCGTGGATCCACATCGACGACGAGGTCGGCCTGCTGCTCTGGGCGCTCGACGATCACCAGGTCTGGGGAGCGATCAACGCGACCGCCCCCAATCCTGTCACCAACCGCGAGCTCTCCAAGTCACTCGGGCGGGCGCTGCACAGGCCCGCGTTCTTCCCTGTGCCGAAGCTCGCGGTCGCCGCCTTGCGGGGAGGCGAACTCGCCGACACGGTCGCGGGCGGCGCCCGCGTGGTGCCGAAGCGGGCGCTCGACCTGGGCTACGAGTTCCGCCACCCGGAGCTCGACGACGCACTCCGCAGCGCCCTTCGCTGAGCGGTCTCAGACGGTTCGGGGGCGATCCGGCTCGTCACGCGGCTGCAGCTGCAATTCCCGCTCCGCGCCCGGGATTCCCTGCGCGAACTGCTGCGAGCGCTCGAGCTCCGCGTTCAGCTCGTGCCCGAAGAGAATCGCGACGTTGGTGATCCACAACCAGATCAGCACGATCACCACGCCGGCCAGCGAGCCGTAGGTCTTGTTGTAGGAGCCGAACTGCGAGACGTAGAGGGCGAAGCCGCCCGACGCCAACAGCCAGGCCACCATCGCGAAGACGCTGCCGGGAGTGATCCACCTGAATCCCCGCTGCTTGACGTTCGGCGAGGCGTAGAACAGCACGCCGATGATGAGGACGAAGAGCGCGGCGATCGCGAACCACTTGGCGATGTTCCAGATCGAGACCGCGGTGTCCGAGACGCCGATCGGGTCCGCGACGGCCGAGACGATCGGTCCCGTGAGGACGACGCCCAGAGACAGCACGGCGAGCAACAGGACCATCACCAGGGTGAGCGCCAGCTGCAGAGGGCGGAGCTTCCAGAACGGCCGGCCCTCCCGCGTCTCGTAGATCACGTTCGAGGCGCGGATGAACGCGCCCAGGTAGCCCGAAGCCGACCAGAGTGCCAGCAGCGTTCCCGTCACGAGCGCGAAGCCGGCCGTGGCGTGGCTCTCCGTCACCTGCCTGATCGGCCCAGCGAAGGTCGAGGACGCCGTGTCGGGCCCGAGCCGGTTGACGATGTCGGTCAGGGTGTTGGTGGTCGACTCGGGATCGGCGACCAGGCCGACGATCGAGACGAGCGCGATGATCGCCGGGAAGAGGGCGAGGAGCCCGTAGTAGGTCAGCGCCGCCGCCCAGTCCGTCAGGTTGTCTTCCTGAAACTCCTGGGCCGTCCGCTTCAGGGTCGGCCAGAGACCGCTCTTGCGCTCGAAGCCTTTCGGGACGTAGTCCCGGCCTCGCCGCTGCAGGTGGTCCTCGTCGGCACCATTCGAGCGCTCTCGCGCCTCGCTTTGCGCCTCCGTGCGCGACTCGCTCATCCGACTAGGCCCGTTCAGGCTCTTCCTCGCCGGGCCATTCCCCTGTCATCCGGGCGAAGCCGCGGCGGGCAGCGTGGTCGAACAGGCCCTTCACGAGCCTGAAGATCGCCCCCTCGATGATCAGGGCGATCGCCAGCTTCGCGATGCTGATCTCACGGTGCTCCGGCTGCGGCGGCTCCTCCGTGGCGACCTTGCCCCAGATCGCCTCGAAGACCTTCTGGCCGATCAGGCCGGCGAGCAGGCCGCCGAGGATGCTGAACGGGATGAAGATCAGCTTCATAGCGGCTCTTTGCCCGGCCGGGGGAAGGTGAAAACACCGCCGATGCGAGAAGATGGTGTTCCGATGCAGCTCGAGGGCATCCACCACATCACCGCGATCACCGGCGACGCCCAGAAGAACGTCGACTTCTACGTCGGCGTCCTCGGTCTCCGCCTGGTGAAGAAGACGGTGAATCAGGACGATCCGACCGTCTACCACCTCTTCTACGCCGACGAGAAGGGCGACCCCGGCTCGGACCTGACCTTCTTCGAGTACCCCGGTGCCCCGCAGGGCCGTGCCGGGGAGGGAATGGTCTGGGGCATCCGCTGGCGGCTCGGTACCGAGGACGCGCTCGACTTCTGGGAGCAGCGGCTCGGCCAGCACGGCGTCGATGCCGAGCGCGACGGCGACGTGGTCCGATTCGCCGACCCCGAGGGCCTCGGTCACGCGCTCAAGGTGGTCGACAGCTCCGACCCGCCGCTGATCGCCGAGCATCCCGAGGTCCCCTCCGAGCTCGCCCTCCAGGGGTTCGACGGCGCGATCGCCCACGCGAGCAATCCGGAGGCCAGCCGTCCGCTGCTCGAGGAGGCGCTCGGCTTCGAGCCCATGACCGGCGAGCAGGGCCAATCCGGCTGGGAGTGCCGCGGCCAAAGCCGCGGCGGGCTCTGGGGGTATACCGATCCCCCCGCCCAGCGCGGCCTGCAGGGCGCGGGCAGCGTGCACCACATCGCCTGGGCGTCGCAGATCGACGACCACGAGGCATGGCGCGACCGCGTCATCGCCGCGGGCGGCCGCCCGACGCCGGTGATCGACCGCTTCTACTTCCGCTCGATCTACTTCCGGGAGCCGAGCGGGGTGCTGTTCGAGATCGCGACGCTCGGTCCGGGCTTCACCGTCGACGAGCCGCTCGAGTCACTGGGAGAGAAGCTCTCGCTGCCGCCGGACTACGAGCACCTGCGGGAGCAGGTCGAGCCGGTCCTGCGGCCGATCACAAACCCGCGTGTCGCCGCCTGACGATTCCGATCGGGCGGGCGGTTCCGCCGAGCTCGTCCACCTCGATCGCGAGGCGGCGGGCGAGCCCGAGGGCGCGCTGATCCTGCTCCACGGCCGCGGCGTGGACGAGCAGGACCTCCACCCCCTGCTCGACGAGCTCGATCCGGAGCGGCGGCTGTTCGGGATGACGCCGGGGGCGCCGATCACCAACGTCCCGCCGGGCGGCCGCCATTGGTACGTGATCAGGGAGGTCGGGCACCCCGACGAGGGGAGCTTCCTGGAGACCATGGCGGCGCTCAGCGGCTTCCTGGACCGGGAGCTCGCCGAGCGCGGGATCGGCTGGGAGAAGACGGTGATCGGCGGATTCAGCCAGGGAGCGGCGACCTCCTGCGGGCTGGCGATCGGCAAGGGCCGGCCTCGGGCAGCCGGCCTGTTGATGATGAGCGGCTTCTATCCGGAGGTGAGCGGCTGGGAGATGGATCCCGAGGCCAAGGCGGGAATGCCCGCCTACGTGACGCACGGTACGTACGACCCGGTCATCCCGGTCGAGTTCGGCCGCGAGGCGGCCCGCAAGCTCCAGGCAGGCGGTCTCGCCGTCACCTACCGCGAGACGCCGATGCAGCACGGCATCCACCCCGCGGTGCTTCCCGAGATTCGCGACTGGGTCTCCTCCGCGATCGCCGGAGAGCCGGTTTCGGAGGGGTCACCTCCGGGGCCCTAGTCGTTCGGACAGGGGGCCCCGAGCGGAATCAGGACCTCCGCGTTCGGCCGGCCCGTCCCCGGGGCGACGGCTCCCGCGCGATCGATCCGGTAGCGCTGGATCATGCACTCGGTCGTGTCGCCCTGCGAGGTGATCGAGTAGCTGCCGAGCACCGTGCCGTCCCGGTGGGCCCCGATCACGGCCTCCCGCACGTTGTCCCGGAAGGACGAGGCATCCGTCCCCGCATCTCCGATCGCTTGCAGGACGAGGGCCATCGCCTCGTAGCCGTAGGCGGCCGAGGGCCCGGGAGTCCGGTGGAAGCGCTGTGCAAAGCGCGCATCGAATCCCTTCTGTGGAAGGAGCGTCGGGTCGAGCTGGGCGCTCAGCTGCAGGGTCTGCGTCGTCTTGCCGTAGATCGTCAGTCGGGACATCGTCGGCTCGTAGACGGCGCGCTCGGTCCCTTCCGGCGCCACCGCCACGTTCCCCTGCGGCTTCCCGGCGCTCACCCCGACGCCGTGATCGGCGGCCGCCGAGCGGAACTCGCTCGCCGCGAGATTCCCGAAGGGCGTCCCGTCCGAGGTGACCGCGGCGGAGGTCACCCCCAGCTCCGCGGCCCAGGTGGCCGCCGCTTCGACGACGAGCTCATCCGAGGGAACGGTCCGGGCGAAGCTGACGTTGCCGGACGGGCGGTAGCGGTCCGGGGAGTCGGGATAGCCGGCCGCCGGCGACGTCAGGTCGACGGCGCCGGCGCCCGGAGAGACCTGGACGATGCCCGCCTGGTTCGTGATCGGAGCGGAGCTTCGCGTCGGTTCGGAGTCGAGCTCGCCGATGTAGGCGGCCGTGGTGTGGTCCTGGACGGCGGTGCGGGCGTTCGCACCGACGACCACGGGGTCCCATGGCTTGCCGCGAGCGTCGTCGAGAAAATGGGCCTGGACGGCGAGCGAGCCCGCCCGCCCGTGAGCAGCCCCCAGCGCCAGCCGGGCCCCGTCGGCGGCGTCCCGTCCCTCGGCGCCCCGCGATCCGGTCAGGGGCAGGCTGACGTAGACCGCGACCGGCGCCTCGATCTTCGAGTTGCCCGTGACGCTGCATCCCGTCGCGCCGAGGACGAGCAGGAGCGCCGCTGACGCGGGACGCAGCACCCTGCTAGCCGAAGAAGACCTCGGCCTCGCGATAGAGCGACTCCGGCACCAGCTTCACCTCGGCTGTCGCCTCGGAGAGGTCGACCAGCTCGATCTCGGTGCTGCGGAGGGAGGCCATCTTGCCCCACCGCCCCTCGTGGGCCGCGTCGATCGCATGGAGGCCGAAGCGCGTGGCGAGCACACGATCGAAGGCGGTCGGCGTCCCTCCCCTCTGCACGTGGCCCAGCACCGTGGCCCGTGCCTCGTGACCCGTGCGCTGCTCGATCTCGCCCTCCAGCCAGTTTGCGATCCCGCCGAGACGGACGTGCCCGAACGCGTCCGCCGGGGCGCCGTCGCCAGAGGGCATGCCGCCCTTCGGCCTTGCCCCCTCGGCGACCACCACGATCGGCGAGTACTGGCTCTCGAAGCGGCGCACGATGTAGTCGGTCACGCGGTCGAGGTCGAACTCGATCTCGGGGATGAGGATCACGTTGGCGCCGCCCGAGAGTCCCGCGTGGAGGGCGATCCAGCCGGCGTTCCGGCCCATCACCTCGCAGATCAGCGTCCGGCGGTGACTCTCCGCGGTCGTGTGGAGGCGGTCGATCGCGGACATCGCGATGTTCACCGCGGTGTCGAATCCGAAGGTGTAGTCCGTGGCCGAGAGGTCGTTGTCGATCGTCTTGGGGACACCGACCACATTGACGCCGCCGTCGAACAGCCGGGAAGCCGCGCCGAGGGTGTCCTCGCCGCCGATCGCGATCAGGCCGTCCACCCCGTCGGCCTCGAGGTTCTCGCCGATCCGCTTCGGGCCGCCGTCCTCCTTGAAGGGGTTCGTCCTGGAGGAGCCGAGGATCGTCCCGCCCCGCGGCAGGATCCCTCGCACCTCGGGGACTCCGAGTGGCCGGCTGTCGCGCTCGAGCGGACCCCTCCAGCCGTCGCGGTACCCGAGGAACTCGTGCCCGTACTCACCCACTCCCTTGCGGACGATGGCGCGGATCACGGCGTTCAGCCCAGGGCAATCGCCGCCTCCGGTGAGCACGCCTATACGCACGGGATCAATCTACCTAGGCGGCCTCTCCGTCTAACGCTCGGAGATCTCCCCCTCCAGCACGGGCTTCACGTCCAGCACCGGCGTGCCGTCGAGCGCCTCGAGGCCCGCCACCTTGACCCTCGGCCCGTCCACCGCGAGGACCTCGACCGGATGCAGCCCGATCGGGTTCGGCCGGTGGGGCGACCTGGTCGCGAACACCCCGGCGGGCGGCCTGGAGGTGTCCCCCCGCGGGTGCACGGTGAGCGCATCCCGGTCCGCTCGGTCGAGCCAGCTGAGGATCACGATCCGGTCCCCCGGCTCGACGCCGTCGAGGGCATCCAGGAAGTCCGAACCGAATTCGATCCAGGCGTCGGGCGCTCCCTCGTCGCCCTGTCTGGGCGCCGAATCCGCGTCGGTGAGAGGAGACTCGACCCGGCCGATCGCCCGGACCTCGAAGCTGTCGCTCGCCACCGGGACAGCCTATGTCGAGGAGCGTCGCAGCCTGCCCGGGCCCGTTGCGGAGGCTGATCGGGGAGACTGCGCCGTCGCTACGGCCGCGTCGCCCAGTCGATCAGGGGGCGGGCGACGCGGAGGAGCGCGCCGGTGAAGACGCCGCCGAGGAAGAGCAGCGCATCGACCGGGCCGGGGATCCCGAGGGCGTAGGCGATCACCATCACGCAAGCGCCGAGAACGGTGAAGAGGACGACCTGCACGCCCGGAAGCCTATCCGCCGATGGCGTCACGAGTGTCGCGCAGGAAGTCGGTGACGGCCGCGACGGCGGCCTCACGATCGGCGGCGTCACCGACGGCCCTGACGAGTCTGGTGCCGATGATCACGCCGTCGGCATGTTCTCCGACGGTGGCCGCCTGCTCCGGAGTCGAGATGCCGAAGCCCACCGCGACCGGCACGTCCGCCTCCTCCTTCGCCGCCTCGATCAGATCGGTCAGCTCGGACGGCAGCTCCTTGCGCTCGCCAGTGACACCGGTGGTCGAGACGAGGTAGACGAAACCCTCCGCATCGGCGCAGATGCGGGCGCGCCGCTCCGCGGGCGTCGTCGGGGCGACCAACGGGACCAGCACGAGTCCCTCGGGGCCGAGAGCCTCCCTGATCTGGGCCTGCTCCTCGAGCGGCAGGTCCGGGACGATCACCCCCGACGCCTTCGCCTCCGCCGCCCGCCTCGCGAACTCGGTCGGATCCGCCGCCAGCACCATGTTTGCGTAGATCATCAGCGCCACCGGGATGCGCTCGCCCACCGCGGCGCACGTCTCCAGCACCGAATCGAGGCCGGCGCCGGCTGCGAGGGCCGCCGTGTCGGCTGCGTGGATCGTCGGTCCGTCGGCCAGCGGATCCGAGAAGGGAACGCCGAGCTCGATCAGGTCGGCCCCCGCGTCCGCGTAGGCATTTGCCACCGCCGTCGCCGTCTCCTGGTCGGGGAAGCCCCCCATCAGGTAGGGCATCAGCGCGGCCCGGCCGTCCGAGCGCGCCGCGCCGAAGGCTGCCTCGATCGTCCGTGTCGCGGTCTCAGCCATCGAGCTCGGCGAGCTTGGCCGTCACCTCCTCCATGTCCTTGTCGCCGCGGCCGGACAAGGTGAGGACGTCGAAGCCGTCGCCGGTGCCGCCCTCTCGCAGCAGCCAGGCGATGGCGTGGGCCGGCTCGAGCGCCGGGATGATGCCCTCGAGCCGCGCCAGCTCGCGAAAGGCGTGCAGGGCCTCGGCGTCGGTGGCGGTCTCGTAGGTCGCTCGGCCGGAGTCCCGCAGGTGGGCGTGCTCGGGACCGACCCCCGGATAGTCGAGGCCGGCGGAAACCGAATGGGCCTCGAGGATCTGGCCCTCGTCGTCCTCGAGCACGGCGGAGAAGGCACCGTGCAGCACGCCGCTGCCGCCCGCCGCCAGCGAGGCCCCGTGGTGGCCGGTCTCGAGCCCCTCCCCGCCGGCCTCGACGCCGACCAGCTCGACGGAGTCATCGAGGAAGGCGTGAAAGCTGCCGATCGCATTCGAGCCACCGCCGACGCAGGCGATCACGCGTGCGGGAAGCGCACCCTCGACGTCGAGGGCCTGCGCGCGGGCCTCGTCGCCGATCACCCGCTGGAGATCGCGGACCAGTGCCGGATAGGGGGCCGGGCCGACGACCGAGCCGATGACGTAGTGCGTGCTCTCCACCGAGGCGACCCAGTCCCGGATCGCGGCACTGACCGCCTCCTTCAGGGTCCTTGCGCCCGCGTCGACGGGGATCACCTCGGCGCCGAGCAGGTTCATCCGCTCGACGTTCGGGGCCTGGCGCCGGATGTCCTCCGTACCCATGTAGACCGCGCACTCCAGACCGAAGAGCGCGCAGGCCGTGGCGGTCGCCACGCCGTGCTGGCCCGCCCCGGTCTCCGCGATCACCCGTGTCTTGCCCATCCGCCGCGCGAGCAGCGCCTGCCCGACGGCGTTGTTGATCTTGTGCGCCCCCGTGTGGGCGAGGTCCTCCCGCTTCAGGTACACCCGGCGACCGACTCGCTCGGAGAGTCGCTCCGCCTGGTAGAGCGGCGTGGGCCGGCCGACGAAATCCCGCAGCAGCGCCGCCAGCTCCGACTGGAACTCGGCGTCCTCGCGAGCCTCGGCCCAGGCGGCGCTGAGCTCGTCCAGGGCGGCGATCAGCGTCTCGGGGACGAACCGGCCCCCGTAGGGGCCGAAGCGCTCCTCGACCGCCGGCGTCATCGCGCTCGAGAGGGCACCTGGACGCCGGCCGCCTCCAGGAACGCCTCCACCCTGGCCGGGTCCTTGCGGCCCGGCTCGGCCTCGACGCCGCTGACGACGTCGACCCCATAGGGCCTGATCAGGTCGATCGCCCCGGCGACGTTCTCCGCCGTCAGGCCGCCGGCCAGGATCATCGGCACCTTCGAGCGCCGCTTCGTCACCAGGTCCCAGTCGAAGCGCTGACCGGTGCCGCCGTGGACTCCGTGCCAGTAGCCATCGAAGAGATGGAAGTCGGTCCGAAAGGCCTCGGCGGCCCTGACGTCCGCGGCGGCCGTGACGCGCATCGCCTTGATCACCTTGGCACCGGTGCGGCGAGCCGCCTCGACGCAGAATGCCGGCCCCTCTTCGCCGTGAAACTGAAGCAGGGTGAGGTTCTCGCGCTCGGCGGCCTCGATCACCTCATCGAGGGTGGAGTTGACGAAAACGCCCGCGATCTCGCAGCGGCGCTTCAGGGCGGCGCCGATCTCCTCGGCGATCTCGGGCTGGACAAAGCGCGGGCTCTCCGGGTGATGGATCAGCCCAATGGCCCAGGCGCCGTGGCTCGCCGCGTGCTCCGCGTCGGCGAGGTTCGTCATCCCGCACAGCTTGACCTTGGCCATGCGACAAGGGTAGGGACCACGACCGACTCCCCATGCGAGAGCCGCTGCCGGGGCATAGGCTTATCCGCGATGACCGTGATCGAGAGGGCCAGCAGGCGGGTGGCTCTTAGGGCACTGGCGGGCATCCGCGATGGGCGCCTCGACCTGATCGAGCCGGACGCCAGGCGACTCACGTTCGGCGGGCCCGATGCGGCTCTCCGAGCGACCGTGGACATCCACGATCCGCGCTTCTATCGGGCGATGCTCGGCGGGAGCGTGGGTCTCGGCGAGGCATACCGCGACGGCATCTGGGACTGCGACGACCTGGTCGGGCTCGCCCGGATCGCGGTGCGCAACATGGCGCCGCTCGACCGCTGGCGACGGCGGCTCCACCCAATGCTCGCACCGGCCGAGCGCACCGTCCGGCGCGTGCCCCGCAACAGCCGCCGCGCGGCGCGGCGGCACATCTCCGCCCACTACGACCTCGGCAACGACCTCTTCGCGCTCTATCTCGACGAGTCGATGATGTACTCGTCGGCGGTCTTCCCCCACCCGGATGCCACGCTGGGCGAAGCGCAGGCGCACCGCCTGGAGCGGATCTGCCGGGCGCTCGAGCTGGGTCCGGAGGACCACCTGCTCGAGATCGGGACCGGCTGGGGAGCGATGGCCGCCTATGCGGCGAGCAACTACGGCTGCCGTGTGACGACGACGACGATCTCTCGCGAGCAGCGGGATGGTGCCCTGCGGCGGATCCAGGACGCCGGCGTCGAGGACCAGGTGACGGTGCTGCTCGACGACTATCGCGAGCTGCGCGGCCGGTTCACGAAGCTGGTCTCGCTCGAGATGATCGAGGCGGTCGGCTGGCAGTACTTCGACAGCTTCTTCCGCCGCTGTTCGGCGCTGCTGGAGCCCGATGGCCTCTTCTTCCTCCAGGCGATCGTCATCGACGACCGCCTCTACGAGTTCGAGAAGGCGGCTCGGAGCTTCTCCAACGTGCTGATCTTCCCCGGGGGCTGCCTGCCGTCCGTGGAGGTGATCGAGCGCTGCGTCGCCCGGGAGACCGACATGAGCATGGTCTGGCTGGAGGACATCGGGGCGCACTACGCCCGCACGCTCGAGCTCTGGCGCGAGCGCTTCATCGCCAACACCGACCTCGCGGCCGAGCTCGGCTACGACGAGCCGTTCCGCCGGCTCTGGACCCTGTGGCTGGCGATGAGCGAAGCGGGATTCCGAGAGCGCCGCCTGCGTGACGTCCAGGTGCTGTTCGCCAAGCCGGCGCGATCGATCGAGGCCGCGGCGCCGGCCAGGGCGACCGGTGTGATGGACTAGGTCGATGGCGGAGGGAGACGGCAAGACGGTTCTCGTCACCGGCGGGTCTGGCTTCCTGGGTGGTTGGTGCATCGTCGAGCTGATCCGTCGCGGCTACCGGGTCAGGACGACGATCCGGGATGCGGCGCGCGAGCCGGAGGTGCACGACTCGATCGCGTCGCAGGTGGACCCCGCGCACCATCTAACGGTCCATCAGGCCGATCTGATGAGCGACGACCACTGGGACAACGTGATCGAGGGGTGCGACTACGTCCTCCACGTCGCCTCCCCCTTTCCGCCCAGCCAGCCGAAGGACCCCGACGAGCTGATCCGGCCCGCGCGCGAAGGAACGCTGCGGGTGCTCGGCAAGGCCCTCGATCACGGGGTCGAGCGGGTGGTCGTGACGTCCTCGATCGCCGCCGTGCGGCTCGCGAAGGACTCTGAAAGGCGGGCTCTGAACGAGGACGACTGGACAGATCCGGACGACGAGAGCCTGACGCCGTACGTGCGCTCGAAGACCATCGCAGAGCGGGCCGCTTGGGATCTGGTCCGAGAGCGCGGGGCGGAGGACCGCCTCGCGGTCGTCAATCCCGGCGCCATCATCGGCCCGGTCCTCCACGACGACCTCTCCTACTCGCTCCAGTCGATCGAACGGCTGCTGAAGGGATCGCCGGGCGTGCCGAGGCTCGGCTTCAACTTCGTCGACGTCCGGGACGTCGCGGATCTCGAGATCAGGGCGATGACCTCGCCCGAGGCGGGCGGAAAACGCTTCATCGCAGTCACCCAGTTCCTCTGGATGGCCGAGGCCGGCGAGATCCTCAAGCAGCGGCTCGGCGACCGCGCCTCGAAGGTCCCGACCCGCACCATCCCGGACCTGCTCGTTCGCGGCATGGCGCTGTTCGACGGCGGCATCAAGTCGATCGTCGGGACGCTCGGCAAGCGAACCGACCTGAGCGCGGAGAGGGCGAGGACCACCCTCGGCTGGAGCCCCCGCCCGATCGAGGACACGATCGCCGAGACGGGCGAGAGCCTGATCGAGCACGACGTCGTCCAGACCCGCGCCGCCGCCTGAGGACGAGCGAAGCCTCAGGCGTCGCCGTCGGCGCGGAGCGCAAGGGCTGCCGACAACAGTCCCAGCGACGAGAAGAGGATCCCCCCGCTCAGGTCCGGATCGAGCCGCTGCCTCGACCTGACCTCGATCGCCGCGGATGCGATGTCGCTCGCGTCGGTCGCCGCGGCGAGGAGCATCCCCGCACGACGCAGATCGCGATTGGCTGCGCCCATCAGACCCAGGAGGCCGACGCCGAGCTGGTGGGCCGCGAAGCCGCGAACGAAGAGCCGCCCTTCCGGATACTTCTCCGTATCGGGCGCCAGTTGGAGCCTTCCGAACGCCGGCCTCGACGGAGACACGAGCACCGCCACGCCGTAGGCGAGGCGAATCGCGGCGTTTCCGAGGCACAGGGCTCGACCCGACAAGTCGAGAGATCCTAGGCGCGCGAGGTCGCTACGGAGTGGTGCTGGAGCTGGAGTCCTGCGCGTGGGCGGGACGATCGCCGAGCGTGACCGTGAGGTCCTTCTGCTGACCGTCTCTAAAGACCGTCAGAGTGAGGTCGTCGCCCGGCTTCTTCGCGTTGACCGCCGAGATCACCTCGTCCATGCCCGTGATCTGCTTGCCGTCGACCTTGGTGATGATGTCGCCGCCGATGGGAACAGTCTGTCCGCCGATCGTCGCCTGGCCGGTCGCGCCCTTGACGCCGGCGTCATCCGCGGGGCCGCCGCTCAGGACCTGCTCGACCAGCACGCCCTGCTGGACCGGAAGATTGAGTGCCTGGGCGACGCTCGCGGTGATGTCGCCGCCGCTGATCCCGAGGTAGGCGCGCTGGACCTGGCCGCCGTTCTCCAGCTGTGAGGCGACGTCGGCCGCGGTCTTGATGGGGACGGCGAAGCCGACGCCCTCGTTGCCGCCGCTCTGGCTCTCGATCTGGGAGTTGATGCCGATCACCTGACCGTTGCCGTCGATCAGCGGACCGCCGGAGTTGCCGGGGTTGATCGCGGCGTCGGTCTGGATCACGTCGCTGATGGAGAAGCCGTTGGGCGCCTGGATCTGCCGCTGGAGCGCGGAGACGATGCCCGTGGTCACCGTCCGGTCGAGACCGAATGGGTTGCCGATCGCCACCACCGGGTCGCCGACCTGCACCTTCGTCGAGTCGCCGAGCGGCAGCGGGTTGACGCCCTCGGTGTCGTCCACCTTGAGCAGGGCGATGTCGGTGGAGGCGTCCACCCCGACGATCTGGGCCTGTTGCGTGGCGCCGTCGCCGAGCTGGACATCGACGCGCTTCGCGCCCTCGACGACGTGGGCGTTGGTCAGGATGTGCCCGTCGTGGTCGATCAGGAAGCCCGAGCCCGTGGCGGTGCTCTGCTGCTGCTGGGGCATGCCGAAGACCGATTGCGTCTGTTGCACGATCTGCGAGCTGATGAACGCGACGCCCTCGGCGTCGCGCTGATAGATGTCGTGCACGGTGAGGCCCCGGCTCGACGAATCGCTCGCCGGCTTGGCGAGGGCGGCGGGCGCGACGACGCCGGGAGAGGAGGAGCCCTCGCTCGTGTCGACGACCCCGGCCTGGATCAGGACGAGGCCACAGACCAGGACCACGAGACCGCCGGCGACGGCGGATCCGAAGGACGTGGAGAAGAATCTCTTGACGCTCTGCACGGAAGCCAGTGTGCGTGCCGGCGCTTAATCGTCTCTAAGCCGCGACTACCGGTTCCATAAGAGATCCGTTCTGGGGCGACCCGGCCGGGCGGCCTAGAGGAAGTGCTCGCGGGTTGATTCCTCGTCCGCGGTCAGCTCCCGCACCTTGGCCGCGGGATCCTCGGCCCTCATCAGTGCCTCCCCGATCAGGACCGCGTCGACGCCGACGTCGTCGAGCTCCTGGAGCGTTGCTCGGTCCGAGATTCCGCTCTCGGAGACCACGGTCTTGCCCGCCGGGACGTCGGTGATCAGCTCGAAGGTGGTCTCGACGTCGACGCTCATGTCCTCGAGGTTCCGGTTGTTGATCCCGACGACCTCCGCGTCGACCGCCATCGCCGTTTCGAGCTCGGACTCCCTGTGGACCTCGACGAGGCAATCGAGGTCGAGCTCCCTCGCCTCGTCATGAAGGCGGCCGAGGGTGTCGCGATCGAGGGCGGCGACGATCAAGAGGATGGCGTCGGCGCCGGCGACAGCGGCCTCGTAGAGCTGGTAGCGGTCGACGACGAAGTCCTTCTCCAGGATCGGGAGCTCGCCCGCCTGGCGGGCCTCGCGGAGATCCTCCAGGGAGCCGCCGAAGTGCGCCTCGTCGGTCAGCACCGACAGCGCGGCGGCGCCGCCCTCCTCGTAGGCGCGCGCGAGCTCCGCCGGGTCCGCATCCCGGATCGTCCCGGCGCTCGGGGACCGGCGCTTGAACTCGGCGATCAGCGACAGCCCGGGCCTGGTGAGTGCCTCGCCGAATGGGCGCTGCTCCGGTCGCTCGACCAGCCGGCTCTCGAGGTCCTCCAGAGGGACCTGAGCCCGTCGCCGCTCCACACCCGCCCTCGCGGCTCCGACCAACTCTTCGATCATTCCCATCTCGTGGGGTGGACCTTAGCTCGCGCCGGAGAGCTCGCGGGAGCGAGCGACCAGCCGCGCGAGCACGTCGCGGGCCGCGCCCGAGTCGACTGCCTCCGTTGCCTTGGCGACCCCCTCGGCGAGGTCCGGCGCGCCGCCGGCGACGTAGATTGCGGCGCCGGCGTTGAGCAGTGAGACATCGCGGGCAGGGCCCGGCACGCCCTCGAACACCGACCTGACGACCGCGGCGTTCTCCTCCGGCTCTCCGCCGAGGATCGCCTCGAGCGGCGCCGGCTCGAAACCCAGGTCAGTGGCCTCGACGAACCATTCCTCGGTTCCCCCGTCGGCGACCTCGATCACCCGGGTCGGGGAGGAGATGCTGAGCTCGTCGATGCCGTCATCGGCGGAGACGACCAGCGCCCGGGCGCAGCCGAGCTGCAGCAGAGCGTCGGCGATGATCTCCTGGTAGGCGCGATCCGAGACACCGAGCAGGTGCGCGACTGCTCCTGCGGGGTTGGTCAGGGGCCCGAGGAAGTTGAAGATGGTCCGCACGGCCAGCTCCTTGCGAACCGGGACGACGTGCGCCATCGCCTGGTGGTGCTTGGGCGCGAACATGAAGCCGAAGCCGATCTCTTCGATGCAGGTGGCCACCTCCGCCGGCGAGAGCTCGATGTCGACTCCCAGGGCCTCGAGGACGTCCGCCGAGCCGGACCGGCTGGTTGCGGAGCGGTTCCCGTGCTTCGCCACCTTGCAGCCCGCTCCGGCCGCGATCAGCGCGGCGGTGGTCGAGATGTTGAACGTGGTCGGGCCGCCACCGGTGCCGGCGGTGTCGACCAGGCCGGGCTCGTCGATCTCGACGTGCGCGGCCAGAGACCGCATCGTGCGCGCGAGGCCCACCAGCTCGGAGACCGTCTCGCCCTTGGCGCGCAGGGAGATAAGGAAGGCAGCCGTCTGCACCTCGCTCGTGCGGCCCTCCATGATCTCCGCCAGGGCCGCCGAGGTGTGGTCGGCGGTCAGGTGCGTCCCGTTGCTGATCTCGTCGATCGCTCTCGTGAGGATGTCGTTGGGCATCCGGGATCCCTACGCGGCGAGGAAGTTGGCGAGCAGCCGCTTGCCCTGTGGAGTGAGGACGGACTCGGGGTGGAACTGCACGCCCTCCGCAGGCAGGTCCCGATGCCGTACTCCCATGACGACGTCGTCGTAGGTCGCGGTCACCTCGAGCTCATCGGGCAGCTCCGGATCAGCGATCAGAGAGTGGTATCGCCCGGCGACCAGCGGGTTCGAGAGCCCCCCGTAGATCGTCCTGCCGTCGTGCCGCACCTCGGCGTCCTTGCCGTGGATGGGATCGCCGCGGACGACCTTGCCGCCGAACGCCTCGACCAGGGACTGGTGCCCGAGGCAGACCCCCAGAACCGGCGTGCCCGCCTCGGCGAAGGAGCGGACCGCTTCGACGGAGATGCCCGCCTCCTTCGGTGTGCACGGCCCCGGGGAGACCACGAGCCGATCGGGCTTCAGGTCGCGGAGCTCCGCCACGGTGGCCTTGTCGTTGCGAACCACGCCGACCTCGGCGCCGAGCTCACCCAGGTACTGGACGAGGTTGTAGGTGAAGGAGTCGTAGTTGTCGACCACGAGGACGCTCATCGCACCATTCTCTCCGCCTTCGGCGCTCACGGCCACTCGGGCTGCTCGACGGCCAGCTCGACGGCGCGGAAGACCGCCTTCGCCTTGTTGACCGACTCGTTGTACTCGTAGGCGGGCTGCGCATCGGCGACGGTCCCTCCGCCAGCCTGCACATGGACCATCCCGTCCTTGACGACGACGGTGCGAATGTGGATGGCGGTGTCGAGGTCGCCCGTGTAGGAGAGGTAGCCGATGGCGCCGCCGTAGGAGCCGCGCTTGTGCGGCTCGAGCTCGTCGATGATCTGCATCGCGCGAACCTTGGGCGCGCCGGAGAGCGTGCCGGCCGGCAGAGCCGATCGGAGCACGTCCATCGAGCTGACCCCGTCGCGCAGCCGGCCCGAGACCTGGCTGACGATGTGGAGCACGTGGGAATAGGTCTCGACGACCATCAGCTCGTCCACGTTGACCGATCCGTACTCACAGACACGACCGAGATCGTTGCGGCCCAGGTCGACGAGCATCACGTGCTCGGCTCGCTCCTTGGGGTCGTGGAGCAACCGCTCGGCCTGGCGGCGGTCGTCCTCCTCGTCGGCACCCCTCGGGTAGGTGCCCGCGATCGGCCGGGCCTCGACCCGCCGGCCGCTGACCTTCACCAGGGGCTCGGGTGAGGCACCCGCGATTTCGAAGTCACCGAAGTCGAGGTAGTACATGTAGGGAGAGGGGTTGACCGTCCTCAACCCGCGGTAGATCGAGAAGGCCTCGACGGGACTTCGCGCGCTGAAACGCTGGGAGGGGACGACCTGGAAGGCGTCGCCCGCGTGGACGTACTCGATGATGCGCGAGACAGTCGCCTCGAACTGGTCGCGGCTCATGTTCGACTGGAACTCGACGTCCGCCGAGCCGCCCACTGCCTCGACCGCCGGGACGGGCTCCCGCAGCCGTTCGCGCACCTCGGCGATCGTCTCCACCGCTCGCGAGTAGGCGTCATCGATGCCGCCGTCCTCCACGAACGCGTTGGCGATCAGAGTCACCTCGTGGCGCTGGTGGTCGAAGGTCACCAGCACGTCGGTGATCATCAGCGCCATGTCCGGGAGGCCGATCGGATCCGGGTTCGGCTCGCCGAGCGGCTCGACGGTTCTCACCAGGTCGTAGCCGAAGAAGCCGACCGCGCCGCCGGCGAACGGCGGCAGCTCTTCGGGCTCCGCGATCTCGAAGCGGCCCAGATAGTCAGCGGCCGCCGCGTAGGGGTCGGGGGCATCCTTGACGTGGTCTGGGGCTGCGCCGGCACCGGAATCCGGCGCGGACTCGCTGCCCCACTCGGAGAGCTTTCCATCACTCCAGCGCAGGATCGACCGCGGGCGGAAGCCGAGGAACGACCAGCGACCGAGGCGTCCCCGCTCGGCGGACTCGAGCAAGAAGGCGGGGCCGTCCCCACGGAGCTTGAGGAAAGCGCTGACCGGCGTCTCCAGGTCGTCGATGAAGCGGTAGCGGACCGGGACGACGTTCGCGGTCCGCGCCAACTCGCGAGCGCGGTTAGGCCCTGGCTCGACGCCCGGGAGATTGGTCGTCGAGTCGACGGCGCTCATCGCGACCGTCGGCGGCCGTTGAGGATCTGAAGCACCTCGGCCATCGAGACACCGCGGGAGAGCAGCAGCACCGCGAGGTGGTAGACGACGTCCGCCCCCTCCTCGGCGACGCGCTCCTCGGACTCGGCGTCGGCCGCCTTGACGACCTCGGTCGCCTCCTCGCGGACCTTGGCGCCAGCCAGGCCGGAGTCCTCGAGCAGCTCGACTGTGTAGCTGCCGGCCGGGCGGTTGCGCTGACGGGACAGGAGGGTCCGCTCGAGGGCCGCAAGCGCCTCGTACGGAAGCGGCGCGGGCTCACCCGGGACCGACGGCGCGTCGACCCCCGCGTCTGCCGTGCCCTCGAGGTCGCGGTAGAAGCAGGAGCGCTCGCCCGTGTGGCAGGCGGGCCCGGGCGGGGCGGCGAGGGCGGGGAGGGGGTCGCCGGCGCCG
>Ga0081540_1001501_pt1 | contig 20111 bp, 23 predicted proteins | sample TabmetS2T1R1_FD_71024 | JGI IMG/M metagenome (GOLD analysis project Ga0081540, IMG submission 71024) | Tabebuia heterophylla rhizosphere microbial communities from the University of Puerto Rico - S2T1R1 | ecosystem: Host-associated > Plants > Roots > Rhizosphere ... | reverse complement strand
GGCAGGAGCCGACCCCCCCGGGGGAGCTCAAGCGCTTCCCGGAGCAGCGTGGGGGGTGACCGGCCGCCGGCGCCGGCGGCCGGTCGGATCCGCGCCCTACGGCAGCAGCGTGATGGTGTCGGTCGAGGAGTCGTCCGGGTTGTTGTGGCTGGCCACGGAGCCGCGCGCGCCGGCGTAGGCGCCGGTGCCGCCCGTGACGGCGAGCTTGACGTCGGTCGCCGCGAGCTGGACGAGAGCGTGGACCACGATCTCGTCGCCGTTGTTGAGGGCGTAGGTCCCTTGGCCCATCACGACGATGCTGTTGAAGGTCCTGCCCCTGACGACCTTGAGGTCGGCGTAGAGCGTGCCGACGCGCTGGCCGCCGGCGGCGGTGAGCAGCCGCTGGCTGAAGATGATCTCGTCGCCCACCGAGAACCGGTACCTGCGCGACTCGAGGTTCTTCGTCGGCGACTTCGGAGCGTTGTCGATGACCTTGAAGTTGCCGCCGCTGGACGGCTCGAAGAACGTCAGCGTGGTGGTGGTCGGCGCCTGCGCGCTGCCGGGTGCGGCCCAGAGCGCGAACAGCCCGACGGCGACGACCAGCATGGTGCGCTTCACAGCGAGTTCCCCCTCGGTTGGATCAGTGCGCCCCCCAAGAGCGCAGAGTGGACGAGCCATCCTGCGCAGTTCCGGAGCGTTGGGTCAACCGCGGGGCTCGCCTTGGGAAACTCGTTGCATGCCCGGCGTCGCGGCGGCGCTCAACCGGACGTGGAGCGCCGCCGCTTGTTCGCCCGTCCTACGGCAGGAGCGTGATCGTGTCCTGCGACGAGTCGTCCGCGTTGTTGTGGCTGACGACGAAGCCGCGGGCGCCCTGGTACTGACCCGTGCCGCCGACGACCGCGATGCGGACATCCGCGCCCGAGAAGCTGAAGACGCCCTGCGCGGTGAGCTGATCGCCGTTGGTGAAGACCAGGACGACGCGCGAGAGCACCGAGGCGCTCGAGAACCGCCCGCCCTTGACGATCGTCCCATCCACGTACAGCGTGGCCACCCGCGTCCCGCCCTTCTGGTTCAGGACCGGGTTGCTGAAGATGATCCCGTCGCCGACCGACAGCCGGAACTTCCTCGACCCCGGGTTCGCCGACGGCGACTTCGGAGCGTTGTCGACGATCTTGAACGTCCCCCCGTTCGCAGGCTCGTACAACGACAGCGTGGTGGTCGTCGGAGCCTGCGCGCTTCCGGCCTGAGCCCAGAGCGCGAAGAGGCCCACCGCCATGAACAGCATGGTGCGCTTCACTACGAGATCCCCCCTCGGGACGTATGTGGCGCCCGCGCGGGCGCGCGGGCCGGGGCGAGCCTCTGCGATCTGCTCTGCCCCGGTCAAGCGTCGCGCCTGAATTCGGACAGGCGCGGTGGAGCCGAGGCCGACCACCCACGGCCTTAGACTCCGGGGCCATGAGGGTGGGAATCATGGGGCTCGGCTACGTCGGCCTCCCATTGGCCGTCGCCTTCGCCGAGCAGGGCCACGACGTCGTCGGCGTCGACATCGACGCCCGGAAGGTCGACGGGCTCGCCCGCGGCGAGTCCCACATCGAGGACATCCCGTCCGGACGCCTGCGAGCGGTCGCCCCGCGCATCGAGGTCACGACGCGCGGCTCGAACCTCTCGCGCTGCGACGCGGTCCTCGTGTGCGTCCCCACGCCGCTGACGCCGAACCGCGAGCCCGACCTCGGCCCGCTCGTGTCCGCGACGCGCGTCCTCGCCGAGATGCTCCAGCGCGACCAGCTCGTCGTGCTCGAGTCGACCACCTACCCCGGCACCACCCGCGAGCGGATGGCGCCGATCCTCGAGGAGTCCGGGCTCGTCGCGGGCCGCGACTTCTTCCTCGCCTACTCGCCCGAGCGCGTCGACCCCGGCCGCACCGACTACACGCTGCGCAACACGCCGAAGGTCATCGCTGGCCTGACCGAAGCGTGCACCGATCGCGCCGAGGCGCTCTACCGCGAGGTGTGCGACGACATCGTCCGCGTCTCGAGCCCCGAGGCGGCCGAGCTCACCAAGCTGCTGGAGAACATCTTCCGCTCGGTCAACATCGCGATGGTCAACGAGATCGCGATGCTCACCGATCGCATGGGCATCGACATCTGGGAGGTCGTCGACGCCGCGGCGACCAAGCCCTACGGCTTCATGCGCTTCGACCCGGGCCCGGGCATGGGCGGCCACTGCCTGCCGGTCGACCCCTTCTACCTGTCCTGGCGCGCCCGCGAGTTCGACCTCATGACCGAGTTCATCGAGCTCGCCGGCAAGATCAACCAGCAGATGCCCTACCACTGCGTCGGGAAGGTCGAGCGCGTGCTCAACGACGCGGGCAAGGCGGTGAAGGGCTCGCGGATCAGCCTGTTCGGCGTGAGCTACAAGCCCGGCGTCGGGGACCTGCGCCAGTCGCCGGCGCTGAAGATCGCCGCGCTGCTCGGCGGCCTGGGCGGCGACGTCGCCTACCACGACCCGTACGTGCCTGCCGTGCCCGACAGCGATCTGCGGGCGCTCGGCTTCGACGACGCGCTGGACGGCTGCGACCTCGCGGTGATCGTCACCGCGCATCCCGGCGTCGACCACGACGCCATCGCCGAGCGCGCGCCGCTCGTCGTCGACCTGCGGGGCGTCACCCGCGGGGCGCGCAAGACGGTCCTGCTGTAGCCGGCCTGCGCGACGATCTGCGAGCTGGATGAGTGGTGCGTGTCGAGAAGTCCCGACCCGCTCCGCTCATCAGGTGAAGGGCCGCGAGCGGCGTGGCCCACGAGACCAGGAGACCACGTTCATGACCGTCCAGCGCCTGGAGCACATCGGCATCGTCGTCGACGACCTCGTGGCGGCGACCGCGTTCTTCGCCGCACTCGGGCTCGAATCGGAGGGTGAGGCGTCCGTCGAGGGCGACTTGGTGGACCGCATCAACGGGCTCGAGGGCGTGCGGGCAGATGTCGTGATCCTGCGGACCCCCGATGGCAACGCCAAGGTCGAGCTGGCCAAGTACCGCGCGCCCTCATACGAGGGCGACGACGGGCCGGCGCCGGCCAACGCCCCGGGTATCCGCCACATCCTCTTCGTCGTCGACGACGTCCAGGCATCGCTCGCCGCCCTGCGCGCGCACGGCGGCGAGCTGGTGGGCGAGCTGGTCAACTACGAGGACAGCTACTGGCTCTGCTACGTGCGCGGTCCGGCCGGGATCATCGTCGAGCTGGCGGAGAAGATCGGCTCGTCCTAGGACTCGTGCGGCGCCCAGGAGGCGTCGTCGAGCGCGTAGCCCCCGGTAGGCCCGTGGACGCGCTCCTCGGGGGCCGGCCCGCGGGTGCTCACGAGGATGCCCGCGACGTCGAGCGTGCGGCCCGCCAGGTCCGCGGGCCAGCGGCTCAGGCCGCCGATGTAGACCGGCCAGCCGTCGACCAACAGGCTCGCCCCGGCCGCCGCGTTCTGCGCGGTGCCGGTGAGGGTGACGCGCTGCCCGAGCTGCGCCTCGAGCGCCGGATCGATCATGGGCGCCGCGGCTTGGGCTTCGGCTTGGGCGCGGGCGGCTCCTTGTCGACCTCGGTGAGGTTGTCCACCACGCGGTCTGACCAGCCGGGCATCGCGCTGTAGGCCGCCCCGATGATCGCGCTGCGCTCGTCGCGGGTGAGCGTGCGGCCCAGGCGCTTGATGTCGTCCGTGTTGAAGCCGTTGAGCCGGAGCGCAGCCTCGCCCCAGTCGCCCGCGGCGACCCGCGCCTTGAACGCCGCGATGTGCTCGTCGCGCGTGGGCAGGAGCAGCTTCTCCGGCTTGACGTTGGTCGACGCGACCCCGTAGACGACGCGGTCGAAGTCCGGGTAGGAGACGTGCTCCTCGCCGTTCTCCCAGTACTTGTGGGCGAAGCGAGCGTGCGTGCTCTGGTAGATCTCCTCGGGCGTCTTCATGCCCGCGTAGGTGCCGTGGTTGGCGTGCCAGAACGTCTGGGTCGACTCGTCCCAGAACCCGAAGTCGAAGTTCGTGTAGTCGGGCGGCCGCGCGAGTGCGTAGATGTCGCCGATCGTGCTCATGTCCACCTCTCCGGTCCTCGGGTCCGGGCGGAACGCCTTGGGGTCGGGCTTGCCCCGCTTCTTGGGGTCCGGGTCACGGTTGGACCAGAACAGCATGGCGTAGACGACGTAGCCCTGGATCGGGCTCCCCGGGGCGATCGACCCGAGGGCCTCGTTCTTGGCCGCGGCGATCGCGCGGGCCTTCGCGAACGTGCCGTAGACCTTGTTGCCGGGCAGGTCCGTGGGCGCGACCAACGGCCCCAGCCCCAGGTTGAGCGCCGTGATCCCGACGCACCCGCGCAGGACGTTGTCGGCCTCCGACGAGCTCAGCGCGTGAAACTGCGCCTCCCACATCTTCGTGAACTGGCCGATCGAGTACCGGCGCTGGTCGGGGTCCGAGCCGTGCTTGGGCTTCTCCGCCCCGCTGGGCAGCGGCTTGTCGAGCCGGTAGCCGAGGCGTTGCAGCGCGCGGCGCGGCGCCCGACCGCGGGCGCGCAGCACGGCGCCGACGGCGCGGTTGCCCGCACCGCGCTGCAGTGCCAGCAGGCCGGCCGCCGAGCTGACCGGGTCGCCGGCGGCGACGCGCGCCGGGTCCTCCCGGGCGGTCGTGGGCGTCTCCGCCGCGGGACCGCGTCCAGCGTCCTGCACGCGGGCGTCGACGCTGCTCACGGCGCCAGCGTACTGCCTCAAAACAGGCCGCGGCGAGACTTCGAGTGCGGCCGAGCCGGCCCCTAGGATCGACCAGATGCCCACGACCAGCGGGGGCCGCGCAGGCTCCCGCGACCCGCTCGGGTCGATCGGATGGACCGAGCGCACCGGCGGCGTGCTCACCGCCCGCGAGTGCGTGACGCTGGCCGGGCCGCTGGTGCGCGGAGAGCTCGCCATCCTGACCGGCCTGTTGGCGATGGCCCTGCGCGTGCATTCGGGACGCCGCACCACCATCGAACCGGCGCGCCTTGCGCCCCCGGACTCGTCGCTGGCCCGAGACGCGCAGGAGGCCGCCGAGGAACTCCTCGCACCGGTGCTGCGCAACCACGCCCATCGGTCTTATGCCTGGGCGGCCGCCCTCGCCGCACGAGGCGGGATCTCGTTTGACCGTGAGTTGCTGTACCTCGCCGCGATGTTCCACGACACCGGGCTTCCAAGCCCCGTCGCGCACGTCGACTTCACCGTGCGCAGCGCGGCGCTGGCCCGCGAGTTCGCCGACCGCCACGCAGTGCCCGCCGACAGCCGGGAGGTGGTGACCAACGCCATCGCCATGCATCACAGCCCCGGCGTCGGCCTCGAGTCCGGCCCCGAGGCCCATCTCATGTCCGCCGGTGCGGCAGTCGACGTCTTCGGCCTGCGCGCCAACGAGATCCCCGACGCGGTCCGCAGGCGCGTGGTCGAGCAGTTCCCGCGGCTGGGCTTCAAGCGCGAATTCGCCGCGCTGTGGCGCGCGGAGGCCAAGCAGGTCCCTCGCGGCCGGGCGTGGTACCTGCACCGCTTCGCCGTCACCGACCTGAGCATCCGGATGGCGCCGTTCGGTTGACCGAGCGCCGACGACGCGGCGAGCGCGGTTGGCTATCCGAGGAACTCGATGCCGTAGCGCGGCGCCGCCTCGGCGTAGCGGGCGGCGACGGCGTCGACGTTGTCCGGCGGCGGCTGGTCGGGGTCCATGGCGCGTTCGAGCGTCTCCTCGAAGAACCTCTCGATGCCCGCCGGCGTGAACGTGAGGATCAGGCGGGCGCGCGCCGCGCCGGCGTTGTGGAAGCGGTGTACGGTGCCGCGCGGGACGTTGACGAAGTCGCCCGCCGTCCCGTTGACGAGCCGGTCGCCGAGGAGGAACTCCACCTCGCCCTCGAGCACGTGGAAGGTTTCGTCCTCGTTGCGGTGGATGTGCGGCGGCGGACCGCCGCCCGCCGGCACGATCGCCTCCATCGCGAAGTACGCGCCGCCGGACTCCGCGCCCGTCACCAGGAAGCGGTAGGAGTCGCCGGGCCCCCAGAAGACGAGCCCGCTGCTGCTGGGCCGGTGCAGCAGGAGTCCGTGGTCGGTGGCGAGCTTGGTGGTCATCGTTCCTGCGTGGGTCGGGGAAGCGTGCGGCTGTGCAAGGACATGCGCCGCAGCGTGGCGCGCCACGGCCTGCGCGGCCAGCAGCGTTCGCTAGAGCCGAACGGCGCGCGACACGCGCTTGCTCGTCACGGCGAGCGCCCGCGCGTAGACGTCGCGTCGCGACGCGAACCGCTCGCTCGGCGCGCAGAGTCCGATTGCCGCCGCCGGCGGCCCGGCGCTCGTGCGCAGCCCGGCGGCGACGCACTCCACGCCGTCCAACGCGCGCTGTGGCCCGACGATGACGCCGGTGTGCTGGGCGAGCAGCACCTGCCCCAACGGCGTGAGCTCGGCCGCGACCGTGGCCGGCGGCGCGGCGACGCCGCCGGGCGGGCGCTCGCTGGCGACGTACACGACGTTCTCGCGCTCGAGCGCGGCAACGTGCACGGTCTCGCCGAAGTGCGCGGCGAGTGCCCGCGCGGCCGGCGCAACCGTCTCGCGATACCCATTGGTCTGCAACATCGTCCGCGCCAGCCCCACCACTCGCCAGCCGAGCCGGTGGCGCCCACACGGCAAGCGCTCGGTCAACCCGGCACGCGCCAGCTCGCCCAGCAGCGCGTGCGCGCTGGACTTCGCGATCCCCAGTTGCACCGCGACCTCACTCGGACCCCAGTACGGTCGCTCGACGGAGAACAGGTCGAGCACCTCGGCAGCCCGGCGAACACTGCGCGGCATGATCCATTCAGCGTACTCGCGCTCAGCCGAACGCAATCGCGCCCGATGCTCAGCGCACGCCGAGCAGGCGCTGCGCGTTTCCCGCGTAGACGGCGGCGAGCTGCGCCTCTGACAGCCCGGCAGCGCCGAGGTCGGCGATGGTGGCGTCGATGGCGTCGGGCGGTCCCAGCGGCGTGTCGGTGCCGAACAGCACGTGGTCGGCGCCGAAGAACTCGATCACGCAGCGCACCGCGTGGGGAGCTCCGAAGAGCGCGGTATCGGCGTAGAAGCGGCGGAAGTAGTCCAGCGCGGGCAGCGGGAGGCTGTCCTTCGTCTGGCGGTACCCCGGCCCCATTGCGAGCCGCGCCGAGAAGTGCGGCACCATGCCGCCGCCGTGGTGTGCGATCACCCGGAGCCGCGGGTGCCGATCCATCTGACCGGAGTAGACAAGCCGCGCGAGGGCGGCCGCCGTCTCGTACGGCCAGCCGAGCGACCACCAGAGCCCGAAGTCGGACTCGCGCTCGGTCGCGTAGTCGGGCCGCGTTGCATCGCGGGTCGGGTGCAGCCAGATCATCCGGTCGAGCGCCTCGACCCGAGCGAGGATCGGATCGAAGCGGGGGTCGTCCAGCGGCGCGCCGCGCACGTTGGTGAACATCTGGACGCCGAGCGCACCGAGCTCTCCGACGGCATGGTCGATCTCGGTCAGAGACGCGTCGACGTCACCCAGCGGGAGGGCGGCCGCGAATCCCGCGAACCGCTCGGGGAAGCGCCGCACCAGGTCGGCCATCTCGTCGTTGGCGCGCCGCGCGAGCTCGGCGGCGGCGGCCGCGGGCTCGACCTCCTCCAGCGGAGGGACGGCCAGCACGAGGACCTGCGCGTAATCGCCGTGGCCGTCCATCATCCGGAAGCGTGCGTCGAGGTCGCTGATGACCGGATCGAAGCGAAAGACGCCCTCCTGGTAGTAGCGCAGCTGGGCCGGCCTCATCGTCGACGCGAGGTGGCGCTCCAGATGCTGCAGATAGCCGGCGGGCAGGATGTGGGCGAAGGCGTCGATCTTCCGCATCGGCGCATTCTGGCCACCACGCCGCGCCCGAGCCCTCGTCGCAGACGACGCGCCGAGGACCGGCTGCCATCCCGGCGTTGGGACGATCGCCTTCTCGTTATCGTGAGTGCGTGACCGCCGAGTCGGAGATGGCACGGCGCCTCGCACGGGCGGCAGGGCGAGACCGCTCGGAGCCGCAGTCGCTCTTGTCGCTAGGAGGGTCGTCATGAGCCGGGTCGAGGTCCGCGACCTTGGCGAACCCGAGGCGGTCGTGACCTACCCGTTGGGCATGTCCTCGCAGGTGCGTCTGGGGGGCACCGTGGTCACCCGACACGTCCTTCAGCCCGGCTGGAGCTGGGAGGAGCACGCTCAGGCCCTGGTCGGCACGACCTCGTGCGAGCTGTATCACCGCGGCGTGGTCCTGCGCGGACGGATGGGCGTTCGCACCGATGAGGGCGATCAGCTGATCATCGAGCCCAACCATGTCTTCGACCTGCCGCCGGGACACGTCACGTGGGTCGAGGGCGACGAAGAGCTCGTGATGGTCGACTGGGCCGGCGGCGCCGGCTTCGACGCCCAGCCAGGTGAGGAGCGGCGCACCATGGCCACGATCCTGTTCACCGACATCGTCGACTCCACGGTGCTGCTGCGCGAAGCCGGCGACCTGGCCTGGAAACGGACCATGGCCATGCACGACGACGTCGTCCGCAACGTGCTAGGCGGCTTCGGCGGCCGCGAGATCGACACCGCCGGCGACTCGTTCCTGGTCGTCTTCGACGGAGCCGAGCGCGCCATCCGCTGCGCGCTGGCGCTCGTGGAGGCGCTGGCGGCGATCCGGATCCCGATCCGGGTCGGTATCCACAGCGGCGAGGTGGCCTCGAGCTGCGACCAGGTCCGGGGGGTGGCGGTGCACACCGCCGCCCGCATCCTGGCCGAGGCCGGAGCGGGTGAGGTGCTGGTGTCTGGCAGCACTCGCGACCTCGCAGAGGGCGCCACGGAACTGACCTTCGACCCACGGGGGAGTTATCCGCTCAAGGGACTGGAGCGAGAGCACGAGCTGTTCGCCGCGGGCCAGATCCGCTGAAACCCCGGCCGCAGGCCCGGCGCCTTCCTACGGTTGCGCTCGCTCGGGGTTTCGCAGGCCGTCGATGAGCAATGCGACCATCCGTTGGCTGTACTCAGGGCCTGTGTCGGGTGCCGGCTGGCAGAGGAGCGCGACAGCGGTCAGAAGCTCCTTGGCGATGACGTCGGCGCGAATCTCGCCGGCCGACGCGGCGGCGTCGAGCAGGTCGCTGAGGACGGGTCCGAGTCGCTCGAAGAAGTAGCTGGGCAGGGCGTCGAAGGCGGGGTCGCCTGAGTGAAGTGCCGTGGCCAGCCCTCGCTTGGTGGCGACAAACGCCGCATATCGGTGGAGCCACTGCGCGAGTGCGTCCGCCGGCTCGTGAGCGGCGCCGAGAGCCGGGCCTGCGTCAGCGCAGGCATCGATCTCGCGCCGAAGCACGGCGACAACCAGGTCCGAGCGCCGGGGGAAGTGCCGATAGAGCGTCCCGACACCGACCCCGGCAAGTCCCGAGATCTCCTTCGCGGGCGCGTCGACGCCGGACGTCGCGAACGCTGTCTTCGCGGCGTCGAGCAGAGCGTCGGTGTTGCGTTGCGCGTCGACCCGCAGTCGGCGTTGTCGCGTCGTGGTGGCGTCGGTCATCGATCCCCGTCCTTGTTATCCGGAATGCCATTCCGTATAGTTCCGGAAAGCCATTCCACATAAGTCAGGATACGGCACCTCGCCAGCCCACCCCAGCCAGGAGAGCCACATGCACTACCGACCCCTCGGCCGCACCGGCATCAAGGTCAGCCCGTACGCGCTGGGCACGCTGATGTTCGCCTCGTCGGTCGGCAACCCCGATCACGAGGACTCGATCCGGATCATCCACAAGGCGCTGGACGCGGGCATCAACTTCATCGACACCGCCGACGCCTACGGCGACTCCGAGGAACTCGTCGGCAAGGCGCTGAAGAACCGCCGCGACAACGTGGTGCTCGCCACCAAGGTGAGCCGCCCGGTGGGCGACGACCCCAATCAGCAAGGCGCCTCGCGACGCTGGATCGTCAAGGCTGTCGAGGGCTCCCTGCGCCGGCTGCAGACCGACTACATCGACCTCTACCAGATCCACCGTCCGGACCCCGACACCGACATCGACGAGACGCTCTCGGTCCTCTCGGACCTGATCCACAGCGGCAAGGTCCGAGCCATCGGCTCCTCGACGATGCCCGCGTCCGACCTCGTCGAGGTCCACTGGGCCGCCGAGCGCCGCGGCCTCGAACGCTTCCACACCGAGCAGCCGCCCTATTCGATCCTCAACCGCGGCATCGAGCGCGAGGTCCTGCCGACCGCGCAGCGCTACGGCATGGGCGTCCTGGTGTGGGGACCGCTCGGGCAGGGAATGCTCACCGGCCGCGTCCGCAAGGGGCAGCAAACCGACCTCGTCCGCGCCCGCTTCCTCACCGCCTTCAGCGACGAACGCCGGCTCGACGCCGTCGAGCAGATCATCCCGCTCGCCGAGCAAGCAGGCCTGCCGATGACCCACCTCGCGATGTCCTTCGCCATCACGCACCCCGCCGTCACCAGCGCCCTCATGGGACCGCGCACCATGAGCCACCTCGACGACCTGCTCGCCGGCATCGACGTCACGCTCAGCGACGACATCCTCGACCGCATCGACGAGATCGTTCCGCCCGGCACTGACATCGGCACGCTCGACCAGGCCTACGTCCCCCCGGCCATCCAGCTCCCCGGCCTGCGCCGCCGACCCGCCGAGCACCGCGCCGCCGCCTGAGCGCGGCCCGGCACGCGAAGGCGCGGTCGACTCGCACTGACCGTCGCCCCCGCGTAGGCTCGTTGCATGACACGAGACGAGGCCGAAGGGCCCGGTCTCTGGGCCGCTCAGCGCGCGCCGTGATCTTCCAGGAGGTCCCGGATGAAGGCGATCGTGGTGACGGACGAGGCCGCGGGAACGGCCGGGATGACGCTGGTGGAGCGGCCCGAGCCGGACGCGGCGAGGCTCGCCGGCCTCTCGGGCGCGAACTACGGCGATGTCGTCGTCGAGGTTCATGCGTCGGGCTTCACCGGGAACGAGCTCGAGTGGCCCTCGACCTGGATCGATCGCCTCGGCCGCGACCGGACGCCGTCGATTCCCGGGCACGAGGTGGCCGGCGTCGTCACCGCCCTCAGCTATGGAGCGACGGGGCTGTCGGTGGGACAGCGGGTGTTCGGCCTCACCGACTGGACTCGCGACGGCACCCTCGCGGAGTATGTCGTCGTCGAGGCGCGCAACCTCGCGCCGCTGCCGGGCGACGTCGACTTCACGGTGGGGGCGGGCGTCGCGATGACGGGCCTGACCGCGTGGCAGGGTCTGTTCGAGCACGGCCGCCTCCGGGCGGGGCAGAGCGTCCTCGCTCACGGCGCGGCCGGCGCAGTCGGTTCGATGGTGACCCAGCTCGCGCGTGAGGCGGGCGCCTACGTCATCGGCACCGGACGCGCTGGCCACCGTCAGACGGCGCTCGACTTCGGCGCGCAGGAGTTCGTCGATCTGGAGAACGACGCCCTGGAGGACGTCGGCGCGGTCGATCTGGTCTTCGACGTCTTCGGCGGCGACATCGGGAAGCGGTCCGCGGGCATGGTTCGCGCCGGAGGAACGCTGGTGAGCGTGGCCGGCCCGCCCGAGGCGCGGCCCGCCGACGGCCTGGCGGTCGACTTCGTCGTCGTGTCCGATCGCGCCCAACTGGGTGAGATCGCCCAGCGGGTGCGTGACGGGCGAGTGCGGACGAACATCGGCAACGTGGCCGGCCTCGACGATGCGGTCGCCGCCTTCAACCCGACCAAGCGCACCCAGGGGAAGACGATCATCCGCGTTCGCCCGTGAGGAAGCCAACGAGCGGCTCGAACAGGCCCGCCAACGGTAGCCTCGAGGGGTGTTCGACCACGTGGGAATCGCCGTCGCCGACCTCGCCGCCTCCGAGCGCTTCTACCGCACCGTCCTCTCCGCCCTGGGCGTCGAGCCCAGTCACGCCGACGCCGAGCTCGTCGAGTGGGAGGACTGGGACATCGCGCCGACCGACGGCGAGCACCCCGTGACCCGCGGCCTGCACGTCGGCTTCCGAGCGCCGTCCCGAGAGGCCGTGGACGCCTTCTGGCAGGCGGGGGTCGACGCGGGCTACCGCGACGACGGCCCGCCGGGGCCGCGCCCGATCTACAGCCCGGACTACTACGCCGCCTTCCTGCTCGACCCGGACGGCAACAGCGCGGAGGCGCTGCACACGAACCGCGAGCACCCCGTGCCGGACGGCTGCATCGACCACCTCCGGTTCCGCGTCCGCGACCCCGCCGCGTCCAAGCGCTTCTACACGGCGATCGCCCCGCACGCCGGGCTGCGGATCGGCGTGGACGAGCCCGACCACGTCCTGATGGTGGGCGAGGACTTCATCTTGTCGCTGATCGACGACGGGCGGCCGCTCACCGAGCACGTCCACGTCGCGTTCCGGGCGCAGGACGACGCGACCGTGCGGGCGTTCCACGCCGCAGCGCTCGCCGCCGGCTACGAGGACCACGGCGGTCCCGGCGAGCGCGCCGTCTACCACCCGGGCTACTACGCCGCGTTCGTCCTGGACCCCGACGGCCACAACGTCGAGGTCGTCAACCACAACCGCTGAGCCGCGCGGCGCCGCTACGGTGTGTGGACGTTGGCCGATCCGGCGCCCTGCATCCGCGCCCCGAGCTTCGAGTTGCCGAGCACGACCGGCGGGTCGGTCGGTCTCGACGACCTCGTCTCCCGCGGCCCGGCGCTCGTGATCTTCGCGTCAGAGGAGTGCCCGACCTGCGCGCTGGCCCTGCGCCGGCTCGCTCCGATCGTCGCGCCGCTGCATGACGCGGGCGTCGGCGTTGCCGTCGTCTTCGAGGATCCGCTCGAGGTCGCTGCCCGCGTCGCGCGCGACGCGGGCTTCAAGGGGACCGTGCTGGCGGAGCCGGCGCCCTACGACACGTCACGCGCGTATGCGCTGCAGAGCCTGCCGGCGACCTTCCTGCTCGACCGCGACGGGTTGGTTGCGGGGACCGCGGTCGGGTGGGACGTGGACGGCCTGTCCGCACTCGTCGGCCGAGCGTGCGGCGCGGTCGGCGCGCCTGCTCCGCAGATCACCGATGAGCCACCGCACACGAAGCCCGGCTGCGCGGCCAAGTCGACGTATGACGAGGAGATGCTTGCGCTCATCGAGAGCGCCCGCGCCGGCGACGAGATGGAGGACATGTTCGAGCGCGGGTGGACCGATGGGCTTCCCGTCGTTCCGCCCACGCGCGAGCGCATCGAGGCGATGCTCGGCGGCCGCGAGCCACAACGGTCCCTCGGCGAGGTGCCGCCCGGGCTGGGCGAGGCGACACTCGAGCGCATCGCGTCGTGCGCGGTCCTCGCCGGCTGTCGCCCGGAGTACTTCCCGGTCGTCCTCGCGGCGGTGGAGGCGGCGCTCGACCCGGCCTTCAACCTCAACGGGCAGGCCGTCACGACCCAGCCCGCGGGCCAGCTCGTGATCGTCAGCGGTCCGATCCGCGATGCGATCGGCGTGCACAGCGGGATGGGAGTGCTCGGTCCGGGCTGGCGTGCGAACCTGACGATCGGGCGCGCGCTGAGGCTGGTGGTCACGCTGACCGGCGGAGGCGCGCCCGGGCGGCTGGACCGATCGACGCTGGGCCATCCCGGCAAGCTCGGCTTCTGCATCGCAGAGGATGAGGCGGGCAGCCCATGGGAGGCACTGCACGTCGAGCGCGGGTTCACAGCCGACGACTCGGTCGTGACGGTCGTGGGCTGCGACGCGCCGCTGTCGATCTCCGACCACCGCGCCACCACGCCGGAGGACCTCGCCTACGTCCTGGGCTGGGCCGGCGCCGCGACGTGGAGCCCGAACTGGTGGCCGCTCGGCGGGACGTCGGTGTACATCATCTGCCCCGAGCACCAGGCGATGTTCGGCGCCGCAGGCTGGGACAAGCGGCGGGTGCGCGAGGCGATGTTCGACGCGGTCCGCAGGCCGGCGCGCGAGCTGCGCCGTGGCGAGACGACGCCACAGGTCCACGCGGCCGACCCCGACACACTGATCACCAAGTGGGACAGCCCCGACGACATCGTCCTCATCGCCGCAGGTGGCGAGGCGGGGCGATACTCCGCCGTGCTCGGCCCCTGCTTGGGCATGTCCTCGCAGATGGTCTCCCGGGAGGTCGCATGGAGTACGTGAGCCCGTTCGACGAACGGCGGCGCACGCCGGAGCCGCTCGCCCCGCGCCGCGACACGCTCGAAGGAGCGCGCGTCGCGCTGCTCGACATCACCAAGCGCCGGGGCGACGAGTTCCTCGACCGCATCGAGGCGCGGCTGCACGAGCACGGCGCCGACACGTTCCGCGTCGTCAAGGAGATCTTCTCCAAGCCGGCCGAGCCGGAGCTCATCCGCCGCATCGCCAACCGCGGCGACCTGGCCGTGGAGGGCCTCGCCGACTGAGGCTCCTGCACGTCGTGCAGTGTGCACGACATGGTCAGGCTCGAGCGGCTCGGGATCGCCACGGCGGCGGTGGCGACCGAGCCGTTCCTCGACGAGGCGCTCGAGCAGGCGCGCCTGCTCGGGATGCCCGACTACCGCATGGTCTACGTCCCACATCCCGTCCAGCTGCTCACGCTGGAAGAGCTGCACGCGCAGGCGGACGCGGTGTTCGATCAGATCGTCGCCCGGCTGGTGCGCCACGAGGAGGCTCCATGAACATCGAGTTTCTCTCGACCATCGCGGTCATCACGCCCGACCCGCCCGCCAGCAGAAGGCTGTACGCGGACACACTGGGGCTGCCGATTCAGGGCGACGGTGAGGACCAGTACCAGCACACCGACCAGATCGCCGGCTGCAAGCACTTCGGTGTCTGGCCCCTGTCCCAGGCCGCCGAAGCGTGCTTCGGGAGCGCTCAATGGCCGGCCGATCGGCCGGTGCCCCAGGTCAGCATCGAGTTCGACGTCGCAGACGCCGCGGCGGTGGACGCGGCTGCGCACGAGCTGCAGCAAGCGGGCTATGAGGTCCTGCACCCGGCACGCGAGGAACCCTGGGGTCAGACGGTCACCCGGCTGCAGTCGCCCGAAGGCGCCGTCGTCGGGATCTCCTACACGCCGGCGCTGCGCGACTAGCACCGGCCCGGGCCGGGCGACGAGGCGCGTCCGGGCGATGATCTTGCGCACGCGCAAGTGCCGAGTTGCGTGGGAAGCGGTGGCGAGGCGGACGCTCCGGGTGATGCGGGGTGGCTAGACGCTGTCTCGTTCGATCCTGCGGGTCTGGTGAGCGGCCGCGGGGTCGTTGAGGTGCGCCTGGACCAGCGCATCGAGCGCGACCTGGACGATCACGTCGGGGTCGAGCTCGGCGAGCAGGGTGAGCGCGTCGCGGACGCGTTCAGGGCCGCCGTCGCCATCGCGCAGCGCCGCGATGAGCGGGCCGATATCGGCATCGGCGACCAGTTGGCGGGCGAGCGTCAGCGCCGCGCGCTCCTCGGCGGTTGGCTGATCGTCCGCGGTCACTGAACGCGCATCTACCCGCACGCACCCAAAGCAGCGCATCCGCGTCGGGAACCAACCACTTCGCGTGCGGCGCACGAGTGATTCGGAAAGGCTGCTTCATCTCGCCATCCGCGTTAGGCTTGAGGGGCGGAGGTCGACCGTTGCAGGCCGGTGAAGGACAAGTACACGAGGAGCGCGCGCCGAGCCCGCCACTGCCGCCGGTCGGTCTGCTCGATGTGCTCCCCGAAATCCTGGCGACGATCCCGGCCGAGGATCGCGCGCTGGCCGAGCGGGCGCTGATGATGCCCCGGCTGATCGCCCGCGACGTCGACCTCGGCGAGACCCTGGGTCACCCGGGCGCGAACGGCTTCGACTTCCTGATCGTCGAGGGCGTCGTCCTGAAGGAGACGACGCTGGCCAGCCGCGCGGCTCTGGAGCTACTGGGGCCCGGTGACGTGCTCGGACCGCCTCTGAACGCCACCCATCAGATCGAATCGCGCGCGGTCAGCCGCTACATCGCCCACGGCGAGGTCACGCTCGCGGAGCTCGGCAGTCGCTTTCGCCAGGCGGCACGCCGCTGGCCCAGTCTCTCAGACGTCCTGCTCGATCGCCTGGCGCGACAGACCCATCAGGCGTCCATGCACCTAGCCATGCTGCACCTGCCCCGCATCGAAGACCGCATCATCGCCCTGTTCAGCGACCTCGCCGAGCGCTTCGGCCACATGAGCCCCGAGGGCGCGATCGTCGACCTCGATCTCACCCACGAGGTCATCGGCCGCCTCGTCGGCAGTCGCCGATCGACCGTCACCCTCGCCCTCCAATCGCTCGCCGCCAGCGGGACGCTCGACCGACGAGAGGACGGACGATGGGCACTGGACGCGAAAGCGATCTCACCCTGACCGCTGCCGCCACGGACGACACGCAGCAGTCTCGGCAGTCCGGCGACTCGCTCGCGCATCGAGGCACGCGCGCTAGCCGAGCCAGCCGCGCGAGACTTCTGCTTTGGAGGCGAAACGCAAGCCGCATCGCGGCCAAGCGCTGCTGCAGCTCTGGCCGCGCAATCGTGGGCCGTCTTCGAGCTCAGGCAGCGGTAGGCGGGCCGGGCGGTCTCTTGGCTGGTTCCGCCAAAGCCGTCATGTCGTAGGCATAAGAGCGCCGGGCTCGGGATGGACTGGGGTGAGTTGGCCCGCCGAGCCCGGCACATTTGCGGCCACCCCAATAGCCGCTTGCAACTGCTTTAAACGCATCCGAACACCCAGGGTTGGCGGGCCAGTCCGAACTTCTCCATCGTTGGCGCCGGCCCGCCCTCGGGCCGTTTCGCTCCCGCGAGAGCTCGAGCCTTGAGCGACGTCAGCGGGCGGACCGGTGTCGGACTCGGCCCTACCGGCGTCGGGAACGAGAATCCCGGGCCCGCCGAGCCCGCCACCTCGACCAGGGGCCCCCGCACTTCTGCCCCTGATACTCCATCAACGCAGTAGGGCACCGTGTGGTTGGTTCATGGTTCGACGTCGCCATCGTTGTCGGATGCGCGGCACACTTCCTCGGGATGACCGTGACCCTCCCGTTGAGTCGCCGTGGGAGGCTCACCGTCGGACACGAGGGCGCTGGGGTCCGCGAGCCCCGCAGGCCTCGGCCGCCACGCCTGGACGGAGCAGTGGCCTTGCCGCTTGACGACGAGACTCCCGCCGCGACGTTCTGAGTCCACTCCCAAGACGCCTCGGCGTTGAAAGTCGGCCGCAGCGACAGCCTTCCGCGATCTGCGGACGACGCCGTGTCCATCCATGGCGGAGGAGGCGATCCTAAGCTCGGAGGCCGGATGTCTCGCAACTACTACGCGACTGCGGCCCTCGCCGCGCACTACGACGCCGACACTGGTGCGCGGCCCGAGTTCGCGTTCTATCTCGAGCTCGCGGCCAAGCTCGGCAGCCAGAGGGTGATCGACATCGGGTGCGGCACCGGCCGGCTGGCAAGCGGTCTCGCCGCAACCGGCGTCGAGGTGATCGGGCTCGACCCGCAGCCGACCATGCTGGCACTCGCCCGGCAGCAGCCCAACGCTGCGGCCGTGCGGTGGCTCGAGGGAACGGCGGACGCGCTCCCCGCCGACTGGGCGGACCTCGTGCTCATGACCGGCCACGTCGCCCAGTACTTCCTGGACGACGAGGCCTGGCGGCACGTGCTCTTCGAGGCGCACCGCGCGCTGCGATCCGGTGGCCATCTGGCGTTCGAGATCCGAAACGACGCCACCGAAGCGTGGCGCAACTGGGCGACCGACGGACCGACGCGCACCGCGGCGGGCACGCTCGAGAACGAGATCCGCCGTGACGGGGACCTCGTGACGTCTACGGGCCACTGGGTGCAGGGCGAGCGCACCTGGACGACCAGCGAGACCCTGCGCTTTCCCTCTTGGTCGGCGGTCACCGCAGGGCTCGCGGCAACCGGCTTTACGATCTCGAGGCTGTGGGGCGACTTCGAGGGCTCGCCGCTGCGCGCCGACTCGCCTGAGTGGATCCTGCTCGTGCATCGTGAGTGACCCGACCGCGAGGACTCTGCACGGCACCTGTGGAGCCCTTGGCGCGCGGACGGCGAAGCTTCAGTTCCGGCGCTCCTTCGGTGTCGATGGCGCGCACCTCGGGCTCTGTGGCACGCTGCCACTGTGACCGACGACTGGCGCGAGACCAACCGTGCGATGTGGGACGAGCGGGTGCCCATCCACACCGCGAGCGCGTTCTACGACGTCGACGGGTTCCTGGCCGGCGCATCGACGCTGCGCCCGTTCGAGCTGGCCGAGGTCGGCGAGGTCACCGGCCGCACGCTCGTGCACCCGCAGTGCCACTTCGGCCTCGACACGCTCTCGTGGGCGCGCGCCGGCGCCACGGTCACCGGCCTGGACTTCTCGCAGCCCGCGATCGAGGCGGCGCGCGACGTCGCCGCGCGGGCCGGCATCGACGCCGAGTTCGTCCATGGCGACGTCTACGACGCCCCCAGCGTCCTGGGCGGGCGGCGCTTCGACATCGTCTACACCGGCCTCGGGGCGATCAACTGGCTGCCGGACATCGGCGCCTGGGCGAAGACCATGGCCGCGCTCGCGGCGCCAGGGGCAACGTTCTACCTGGCCGAGTTCCACCCGTTCATCGACATCTTCGCCGACGACGACCTCACCGTCGCCTACCCCTACTTCAACGAGGGCCCGCTGACCTGGGATGAGCCGGGCACGTACGCCGACCTCACCGCCCAGACGGTCCACAACCGATCGATCGAGTGGAACCACGGCCTCGGCGAGGTCGTCACCGCGCTCATCGCCGCCGGCATGCGGATCGAGCTCCTGCACGAGCACGACCACACGCTGTTCGCGCGCTGGCCGTTCCTGCGGCGCGACGCCGACGGCACCTACCACGTGCCCGAAGGCACACCGTCGCTGCCGCTGATGTACTCGCTGCGCGCCGCCGCACCGTGATCGCCGTACGATCGGCCGCCAGTGCTACTGCCCGCGCCGGGCGATGACGTACGGGATCGTGCGCAGCAGGATCTTGACGTCCGACCACAGCGACCAGTTCGACACGTAGAGGTAGTCGATGGTCGCCATCTCGCGCAGCGGGATGCGCGCGGCGCCGAAGACCTGCCAGTCGCCGGTCATCCCCGGCGTGAGCGACAGGCGACGCCTGTACCAGCCCTGGATGCGCTGGTCCTCGTCGAGGACGAGCGGCCTCGGCCCGACGAGGCTCATCTGGCCGCGCAGGACGTTGAACAGCTGCGGCAACTCGTCGAGCGCGGTCTGGCGCAGCACGCCGCCGACCGGCGTGATGCGCGGATCCTTGGCGATCTTGAACAGCCCGTCGGCCTCGTTGAGCGCGGCCAGCTCCGCCTTCAGGTCATCGGCCCCCTCGTGCATCGTGCGGAACTTGAGCATCTCGAACGTGTGCCCGTCGCGGCCCACGCGGGTCTGACGGAAGAGGATCGGGCCCTTCGAGGTGACCTTGACCCCGATCGCGATGCCCAGCAGCAGCGGCGAAAGGAAGACGATGCCCAGCGTCGAGCCGACGATGTCGAACGAGCGCTTCAGGGCGCGGCTCGCGGGTGAGAGCCCGAACCGCCGCACCCCCAGGATCGTCAGGCCGTCGAGGTTGTCGAACGCCACTGACGACCCCACGACCTCGAACATCCGCGGCAGCACGCTGACGCGGACACCGAGCGCCTTCGCGGATTGGATCGCCTCGAGGACGCGCTGGTACTCACCCGCATCGCCGGCCACGATCACGCGGTGGATGTCGTGGTCCGCGACCACACGTGGCAGCTCTTCCGGCGTCCCGAGGACCCGCGCAATGACGGAGTTTGGCTCGGCGTCCAGCGGGATCCTTCCGACAAACGTGGCCTTCACATTCGGGCTTTCGGCGAACTTCCCCTTGAGGCGCTGAGCGACAGCTGCGTCGCCGATCAGCACGCACCGCTCGGGCTCCGTGGCGTGGCGCGCGATGGCGCGAGCGGCAACCCGACACGCGATGACCATCAGGGTGAGCGAGAGCCACATGAACGCCAACAGCCGCGCTCCGATCGGCAACTCGAGCACCGCGCTGTCGAGGAGGTACGCGACAACGGTCGTAAGCGTGGCGGCCTGGAACACCGCCGGCCCCTCGTCAAGCGTGCTCTTGCGCAACAACAACTCGTCGCGGTTATAGAGCCCGGAGGTGGCGTTGATGGCGACGATCAGCGGCACCTCGGCGTCGATCGCCTCGAG
>Ga0081540_1001500_pt1 | contig 20112 bp, 14 predicted proteins | sample TabmetS2T1R1_FD_71024 | JGI IMG/M metagenome (GOLD analysis project Ga0081540, IMG submission 71024) | Tabebuia heterophylla rhizosphere microbial communities from the University of Puerto Rico - S2T1R1 | ecosystem: Host-associated > Plants > Roots > Rhizosphere ... | reverse complement strand
CTGCTCATCGGCGGGCAGTGGCGGGACGCGTCCGACGGGGCGACGATCGACGTGGGGGACCCGGCGACCGGGATCACGATCGCGTCGGGACCCAGCGGATCCGTCGAGGACGCGACCCCCGCCCCCGACGCGGCAATAGCCGGCAGCAACCGGACGTCGCCGGCCATCCGATGCGCCCGCCGGTCGAACGAGCGGAAGAACGGAAAGTCCGGGCGCATCGCTCCGTCGAGGCACGCGGCGACAATCAGCGATTGGCCCAGCGCAACTCGATTCGATGACAACACGGCGCCCACGCGGCCGACACCGAAGGCCGACAGGGCCGGCACGCCGGGATGGATCGTCAGGTGGCCGCCGACCAGCGGTACGTCGTACCAAGCGGCGGCGTCTCTCATTCCCTGCAACGCGGCCCGGGCAAGGTCGGCGCTCCCGACAACCGTGTCGACGATGCCGAGCGGCGTGGCCCCCATCGCGGCCAAGTCGTTCACATTCGTGAGCACCGCTGCGATCCCGGCGCCGTAGGGATCAGCCGCCACGAACGCAGGCAATAATGCCTCGCCGCAGGCAACGACACGAGCGGGTTCGTCCGATTCATCGCGGCCTAGGCCGATCACCGCGCCGTCGTCACCCGGTCCCTCGACCCACCCGTGCCGGCCGAGAACCTCGCTGACCAGCCCGATTTCGGCCTTGGCTCGCAGCGCCGGATGAGAACGAAGCTGCGCGGCAAGCGATTCCAGTTCGTCTGCCCCAGACGGCTCGACGACCATGCTGGCTCCCCCGGCGACCGCGCCGACCGACAGCACTGACTATCGGAAAGTGGACGAGATGAATACTATAGGCAACGTGAGCCGGCCGACGTTTCTGATCGTGCCCGAGCGCAGTTGCAAGCCGCGGACCGTCGGCGTCACGCATGTCCTGGACAAGGGCGCGAGCGTGGCGCACACCGAGGCGATCCTGGCCAGCGCGGCTCCGTTCATCGACATCTGGAAGTTCGGCTGGGGCACCGCCTACCTCGATCCGGCACTAGACCAGAAGCTCGCTCGGCTGCGCGCGGCCGAGGTACGGAGCTGCCTCGGTGGCACGCTGCTGGAAATCGCCTGGCTCCAAGGCAAGGAGACCGAGTGCCTCGCCTGGGCGCATGACGTCGGTTTCCCGTGCGTGGAGGTTTCCCGGGGGGTCGCCGACATGACCGCTGTCGAGAAGCACGAACTCGTACGGAAGGCGGCCGAATCCTTCGTTGTGCTCACTGAGGTCGGCCGCAAGGATCCGGAGCACATCATGACGCCCCGCCAGTGGGCCGAAGAGGTCGCCGGTGACCTCGACACCGGGGCTCGTTGGGTTCTCACCGAGGGACGGGAGAGCGGCACGGTCGGCCTCTATCGATCCGACGGGAGCGTGCGCGAGGACGTCGTTGCGGCAGTGACGAGTGTCGACGGCGCGAGCCGGATCCTCTTCGAGGCGCCACGCAAAGACCAACAGGCCTGGCTTATCCGCGCCTTCGGTCCGGATGTGAATCTGGCGAACATCGCGTTGGACGAAGCCATGGCGTTGGAAACGCTACGGCTCGGACTTCGCGCCGACACGTTCGACCTGGCCCGGCAATGGCTGACCGTTTGAACTCGGCCCGAATCGCGGTTGGCAGCAGCCTGCTCCCGGACGAATACCGCGGCGTTGCTGTTACTACGATCCAGGGCGAGCTCGACGAGGACGCCCTGCGGCGCTACTTCCTCGGGCGTGAGGCCTACCGCCGTACTCGCTATGTCATCGTCGGCAACGGGAATGGGACGGCGATCGTCGCTGTCCGCAAGGAATCTGACGATCCGCTGTTCTCCCCGATCGCCGACGTGCGCGTCCTCGCCCACGAGACCGAGTGCGCGTACCTGGTCTGCCCGGATGTGGACACCGCGGTGCCGTCGGCTGTCGCCCAAGTGGCGCGTGAGCACGCGCCCGCTCATCGAGGTGTCGTCGTTCAGGGCCGCTACGGCCATGTCAGCTTCATCGTCAATCCAATGGCAGTGCGGGTGACCGTCACCGAGATCGTGCCGCCATATCCGGCCAAGCTCGTCGATCAGGCCCGCCGGGTGCTCGACGTCGCGGAGGGCGTCCGCGCAATCGAGCTCGTCCCCGACGTCGTCCCGCTTGAGACGTTGGCCCGGCGCCGGCCGTCGGCCAACTACCTGTTGCCCTGTCGGGGCGGCGGATTCGCCGTCGACGGTGCCCACACGGCCTACCTGGACGAGCGGCCGGAGCGCGAACCCTGGGTGCTCATCGGCTGTGAGCGATCGCAACAGATTCACGAGCACGTCTACGGTGAGCGCGCGGACCAGGTCGACATCTGCCCGCGAAACCGCACTGGATTGACCGGCGCCGTGCTGACGAAGTGCTGCCTGCTCGAACGGCACATCGAGGTGAGCGGCGGCCGGGCCGTCGTGCCGTGGGGCGCCACGTTGACGCAAATCTCGCAAGCTCTGACCGCGCTGGTGGGTGAACGGGAGCAGGCGTGGGAGCTCGCCTGACCGACTCGGCGCAATACGCGCATCTGTGGGCGACCCCGGAACTCCTTGCCCTCTTTGACGACGACGCGCGATTGCAGAGCTGGCTGGACATTCTCGCCGCGCTCGCGACGGCGCAAGCGAGATTGGGCATCATCCCGGGCGATGCGGCGGACGAGATCCGCCGTCATGCGCACGCCGATCTGCTCGACATGGACTATGTCGCAGAACAAACTCGGCTGACGTCCCACTCGACTCTTGGGCTGATCCGGGCCTGGCAACGGATTCTGCCCGACTCGGCCCGCGAGCATGTTTACCGCGGCGCGACCGTGCAGGACGTGACGGACACGTGGTTCGGCCTCGTGATGCGCGCAGTCGGCCGGGTGGCCTGGCGCGATCTGCGGGCGATCGAGGACAACTTGCTGGAAACGGCAGCCGGGCATCGCGACACCGTGCTGGCCGGGCGCACCCACGGTCAGCCGGGCGCGCCGATCACGTTCGGCTTCAAGGTCGCGTCCTGGGCGGACGAGGTGCGGCGACATATCGCCCGGCTGGCAGAGGGCCGGTCCCGATGGGTGGTTGGCCAGCTCGGGGGCGCCGTCGGCGTTCTGGGATTCTTCGCTCCCGACGGCCTGGCCTTGCGGGCCGAGTTCTGCCGCGAATTAGGCCTCGGCGATCCCGGCATGTCCTGGCTGACGGCCCGGGATCGGATCGCGGAGTTCGGCGGCATGCTCGCGCTCATCTGCGGCACCCTGGCTCGTATCGGCAACGAAGTCTACGAGCTGCAGCGTCCGGAAATCGGCGAACTGCGTGAGCCGACGACACCCGACACTGTCGGCAGCATCACCATGCCGCACAAGCGAAATCCCGAGGGCAGTGAACATCTGGATACGCTGGCGCGGCTCGTCCGGGCCAATGCCGCCGTGTTGTACGAAGGCATGGTCGGAACGCATGAGCGCGACGGCCGAAGTTGGAAGGCCGAGTGGGTCGCGTTGCCGGAGATCTGCCTACTCACTGGGGTGGCGCTGCAGCAGGCGCAGACGCTGGTGGGCGGATTGGTCGTTGACGCCGCGGCGATGCGGGACAACCTCGCGCGGTTCGGGGACCAGCTGGCATCCGAGCATGTTCTCGCCGCGCTGACGCCACGGCTGGGCAAGCATCAGGCTCAGCAGCTGATGCACGAGTTGCTCGCACCTGGGCGGGGCCAAGTCGAAGACGTCGTCGGCACCCTCGTCACGGCCGGCGTCGTGGCCGAGGCCGACCGGGCAGCGCTCACCGGCGGCTGGGCGATCGGGGACGCGCCAGCGATGGTTGACGCCGTGGTCGCGCGCGCCCGGGCGGCGCGGGCGTCGGAACCCGAGGTGTGGATGTGACGCCGCGACGCATCCCGTTGGCGTGCCTGCCGACGCCGCTCGTGCCGGCGCCCCGCCTGGCCGAGATCCTCGGGTCAGGCCCGCTGTGGATCAAGCGGGACGACCTGACCGGATTCGCCGTGGCGGGCAACAAGGCGCGAGCACTGGAGTTCCTGCTGGGCGACGCTCTCGACAGTGGTTGTGACGTGCTCGTGGCCGCCGGAAGCGTCTCCTCCAACTTCTGCGCCGCGGCGGCCGTCGCCGCGCGCCGTTGTGGACTGGACTGCGAGCTGCTGCTGTCCGAATCGGCTTCGGCTGCCGGCTCGACGAACGTCGCGATCGCGCGGGCGGTCGGAGCGCGGCTGAACTTCGACGCTGCCCCGACTCGCGAGACCCTCGAGGACGTCCTCTGGGACCGCGTGGACACGCTCCGAGCGGCGGGGCGGCGGCCCTATCCTCTGCCGCGAGGTGGGGCGACTCCTATCGGTGCGGTTGGCTACGCCTACGCAGCCCAGGAAATCGCTCAGCAAAGTGCCGCGCTGGGCATCCAGCTCGACACTGTTGTTGTCGCGACCGGATCCGGTGCCACTCAGGCTGGACTCGTCGTTGGCCAGGTCGGATACGGACTTCCGTGGCACGTCATCGGCGCGTCCGTAAGCCGGCCGATAGCGGAAGCGACGGAGCGAGTGCGGGCATTGGCAAAGGCGTGCGCCGCCGAACTTGGCTTCCCGGATCCGAACCCCGACGACGTGGATGTTCGTGATCTGCGCGGCGCCGGTTTCGGCATCGCGTCACCGGCGGACCGCATGAGCGCCGAGCTCGCGCTCACCGCGGAAGCCCTTCTCCTCGATGACCACTACGGCGCCCAGGCCCTGACTCTGCTCCGGCACGTGCTGCCCCAAGAGCGCCCCGGATCGACCGTTTTCTGGTCGACCGGCGGCCTGGTGGCTGCGCTCGCGGCGCTCGGAGGAACAACGTCGCCATGACGGCACGTCGACGGGGCGGACCGCCTGAAGGGTCAGCAGCACCGGAGCTTATCGACAGCGGCTTCGCGTTGGAGAACGCGGACGCGCCGTTCCTGCACCCCGGACTCAACCTCGCCGACATTGCTCACGTGCTGGATCTGCTGCGGCGAGGCATCATTCCCCGTGCTGCCGCGAGGGACCTGCTGCGATTACTGCTCGAAGTGCAGGCAACCGATGCCGCCCAGTTCCCCTACGACCCCGAGTTCGGCGAGCCGTACAACTCCCGCGAGCGGTTCTTCGTATCGCGCCTCGGCGACACCGCGGGCTGGCTGCACGCTGGCCGACCCCGCCGGGAAGCGGCCCGGATCGCCTTGCGGATCTACCTGCGCGACCAGCTGCTCGACCTCGTCGACGTGGTCGTCGACTTCGTGCACCGCACGGCTTCGGTCGCCGCAGCGCACGTCGAGACGTTGATGCCCGACCAGACCTACCTGCAGCAAGCCCAGCCGTCGACGTTCGGCCACTACGTGCTCTCCTTCGCCTACCCGGCTGTGCGCGATGCTGAACGACTGCTCGACGAGTTCGGGGCGATTAACCGCAGTCCCGGCGGCGCCGGCTGCGTCAACGGAACTCGGCTGCTGGACGACCGCGGCTTCGTTGCGCGGGCGCTGGGGTTCGACGAGGTCATCGAGCACACTCGCGATGCCATGTGGCAGATCGACGGGCTGATCCATGTTCTCGCGACGGCGGCCAGCCTGCTATCGACCCAGAGCAAACTGGCAGAAGATCTGGAGATCTGGTCGAGCAGCGAGTTCGACTTCGTGGACCTGGCCGACGCTTACACCCGATCGAGCATCCTCATGCCGCAGAAGCGAAATCCCTATTCTTTGGCAATCGTGCGCGGAGCGTCGGGCGTCCTCATCGGTCGTCTCACCGGGTTCCTCGCGGTAGCCAAGAGCCCGTCGGCGCGCAGCGACAACCTGATCTTCGCTTACGGTGAGGTGCCGCGCGCCCTCGATCTCGCGATCCGGGTGACCCGGCTGATGAGCGGCGTCATGGGCACCGTCCGCGTCAACGCCGACCGTCTCGCCGAGGAGCTCGCCGCCGGTTACACCCAGGCCACCGACCTGACCGAGTTCATCGTCCAGACGTGCGGCATCGATTACCGCAGCGCCTACGTCGTGGTCGGCAGGACGGTTCGGGAGGCGAGCCGACGCGGCATCACCGGAAGAGAGATCACCGGAGCCATGCTCGATGAGGCCGCGCGCGCCGAGACCGGGCGTTCCTGGGATCTCACGGACGTGGATCTAGCTCCGGCGCTGGATGCTGGGGCCATCGTGGCCACTCGGGTGGGCGTAGGCGGCGCCGCACCGAGCGCAGTGCAGGCGATGATCGCACAATGCGAAGAGCGGGCGGCCGATCTCCAGCGCGCGATTGCCGAACGGCGGCATCGGCTACAGCAGGCTGAACGTCAGCTGCTCGAGGATGCGGCCGGCACGGCGGAGGAGGCGCGATGACGAGGAACACGCGATCCCCGGTCGAGCTTCCGGCCGAGGTCTCCGTGATCAATGTGGGATTGCCACTCTTCGCCGACGCCCTGCGCGAACAGGGAGTGCCAGTGCAGCCCGTCGATTGGCGTATCCCGGCCGGCGGCGACTTGGACTTGGTGGCCGCGCTCGAGGAGCTTTACGGACCACGCTCGGACGCGATCGAGACGGCCAATGCCGAGGTCCTGCGGCGCTTGAACGAGGGCGTGCCTCAGCTCGTTGACGTCACCCCTGCGGCGACGGTGCTATCCCGCCTTCCGGACCTGACACTGCTGCATTGCGGCCCGGCTCTCGACTGGAACGACGTCTGTGACCCGCTTCGGCGCTCGATGCGGGCTGCGGCGGTAGCCGAGAGCTGGGCCGGAGATGTGGAAGCGGCGGATCGGCTGCTCGCTGAGGGCGCGATCGGTCTCGAACCGGCGTATCGATACGACACCGTGGTTCCGATGGCGAGCGCCATCGGACCATCCGCACCTCTGATGGTCGTGGACAACACCGCCGGGAACACCCGCGCATTCGCCCCTATAAACCAAGGACCGGGCGATACCCCCTGGTTCGGGCGTGACACGCCTATGGCGATCGACCGACTGAACTTACTTCAGCAGATCGCTGGCCCCATGCTTCGAGCTGTCGTGCAGGCAACTGGCCCGATTGACCTTTGGGCCCTGGCGGCGCAAGGCGTTCAGATTGGCGACGACATGCACATGCGTACGCAGGGCACAACGAGCCTGCTGGTCCGGAACATTCTTCCCGCGCTAGCCGCCCTGCCCGACGACGGCCGGGTGGAATTCGCCCGCTTCCTGGCGGGCAACCACATGTTCTTCCTGAACCTCGCCATGGCCGCGGCCAAGTCGGTTGCCCTGTGGGCCGAGAAAGTCACCGGCTCGAGCATCGTCACCACCATGTGCCGCAACGGAACGACGTACGGAATTCGGCTCGCCGGCTCCGACAAGATGTTCCAGAGCCCGGCGCCACCGATCGCTGACGCCCTCTACTACGAGGATTACGGCCCGGAGAGCGCCGCCATGGACATCGGAGACAGCGCCATCTTGGAACTCGTCGGCCTGGGGGGTGCGGCCGCCGCTGGCTCACCCGCGGTCGCAGGCTTCGTCGGCGGCACCATGGCAGACGCCGCGGCAATCACCGAGCAGATGGCATTGATCTGCGCCGGGCGCAGTTCTCGGTTCAAGCTGCCGACGTGGGACAACGCCGGCACGCCGCTTGGCGTCGATGTTCGTCGAGTCGTCGAGACCGCGACGACACCGAGGATTACCACCGGCGTCCTGCACGTCAGTTCAGGCGTCGGACAGATCGGCGCCGGAGTTGCGAGCGCGCCATCAGAATGCTTCCAGGACGCGGTGCGGGCGCTCGCCGCGCATCGACCGTGATCTTGGAGTCTGTTGCTGCAAGATCATCAGCAGGGACCAGAGGAGCCAGCGTTGAGCGAGCGGATCGTGCATACCCGCTGGGACGGAGGCATGCGGGCGGTTACGGACGCCAACGGCTTTCAGATCATCGTCGATGAGCCCGAGTCCGCCGGCGGCAGCAACACCGGCCCACAACCGACCGATCTGTTCCTGGCCTCGATCAGCTCGTGTTTCGCCGTATCGATGGCGTGGGTCGCCCGCAAACGCGACATCACGCTGTCCAACCTGACCGTCGATGCGGTCGGTCGATACGACGGTCCGAAGTTCGTCCAGGTCACAGTTTCGGTGAAGGCTGACAATCCGCGACCGGTCCTGGAGGAGCTTGCCAAGCACGCCCAGCGGGTCTGCTATGTCACCAATACCCTGCGGCGTGGACCAGAGATCACCCTGACAATCGGCTAGTCGGCTTGATCAGGGACGGATTTGCTCGCTAGACGGCTCGAAACGTGCCCGATCTGAACCGCCGGTTTGGGGCGCAGGCCGATCAGCGCTGTCGCCCCGGCGGCAGCGAGTGCGACGCTGCCGGCCGCCATCGCCCAGTGATAGCCGGCCACGAAAGAATCAGTCGCGGGTTCCTGCGCGACCGCGCCGACCTGCGAGACGACCTGGCTGATCTGACCGCCGGCGACCTGCTGGCCGAGACCACTTGCGCTCGACTGCACAGCTGACGGCAGCGACGGGACCTTTGAATCCCACACATGTGTGGCGATGGTGACGCCGATGGTGCCCATGATGGCGATGCCTACCGACGCGCCGACCTGACGAGCCGAGTTCAGGATTCCGGAACCCGTGCCGGCATAGGCCGGAGGCACGTCGCCCATGACCTGGGAGGACACCAGGGGGACGGCCAGGCCGAAGCCGAGTCCGACCAGCAGATATCCGACCGCGGCCAACCAGAACGCAGTGTCAGCGCTGAGAAGCGCCAGACCGACCATCCCGACCGCCGCGATCAGGCTAGCCCCGCCGATGAGCAGCCGACCGTCATAGCGCCGCGCGAGACGACCCACGCTAAGAGACGCGCCGAGGAACGGCCCGTTCAACAGCAGCCACGACAAGCCAGTCTCCAGCGCCGACCAGCCCCGAAGGTTCTGGAAATAAAGCGTCACCCAGAAGAACATTCCTGACAGTGAGAAGTACATAAGCCCGAACACGGTGTTGGCAGAGACAAAGCGTCGGTTGCGCACGAGGGCGGGCGGCACCATCGGCGACTCTGCTCGGCGCTCCCAGGCGGCAAACCCGCCCAGCAAGACCACGGCGCCGGCGAGTGATCCGAGGACGATCGCTGACGCCCACGTTCGACGGCTGCTCTCGATTAGCGCGAACGTCAGCAGGAATAGCCCAGCTGCGGCCAGCAAGGCACCGGGCACATCGAGTCGACGAGCTTGCGGATCCCGCGACTCCTCTACGGCCACGAGGGTGACGACCCCGCAAAGCACGCCGATCGGCACATTAACCCAGAAGATGGCTGACCAGTCGAAAGCCCGGATCAGCAGGCCGCCGATTACCGGGCCGAGCCCGAAGCCCAGGCCGCCGAGTGCAGCCCACGTTCCAACGGCGCTCGTACGGTGCTCGGGATCGTAGGCATGGACCAATATCGACAACGTGAGCGCGGCCATTGCGGCACCGCCGACACCCTGTAGCGCGCGGAAGGCGATCAGTTCTTGATCGTCCGTCGATAGCGCGCAGCCCGCCGATGCGAGCGTAAATATGCACAGGCCGACGAGAAAGACGCGCTTGCGGCCGAATCGATCACCGAGCGTGCCGCCGACCAGGATCAAGGCCGCGAGTACCAACGTGTACGCGCCGACGACCCACTCCAGGTTTGCTGGTTGTACGTCGAGTTCCTGCTGGATCGACGGAAGCGCGACGTTGACGATCGTGACGTCCAGCAAGATCATCGCCTGCGACATGCACATCGCCGCAAGCGTCAGCCCCTGCGCGTGGGCCATCGCTGGACGCGCTACGCCCTTGGCATTCACTGCATCAGAATGCGGTCTCGCCCCCTAATGCGCCAGCGCGCGCCCGGCCGGGACTCAACCTGTCCGAAATTGTCGGAGCCTCCGGCTAGCGTCAGCAGCGAGGCAAGACACGAAGGGACAAACACAGACCGGCTGAGAGCGTGACTGCCGGTGGCCGCATGCGCGGCATGGGCCTCGCTGAGGTCCGAGCAAGTCGTGGCAGCCCGACGATTCCAGACGTGACCGATCGCGACCGGCACTCAGGTCTGTCATCGTCCCGTTGCCAGCGAGTCACCGGGAAGTCTCCCATTCGTACCCTATGTGGGTTTAGCGTGACCCTGGTCCGTGTCCGGCTGTCGATGCGAGAGGGATGAGCGAATGCGAACTCGACCTGGCAAACGATTGCGCGGTGCAGCTGGAATGGCCGTCGTCGCCCTCGTCGCGGCGAGCGGCGTCGCCGTGCTGGCAAGCGAGTCGACAGCGGCGGCCGCGCCGCCGTCCTCGACCTGCCAACTCGGCAACGGGGTCAAGCACGTCGTCAACCTCGTCTTCGACAACGTGCACTTCTTCCGCGACAACCCGAACGTGCCGTCTGACCTCGAGCAGATGCCGCACCTGCTGAATTTCCTGAAGTCAAACGGCACGGTGCTGTCCAACGTGCACACTCCGCTGATCGCGCACACCGCCGACGACAGCCTCACGATCTACACCGGCCTCTACGGCGATCGGCACGGACAGCCGGTTTCGAACTCGTACAAGACCTACAACCCCGACGGGACAACAGACCCGGCGACATCGTTCGCCTACTGGACAGCCCCGGTGTCCGACACGAAGAACCCGCCGACGGCCGGGCACGACATGACGCCGTCGATGGTCTACTCCGACACCGTGCCCGCCAGCGGCGCGCCGGACCGCCAGACGCCCGCCCCGTGGGTGCCGTTCACCCGCGCGGGCTGCAGCGTCGGTGACTTCTCCACGGCCAACATGGTGCTGGAGAACGTTCCACGCGACATACCGGCCGTATTCGGGCCTAACTCACCGGAGGCCGCGCAGACCGCCGCCGACCCAGATCCGTTCAAGGACGCCGAAGTCGCCGACTACATCGGTGTGGCCGCGCACTGCGCGCAAGGTGACGCGATCTGCGCGAACGCGCAGGCGGTGAAGTTCGGCCAGACCACGCCGACACCCAGCGCCGCCGAGGACAGTCTGCCGACCGAACCGGGTGGCTACATCGGATTCCAGGGACTGTTCGGCGCGAGGTACGTCGCGCCGCAACTCGGGGCGGGCACGCCGAATCTTTCCCACAACGGCTACCAGGTCACCAATGCGGCGGGCAACCTCGTCGACCTCAATGGCGACGAGATCCAGGAACCCTTCAGCCACAGACCCGGGTTCCCCGGCTTCAGCCCGACCGCCACGCAGACGCTGGCCTATCTGGCCGACATGCAAGAGGCGGGCGTCCCGGTGACCTACGGCTACATCTCCGACCTGCATGAGCGCAAGGCGGGAACAAGCGGGTGCACGACGGAGACGGCCACTGCGAGCGGGCGGCCCGTCGGTCCCGGCGACAGCTGCTACGTGACGAACGCCGCCAATTACGACGGTGCTTTCGACACATTCTTCAAGCGGCTCGCCGCTGATGGCATCACGCCGGCCAACACGGTCTTCATGATCGGTGCGGAGGAGAACGATCAGTTCGTCGGCGCGAACGTGGGGCGGGCGACCGAGCCGACGCCGGCCGGTTGCGATGGCGTCACGATCGCATGCCACTACGCAGTCGGTCAGATCGGTGAGCTGGCCGCCAACATCAAGGGCCTGCTGTCGACAACATCGAGCAGCGGCACCCAGTTCGACGTCGAACCGCAGGGCGCGGCGATCTACGTGCACGGGCAGCCGGCGGCTGACGATCCGACCGTGCGCCAGCTCGAACGCGACACCGCCGCGATGACCGGGAACAATCCGTTCAGCGGCGTCAACGGCGAGAAGATCACGAAGTACCAGGCCGGTGCTTTGGAGCAGCGGGTGCTGCACCTGCAGACCGTCGACCCGCTCCGGACGCCGACCTACACGCTGTTCCCGATGCCCGACTACTTCTTCGGGACGAGCGGGCCGAACGTGGCAATCAATTCCGCCTTCGCGTGGGATCACGGCTATTACAGCCCCAACATCGACATCACCTGGGCCAGCGTTGTCGGTCCGGGGGTTGCGGCGAATGGTGTGGACGGACCGGCGCCGGCAGGTGGCAACGAGTCGCACGATCCGAATTCGCTCAATACCGTTCCCGACGCAAGCCGCGTGGGCACCTGGGTGGAAGAAACTGATCTGCGCCCGACGCTGCTTCACCTCGCGGGGCTCACCGACGATTACCAGAGTGATGGGCGGGTGATCAGCCAGGTTCTCAGCTCGCCCGCGTCATCTCTGCGTGACACCGACGCGCTTGCGGTGGCGTACCAGCAGATCAATTCGAGCGTCGGTCAGTTCGCGACGGACACGATGATCGCTGACAGTGCCGCTCTTGCTAGCGGTTCGGCCAGCAACGACTCGGCCTACGTCAGCGAGCAGGCCCGGCTGCGCCATCTCGCCGATAACCGCGACAAACTGGCCAGCGAGATAAAGGGCGTGCTCACGCGGGCCGCGGAAGGACACGCGCCGTCCCACGGCACGGTGACCTCGGAAATTGCTCGGGCCAATGCACTACTGAAACAGGCCCATCAGCTGGCGGCCGGCCAGTAACAAACGCTGGAAGCTCGGACTTGCACTGCTGAGGTACGGGCGCCGCTGGGCGAGACGCCCTAGGGTCGGGGGGATGTGCGCGGGCTAGCCGCGCACATCCTGACCCGACGGGAAGGTGGGTTACATGTGCCGGTGGTTGGCGTACACAGGTTCGCCGGTGGTGCTGACGGAGGTGTTGTACACCCCGGTGCATTCGTTGATTGATCAGAGTTTGCATTCCCGGCTGGGGGCAGAGACGACCAACGGGGATGGGTTCGGACTCGGCTGGTATGACACCGGCCCGGTGCCAGGGGTGTTCCGCAGCGTCGAGCCGGCCTGGAATGACCAGAACCTGCACGAGTTGTCCGGTCACATCCGGTCGCCGTTGTTCTTCGCGCACATCCGCGCCGCGATCGGGTCGGCGGTGCAGCAGACGAATTGCCATCCGTTCCGGCACGGTCGTTGGCTGTTCATGCACAACGGATTCATCGACGGCTTTGCGAAGATGAAACGCGACCTGGTGCTGGCCATCGATCCGTCGCTGTTCCCGCAGATCACGGGCACTACTGACACTGAGGTGCTGTTCTACCTGGCCCTCACCTTCGGCTTGGACGACGATCCGCCGCAGGCCGTCGCCCGCGCCATTGGACTGGTCGAGGCCCATGGGCACGCCCAGAATGTGGACTATCCCTTCCAGGGCACGATCGCCACCACCAACGGCGAGAGCCTGTGGGCGTTCCGCTACTCCAGCCAGGGCCGATCCCGATCCCTGTTTTTCACCCGCAACGTGCCCACCCTCCGCGAGCAGTACCCGGACCGGGAGATCCTGCGCCAGGTCTCCGACGACACCCGGCTGGTCGTCTCTGAACCGATCGGCGACCTGCCCGGTGCCTGGATCGAAATGCCGGAAGCCAGCTACGGCATCGTCAGCCGGGCCGGCGACCAGCTCCTACCCTTCGCGCCCGATCCTCCAGAGAAGATCACCTAGCGGAGCTTGGGCCGCGTGACGATCGACATTCGTGATCGTCAGTCGTTAGCTAGTACGACGGGCTTCGGGCTGAATCGAACGAGTTGCCTCGCCGCAGCGATCGACGCGCGGTGCTGACCGTTAGCGACCACACACCGATGCCGATAACGGCGTTGATCAGTGCGGTGCTGACCTTCGACGCCATTTCGGCACTAGTCGCAAATGGGGCGAGGGCTGCGACGAGTGTGCTTAGTCCAAGAATCCAGCCGAAGAAGACGAACGGCGACGGCGTAGCCAGCAACAGAATGTGCATCAGCGCCGTTGCCAGGAGGCCGACTCCGAACGCGGCCAGGGCGTAGGTCAGCGTATCGGCGTCTCCCCACGTACCGGATCTGTTCGGGGCAAGTACCGGGATGTGAAAGATGCCGCGGGCAATGACGATGCCAACGATCGCGATCAGCGCCGCTACCACGGCGGTCGCGAGGCCGCCAGCCCACAGTTTGCCGGCGTCCACAGCGACGCGTCTGCCCCCACCGGGCTGGTGAGATGTCCGCGATTCGGGTGTCCAGTCTGCAGTCACGTCTACTCCGCACCTTTGACGACGTCGTACGAAGATGAACCTAGCGCGAGTGAGAAACGGTGACCCGACCGTGGTTCAACCCGACCGGCACGGCGCGACCGACCCGGGCCCTGGGCAGCGAGAGGACACCACGCGAATCGTCCACGTCGGCGAGGCCAACCGACGAGGAACGGAAGTTCTCGACGTTGTTCGCCGCGCCCTGACAGCGAAGCTCCGGGCGGCGCCCTCGGGCCGCCCGGAGCGTCACTCCGGCGTTAGCAGACGGACCCCCTTGCACCGGGCGGTGCAGCGGCGCCGCCCGGAAACTTCGGGTGTCTGCTCAGACGTGTCGGGCAATGGGATATTGCGACACGTGGTCCACGCCGATAGCCGGCCGCTGAGCCAGGTGCCGGTCAGCGGCGCCCCACAGATCCGCCCGCACCGTGGGCGGTGAGTGGCGAAGCATGCGGTTGAGTTCGGCCTGCTCGTGGAGCTGGCGCAGGCGGGTGCGGATCCTGTTGATCATGACTTTCTCCTTACGGAATATGGGTTTGACCACTGAAGGATCAGCGCTGCGCGGTCGCCGGCGTATCCGCCAAACGGGCTCACCTGCGGATGACGCTGCCTCCTCCGATCAGTGGTCACCGGTGCCCAACTCCTTGACACCGAGCGATGACGGGCTAATGCACCAGCGCGTGGAGTAGCCGGATAGGCCGCCCCGACGCCATGTCAGCGGCCCGAATTACTGTGGGGTAACGTGACCTCTCCGCCGCCGCGCGCCCGCTGGCTACAGCGGTTGCTGGCGTATTGCCTCGGGCACCGGCGGGATCTGTTCGTGGCTTTCGGCGCCGCCATCGGCGGCGCCATCGTGTCCACGGTCGTGCCGCTCGCGATTCGGCATGTCATCGACACTGCCGCCACTCCAGAAGGTGCGACCGGCGGCATCGGGGTGTGGGTCGGTGCCCTCGTCGTTGCGGCGTTTCTCCAGTACGGGCTCACCTTCTCCCGGCGGTACGCGGCCGGCCGGCTGTCACTTCATGTCCAGTACGACATGCGACGTGACGTCTTCGCGGCCTTGTCCCGGCTCGACGGTGCATCTCAGGACGAGCTGGACACCGGCCAGGTGGTGAGCCGGTCCATCACGGACATCGGGCTGGTCCAAGGAATGCTGGCCTTCGTCCCACTGCTGTCGAGCAACGCGTTGCTGTTCGTGATGTCCCTTGTGGTGATGGTGTTTCTCTCGCCCGCGCTGACGTTGGTGACCCTCGCCGTCGCGCCCGCGCTGTGGTATGTCGCAGCGGCGTCGCGACGCAATCTGTTCCCAGCGAACTGGGCGGCCCAGCAGCAGGCGGGGGAGGTCGTGGGACACGTCGAGGCCGCGGTCACCGGCGTGCGCGTCGTGAAGGGATTCGGTCAGGAACAGCGCGAGCTACGAGAGCTTGAGTCCGAAGCCACCCTGCTGTTCGCGAACCGGATGCGCGTCGTGCGGTTGCAGGCCAAGTACGCCCCCGCCCTGCAGGCCATTCCCGCGTTAGGTCAGGTCGGTGTGCTTCTGCTCGGCGGCTGGCTCGCGCTCGCCGGCCACCTCACGCTGGGCACGTTTCTCGCCTTCGCCACCTATCTCGGCCAGCTCGTCTCCCCCGTACGCCAGCTCACCGCTTTGATGACCATCGGGCAACAAGCACGCGCCGGGGTCGAGCGGGTCCTGGAGATCGTCGACACGCAACCGACCATCAACGATGCGCCGAACGCAGTAGCCCTTCCTGATGGACCGATAGGAATCGCATTCGACGACGTCCGATTTAGCTACGACGACGAGGCCGCTCCCGTCCTGGACCGGATGTCGTTGTTGATCGCACCGGGCGAGACGGTGGCGCTCGTCGGCGGCGCGGGATCAGGCAAGTCGACGCTCGTCACGCTGCTGCAAAGACAGTTCGACCCGCAAGCCGGATCGATACGCCTGGGTGGTGTCGATCTGCGGCAGGCGCGGCTCGAGTCCGTGCGCGCGGCGCAGGCCGTCGTCTTCGATGAGAGTTTCCTGTTCTCGGACACCATCGCCGCCAACATCGCCTACGGACGGCCCGATGCGAGCGCGGACGACATCCGCGCTGCCGCTCATGCGGCTGAGGCGGAGGAGTTCATCGAGGCCCTGCCGGACGGTTTCGACACCGTCGTCGGAGAGCGCGGGCTGACGCTCTCCGGCGGACAGCGTCAGCGGATTGCCATCGCCCGGGCGCTGCTGTGTGAGCCGCGGCTGCTCGTACTAGACGACGCGACGTCCGCCATCGACCCGATCGTCGAGGCACGCATAAACGCGCGACTGCGCGACAGCAACAGCTCCCGGACGACATTGCTGGTGGCGCACCGCCGGTCCAGTCTGGAGATCGCTGACCGCGTGATCGTGCTCGATCGTGGCCGCGTTGTCGACACCGGAACCGTTAGCGAGCTGGCCGCTCGCAGCCCTGAGTTCCGCCGGCTATTCGATCCGGACGAGGCCGTGGCTGCTGTCGCGGCAGCGAGCAACGGCTGGGCAGCAATAAGGCCAACACTGGTCCGGACACCTGACCCGTCAGCCCGGTTCGGCCTGCACAATCGGCGATCCGCGCAGACGGGTGACGCCAGCTTGTTCAGCTCACTTCCCGCGACCCCGGAGCTGCTCGAGCGGGTGGCCAAGTTACCGCCACCCACCGGCGAGCCGGACATCCCGGATTCGATCTCGCACGCCGCCGACCCGCAGTTCGGCTTGCGACGGCTGCTCGCGCCCGTCCGAAGCGTGCTCCTTGTTGGCCTAGTACTCGTCGGGCTCGACACGGTTGCGCAATTACTTCTCCCCGCGCTAGTCCGCGGCGGCATCGATCAGGGCGTCACCGCGCAATCGCTCAGCACGCTGGTAGTAATCAGCGCGGTAGCTTTCGCGGTTGTCCTCGTCGACTGGGTCACTAGTCGTGCGGGCCAGCTGGTGACCGGGCGAACCGGCGAACGGCTCCTCTACCTACTGCGAGTCAAGACCTTCGCGCATCTGCAACGCCTCGGGCTCGATTACTACGAGCGCGAGCTGGGCGGCCGCATCATGACCCGGATGACCACCGACGTCGACGCCCTGTCGACGTTCCTGCAAACCGGGCTGACCACGACGCTGATCAGCTTGCTGACGATCGTCGGTGTCCTCATCGCCCTCGTTGTCCTCGATATGGGCCTATCGCTGATCCTCGTCGCCATGGTGCCGGTGCTGGCGGTCGCCACCCTGATGTTCCGGGCCAAGTCGGTTCCGGCCTATGTCGAGGCGCGCGACAAGGTGAGTGCGGTCAACGCGTTGTTCCAGGAAAACGTCGCCGGGCTTCGGGTCACCCAGGCCTACCGGCGCGAGCAGCGCAACCTGACCACGTTCCTTGCCGCCTCCCGTGAGTACCTCGTCTCGCGGATGCGAGCACAGCGATACATCGCCACCTACTTCCCGTTCGTGCAGCTGCTCAGCGACCTGGCCGGGGCGGCGGTCCTCGGGTTCGGCGCCGTCCGACTGCGGGACGGCACGATCAGCCCGGGCGTGCTCATCGCATTCTTCCTGTACTTGGATGCGTTCTTCGGCCCGGTCCAGCAGCTCTCCCAGGTCTTCGACGGCTACCAGCAATCCACGGTTGGGCTTGCCCGCCTCCGCGACCTGTTGCGCACGCCGACCTCCACGCCCGCAGCTGAGCACCCCAGACCAGTTGGCGCGCTGCGCGGCGAGATCCGTCTCCGCGATGTTCACTTCGCCTACCCAGGCGGTACCGACGAGGCGGTCGCCGGCATCGACCTTTCGGTCGCGGCTGGCGAGACCGTCGCTCTGGTCGGCGAGACCGGAGCAGGCAAGTCCAGCGTGATCAAGCTGGTCGCCCGCTTCTATGATCCGACGTCCGGGGCGGTACTCATCGACGACTCCGATGTGCGCGAGCTGGATCTCCCGGCTTATCGGCGCCGACTAGGCCTCGTGCCGCAGGAGCCGTATCTCTCGACGGGCACTGTCCGCGACGCCATCGCGTATGGGCGTCCGGACGCGACCGATGCCGAGGTCGAGGACGCAGCTCGGGCGGTCGGCGCGCACACGACGATTGCCGCGTTGCCGGACGGGTACCAGCACGAGGTCGGTGAACGCGGCCGCAACCTGTCGGCCGGCCAGCGGCAGCTGGTTGCGCTGGCCCGGGCCGAACTGGTCCGCCCCGACATCCTGCTGTTCGACGAGGCGACGGCGGCTCTGGATCTGGCCAGCGAGGCGGCGGTCAACCGGGCGGCAGCCGCCGTAACTCGGCGCCGGACCACGCTTGTCGTCGCCCATCGGCTCACCACGGCTGCGCGCGCGGACCGGATCATCGTGCTTCACCGCGGTCGCATCGTGGAGACCGGAACGCATCGGAGTCTGCTGGCCGCCGCCGGAACCTATGCCGCGTTATGGGACGCCTACGCGGACCGTCCGGTGGGCGTGATGGACTGACGCGCTCCCGACGGCCCTACGGCCTCGCCTCCGGCTGCCGGGCCGGCGCCCGGTCGGCCGGGTGCTCGATGAGCGCCAGCACTCGGGCGGACATGAAGCGGGCGGTGCGGACTGGGGTCCCACTCCGGGTCAGCTCGGTTACTTCCACGACGGATCGACCGTACGAAACCTCGACTCGACGACCAGCGCGAGTCGCCACGACGTCATACGTGCGCGCCATTCCGCCAGCATCGATGACGATCTCGACCCGATCGCCTTTCATGTGCGTGCCTCAGTTCCGTCAGCGCAGCCGCTCAGGCGAAGTCCGCCCAGACCAAGATTGGCACAATCCTCTGACATGAGGCCCGACATCGCACCTGGCCGAACCTTGCCGGCCTACCGTCGGGATCCGATCACCTGGGTCGCGTTCATCGAACTGATGTCCTTCGGCGTGCTGAACGCCGGGCTGGGCGCGGCACTCCCCTTTCTGCGCGACGCCGAGCACATCTCCTACCTGGCCGGCGCGTTGCACCAGGTCGCGTTCGCGATCGGCGGTGGGCTCGCCGGGATCCTGACCGCTCGGGTCCAGCGCATGCCTGGGCGACCCTGGGCGATCCGCGGCGGCTTGCTCGGTGCTGCGGTTGCCTGGGTAGCTGTCGGCTACGGTGACCGGCTGGCCATCACCGCGAGCGCGGCATTTCTGGTGAGTCTGCTAGCGACTGCGGCGCTGATCCGGCTGTGGGCCGTCCTTGCGGACGTGCACGGTCCGCACCGGGCCGTGGCGATGGCCGAAGGCGAGGTGTGGGTCAGCCTCGGTGGCATCATCAGCCCGCTGCTGATTGCCGCGATGGCCGGTACGGCGTTCGGGTGGCGTTCTGCGTTCGTCCTGGCTGCGCTCCTGGTTGCCGCCACCGTGTTGCTCACCCTCCGGGTGCCGATCCCCCCGCCGGTGGCGCGCACCTCACCCGAAAGCGGTTCGCACCGTTCGAGCAGGCGCCGATTTCCGCCGTTGCTCGTCGTGGTCTTCGCGATCGTCGCGCTGGTCAAGGCCGGCACCGGGCACGCGCTGCCCGGCGCGGCGCACCCGTCGGCGGCGTGGCTGAGCCCGTGGACGGGATCGTTCGGCAGCCTGTCGAACTCGTTCCTGCTGGCCGTGTTCATCTACTGGGGCTGGGACTGCGCCCTGTCGGTGAACGAGGAGACCAAGGACTCCGCGCGCACGCCGGGCCGGGCCGCGGTCATGGCCACGCTGATGCTGGTCGCGATCTTCGCCGTGGTCAGCGTGGCCGCGCTGACGTACGCCGGACCTGCCTTCCTGGCCTCGCACAGCACCGACGTGCTGGGCGCCATGGCCACCTCGGTGCTGGGCAGCGCGCCCGGCAAGCTGCTGGTCCTGTGCGTGCTGACCTCCACGGCCGCCTCCTGCCAGACCACGATCATGCCGACCGCGCGCGCGGTCCTGGCCATGTCGGCGCACGGCGCGATCCCCCGCTGGTTCGCCCGGATGCACCCGCGGTTCCGCACGCCCACCACCGCGACCCTGGTCATGGGCGCGGTCTCGGCCCTGTTCTTCGTGCTGCTGACGGCCGCCTCCAAGAACGTGCTGGCCGACTCGGCCGCGTCGGTCGGGCTGCTGATCGCCTTCTACTACGGGCTGACCGGCTTCGCCTGCGTCTGGTTCTTCCGCCG
>Ga0081540_1001499_pt1 | contig 20120 bp, 15 predicted proteins | sample TabmetS2T1R1_FD_71024 | JGI IMG/M metagenome (GOLD analysis project Ga0081540, IMG submission 71024) | Tabebuia heterophylla rhizosphere microbial communities from the University of Puerto Rico - S2T1R1 | ecosystem: Host-associated > Plants > Roots > Rhizosphere ... | reverse complement strand
CGGCCACGAACAGCAGGGTGCCCAGGGCGATCCGCCCCCGGGTGCCGAACCCGTCGCCCGAGCGGGGCACCGGCCGGCCGCGCGGATCGGTACCCAGGGCGGCGTCCAGGTCGGCGCCGGCCATCCCGGTCACGTAGGACACATAGCCCGGCACCAGCGGAAGCACGCACGGGGACAGGAAGCTCACCAGCCCGGCCAGCGCCGCGACGCCGACCGCCAGCAGCAGCGGTCCACTGCTGGCGATGCTGGCGAACGACGAGCCCATCTACTTCTCGGCAGCGATCTGCTGTACCAGCGGCGTGAGCGTGTCCGTCCGAACGGTGTTGCGGATGACCACGGCGATCTTCCCGACCCGGTCGATGATGAGCGTGCACGGCAGGGCGGTCGGGGGTACGTCGGCGAAGCTGAGCGCGACCTTGCCGGCCGGGTCGAACAGGCTCGGGTAGGTCAGCCGGGAGTCGGCGAAGGACTTGGCCGAGTCCTTCTCGTCGCGGCTGTTCACGCCGAGGAAGGCGACTCCACTGTCCTTTGTGGACTTGTAGACCGTCTCCAGGTCGGTGGACTCCAGGCGGCACGGCGGGCACCACGATGCCCAGAAGTTGAGCACCACGACCTGACCCTTGAGGCTGGCCAGGTCGAGGTTGCTACCGTCCACAGTGGACCCGCGTACCGCCGGGGCGTCCTTGCGCTCGGCCACCGGGTACACGATGGTCTTCCCGTCGCCGGCCACATAGCGGCTGTCGGCGTTGGTCTGGCTGACCACGTTCGTCCCCGTGGTGCAACCGGCCAGCGCCAGCGGGATGGCGAGCAGGATCGTACGGCGGCGCATCATGCCCCCTTGGCGGTGCGGGCAGTCGGTGACGTGGCGATCAAGTGGGCGGCCGGCTCGGTGTACGCGATGCCGACCAGCTGGTCGGCATCGAAGTGGAAGCTGGTCAGGCTGGCCAGCGCGCAGCGGCGCTTGCGCGGGTCGTGCCACAGCCGCTTGTGCTCGACGAACCGGCGCAGCGTCCAGATCGGCAACTGGTGGGACACGCACAGAGCCTCGTGCCCTGCCGCCGCGTCCCGGGCGGCGTGCAGCGCGGCCAGCATCCGCTTGGCGATGAGCTGGTAGGGCTCGCCCCAGGACGGCAGGAACGGGTCGCGCAGCAGCCACCAGTTGCGCGGATCGCGCAGCGCGCCGTCGCCGACCGAGACCCGCTTGCCCTCGAAGGCGTTGCCGCTCTCGATCAGCCGCTCGTCGATCTCCAGCGGCAGCCCGAACCGGGCGATGAACGGTTCGGCGGTCTGCCGGGCCCGCTCCAGGGGGCTGGACACGAGGTGCTTGAGGTCGTGCCCGGCAAGCGAGTCGGCCGCCGCCTGCGCCATCTGGACGCCCAGCTCGGACAGGCGGAAACCGGGCAGCCGACCGTAAAGGACCTTGGTGGGGTTGTGCACCTCGCCATGCCGAAGCACATGGACAACTGTCTTCATGCCTTGACTCCCGGGCCCGCCGAGGCCGCCGCGGCGGCGGCCACCGCCAGCGCGGCCTCGATCCGCTCCAGCGCCGCGTCGTCGATCGCGGTGGACACGAACCACGCCTCGTACGCGCTGGGCGGCAGGTAGACACCGGCCGACAGCATGGCGTGGAAGAACGCCCGGAACGCGGCCACGTCCTGGGTCTGCGCGTCCAGGTAGTTGGACACGTCCAGATCGGTGAAGAAGACCGAGAACATGTTGCCGGCGGTGGACAGCCGGTGCGGTACGCCCTGCCGGCTCAGCGCGTCGGTGGCCAGGCGCGCCACGGTGGCGGCGGTGGCGTCCAGCCGCGCGTACACCTCGTCGGTCGCCAACCGCAGCGTGGCCAGCCCGGCCGCGCAGGCCAGCGGGTTTCCCGAGAGGGTACCGGCCTGGTAGACCGGCCCGGCCGGGGCGAGCCGGCTCATGATCTCGCGGCGCCCGCCGAACGCGGCGGCGGGCAGCCCGCCGCCCATCACCTTGCCGAAGGTCCACAGGTCGGCGTCCACCGGCTCCAGGCCGTGCCAGCCGGAGCGGCTGACCCGGAACCCGGTCATCACCTCGTCCACGACCAGCAGAGCGCCGTGCTCGTGGGCCAGGCGGGCCAGCTCGGCGTTGAAGCCCGGCCAGGGTGCGATCACGCCCATGTTGCCGGCCGCCGCCTCCGTGATCACCGCCGCGATCGCCCCACCGTGCTCGGCGAAGGCGGCCCGCACGGCCTCAACATCGTTGTACCGCAACACGATCGTCTCGCCCGCCGCGGCGCCCGTGACACCTGGCGTGTCGGGCAGCCCGAGCGTGGCCACCCCGGAGCCGGCCGAGGCCAGCAGGGCGTCGACGTGCCCGTGGTAGCAACCGGCGAACTTCACGATCTTCGATCTTCCCGTGTACCCCCGGGCCAGCCGGATCGCCGACATCGTGGCCTCGGTACCCGAGTTGACCAGGCGGATCTCCTCCGCCGCGGTACGCGCGACGATCTCCTCGGCCAGGTCGACCTCGCCCGGCGTCGGGGTACCGAAGCTGGTGCCCCGCGCGGCGGCGGCCTGCACCGCGTCGACGACGGCGGGATGCGCGTGGCCCAGGATCAGCGGCCCCCACGAGCAGACCAGGTCGACATACCGCCGCCCGTCGGCATCGGTCAGCCAGCAACCCTGCCCGCCGACCATGAACCGCGGGGTGCCACCGACCGCCCGGAACGCCCGTACCGGCGAGTTGACCCCGCCCGGGATCACCGCCAGGGCACGCTCGAACAGGTCCTGGGAGGCGGGAGCGTCGGCTGGGTACGGCGCCGCGACGGGTCCTGCGGCGCCGTCGAGCGGGGCACGGTCTGTCTCGGTCACGGCCCGGTCAGTATGTCAGCAGGCTACATATCGGCCATCGCCGGGTCGCCGCCCACGCAGGCCCGCCGCCGGCCGTGCGGCCCGGTCGCCGCTCGGCTGCCAGGTGGCCTACCTGACGGTAGGCTGACCCGCGTGGAGCGTCCGGAGTTGTCCATCTCGGTGCGGCACGAGCCCTCCGAAGCGGTGGTGAGCCTGGTCGGTGAGATCGACCTGTCCACCGTGGCCAGGCTGTCCGGCGCGGTCGGCGCCATCCTCGCCGAACCGCCGCCCAGGGTGGTGCTCGACATGTCCGGCGTCACGTTCTGCGACTCCCAGGGCCTCGGCACCCTGGTCGTACTGTCCCGCAAGGCGACCATGGCGCAGAGCTGCCTGGTGCTGACGAACGTCGGCGACTTCCTGCTGCGGGTACTGGACATCACCGGGCTCCGCCCGGCACTGATGATCCACTAATCGGCTGGATCAGCCGCCGGGCCCGGTGGCGGATCACACGACGGAGCTTCGCGATCCGGCCCTTGTCGAAGGGCAGGGCGGGGAGATCTTCCAGCCAAGCTTCGGATCGCTCGACCAACTCGGACAGCACCTGGCGGACCGGGCGAGGGTGGCGGCTCGTTCGCCCGCCTTGAAGACGTCGGCGCCCTCGACCGTCCGGAAATGTTCGAGATCCTCGTCCGGCTGCATCAGCGCGCCACCACGCCCGTGCCCGGCACGATCTCGCCCGCGCCGCCGCGATGGATTTCCAGGTGCAGACCGAGCGCGGACAGCACCGCGAGAACCTTGTCGAGCTGCACCGACTGTTTGCCGTTCTCGAGCGCGTAGACGAACCGTTCGGACACGCCGGCCAAGGCGGCGAGTTCGTCCTGGCGCAGGCCGAGGTCGCGGCGGCGCAGTCGGACCGCCCCGGAGAACGCGCCTCGCCGATCCGCCCCCGTGACGCCCGCCGTCATGCTCACCTCACAGAACCGCACGAACGTGCGGAATACAGCGAGCCTACGCCCTTGCGGGTCCGTGTCCCGCATTTCCCGCACGATCGTGCGGCTCAGCCCTGGACCGCCTCCAGGATCTCCAGCGCCCGGTCCTGGTCGCCGCCACGCAGCAGCGCGACCGCGTCGTCCACCGCCGACACGAGGGCACGCAGTTGCCGTGCCGCCTCCGCCTGCGCCTCGAGCTGCCGGGTCTTCGTCCACAGCTCCACGAAGACCGACACCTTCGCCCGCAGTACCCAGGGGTCGAACGGCTTGGTCAGGTAGTCCACGGCACCCGCCGCGTACCCGCGCAGAGCCAGCTGGGCGTCCCGGTCCGCGGCGGTCAGGAAGATGATCGGCACGTGGCGGGTGCGTTCCCGCTGCTTGATGTGGCTGGCGGTCTCGAAGCCGTCCATCTCCGGCATCTGGGCGTCCAGCAGGATCACCGCGAAGTCGTCGATGAGCAGCTGCTTGAGCGCCGCCGCACCGCTCTCCACCGCGACCGGCTCGACCGGCAGCCCCTGCAGGATCGCCTCCAGCGCGATCAGGTTGTCCCGCCGGTCGTCCACCAGCAGCGCCTTCGCGGGGGGACCGTCCGGACCGCCCCCTCCGGTGCCCGCTGCCAACGGCGCCGCCGGCCGGGCCGCGGAGGGACGCGCGGACCCGTCAAGGCTCGTCATCGAGTGCCGTCCTCACGCTCCGGTGCCGAGCCGACCGCCCGGGCACCCTTGCCGGTTACCCACGAGGCCATCAACTCAAGCAGCTCATCGAGATCGACCGGCTTCGTAATGTAGTCACTGGCGCCCGCGGTCAGCGCGGACTCCCGATCCGTGGGCATCGCCTTGGCGGTCAGGAAGATCACCGGCAGCCGGGCGAAGTTGCGGTTGCGCCGGATCGCCCGGGTCGTCTCGTACCCGTCCTGGTCCGGCATCATCGCGTCCATCAGGACCATGTGCACCTGTGGATGCTCGGTGAGCAGCCGGATCCCGTCCGCGCCGTTGTCCGCGTAGAGCACGGTCATGCCGTGCAGCTCCAGCGCGCTGGTCAGGGCGAAGACGTTGCGCACGTCGTCGTCGACGATGAGCACGGTGGCGCCGTCGAGCTGGTGGGCGGCCGGCGTCGCCCGGCGGGCCGGTGCCGCGGCGGGGCGCAGGATCGCCGGGTTGGACCCGGTCGGCGCGGGCACCACCGCCGTGCTCGGGCCGACGGAGTCCGGCAGCAGGACGTCGGGCAGGTAGAGCGTGAAGCTCGACCCGGCGCCCGGGGACGAGGAGACCGCGATGGCGCCGCCGAGCAGGCGGGCCAGCTCGCGGCTGATCGACAGGCCCAGACCGGTACCGCCGTATTTGCGGCTGGTCGTGCCGTCGGCCTGCTGGAACGCCTCGAAGATGAGGGCCAGCTTGTCGTCGGAGATGCCGATGCCGCTGTCGGTGACGGTGAAGCCGATCACGTTCCGGGCGCCGCGCAGGGTGGCGTGTTCGAAGCCCGCGTCCGGCTGGGCCGACGCGATCCGCAGCGTGACCGAGCCGGTGTCGGTGAACTTCACCGCGTTGGACAGCAGGTTGCGCAGCACCTGCTGGAGCTTCTGCGGGTCGGTGACGATCGCCGGCGGCAGGTCTCCGGCCAGGTCGACGCTCAGCGTCAGGCCCTTCTCCTCGGCCTGCGGCGCGAACGCCTGCTCGACGAAGGCGCCGACGTCGGCCAGGCGCACCTCGGCGGCCTCGACGTCCATGCGACCGGCCTCGATCTTGGACAGGTCGAGGATGTCGTCGATGAGCGCGAGCAGGTCCGAACCGGCGCTGTGGATGGTGCGCGCGAACTCGATCTGCTTCTGGGTGAGGTTGTGGTCGCTGTTATCGGCCAGCAGCCGGGCCAGCAGGAGCAGCGAGTTGAGCGGGGTACGCAGCTCGTGGCTCATGTTCGCCAGGAACTCGGACTTGTACTGCGAGGCCTGGGACAGCTGCTGGGCCTTCTCCTCCAGGCCCAGCCGGGCGAGTTCGATCTCCCGGTTCTTGGTCTCGATGTTGACGTTCTGCTCGGACAGCACCATCGTCTTCTCCTCCAGCTCCGCATTGGTGCGCTGGAGTTCGGCCGACTGCTCCTGCATCTCGTGTGCCAGCCGCTGCGACTGGGCCAGCAGCTCCTCGGTGCGGCGGTTGGCCTGGATCGTGTTGACCGCCACGCCGATCGCCGCCACGAGCCGCTCCAGGAAGGACAGGTGCAGCTCGGAGAAGGCGTTGACCGAGGCGAACTCGATGACGCCGAGCAGCTCACCCTCGAACAGGACGGGGAGCACCACCAGGTCGGAGGGGGCGGTCTCGGCCAGGCCGGAGCGGATGCTCAGCCTGCTACCCGAAACCGCCGCGACCCGGATCGTCCGGCGGGACACCGCGGCCTGCCCGACCAGACCCTCGCCGGGCGCGAAGACCACCTCGGCGTCGGTGGCCACGTAGCCGTAGGAGGCGGTCAGCGCCAGCCGGGTCGCCGCGTCGTCCGAGCGGGCCAGGAAGAAGGCGCCGAGCTGGCCGTCGACCAGCGGGGTCACCTCGTTCATGATCATGCGACCGACCTCGCCCAGGTCCCGCTGGCCCTGCAGCAGGCCACCGATGCGGGCCAGGTTGGAGTCCAGCCAGCCCTGCTCGGCGTTCGCCCGCGTGGTCTCCCGCAGGGTCACGATCATCTGGTTGATGTTGTCCTTCAGCTCGGCGACCTCGCCCTGCGCCTCGACCGTGATCCGCTGGGTCAGGTCGCCGCGGGTCACGGCGGTGGACACCTCGGCGATCGCGCGCAGCTGGGTGGTCAGCGTCAGGGCGAGCTGGTTCACGTTCTCCGTGAGGTCACGCCAGGTACCGGCGACGCCCTTGACCTGCGCCTGACCGCCGAGCTTGCCCTCGATGCCGACCTCCCGGCCGACCCGGGTCAGTTCGTCGGCGAACGACGAGAGCTGGTCGACCATCGTGTTCACGGTCGACTTCAGCTCCAGGATCTCGCCCTGCGCGTCGACCGTGATCTTCTGCGACAGGTCCCCCCGGGCCACCGCCGTGGTCACCTGCGCGATGTTGCGTACCTGGCCGGTCAGGTTGGCCGCCAACTGGTTCACGTTGTCGGTCAGGTCCCGCCAGGTACCGGCGATTCCCCGCACCTGGGCCTGGCCGCCGAGCTTGCCCTCGGTGCCCACCTCGCGGGCCACCCGGGTCACCTCGTCCGCGAACGACGAGAGCTGGTCGACCATCGTGTTCACGGTCGACTTGAGGGCCAGGATCTCGCCACGCGCGTCGACCGTGATCTTCTGCGACAGGTCGCCGCGGGCCACCGCCGTCGTCACCTGGGCGATGTTGCGCACCTGCCCGGTCAGGTTGGACGCCAGCTGGTTCACGCTCTCGGTCAGGTCCCGCCAGGTGCCCGCCACGCCGCGCACCTGGGCCTGGCCGCCCAGCTTGCCCTCGGTGCCCACCTCGCGGGCCACCCGGGTCACCTCGTCCGCGAACCCGGACAGCTGGTCCACCATCGTGTTCACGGTGTCCTTCAGCTCGCGGATCTCGCCCTGCGCGGCGACCGTGATCTTCTGGCTCAGGTCGCCGTTGGCCACCGCCGTCGCGACCTGGGCGATGTTGCGCACCTGGTCGGTCAGGTTGTTGGCCATGAAGTTCACGTTGTCGGTGAGGTCCTTCCAGGTGCCGGCCACACCCGGTACCTCCGCCTGACCGCCCAGCTTCCCCTCGGTGCCCACCTCGCGGGCCACCCGGGTGACCTCCTCGGCGAACAGCCGCAGGGTGTCGGTCAGCGAGTTGATCGTGTCGGCCAGCTCGGCGACCTCGCCCTTGGCCGATACGGTGATCTTCTGGCTCAGGTCGCCGTGCGCGATGGTCGTGGTCACCTGCGCGATCGAGCGCACCTGGCTCGTCAGGTTGGCGGCCATCAGGTTCACGTTGTCGGTCAGATCGCGCCACGTGCCCGAGACGCCCCGCACGTCCGCCTGGCCGCCCAGCTTGCCCTCGGTGCCCACCTCGCGGGCCACCCGGGTCACCTCGTCGGCGAACGAGGAGAGCTGGTCGACCATGGTGTTCACGGCGCGGCCGATGCGCAGGAACTCGCCGCGCAGGGGTCGGCCGTCGATCTCGTTGGCCATGTGCTGCGACAGGTCGCCCTCGGCCACGGCCACGATCACCCGGGCGATCTCCGTGGTGGGCCGCCCGAGGTCGTCGATCAGGCTGTTCACCGCCCGGACGCCCTCGGCCCAGTCGCCCTCGAACGACTCCTCGTCGACCCGCTCGGTCATCCGGCCCTCGCGGCCGACGACCCGGCTGATCCGCAGCAGCTCGCGGTTGCGGCGCTGCTGGAGGCCGACCACGTCGTTGAACGCGTCCACCAGCTCACCGGCCGCTCCGGTGCGCCGGGGCATCCTGACCTTGAAGTCACCGGAGCGCACCCGACGCAACGCCGCCGTCAGCTCGGCGAGCAGGGCGTCTTCGGTCCTCGTCGAGGACTTCGGACTCTCCACCGTAGTCATGTCGCTCCTCTGAGTCAGGGGGCGGGAGGACCGGACCCCATCATGGCCCTTGCTCCTGTCAGAAGGCGAGCCAACACAGCCGGGCAGGTTGGCTACCTGGCACCCTTCGGTGGACACTGCTAAGCGTGTCAGCCAGCGTGGTCCGCCGGATCCGGTTGCCCGCCGACAGCCGTACGCCGGCGGCGGCTCGGGCACTCGTCCGAGCCGCGCTGATTGAGGCTGACCTCACTGTGCTCATCGACGAGGCACTGCTGCTGACCACCGAGTTGTCCACGAACGGCGTGCAGCACGCGGGTACCGACATCGATCTTGAGATTGTCGCCACAGACAGTGGCGTCACGGTTACTGTCACGGACTACGGTACCGGTCGGGCCGCGGTGAGCCCATCCCCGACGGGCGAGCTTCTGGAGCGTGGCCGGGGCCTGCTCCTCGTCGACCACTTCGCGGCGAGCTGGGGCACCACCCACAACGCGAAGAGCAAGGTCGTCTGGTTCCGGCTGGTGCCACCCGGGCTCGCCGATCCGGACGAGTCGGGGCATTCGGCCGCCGGTACCGGTCGGGAGGTGGCCGAAACCGACGGCCCGCGAGAGGCCGGCGGACCGCACGCCGACGCGCTGGCCGCGCTCGCCCGGCTCGACCTGCCCAACTCCGAGAGCAGCGGCCTGGCGCCCCTGGCCAACGTGCTGCTGCGGCGGCTGTGCGCCACGGTCGGCGCGACCGGCGGGACGGTGCGGCTCGACCAGGCCGACGGGCGGGGCATGCACACCTACGCGGAGTTCGGGCTGGTGTTCCCCGACGACCAGGCCACGCTGCGCGCCGCCCTCGCGGTCTCCTGGCCCTGGCGCGGCGAGCTGGTCCTGGCCACGCCGGCCGCGCCCGCGCCCTACGCCGCGCCGCTGGTCGAGATGACCGCGGAGCGGCTCGGCCTGTCCCTGGAGAACGACCGGCTGCGCCGCACCGACCTGCGCCGCCAGTCGTGGCTGACGTTCCTGGCCGAGGCGAGCGAGCTGCTGGCACAGTCGCTGGACGTCGAGCTGACCCTCGCGTTGATCCCCCGGCTGCTGGTGCCGAGGCTCGGCCAGTGGGCGGCGATCTACGGCCTGGACGAGTGGAACGAGCCGGTCTACGCCGCCGCGGCCCACACCGACGAGGCCGCGCTGCCCACGCTTCTGGCCGACCTCAGCCAGGCCGGCCCGGACAGCGCGCCCAGCCGGCTGCGCGAGGCGGTCCGCGCCGGGGTGCCCGTGCCGCTGCCGGCGCCGGTGGAGGGCTTCGCGGTGCCGCTGACCGCGCGCGGCATCCGGCTCGGGGTGCTGGCCGTCGGCCGCCACCTCGACCGCCGGCAGGATCCGGAGGAGACCACGATCGTCGAGGGCATCGCGCACCGGGCCGGGCTCGCGCTGGACAACGCGCGGATCCACGCCGAGCGCAGGCGGGTGGCGCAGACCCTTCAGCAGTCGCTGCTGCCGCCGGTGCTGCCGAGCCTGCCGGGCGTCGGGCTCGGCGCGGAATACGTGCCGACCGTCGGCGACGCCGACGTCGGCGGGGACTTCTACGGCGTGGTCAACAACGACCTGACGCCGAAGCCGGGCTACTGCGGTCTCGGCGCAGCCATCGGCACCCCCTGCTGAGCCCCCGGCTAGCGCCTGCGGCGCTTCCTGGCGGCCTCGGACTGCGCGCGTTGCTTTGCGGTCGCGGTGGGCTTCGGCTTGACCTTGGGCTTCGAGCCCTTCGGCGCCGCCTTCTTCGGCCTGGCCGCCGGCTTGCTGGGTGACCGGGAGCCGGCCTTCCCCGTCGACGGCGCGTCCGATCCCGAGGAGCGGCGCCTCGGTGCCTTCGTCACCTTGGGCTCGCCGTTGTCGGCGGCCTCCGCGGCCGCTGCCTCCTCGGCCACGCTCTCGGTGCCCGGCGCGTCGTCCTCGAGGGTCGGGGTCTTCGCGGCCGCGCCGTTTCCGTTGCCGTTCTCGGACTCGACGACGAGGGCGACGGCGCTGACGCGGTCGCCCTGCTTCAGGTTCATCACCCGGACGCCCTGGGTCGCCCGGCCCATCCGGGAGATCCCGTCGACGGCGTTCCGCTGCACCATCCCGCTCTGGGAGATGAAGATCAGCTCCTGGCCTTCGCGAACCACGCGTGCGCCGGCGAGCCCGCCCTTCTTGGCGGTCAGCCTGATGGTCAGCATGCCCTTCGCCCCGCGGCCCTTCACCGGATACTCCACGAGCGCGGTGCGCTTGCCGTAGCCGTTCTCGGTTACGACCAGCAGGTCGCCCTTCGTGTCCGTGTGGTCGACGACGTCGAGCGAGAGGACGCGGTTCCCCTTGTCTGAGACGTTCATCCCGCGGACGCCCGCGGTCCCCCGGCCCATCGAGCGCACCTGCTTCTCGGAGAAGCGCGCGGCGCGCCCGGACTTGGAGACCAGGATGATGTCGTCCCTTCCAGAGGTCATCCGAACCCGGACGAGCTCGTCGCCCTTCTTGATGTTGATCGCGATGATCCCGTCGGCGCGGATCGGGGTGTCGTAGTCCTTGAATGGAGTCTTCTTGACCATCCCCTGGGCGGTCCCGAAGACGAGGTACTGACCCTCGGAGAAGTCCCGCGTCGGGATCACCGCCATCACCCGCTCCTGGTCCTTGAGCGGCAGGACGTTCACCAGGGCGCGGCCCTTCGCGGCGCGGCTGCCCTCGGGGAGCTCGTAGACCTTGAGCCGGTAGACCTTCCCCTGGTTGGTGAAGAAGAGAAGGTAGTCGTGGGTCGAGGACACATGGAGGTGCTCGATGTAGTCGCCCTCCTTCATGTTCATCCCCTGCACGCCGCGCCCGCCCCGTCGCTGCTGGCGGTAGGTCGCGAGCGGAGTGCGCTTCGCGTATCCGGAGGCGGTGATCGAGACGACCATCTGCTCGTCGGCGATCACGTCCTCGATGTCGAGGTCGCCCTCCGCGGCGGTGATCTCGGTGCGGCGCTCGTCGCCGTAGCGCTCGGCGATCTCCTTGAGCTCCGACTTGACCAGGCCGAGGACCTTCTGCTCGTCGGCGAGGATCGCGCGGAGCTCCTTGATCAGCTTGACCAGCTCGGCGTGCTCGGTCTTGATCTTGTCCGCCTCGAGCGCGGTGAGGCGCTGCAGGCGCATGTCGAGGATCGCCTGGGCCTGGGCCCGGCTGAGCTCGAACCGCTCGATCAGGCCGTCGCGGGCGGTCTCGGGATCCTTCGAGGACCGGATCAGCTTGATCACGGCGTCGAGGTTCCCGAGTGCGATCAGCAGTCCCTCGAGGATGTGGGCGCGGGCCTCGGCTCGGGCGAGCTGGTGCTGGGTCCGCCTGGTGATGACCTCCTGCTGGTGGCCGACGTACTCGGCGACCAGCTCAAGCAGGCTGAGCGTGCGGGGGACGCCGTCGACGAGCGCGACCATGTTGATGCCGAAGGCCTGCTGCATCGCCGTTCGCTTGTAGAGCTGGTTGAGCACCACCTGTGCGGGGTCTCCGCCGCGCTTCAGCTCGATCACCAGGCGCATGCCGTTGCGGTCGGACTCGTCGCGGAGGTCCGAGATTCCGGTGATCTTCTTGTCGCGGACGAGGTCGGCGATCTTGGTGATCAGGCCGCCCTCGCCGCCCTTCTTGACCATGAATGGGAGCTCGGTGACGATGATCGCGTCGCGGCCGCCCTTGAGGGGCTCGACGTGGGCCTTGGCCCGGATCTTGATCGAGCCGCGGCCCGAGCTGTAGGCATCGCGGATTCCCTGGGTCCCCATGATCGTCCCGCCGCCGGGGAAGTCCGGTCCCTTGATGTGCTTCATCAGGCCCTTCAGGTCGATCTCGGGGTCGTCGATGTAGGCGTTGACCGCCCCGATCACCTCGTTCAGGTTGTGAGGCGGGATGTTGGTGGCCATCCCCACCGCGATCCCGGTGGCGCCGTTGACCAGCAGATTCGGGAACCGCGCCGGCAGCAGGACCGGCTCGCGGGTGGACTCGTCGTAGTTGGGCCCGAAGTCGACGGTGTCGGCGTCGATGTCGCGCAGCAGCTCGGTGGCGAGCGCGTCGAGGCGCGCCTCGGTGTACCGCATGGCGGCCGCGGGGTCGTCGTCGATCGAGCCGAAGTTGCCCTGGCCGTCGACCAGCGGGTAGCGCAGGGCGAAGTCCTGCGCCATCCGCACGAGGGTCTCGTAGATCGCCGAGTCGCCGTGCGGGTGGTACTTGCCCATCACCTCGCCGACGATGAACGCGCACTTGCGGTACGCCCGGTTCGGCTGCAGGCCGAGGTCGTGCATCGCATAGAGGACGCGGCGGTGCACCGGCTTGAGGCCGTCGCGGACGTCGGGCAGCGCTCGCCCGACGATCACGCTCATCGCATAGTCGAGGTACGAGGAGCGCATCTCCTTCTCGAGCTCGCGCTCCTCGATGTTGCCGTGAAGCGCCTGATCCAGTGTCTGATCGTCAGCCATCGCTCACCACCCCCTAGACGTCCAGGAACCGCACGTCGCGTGCGTGCCGCTCGATGAACTCCTTGCGCGGCTCGACCTTGTCGCCCATCAGGTCCGAGAACGTCTGCTCGAGCCCGGTCGCCGCGGCCTCGTCGATGGAGACGCGCTGCAGCGTCCTGGTCTCGGGATCCATGGTGGTCTCGCGAAGCTGATCCGCGTTCATCTCACCGAGGCCCTTGAAGCGAGAGAGGGTGATGCCGTGGCGCGCCAGGTCGAGGACCTGCTGGCGCAGCTCCGAGAAGCTCCCGGCCTCCGCCTCACGCTCGCCCAGGGAGGCCACGAAGGGCGGCTTGCCCATCACCTCGACCACCTTGGCGTAGGTGTCGACCAGCTCTCCGAACGCCTGCGACTCGAACAGCTCCTTCGGGAGCTTGTGATCGCGGGCGAGGCCGCTGCGGCGGTGGATGCCCTTGACGAGGAGCCCCGTGCTCTTCTGCTCCAGCAGCTCGGTCTCGTAGGGCGCGTCCTTCGGATCCTTGGCCTTGAACAGCTTGGCCGCTGCCGACATCGTCTTCGTGCCCGATCCGACCAGCTGGGCGTCGGAGATGAAGTCGATCGTCTCGTGCCCGAACTCGGCCCGGAGGGTCGACGACCAGCCCTCGACCGCCTTGAAGTGCCGGTTGAAGTCCTGCCAGCGGCGGGCGTTGAGCTTCCTCTTCTTGCCATCCGAGTCGGTGACCTCGAACTCCTCGAGCTTGTCCTCGAGCAGCAGCTCCTCCAGCTCGGACTCCCGCTCGACGTAGATCTCGCGGCTGCCGTTCTTCACCTTGTAGAGCGGCGGCTTGGCGATGTAGACGTAGCCTTGCTCGATCAGCTCCGGCATCTGGCGGTAGAGGAAGGTCAGCACCAGCGTGCGGATGTGGGCGCCGTCGACGTCGGCGTCGGTCATCAGGACGACCTTGTGGTAGCGGAGGTCCTCGACCTTGAACTCGTCGCTGACCCCGGTGCCGATCGCGGTGATCAGCGCCTGGATCTCGTTGTTGGAGAGGACCTTGTCGATCCGGCTCTTCTCGACGTTGATGATCTTGCCGCGGAGCGGGAGGACGGCCTGCGTGTTGCGGTCGCGTCCCTGCTTCGCGGAGCCGCCGGCCGAGTCGCCCTCGACGATGAAGAGCTCCGCCAGCGCCGGGTCCTTGACCGAGCAGTCGGCCAGCTTGCCCGGCAGCATCGAGTTCTCGAGCGCGGACTTGCGCCGCGTCAGATCGCGCGCCTTCCGCGCAGCCTCGCGAGCGCGGGCCGCATCGATCGCCTTGGTGAGGATCCGCCGAGCGTCGGCCGGGTGCTCCTCGAGGAAGTCGCCGAGCTGGCGGTTGACGACCTCCTTCACCAGCCCCTCGATGGGCGGGTTGCCGAGCTTGGTCTTGGTCTGCCCCTCGAACTGCGGATCGGCGAGCTTCACGGAGACGACGGCGGTGAGCCCCTCGCGGACGTCCTCGCCCGAGAGGTTCTCGTCCTTGTCCTTGAGCAGGCCGCGGTTCTTCGCGATCGCGTTCAGCGTCCGCGTCAGCGCCGCCTTGAACCCGGACAGGTGCGTGCCGCCCTCGTGGGTGTTGATGTTGTTGGCGAAGCTGAAGGTGGACTCCTGGTAGGAGGAGTTCCACTGCATCGCGACCTCGACCTGGCCCTCGTCGGTCTCCCCCTCCAGGTAGATGATCTTGCGGTGCAGGGGGTCCTTCGACTCGTTCAGGTGCCTGACGAAGTCCGCGATGCCGCCCTTGTAGAGGAACTCCACCTGGCGGCCGGCGCCGCGCTCGTCGATCAGCTCGACCTTGAGGCCGCGGGTCAGGAAGGCGGTCTCCCGCAGGCGCTCGGCGAGCGTGTCGAAGTCGAACTCGATCTCGTCCCCGAAGATCTCCATGTCCGGCAGGAACGTGATCGTCGTGCCGGTGCTCTTCACGGCCCGGCCCTTCTTGAACTTGGCGATGGGCTTGCCGCGCTCGTAGCTCTGTGTCCAGACCGCGCCGTCGCGCCAGATCTCCAGGTCGAGGCGCTCGGAGAGCGCGTTGACGACCGAGACACCGACGCCGTGCAGGCCGCCCGAGACCTTGTAGCCGCCGCCATCGCCGAACTTGCCGCCGGCGTGCAGCGTGGTGAGCACCACCTCGGCGGCGGGCTTGCGCAGCTTCGGATGACGCTCGACCGGAATGCCGCGGCCGTCATCGACGACGGTGCAGCTGTTGTCCGGGTGCAGGGTCACCGTGACCCGCTTGGCATGCCCGGCGATCGCCTCGTCCACGGAGTTGTCCACCACCTCGTAGACCAGGTGGTGGAGTCCTCGGGGTCCGGTCGAGCCGATGTACATGCCGGGGCGCTTGCGGACCGCCTCGAGGCCCTCGAGGACCGTGATGTCCTTGGCGCTGTACGAGGAGCCCTTGCCCGGGCTGCTCTGCTTCGTCTTCGCGGTGCGCTTTGCAGCACCAGTCTTCGCCACTAGCTTCCTTTCAGTCAAATCAGGGGATGCCTACGACCTTCGTGACCCGGCTCGGAAAGTCCTTGCGGACCCGACGGTCGCGGCCTCACTCAAGTACACATAAGTCTACCAGTCGCGAGGCTCGGAATTCGCGCCAGCCCGTCACAAAAGCCCTGCAAATGGCGAATAAGAAAAGAAATCAGGCGGAATCGGCCGCAGTGATAAACCTGAGGCCCTCCAGGACCGTCCCAGACGGCAGTCTCGAGCCGATTTTCTCCATTATCTGCGCCCTCAGCAGGTCCAGTTCCTGGGCCCACGAGGAGGACGAGCAGGCAACGGTGACGACTCCCGCACGCTCGCCCACCGGCGTGGCCTCGCGAGCTATCGCCTCCCCCACCGCGTCCGGCCACGCCCTCTGCACCGCCGCCAGCAGAGTCGCCGGCTCCGCGCGCTCGAGCGCCTCCCCGATCGCCGCCGAGATCGGCCGGGGGGCTCGGCGGCGCATCACGCCGCTCTCAGCGTCGGGGCAGCGGTGACGACACCGTCGGCCACCTCGATGAACGAGGCCTCCCGGCTCGGGACGTGGGCGGCCTCCGTCGCGGTGAGGACGGCCTGTCCCTCCGAGCCGAGGAGGGAGACGAGGAGCTCCCGGTGGGCGGGATCGAGCTCGCTCATGACGTCGTCGAGCAGCATCAGCGGGGGCGCTCGGCCGGCGTCGATGAGAACGACCCGCTCGGCGAAGAGCAGCGCGAGCAGCGCAAGGCGCTGTTGTCCCTGCGAGCCGAAGCGCCGCAGCGGTCTCTCGCCCAGGCGCAGCTCCACCTCGTCGAGCTGGGGGCCGTAGGAGGTGTAGGCCCGTCCGAGGTCGGTGGCTCGGCGTTCTGCGAGCTCGGCCGTGATCTGGTCGCGGCCTCCCTCGGCTCGGGGGCGATAGGAGATCTCGGTCTCGGGCAGTCCGAGCTCGGCGGCGATCCTCGCCACCGGCATCGCCAGAGCCGCGACCGCGTCGGCGCGGGCCTCCATCAGGGGCTCCGCCTCGGCTGCGAGGCGCTCGTCCCAGGAGGGGAGGGAGTCGGCTGCCCCCAGGCCGGCGCGGATGCGCTGGACGAGGGCGTTCCGCTGCGCGAGCGTGCGCCCGAAGCGGCTGCGGAGGTCGGCCCGCGCCGGCCAGACCGCGCCGCAGAGGCGATCGAGATGCGCGCGGCGATGGGCTGGGGAGCCCTTCACCAGCTGCAGCCGGTCGGGGTGGAAGACGCTCACCAGCGGGCGTTCGCCGGGCGAGCCGGCCAGCGGCCTCCCCGCGAGCAGGTGACGGCGCTCGCCCGAGCGGTCGAGCGCGGCCAGCAGGCGGGAACCATCCGGCGGCAGCTCGAGTTCGACCCGCGCGCCCTGCTCACCGAAGCGGATCATGTCCCGGTCGTTCCCAGCCCGGAACGAGCGCCCGGTGAGGCCGAAGTAGACCGCCTCGAGCAGGTTCGTCTTTCCGGCGCCGTTCGGGCCGCAGACGACGGTGACGCCGTCGGAGATCCGCGTCTGGCCGTCGGCTAGGTTGCGGAACGCGCGGCACTCGACTGCGCCGACGACCACGGTTCCCTACACGTTGAGGCGAATCGGCATCACCAGATAGCTGAAGTCCTCGGCCTCCGAGGGCTCGAGCAGTCCGGGCCGCAGCGGGGAGATCAGCTTCAGCAGGACCTCGTCGGCGTCGATCGACTCGAGCCCGTCCCGGATGAACTCCGGGTTGAAGCCGATCTCGAGCAGCTCACCCGAATATGGGGCGGGCAGAGCCTCGCGGGCATCGCCCAGGTCCGGGGTCTCGGCCGAGACGACCAGCTCGCCGTCCGAGAACGAGAGGCGGAGAGCGGCGTTCCGCTGCGCGAGCTGGGACACGCGGCGGGTCACCTCCAGGAACTCGGAGCGCGGCAGCTTCACCTCGTGCTCGTAGGACTCGGGGAGGAGCTGCCGGTGGTTGGGGAACTGGCCGTCGATGAGCCTCGAGCTGAGCGAGGTCTGGCCCACCCTGAAGATCGCCTGGTTGCGCGTCAGCCAGACGCGCAGGGAATCCTCCCCGCCCGCCTCGATCAAGCGTGCCAGCTCGCGCAGCGCCCGGGCGGGCACGTTCGCCTCGAGGCGCTCGCCGACCGCGGCGTCGAGCTTCGTCGTCTTCACGGCGAGTCGATAGGAGTCGGTGGCGACCATCGTCATCTCGTCGCCCTCCACCGTCACCAGGACGCCCGTCAGGACCGGCCGAGCCTCATCGCGCGAGGCGGCGCGGGCGACGCGGTTGATCGTGTCCCGGAGTGGTGCGGCGGGCAGCTCCGCGGGCTCCCCCTCGGCCTCCGGGAAGCGCGGGAAGTCGTCAGCGGGGAGCGTGCGGAGATGAAAGCGCGAAGAGCCGGCGCTGAGCTCGACGTCGCGCTCGGCCTCGCGGAGCGCCAGCGTCACGGGTCCCTCCGGCAGGGAGCGGACCACCTCGACCAGCAGCCTGCCGGGGAGCACGACCGAGCCGCCCCCTTCGACCTCGCCCTCGAGCCCGACCTCGAGCCCCAGCTCCATGTCGGTGGCGCGGAGGCGGGCCTCTCCGTCGGTGCTGATCAGGATCCCGGACAGGGCCTGCAGCGCGGCCCGGGCCGAGACCGCCCTCGAGACGACGAGCAGAGAGTCCAGGAGCGATTGCCTTGTGGTCTTGATCTTCATCGCTGGTCGTTGACCGTTCCTAGGAGTAGTAAGGGTTGTGGATGGCGTGGATATGTGGACAGCCTCCTCTGCGATTCTTTCAGTCGGTTCGGTCACGATCAGTCAGGTCCCGAATCGCCCGGCTCCGAACCGATCCGCTGCAGCTCCGAGCTGAGCTCCTCGAGGGTGCGGGAGACGCTGGCGTCCTCGAGCGCCGAGCGCTCGACTCGCCGGATCGCGTGCAGGACGGTGGTGTGGTCGCGGCGGTTGAAGGCCCGGGCGATCGCCGGCAGGGAGAGGTCGGTCAGCTCGCGCGTCAGATACATGGCCAGCTGGCGGGCCCTGGCGACCGGAGCGGTGCGACGGGGGGAGAGGAGGTCGTCGACGCTGAGCTCGAGCCGGGCGGCGACGGCCGCTTGCACCTGCTGCGCGTCGAGCCGGCTGGGGGCCGACGCGGAGATGGTCTCGGCCGGGAGCGCGTTCTCGACCGAGGCGGTGGTGACGGCGGAGGAGGTGAGGGAGGAGATCGCGACGACGCGGGTCAGCGCTCCCTTCAGGACCCGCAGGTTGGGTGACGTCTTCGAGGCGAGCGCGCGGAGGGCATCCGGAGGCAGCTGCTCGGCGTGCTCCCTGGCGAGATTGCCCAGGAAGACGAGGCGGGTGGCGAGATCCGGGGGCTCGAGCGGGACCGTCAGGCCCCATTCGAAGCGGTCGCGGAGGCGGTCGGCGAGGTCGCGGAGCTCGGCCGGGACGCGGTCGGCGGTGAGCACGAGCTGCGCGCCTCCCTCATAGAGCGCGTTGAAGGTGTGGAAGAACTCGTCGGCGGTGCGGGCCTTTCCCTGGAGGAACTGGACGTCGTCGATGAGCAGGACGTCCGCCCCGCGGTAGCGCTCCTTGAAGGCGTCGATGGCGGAGCCGTTGAGCGAGGAAACGAACTCGTTGGTGAAGGACTCGGCCGTGGTGTAGTGGGCGGCGAGCTGGGGGCTGTGGCGGTTCAGGTAGTTGGCGATGGAACCGAGGAGATGCGTCTTGCCGAGTCCGGGCGGTCCATGCAGGAAGAGGGGGTTGTAGGCCTCACCGGGAGCCTCGGCCACCGCGAGGGCCGCGGCATGGGCGAGCTGGTTGCCGGGGCCGATGACGAACCGGTCGAAGGTGTAGTCGGGATTGAGCGCCACCCGGCAAGCCGCCTCCTGCTGGGGCCGGCGCTCGGCGACGGGGGTCCCGGGAGGCACGAACTCGACCTCGCGGATGCCGTCGAGGGCGCGGATCACCGCCGAGCGCAGCATCGCGAGATAGCGGCGGCCAACCCAGCGGATGACCCGTTCCGGGCCGGTGACGTAGAGGGTGGCGCCCCGCTGCGAGACGGGCGCCAGGGGGGAGAACCAAAGCCGGTAGGTGTCCTCGGGAACCGAGGCAGCCAGCTCCCGCTGGATCTCGCGCCAGGGCCCCATCAGGTCCTGACGGACGTCACCGGCCTGCCCCTGAACCTGGTCCTCCTTCGTCGTCGATTGGATTCGGGCGAGCGGTCGATCATAGGCTCGGGTCCGGGGGCTCGAAAGGGGTGGCAGGGCCCCCTCCGTGCAAAACGCGGCGAAAACCGCAAGGCGTGCTTCGGGAGCAGCCGGGCATCGGGAGGTCGGCATGGTCACGGCCTATACTGCCGTGCCCCTCGCCCTCTCTATCGGGCCTGTCGATGAAGCGGACCTACCAGCCGAAGAAGCGCAAGCGAGCCAGGACCCATGGGTTCCGGGCCCGCAGCCGGACCCGTTCCGGTCGCGCCATCCTGCGGCGCCGGCGCCAAAAGGGCCGCAAGCGCCTCACCCCCTGAACGTTGGGCTCTGAGGGCCGCCCCGACGCCCGCCGGCGCCGTCTTTCGCGGAGCGGCGACTTCGATCGCGTCTACCGCGAGGGAAACTCCAGCGCCAACCGCTTCCTGGTCGTCTACTCGTTCGCGCGCCGGGAAGACGAGTCCGACGACGGTGCCCGGCTGGGGCTCTCCGTGGGGCGGAAGGTCGGCAGGGCGGTCGTCCGCAACAAGGTGCGAAGGGCGGTCCGCGAGTCGTTCTGGGAGCTCCCAGAGCTGATCCAGCCCGGGCGCGACTACGTGATCGTCGCGCGGCCGGGGGCCGAGGGGCTGCTCGAGCGCGAGGGACAGGGCGGTATCCGAGCCTCGCTCGAGGAGCTGATGCGCGAGGCGGCCGGCGAGGAGCGTTTGTCGTGAAACGGCTGGCAACCGGACTCCTGATCGCCC
>Ga0081540_1001498_pt1 | contig 20120 bp, 20 predicted proteins | sample TabmetS2T1R1_FD_71024 | JGI IMG/M metagenome (GOLD analysis project Ga0081540, IMG submission 71024) | Tabebuia heterophylla rhizosphere microbial communities from the University of Puerto Rico - S2T1R1 | ecosystem: Host-associated > Plants > Roots > Rhizosphere ... | reverse complement strand
GCTCCGCGATCCGCGAGATGGCGCGCCAGATCATTGCCATCGACGGCATGACCACGCCGGACTGCACCTTCTCGGTCGGCATTGTGCATGGCGGACAATGGGTCAATTGCGTTGCCACGACCTGCAGCGGCGAGGCACTCAGCATGGCCAAGCGCCAGGCCGATCTCGACAAGGGCGTGGAGCAGATGCTGGCGCTGTCCGGCACCAACAATGACGTCACCTTCAAGGTGACGCGCGGCGTCACCCGTCCGGTGTGGGAGCCGGACGCCGGTACGATCGCGCTTTATGAAAAGGCCAAGGGCATCGCCAAGAGCCTCGGCCAGGAGCTGCCGCATGGCAGCGCCGGCGGCGGCTCCGACGGCAACTTTACCGGCGCGATGGGCATCCCGACGCTCGATGGCCTCGGCGTGCGCGGCGCGGATGCGCATACGCTGAACGAACACATCATTGTCGACAGCCTCGCCGAGCGGGGGCGGTTGATGGCGGGGCTTCTGGCGACGCTGGAATAGAGTGGGCGCATGATTCCGTTCAAAACCATTCGCGCGCGAGCCGAGAAGCGCAAGGGCGGGCCCAAGGAGCTCGCCAAGCTGCTGCCTGCCAAGCCCGACACCAAAGCGCTCGCTAAACTGTCCGACGACCGCATCCTCGCCGAAATGACCAAGCGGGTATTTTGCGCAGGCTTTGCCTGGAGCGTGATCGACCAGAAATGGCCGGATTTCGAAAAGGTCTTTCTCGGCTTCAAACCGGCAAAGCTCGCGTTCCAGCCCGATGAGTTCTGGCACGCGCTGCTGGACGACAAGCGCATCGTCCGCAATGGCGCAAAGATCATGTCGGTGCGCGACAACGCGCAATTCGTGCAGGCCATTGCCAAAGAACATGGCAGCTTTGGCAAGTTCCTGAGCAACTGGCCTGCGTCCGACGAGATTGGCCTGCTCGATCTCCTCAACAAGCGTGGCAGCAGGCTCGGCGGCAATACCGGGCAGATGTTTCTGCGCTTTGTCGGCTGGGACGGATTTGTCACGTCAAAGGACGTCGTGGCCTGCCTGCGCGATGCCGGCGTCGACATCGCCGAAGAAGTGAAATCGAAGGGCGACCTCGCCAAGGTGCAGGCCGCGTTCAACAGCTGGGCCGAAGAGACGAAGCTGCCCTACACCCATCTTTCGCGCATCTGCGCCCTTTCGGTCGGCGAGAACTATCAACCGTAAAGCATGTCATTCCGGAGCGATGCGCAGCATCGAATCCGGAATCCCGAGATTCCCAGGTGCGCAATGCGCACCTGAGTTCTGGTGCTGCGCACCATCCCCAACGCCCATGCGGCATGCAAATCCGGAATTGCTTCATCGCTTGCGCTTGCCGCAATGACGCGCTTAACGTCGTCGGCTACGACGACAGAACGAGAAAAGAATGACCCGCATCGCCGTCGGCGGCTTCCTGCACGAGACCAACACGTTTGCGCCGACCAAAGCCACCTATGATGCCTTTGTGCATGGCGGCGGCTGGCCGCGCATGGAGATTGGCGCCAATGTGCTGAAGACGTTGCGCCGCATCAATGTCGGGCTCGCGGGGTTCATCGAGGCCGCCGAGGCCCAGCGCTGGGAGCTCGTCCCGACGATTTTCACGGCCGCCACGCCCTGCGCCCATGTCACCGAGGATGCGTTCGAGCGGATCGCCAGGGTTCTTGTCGACGGCATCGCCGCAGCGGGCAAGCTCGATGCCGTCTATCTCGACCTGCACGGCGCGATGGTGACGGAACATCTCGACGACGGCGAAGGCGAAATTCTGGCGCGCGTGCGCAAGGTCATCGGCAACGACCTGCCGCTGGTCGTCAGCCTCGACCTGCACGCCAATGTCACGCCCGAGATGGTCGAGCATGCCGATGCGCTGATCGCTTACCGCACCTATCCGCATGTCGATATGGCCGACACCGGCCGCGCCTGCGCGCGCCATCTCAAACTGCTGCTAGAGACCAGACAGCGCTTTGCAAAGGCGTTCCGGCAATTACCGTTCCTGATTCCGATCAGCTGGCAATGCACCAAGGACCAGCCGACCAAAGGCATCTACGAAAAGCTCGCGGCGCTGCAAAGCGCGGCTGTGCCGACGCTGTCCTTTGCGCCGGGATTTCCCGCCGCCGATTTTGAGCATTGCTGCCCGAGCATCGTTGCCTATGGCCGGACCCAGGCCACGGCTGATGCTGCTGCCGATGCGATCGCAGCCCTCGTCGACAGCCATGAGAATGATTTCGACGGCAAGATCTATTCGCCCGACGCGGGTGTGCTTCACGCGATGGAACTGGCGAAGACTGCAAAAAAACCGATCGTTATCGCCGACACCCAGGACAATCCCGGCGCCGGTGGTGATTCTGACACCACCGGCATGTTGCGCGCGCTAGTGCGCAACATGGCGCAGCGCGCCGCCACTGGCGTGATTTTCGACCCGGAATCGGCCAGGGCAGCGCATGCTGCCGGCGTCGGCGCGACAGTGACGCTGGCGCTCGGCGGCAAGTCGGGCATATCAGGAGACACGCCTTATAAAGAGACATTCGTTGTCGAAAAACTGTCCGACGGAAACTTCATCGCGCCCGGTCCGTACTTTGGCGGACGCTTGATGGAAATGGGACCCTCGGCATGCCTACGCATCGGCGACGTCCGCGCGGTGGTCGCCTCCAACAAGGCACAACTCGCGGATCAGGCAATGTACCGCTATGTGGGCATCGAGCCGACCGAACAGAAAATTCTGGTCAACAAGAGCTCGGTGCATTTCCGCGCGGATTTCGAGCCGATTGCCGAAACGCTCTTGATCTGCGCCGCGCCGGGCGCGATGCCGGCCGATACCGCCGAGTTGCCGTGGACGCGGCTCCGGCCTGGCATCCGCATCAAGCCGAACGGCGTGCCGTTTATTCCCGCAACCAAGTTACGCTCAACCGGATAAGAGATATGCCCACCATCGAACACATCGACGGTTACGCCGATGAACTAACTGCCATTCGCCGGGATCTGCATGCGCATCCCGAGATCGGTTTCGAGGAGGTGCGCACATCCGGCATCGTCGCCGAGAAGCTGAAGGGCTGGGGCATCGAGGTGCATCGCGGCTTAGGAGGCACCGGCGTGGTCGGCGTGCTCAAGGGCAAGGGCAAGGGCGGAAAGCGCATTGGCTTGCGCGCCGACATGGACGCGCTGCCGATGGAAGAGAACACGAACTTGCGTTGGCGCTCGACCATTCCCGGCCGCTTCCATGGCTGCGGCCATGACGGCCACACCACCATGCTGCTCGGCACTGCGCGTTATCTGGCGGAAACCCGCAATTTCGACGGCACCGTGCACTTTATCTTCCAGCCGGCCGAGGAAGGCCTCGGCGGCGCGCGCGCCATGATCAAGGACGGGCTGTTCGAAAAGTTTCCCTGCGACGAGCTTTACGGCCTGCATAACGCGCCGGACTTGAACCATGGCGAGATCGCCATCCTGCCCGGCCCCGCGATGGCCGGCGCCGATTTCTTCGACATCGTCATCAACGGCTATGGCGCGCACGGCGCAATGCCCGAGCGTTCGAAGGACGCCATTATCATCGCCATGACTGTCGCCCAGGCGCTTCAGACCATCGTCAGCCGCAACGTCGATCCGCTGGAGGCCGCGGTGGTGTCGATCACCCAGATCCATTCCGGCTCTGCCTACAACGTGATTCCCGGCGAAGCGAAACTGTGCGGCACTGTGCGCGCCTTCTCGGATGAAGTCCGCGCGCTGGTGCGCGAGCGAATGCGCACGATCTGCGCCGGCATTGCAGCCGCCTTCCAAGTCGAGATCACCGTCGACATCCGCGACATTTTCAGTGTCCTGGTGAACCAGGAAGAACAGTCGAAAGTGGTCGAGGAAGTCGCGCGCACCGTGGTTGATCCGTCAAAGGTGTTCACGCGCTCCCAGCCGAAAATGGGCAGCGAGGACTTTGCCGACATGCTGCAGACCATTCCCGGCGCCTATTTCTGGGTCGGCCATGACGGCTCGGTGCCGGTGCACAATCCGGGCTACGTGCTGGACGACAAGATCCTGCCGATCGGCGCCAGCATGTTCGCCCGCATCATCGAAACCCGTCTCCCGGCAGGTGCCCATGCATAAAACCAAGCAAGAAGAAGCCGTCACCTCCCTGCACGATCTCTCCGCCGTCGACCTGATCGCCGGCTACAAGACAAAGCAGTTCTCCCCCTCGGAAGTGCTGGAGGACGTGATCGCGCATGTCGCGCGCTGGGAGCCGCATATCAAGGCGCTCTATGCCTTCGATCCCGACGGCGCGCGCAAGGTGGCCAAAGCTTCCACCGACCGCTGGAACGCCGGCGAGCCGTCCGGCGTGCTCGACGGCGTGCCGGTCACGATCAAGGACAATATCGCGACCAAGGGCCAACCGATACCGCTGGGCGCGGCAAGCGTGCCGTTGGTTGCCGCCGAGCGTGATGCGCCTCCGACCGCTCGCCTGCGCGAAGCGGGCGCGGTGATCTTCTCGAAAACCACCATGCCCGATTACGGCATGCTGTCGTCGGGCCTGTCGAGCTTCCATCCCCTCACCCGCAACCCCTGGGATCTCAGCAAGAATCCCGGCGGCTCTTCTGCCGGCGCGGGCGCTGCTGGCGCGGCTGGCTACGGCCCCCTGCACCTCGGCAGCGATATCGGCGGCTCGGTCCGCCTGCCCGCAAGCTGGTGCGGCCTTGTCGCACTCAAGCCGAGCCATGGCCGCGTGCCGATTGATCCGCCCTATGTCGGCCGCGTCGCAGGTCCCATGACGCGCACGGTCGACGACGCCGCGCTGATGATGAACGTGCTGGCAAAACCCGACCGCCGCGACGGCATGAGTCTGCCCGCCCATGACATCCACTGGAAGGCACTGGACAAATCGCCGCGCAAGCTGCGGCTCGGCCTGATGTTCGACGCCGAGGGCCAGGCGCTGGAGAAACCGGTGCGTGACGTTGTGATAAAGGCCGCCAAGGCATTCGAAGCTGCCGGCGCTGTCGTCACCGAGGTCGACGCCATTTTGACCCGCGAGATGCTCGACGGTATCGACGATTTCTTCCGCGCGCGCCTGTGGGCCGATCTGTCAAAGCTGCCCGAGAAAGAGCGTGCCAAGGCGCTGCCCTATATCCTGCAATGGGCCGAGCGAGGCGCAAAGCTCTCGGGCGTCGATGTCATCAACGGCTTCAATCAGACCATGGCGATCCGCGCTGCTGCGGCAAAGCTGTTTTGCGAGCTCGACTATCTGATCTCGCCGGTCTCGCCGGTGGTGAATTTCCCGGCGGAGTTCGCAGCCCCCTTGAACGATCCGGCAAAGCCGTTTGAGCACATCGGTTACACCCTGCCGTGGAATATGTCGGAGAACCCGGCCGTGTCAGTCAATGGCGGCTACGACAAGCACGGTTTTCCGATCGGCGTGCAGATCGTCGGCCGCCGCTTCGACGATATCGGCGTGCTCGGCATGGCCAAGGCGTTCGAGGGCCTGCGCGGTGCGCAAAAGCCGTGGCCATCGCCGCCGAAGAAATAGCGTCTAGGCACAAGTCGTCATGGCCGGGCTTGACCCGGCCATCCACGTCTTCTTTTCTCGCCAACGACAGAAGGGCGTGGATGCCCGGGTCATCAATCGCGAAGACGCGCTTCGCGCTTTTGCCCGGGCATGACGATGTCCTGCGATCAGAGCATAAGAAAAGAACAAGAAAGGAAACACCCATGGCGTATGAGACAATCAAGTATGATGTTTCGGAGCAGATCCTCACCATCACGCTGAACCGCCCCGAAAAACTCAACGCCTTTACCGGGCAGATGCAGCAGGAGCTGATCGCCGCCTTGGATGCCGCCGACAAGGACGACGACATCCGCGCCATCATCGTGACCGGCGCAGGCCGCGGCTTCTGCGCCGGCGCTGACCTGTCCTCCGGCGCCAACACCTTTGATCGCGACGCGCGGCGCGGGCCGGTGAAGCGGCTTGCCAGCGGCGCGGTCGACTACAGCGATCCGCAGGTGCGCGATGGCGGCGGCCAGGTGACGCTGCGTATCTTCAAGTGCCTGAAGCCCGTGATCGCGGCGGTGAATGGTCCCGCCGTCGGCATCGGCGTCACCATGCAGCTTGCGATGGATATTCGCATCGCAAGCGAGGACGCACGGTTTGGCTTCGTGTTCTCCCAGCGCGGCATTGTGCCGGAAGCGGCTTCCAGCTGGTTCCTGCCGCGCATCGTCGGCATCTCACAAGCACTCGAGTGGTGTTACACCGGCCGCGTCTTCCCGGCACAGGAAGCCTTGGCCGGTCGCCTCGTCAGCAAGGTGGTGCCGCCGGACCAGCTGCTGCCGACCGCACGCGCGCTCGCCAAGGAAATTGCCGCCAAAACCGCGCCGGTGTCGGTGGCGCTGATCCGGCAGATGATGTGGCGCATGATGGGCGCCGACGATCCGATGGAAGCCCACAAGGTCGACAGCCGCGGCATTTACGCGCGCGGCCGTTCGGATGACGTCAAGGAAGGCGTGGTGTCGTTCCTGGAGAAGCGCCCGGCGCAATTCAAGGACAAGGTGTCTTCAGATATGCCCGATTATTTCCCGTGGTGGGACGAGCGGGACTATAGGTGACAGGCAGGGCGCCAGGAGCCCGGCGGCGCCGGGCATTCGACTGGCACGGCGATCCGATCACGCACGCGACGCCGGTGACAGCAACCTATCGCAACACCCAGAACGTTCGCCGCTTCTTCAAGAGGGAATGCGGCGACGGATTCAGGTTCGACCGCGACTTCATGGCGTGGATGAAGAACGGCAAGCGCAAGACGATGGGCGATGCCGCCAAAGAGTGGCTGCGGCGCGCAGCAAGCGAGCGCTAGTTCGTCACAAGCGCGACGCGCCCGATCGCCTTGCGGTCGATCAAGAGCCGCATCGCCTTCGCATAATCCTGCAGCGGCAAGCGGTGCGACACATTGGGCCGCAGCTTGCCGGCTTCAGCCCACGCGAGCAGATCGTTCAGCCGCTTCTCGCCGAGCGCGGGATTTTTGCGCACTGCCTCGCCGGCGCGAACGCCGAGCACGCTCGCGCCCTTGATCAGCAGCAGATTGGTTTTCGCCGATCCAATGCCGCCGGTAAAGCCGATAACAAGCAGCCGCGCGCCCCAGTTGATGCAGCGCATCGAGTTCTCGAACACCTCGCCGCCGACGGGATCGAACACGACGTCGGCGCCGCGGCCGTCGGTGATGCGCTTCACCGCATCGCGGAACGGCTCGCGGTCGTAACGCACGAGATGATCGGCGCCGCGCGATTTTGCGATTTCGAGCTTCTCGTCGCTGGAAGCCGTCGCGATCACGGTCGCGCCCAGCATCTTGCCCATCTCCACGGCGGCGAGCCCGACGCCGCCGCCCGCGCCATGCACCAGAAGTACCTCGCCTGGCTTGATCTGCCCGCGATCGATCAGGGCGTGATAGGCGGTGCCGTGGCCGGCGAGAAAGGTCGCTGCCTCCGCATAGTCAAAGGTCGACGGCATCGGCGTCAGCTGCGCCGGCGTCACCACCGCTTCGCTGCAATAGGCGCCGTGGCGCATCTTGACGATGACCTTGTCGCCGACTGCGACGCCCTTTGCGGCCGCGTCCACCTCCACGACATCGCCCGCCGCTTCCACACCCGGCGTGAATGGCAGCGGCGGCTTGAGCTGGTACTCGCCGGCGACCATCAGCACGTCGGGGAAATTGATGCCGGCGGCGCGGATCGCAACGCGCACCTCCCCCGACTTCAGCAGCACTGAGGGGACTTCTTCCAGCCGCAGTTGCTCGGGCGGACCGAGTTCGCGGCAGACGACGACCTTCGGCATCAGGCGGCGCTCGCCTTCTGCCGCTGCAGCGCCTCGCGGATCAGCGGCAGGCGGTCATTGCCGAAATACATGTCGGTCTTGTCGACAAAGATGGTCGGCGAGCCGAAACCGCCGCGCGCCATCACTTCCTCGGTGTTGGCCTTGAGCTGGTCCTTGATCGCCTGATCGCCGATCCCGGCCAGGAATTTCTGGGGGTCGACGCCCACATTCTTGCAGATGTCGGCCAGCACCGCGTCCTGCGAGATGTCCTTGTCGCCACCCCAATACGCCTCGAATACGGCGCGCGCGAACGGCACCATGTCCTTGTTGCCGAGCCAAATGCAGCCGCGCATCGCTTTCACGCTGTTCACCGGAAACACCGTTGGCGGCATCTTGATCGCAAGCCCCGCCGAGCGCGCCCAGTCGGCGAGATCCTTCTTCATGTAGCGCGCCTTGAGCGGCACCGGCTTTTCCCGCTGCGCATAGACGCTGGGGTTGACGGTGTTGAAGATGCCGCCGACCAGAATCGGCCGCCAGGCAATCTCGGCGCCAAACTCCTTTGCCAAGGGCTGGATGTTATGCCAGGCGAGATAGGTCCAGGGGCTGGAGCAGTCGAAGAAGAATTCGATCATCGGTGTTTCCCTTTGTTTTGTTGGTCCTCATCCTGAGGAGCCGCGCAGCGGCGTCTCGAAGGATGCGGGCCCGTCTGTTGCCTCATGCTTCGAGACGCGCTTCGCTCCTCACCATGAGGGGGAGAGCGTCAATTCCTCCCCAGCACTTCCTTCGCCATCCCTCCGAACATCACCTTCCGTGTCTCCTCGTTGAACGGCTCCGTCACGAACTTGCCGATCGCAAGCCCCGCCTGCAGCTTTGGCCGCGCGCGCAACTCGGCGTACCAGCGTTTCACATTGGGATAGTCGTCGAGCGAAAAGCCCTGCGCCTTATGCGTCATGGTCCAGGGGAAGCAGGCGATGTCGGCGATGGAATAGTCATCGCCCGCCACATAGGCGGCGGTCTTGCCGAGCTGGCGGTCGAGCACGCCATAGAGCCGCGCCGCCTCGTCGCGGTAGCGCTCGATGGCATAGGGTATCTTTTCCGCGGCATAGAGCGCGAAATGGCCGTGCTGACCCAGCATGGGCCCTAGCCCACTCATCTGCCACATCACCCACTGGATGACATTGGAGCGTGCCCGCAGCTCCGCAGGGAGAAACCGACCGGTTTTGTTAGCGAGATAGATCAGGATCGCGCCGGTCTCGAATACCGAAAACGGCCCGCCGCCGTCTGATGGCGCATGGTCGACGATGGCGGGAATGCGGTTGTTTGGGCTGATCGCCAGAAATTCCGGGCGAAACTGCTCGCCGGCCCGGATATTGACCGGAATGACCCGATAGGGAAGCCCGAGTTCCTCCAGCATGATCGAGACTTTCCAGCCATTCGGCGTGGGCGCGTAATGCAGGTCGATCATGGCTCGCGATCATGCCTCCCCTGGCAGCCCCGGTGGGACTTTCGTTGTTCTGTACCTCGACCATAAGACATGGCATGGAGGCACTCAATCACAACCAAACGCGCTATCCGGGAGGCTCCCATGCTGTTTCCAACCACGATCGCAGGCTCCCTGCCGAAGCCGGAATGGCTGGCCGAGCCGAACATGCTGTGGGCGCCATGGAAGGCCAAGGGCGAGGAGCTTGCCCGCGCCAAGCGCGACGCGACGCTGCTGGCGGTGAAGATGCAGGAGGACGCCGGCATCGACATCCTCACCGAGGGCGAGCAGGCGCGGCAGCACTTTGTGCATGGCTTCCTGGAGAAGGTCGACGGCATCGACTTCGCCCATAAGGTCGAGATGGGAATCCGGAAAGATCGCTACAAGGCGATGGTGCCGCAGGTGGTGGCGCCGCTGCGGCTGAAGGGCCGCGTGCATGCCGACGAGGCGCGCGCCGCCCGCACCCACACCACGCGCCAGCTGAAATTCACCCTGCCCGGCCCGATGACAATCGCCGATACCGTGGCGGACAATCACTATGGCGACCGCGTCAAGATGGCCTTCGCCTTTGCCGAGCTGTTGAACGAGGAGGCAAAGGCGCTGGAAGCCGACGGCCTCGACATGATCCAGTTCGACGAACCCGCCTTTAACGTCTTCATGGACGAAGTCCCGGTCTGGGGCATCCAGGCGCTGGAGCGCGCCGCGCAGGGCCTGAAGTGCGCCACCGCCGTGCACATCTGCTACGGCTACGGCATCAAGGCCAACACCGACTGGAAGCAGACGCTGGGTGCCGAGTGGCGGCAGTACGAAGATATCTTTCCGGCGATCGCCAAAAGCTCGATCCAGCAGGTCGCGATCGAGTGCCGGAACTCGAAGGTGCCGCTCAATCTGCTGGCGCTGCTCAAAGGCAAGAAGATCCAGGCCGGCGTCATCGATGTGGCCAGCGACACCGTCGAGACCGCCGAAGACGTCTGCAAGGTGATCGATGACGTCTCGAAATTCGTGGCCAGGAGCGACATCATCGCCACCACCAATTGCGGCATGGCGCCGATGCGGCGCGATATCGCGGAAGCCAAGTTGATCGCGCTCGGCGCCGGCGCAAAACTGGCGCGGCAGCGGTTCGGTTGATGCGGCTCCTGCTCGCCGTCATCTTCGCCGTGCTGGCCTCGCCCGTGCACGCCGACCCGCGCGACGTGCTGCGCAGCTGTCAGGCTTTGCTCGACCGGGCGGCGCAATCGTCTGCGACGGATAGGCCGAGCGAAACCGACATCGCGCGCTGCCGGCAGGTCGTGCGCGACTGGACGCTGCGGGACTCCCGCATGCTGGTGGATGAACAGGGTCGCCCGATGCGCTAGGGCCGGCTCGCGCTCGGATGCAGAACCGGCTGAAATCCTGCCGCCAGTGCGCGTACCGTCGATGGTGGCGTGATCAGCATCGCCTCTCCGATTGGCGCCTCAACTCTGTGATATCCGGCAAAGCTCCAGCGCAGCGGTTTTCCGCTAACGATCAGAAAACTCTCGCCCGCCGCCTGCACCATCGCGCCATCGGGAAGCTTTTCCAGCCGCATCGGCAACGGATGCAGCTTCTTGCCGCTGGCAAAGCGTTCGCGATGCAGGACGGCGTCGATCTCAGGCGCCAGCACGTCGCCAGCACCGTTGCCGTCTTCCCAAGCCGCGCGAAACCGGTTGGCGTCATCCCGGCGGCAGTAGAAGCAAGGGCGATGACCCGCTGCCAAGGCGGTGGCCTCATCGAGGAAGAACAGCTCGGTCCAGCTCCGTCCGCCCATCACCTCGCGCCACCGGCCGCGGAATTCGCAGAGACAGATCAGCCAGGCCGGGTTCGACCAGCGCTTCTTCAAGAGCGTCTTGGTCGCGGGATCGTGGATGATGCCGCGATTGCCCGTGAACAGGCCGCGATGCGGATTGGCGACGATGTCGCCAGTAGGAAGGACTCGGTTTTGCAGGGGCATTATTTTGGCGGCGCGGCGGTGCTGCGCATCTTCCACAGGTTCCAGACGCGGTCGACCACCTGCAGGTTTATCGTATCAGCCTTCGCACCTTCGAGCGCCGTCAGATAATTCACCTCGCCGCCGAGTGCGATTGCCTGCGACTGCAGCCGCGCATTGACATCGGTGTAGTAGGCCCGGAAGACAGCGACTTTCACGGACGGCCCAACGACCACGTCGCCATGGCCACGCATCAAGACGACGGACTTGTCTCCGAGCGCGAGCGCCAGCCCCTTGCCGATGACGGGGTTGCGCACCAGCATGTCGGTCTCGCCAAATTCCTTGCGGATGTCCCATACCGGCGCGCCCGCGGCGAGGAACGCCGCGTTGTGGAATACCGGCCGGAGCATCACCTGGCTGACAGTGAACGGGATCACGCCGTGCGAATGCGTGTGCACCACCGCCATGACATCGGGCCGCGCCTTGTAGATTTCGCTGTGAATGAAGCGTTCCAGGAAGACGCTCCGCCCCCGCGCGTCCACGGCATTGCCGTCGAGATCGAATTCCATGATATCATCGCCAGTGACGAGCGCCGGCGCAAGCGAGCGCGCCATCAGGAAATGATCTGACTTGGCGGGGTGACGGGCGCTGACATGGCCAAAACCGTCGAGCACGCCGAGCTCGGCAAGAACGCGACTGCCGACGGCAATGTCTTCGACCAGGGCAGCATCAACACCCGCTGGCGGAACAGCCGGCGTCTGCGCTCGGGCCTCGGCGACGAGCAGCACCGCAAGCGCAACGAAGCAGCTGAGCCGCACCTGCCATGACGATTGCGCGCGGACGGCCATCGCCAGACTATGCCCCGCCGCGGATCGGCGGCTGGTACGACAGCGCGGTGTCCCAGGGAAAATGAATCCAGGTGTCCTGCGACACCTCGGTGATAAACGTGTCCACCAGCGGCCGTCCCTTCGGCTTGGCGTAGACGGCCGCAAAATGCGCATCCGGCATCAGCGCGCGGACCAGCCGCCCGGTCTTGCCGGTGTCGACGAGGTCGTCGACGATCAGAAGCCCCTTGCCGGTGCCGCCGCCGAGCTTCGCCACGTCCTCCGAGACGCCCTTGAGAACCTGGAGGTCGCCCTGCTTGGTGTGGTCATAGCTCGCCACGCACACGGTATCGATGACACGCAGGCCAAGCTCGCGCGCGACGATCGCGGCCGGCACCAGGCCGCCGCGGGTGATGGCGACGACGGCGTGGAACGGGCCGACCTCGGCGAGCCGCCAGGTCAGCGCCCGGCAATCCCTGTGAAACTGGTCCCAGGACACGGGGAAAGCCTTTTCGGAATTGTTGTCGGCCATGCTGCTTACGTCCTTCAAGCCGACTTCCGCGCCGCATGCAGCGCCGCCAGCATCTCCTTCACCGCGCTCATCGCGGCGTTGAGCTTTTCCGGATCGCGCGAGCGCACCACGAGGTTGGTGTTGGGCCGCTGGTCCTCGTCCAGGAACGGATAGCTGCCGATGATGGTGTCGGGATGCGCATTGGCGATTTCCCTTAAAGGTCCGCCGATGTCGCCTTCCCGCGAATTGGCCCGCACCGATTCCGACAGCATGCGCACGCCGGATTTCAGCTTGGGCGCGACGATGTCCATCATCGCCTGCATGATCGAGGGCACCCCGGCCATCACGATGACATTGCCGATCTTGAAGCCGGGCGCGAGAATCGTCGCGCTCTGGATCAGTTCGGCGCCGTCAGGGATCCGCGCCATGCGCAGCCGTGCCTCGTTCAGATCCTGCCCGCTCCAGCGTTCGCGAAACCGCGCCACCACGTCCGGGTGGTGATCGATACCGACGCCAAAGGCTTTCGCCACACTGTCGGCGGTGATGTCGTCATGGGTCGGGCCGATGCCACCCGTGGTGAAGACGTAAGTGTAGCGCTCTCGCAGTGCATCAAGGGCCACGATGATGTCGGCCTCGTCGTCAGCGACGACGCGCACTTCCTTCAGGTCGATGCCGATATTGGTCAGGTACTCGGCAATGAAGCCGATGTTCTTGTCCTTGGTCCGGCCGGACAGGATCTCGTCGCCGATCACAAGAATCCCCGCCGTGACGATCTCGCTCATGTCTCTTCCTCACCCTGCCCGGCCTTGCCGGGTTGCGCGACATTGCCGGGCCAACGTCTTGAAGTCACGGGGTTTTGCTGCCGAAATGAGCAACCGCAAGCCGGTTTTTCGGGCAACCCCGTTTCCACATCTAGCAAATGCCGCAAGCCAATGCATATCGCGCTGGCCCGGGCCTTGCTACCACCCCACCAAGTCATGCAGTGTGGTGCATGGCTTAGGGGGACCGTCACGGTTTATGGCAGTTGCGTTCGACGAAATGAATGGCCCCGGCGGCGACATCCGCCCGGCCTACCAGGAACTCTCCCGCTGGCTCAAGGAGACGCCACCGGACGCGCTCGAATACCGCCGCCAGGAAGCGGAGTTGCTGTTCCGCCGCATCGGCATCACCTTCGCCGTCTATGGCGACGCCGAAGCCACCGAACGGCTGATCCCCTTTGACGTGATCCCGCGCATCATGTCGGGGAAGGAATGGACCATCCTCGAAAAGGGACTGAAGCAGCGCGTGCGCGCGCTGAACATGTTTTTGCGCGACATCTATCACGGCCGCGAGGTGCTGCGCGCCAATATCGTCCCTGACGATCTGATCTTCCAGAACCCGGTGTTCCGGCCCGAGATGAACGGCCAGGCCGTGCCGCACGATGTCTACGTCCACATCGCCGGCATCGACATCGTGCGGGTGGACCCGGAAAACTTCATCGTGCTGGAGGACAATGCGCGTACGCCGTCGGGCGTGTCCTACATGCTGGAAAACCGCGAAATCATGATGCGGCTGTTTCCGGACCTGTTCGCCCGCCACCGCATCGCGCCGGTGGAGCGCTATCCGGATGAACTGCTGGCCGCACTTCGCTCGGTGGCGCCGCACAGCGCCTCGTCCGAGCCGACGGTGGCGCTGTTGACGCCCGGCGTCTACAACTCCGCCTATTACGAGCACTCCTTCCTCGCCGACAAACTCGGCATCGAGCTTGTCGAAGGTCGCGACCTCATCGTCAAGAACGACGAGGTCTTTATGCGCACCACCGAGGGGCTGAAGCGGGTCGACGTAATCTATCGCCGCGTCGACGACGATTTCCTCGACCCCCTCACCTTCCGCCCCGACTCCGTGCTCGGCGTGCCCGGGCTGATGTCGGCCTATGCGGCCGGCAACATCACGCTCGCCAATGCCGTTGGCACCGGCATCGCCGATGACAAGGCGATCTACTCCTACATGCCGGAGATCGTGAAATTCTATCTCAGCGAGGAGCCGATCCTGAAGAACGTGCAGACCTGGCGCTGCCGCGAGCCGAAGGATCTTTCCTACGTGCTGGATAATCTGGCCGAACTCGTCGTCAAGGAAGTCCACGGCTCCGGCGGCTACGGCATGCTGATCGGACCTGCTGCGACCAAGGCCACGATCGAAGCCTTCCGCGACAAGCTCAAGCGCGAGCCTGAAGGTTTCATCGCCCAGCCGACGCTGGCGCTCTCGACCTGCCCGACCTGCACGACAGCTGGGCTGGCGCCGCGCCACGTCGATCTCCGTCCCTTTGTGCTGACCGGAAAAGACCGCGTTACCATCGTGCCCGGCGGCCTCACCCGCGTGGCGCTCAAGGAAGGCTCGCTGGTGGTGAATTCGAGCCAGGGCGGCGGCACCAAGGACACCTGGATTCTGGACGGTTAGAGATGCTGTCGCGTACGGCCGAAAACCTGTACTGGCTGGCCCGCTATGTCGAGCGCGCCGAATATATCGCGCGCACCATCGACGCGACGCTGCGCGTCACCGCGCTGCCCGCCGCCTATATCGGCAAGACCAATGAGTGGGAATCGGCACTGCTGACCGCCGGCGTCAGCGCGAGCTTTTACGAGACCTACGAAGAGGCCAACGAAGCCAATGTCGTTGAGTACCTCTCATTCTCTTCGGTCAATCCGTCCTCCATCAAGAACTGCATCGAGAACGCCCGCCTCAATTCCCGCTCGGTGCGAACAGCGCTGACCTCGGAGATGTGGGACACCATCAACAGCGCCTGGATCGAGCTGCAGGAGCTCTGGAGCAAGGGCACCGCCTCGCGCGAGGACCTGGCAAAATTCCTGCGCTTCGTGCAGGAGACCTCGCTGCGTTTCGACGGCTCGGCCTACCGCACCATGCTGCGCAACGACGCCTACTGGTTCTCGCGTCTTGGGTTGCACCTGGAACGCGCCGACAACACCGCGCGCATTCTGGACGTGAAGTATCACGTACTGCTGCCGGAAGAGGAACATGTCGGCGGACCGCTCGATTACTATCAGTGGACCTCGATCCTGCGCTCGGTCTCGGCGCTGACGGCCTATCACTGGGTCTATCGCGAGACGCTGAAACCGTGGCTGATCGCGGACCTCTTGATCCTCAACGATACGCTGCCGCGGTCGCTTGCGAGCTGTTACGGCAATCTCGTGCGCAACCTCGACCAGATCGGCGTCGCCTACGGCCGCCAGGGACCCTCGCAGCGCCACGCCCGCGGCATCCGCAACCGGCTCGAACACAGCAACATGGACGACATTTTCCAGCACGGCGTCCACGAATTCATTCAGGAATTCATCGCCGACAATTCGCGGCTTGGCGAGATCATCACCAGGCAGTATTTGATCTGACGAGCCACCGTCATTCCGGGGCGATGCGCAGCATCGAACCCGGAATCTCGAGATTCCGGGTCTGGTGCTTGCGCACCATCCCGGAATGACGGCGAACAAGAGACACGCCATGCGCCTGCGAATTGCCCATACCACCCGCTATCGCTACGAGCCGGCCGCCACCGGCGTGATCCAGATCCTGCGGATGACGCCCGGCAGCCATGACGGCCAGTATGTCGCGGAATGGCAGATCGACGTCTCCGCCGATTCCCGCCTCGACATGCATGAGGACGCCTTCGGCAATGTCACCCATGTAATGACGCATGGCGCGCTCGAAGAGCTCACCATCCATGTCGAGGGACTGATCGAGACCCAGGACACCGGCGGCGTGCTGCGCGGCGCCGACGAGCGCTTCCCGGCGAGTATGTTTTTGCGCTCCACCGCGCTCACCGAGGTCAATCCGGCGATGGCGCAGTTCGCCCGCGAACTGCGCGCCGAAGCCGGCGATGATGTGCTCGGCTTCCTGCATGCGCTGATGGTGCAGATCTACGAGCACATGACCTTTGACGAGGATCCGACCAACAGTGGCACCTCGGCCTCCGAAGCCTTTGCGCTCAAGCGCGGCGTCTGCCAAGACTACGCGCACATCTTCATCGCCTGCGCGCGCTCCGGCGGCGTGCCGGCGCGCTTCGTCTCCGGGCACTTCCTGCGCTCCGACGGCGTCACCAGCCAGCAGGCCGGCCACGCCTGGGCGGAAGCTTTTGTCCCTGATCTCGGCTGGGTCGGCTTCGACGCCGCCAACGGCATCTGCACGACCGACGCCCATGCCCGCGTCGCCGTCGGCCTCGACTATCTCGGCGCCGCCCCGATCCGCGGCACCCGCTATGGCGGCGGCACCGAGACGCTGACGGTTGAGGTGAAGGTCGAGCAGGCCGGGCGACCGGGACAGTGGCAGAGCCAATCGCAGAGTTGAGAGCTTCGTAGGGTGGGTTAACCGAAGGCGTAACCCACCAATCTTTGCGCGGCGCGATGCTGGGTCACGCTTCGCTAACCCACCCTACGGCAGCTCATTTATCAAGCCACACATCCTCGAACCGCAGATTGTTGTACTGGCTGTTGTCGTGCGGCTTGAAGTTCCGCACATAAGGCTGCCAGCAATTGCCGGCAGCGCTGTGCAGGACCACGGGACGCGCGGCATCCTCGACCAGGATGCGCTCGATGTCCCAGACGATCTTCTTGCGCTTCTCCTTGTCGAGCTCGCGCGATTGCGCCGCGAGCAGCCTGTCGACCTCGGCATTGCAATATTGCGTGTAGTTGCGCTCGGAATTGCAGGAATAATTCTCCACCATATTGCCGTCGGGATCGTCGACGCTGACGCCGGTGACGTTGAGGCCGATGGTGTACTCCTTGCGGGCGAGCCTTGAATACCAGCGCGGCGTATCGAGAATGTCGAGCTCGCCGACGATATAGATCTTCTTGAGCTGGTCGGTGACGATGACCGCGGGATCGCGATAAGTCGGCAGATTACGTGTCTGTATCTTGATCTGCAGCGGTTTTGCCTCGCTGTAGCCGAGCTTCTGCATGATCGCTTGCGCCTCGGCGAGATTCTTCTCCGCGTCGGAGCCATAGCCAGCCAGCGATTTCACAATTTCGTCCGGCATGCCCCACTCGCCTCCCGGCTTCGGCAGCATGGCGCCGCCAAGCCGCCCCGTTCCTTCCATCAAGATCGTGTTGAACGGCTTGCGGTCGATCGCGAGCGACATCGCCTTGCGGATATCCGGATTGTCGAACGGCGGATTGACGCGGTTGACCAAAAGATTGATCAGCACGCCCGTGGTCGTCATCTCGCACACCGCCTTCGGCGAACGCTCCTTGATGTCCTTCAGCAAGGGCACGGTGACGTCACTGGGAAAGGTGATGTCGAACTCGCCGGTCGAGAATGCCAGCATCCGCGTGGCGCGGCTGTCGATGGTGCGCACCGCAATCTCGTCGAGATAGGGCCGGTCCTTCTTGAAGTAGTCGGGATTGCGCACGAGCCTGATCGACTCGCCACGCTTGAATTCGACGAATTTGAACGGCCCGGTGCCGACCGGTTTCGTGCGCATCACCTGCTGCGGCACGTGACAGGGATAGACCGCTGAGAAAGCGCTCGCCAAGAGCACCGGCAGGCTCGGCTGCGGCTCGCTCAATTCGAACGTCGCCTCGTAATCGCCGTTGACGCTGATGTCCTTAAGCTTCGTGTACCAGACCTTCCGCGGGTTGCGCTTGAAATCCTGCGTCTCGGTCTTGCCGATCAGCATCCGCCAGGTGCACTGCACGTCCTTGGCGGTGAACGGCTGGCCGTCATGCCACTTCACACCCTGGCGCAGCTTGAAGGTGAGCTTTGTGTTGGTCGAATCCCACGACCAGCTTTCGGCGAGATCGGGAATGACCGTATCGAGGCTCTCATGCGGCTTCGCCGGATCGAACACCACGAGATTGTTGAACACCGCCGCAAACGGCATCACCGAAGCGATGGTTGATTCCTCCAGCAACGAGGTCGAGGGCGGATTGTCGTTGTGATAGAGGCGGAGCGTGCCGCCCTTTTTCTGCGCCGCCGCTGGGACAGCCAAGAGCACCGCGATCACGGCCAATGCGATGGACGGGAAAACCCTTGTGGCGCGCATTTCGCCTCCCGAAATTCTTGTTGTTATGGGAGAGCAGCGTGCCGGAGGCGGGCCGCGTAATCAATACGCGCAATTGCGCTAGTCGGAGGCTCGCAGGCCGCCATCATCTCCTTCGCCGGCGTCATCTCGGCCCGCGACATTTCCTTCGACATCTCCTGCAATTTCACGTTCTAGCCGTTCGCCGCAGGTCATGCCACGGGGAATCGGGGGTTGGAGCCTTGCGCGAAATTCGTTACTAGTGGCCCCGCGGGGCGGGGCTATCGGGGACTGGGAATGACCTATTGTTGTGGAATTCTGGTGCGTGACGGCCTTGTGATGATCGCGGACACCCGCACCAATGCCGGCCTCGACAACGTCTCGACCTTCCGCAAGCTGCATATCTTCGCAAAGCCTGGCGAGCGCATCATGGCGGTCGCCAGCGCCGGCAATCTCGCCATCAGCCAGTCCGTGATCTCCACCCTGACCGAGGGTGTCCAGAACCCCGATAGCGGCGAGGTCGAGACCCTGATGAACGCGCCCACCATGTTTCAGGCGGCGCAGCGCATCGGCCGCGCCATCCGCCTGATCCATGCCACCGAAGGCCCGGCGCTGCGCTCGGAAGACGTTTCCTTCGACGTCTCCTTCCTGTTCGGCGGCCAGATCAAGGGCTCGCGGATGCGGCTGTTCATGGTCTACACCGCCGGCAATTTCATCGAATGCACCGTCGACACGCCCTATTTGCAGATCGGCGAGCACAAATACGGCAAGCCGGTGCTCGACCGCGCCATGCATTACGACGTCGAGCTCTATGAGGCGCTGAAGACCGGCCTGATCTCGATGGACTCCACCATGCGCTCCAATCTCGGCGTGGGACTTCCGATCGACGTGCTTGTCGTGCGCACCGGTGCCTGCGAGGCCGATCTCAATCACCGCATCGAGGCGGGCGAGCCCTATTTCCACGATCTACGTTCGCGCTGGTCGGCGGCCCTGCGCGCGGCGCACCAGAACATCCCCCGACCGCCTTACAAGACCGAAGCAGAAGCAAAAAAGTAAAGGGAAGACAATGGCCGAGGCAAAACAGAAGATCGCGCTGGTCACGGGCGCCGGCACCGGCGTGGGCCGTGCCGCATCGCTGGCGCTGATGAATGCAGGCTACACCGTCGTGCTCGCCGGGCGCCGCATGGAGATGCTGGAGGAGACGAAGAAGCTCGGCGACAATGTCGGCAAGAGCCTGTGCGTCTCCGCCGACATGACAAGCCCGGCGTCGATCGCCGCGCTGTTCGCCAAGGTGATGGAGAATTACGGCCGGCTCGACGTGCTGTTCAACAATGCCGGCATGGGCGCCCCGCCCGTCAACTTCGAGGATCTCCCCCTCGAGCAGTGGCAGGCCGTGGTGAACACCAATCTCACCGGCCCCTTCCTGTGCACGCAGCACGCCTTCCGCATCATGAAGGACCAGGACCCGCGCGGCGGCCGCATCATCAACAACGGCTCGATCTCGGCGCACGCGCCGCGGCCGTACTCGGCGGCCTATACCTCGACCAAGCACGCCATCACGGGCCTGA
>Ga0081540_1001497_pt1 | contig 20134 bp, 20 predicted proteins | sample TabmetS2T1R1_FD_71024 | JGI IMG/M metagenome (GOLD analysis project Ga0081540, IMG submission 71024) | Tabebuia heterophylla rhizosphere microbial communities from the University of Puerto Rico - S2T1R1 | ecosystem: Host-associated > Plants > Roots > Rhizosphere ... | reverse complement strand
CCAGCGACATCGACTTCGTGCACAACGCCGCCGACCTGGACAACCTGGTCTCGGTGGTCCGGAAAATGCGCAAGGGCGTCCATCACTACCTGCCGCTCGCCGCCCGGAAGTAGCCCTTCCGGCCCGTCTTTTCGTTTCCGCTGGCACGACAGGCCTCTCGTGACGATAGATTAGGCACCCCCCGGGGAAGGTCGTCGAGCCGTCACGGCCGGCGAACCAGGTTTCACCCCCGGGGAGCGCAGGTCACAACCCGCCGTTCGACGGAGGTGAACCCGTGGACAAGGTCACCATCCACACGCTGAAGCGCCTGAAGCAGGCCGGCCAGAGAATCACCATGGTCACGGCCTACGACGCCACCTTCGCCCGCATCCTCGACGATGCCGGAGCCGACGTGCTCCTCGTCGGTGACAGCCTGGGCATGGTGGTCCAGGGCAACGACTCCACGTTGCCCGTCACCATGGACCAGATGGTGTACCACTGCCGCGCGGTGAGCCGCGGAGCGAGGCGGGCGCACGTCGTGGGCGACCTCCCGTTCCTCAGCTACCAGGCCAGCGTGCCCGAGGCGGTGAAGAACGCAGGGCGGCTCCTCGCCGAGGGCGGGGTGAGCAGCGTCAAGCTCGAGGGCGGCTCCGAGTTCGCGGAGACCATCGAGGCCATCGTCCGCGCCGGCATCCCGGTGATGGGGCACCTGGGGCTGACCCCACAGTCGGTGCACCGGATGGGAGGCTTCGTGGTGCAGGGGCGGGAGGAGGAGCAGGCCCGGGCCATCTTCCGCGACGCGCAGGCGCTGGAGCGCGCCGGTTGCTACTCGCTGGTCCTGGAGGGCGTGCCCAAGGAGCTGGCGGCTGACATCACCGCGTCGCTGCGCATTCCCACCATCGGCATCGGCGCCGGCATCGACTGCGATGGACAGGTGCTGGTCTGCTACGACCTCTTCGGCTTCAACCCCGACTTCAAGCCCAAGTTCGTGAAGCGCTTCGCCGACGGCTACGGGGTGCTCCGCGGCGCGGCCGAGGCGTTCTGCTCCGAGGTGCGGGCGGGGACCTTCCCCGACGACGCGCACTCCTTTGCGAGCAAGACGCCGCTCCGACTGCTTCCCGGTCAGCGGTCCGCCTCCGCTGGGCCGTCGGGCGACGAGGAGAAGGCGGGCCCGCTGTACGGCGTTCCGGTCTGATGGACGTCCTTCGCACCCCGGCCGAGCTCTCGGAGTGGACCGAGAGCACGCGGCGCCAGGGTCGCCGGGTGGGGCTGGTGCCGACGATGGGGTTTCTCCACCGGGGGCACACGAGCCTGATGGAGGCCGCGCGCGAGCGCGCCGACACCACGGTGGTCAGCATCTTCGTGAACCCCACCCAGTTCGGGCCCAACGAGGATCTGGCCCGTTATCCGCGCGACCTCGAGGGCGACCTCCGCAAGTGCCGCGAGGCGAAGATGGACGTGGTGTTCACGCCGGAGGCCGGGGCCATGTATCCGAGCGGACACCGGACCTTCGTCGAGGTGACCCGGCTCCAGGACGGGCTGTGTGGCGCGCGCCGTCCCGGGCACTTCCGCGGCGTGGCCACCGTGGTGACGCAGCTCTTCGCGCTGGCGCGGCCTCATGTGGCGGTGTTCGGGGAGAAGGACTACCAGCAGCTGCAGATCATCCGCCGCCTCGCGCTCGACCTCCATCTCGGGGTGGAGGTGGCGGGGATGCCGATCATCCGCGAGGCGGACGGGCTCGCGATGAGCTCGCGCAACGCCTACCTCTCGCCTCCGGAGCGGACGCGGGCCCTTGCGCTCAGCCGGGGGCTCGGGGCTGCCCGGGCCCGCTGGGCGGCGGGCGAGCACGGGGCCGACGCGCTGCGCGAGGCGGTCCGTGCAGAGCTTCGAGCGGCCGAGGTCCGGGAGGACTACGTGGAGCTGGTGGACCCGTCGACCCTGGAGTCGCTTCAGGGGGCCGAGCAGGCTGATGTCCGACTGCTGGTGGCGGGCTTCGTCGGGACGACACGTCTCATCGACAATACGGCCATCGGCCGTTAGGCCCCGGGCCCACCCATGGCCCACAAGGAAGCCCCCGGCGAGCTGGTCGTCGCCACCAACCGCAAGGCGCGCGCGTCCTACAGCATCGAGGACACCCTCGAGGCGGGGATGGCCCTCCTGGGCAGCGAGGTGAAGAGCCTCCGGGCCGGGTCGGTGCAGATGGCCGATGCCTTCGCGCAGCCGCGCGGGGGGGAGCTGTACCTTCACTCGCTGCGCATCGCCCCATACGGCGCGGCGGCGGCCTTCCCCCACGACCCGGTCCGCCCCCGGAAGCTCTTGCTGCACCGGGCCGAACTGGACCGCTGGGAGGCCAAGGTGCGCGAACGGGGTTATTCCATCGTCCCGCTCGTGCTTTACTTCAAGAAGGGGAAGGCCAAGGTCCAGCTGGGGCTGGTCCGGGGCAAGACCCACGAGGACCGACGCGAGGACATCAAGGAGCGCGAGACGCGACGGGAAATGGATCGCGCGCTCCGCCGCCGTTAGACGGGGTGGGACGGACCTGGGATGGACGATCGAGCCTCCGAGAAGAAGGACCGCCTGCTTGCCGCCCTGGAGCGTGGGCTGGTCATGGTTCATCTGGACGCGCGACGTCCCGGGGTGCTCGTGCCCGCGGAACTCCGCTGCGAGTCCCATCTTCGCCTTCACCTCAGCTACAAGTTCGTTCCTCCCGACCTGAGCGTCGGTGACTGGGGCATCCGGAGCACGCTGAGCTTCAGCGGCAAGCGCTTCACCGTGGCGCTGCCCTGGAGCGCGCTCTTCGCCATCACCAGCAAGGTGACGCACGAGTTCTGGATGTTCCCCGAGGACATGCCCACCGAGCTGACGCAGATCCCTCCACCGACGCTGCGAGCCGCGGCCCACGCCCGTCCGCCGCTGGAAGCGCGACGCGTGGCGCTGCGCGAGGTGGACGGCGAGCGGAAGTCGGGCGAGTCCGAGGGCGGGGAGACGCCTCCCGGCCGGTCGCACCTGCGGCTCATCAAGTCGTAGGTCCCGGAGCCTCGCCATGTGGGCGCTCCTCGGCGCGACGCTGATCGCCGCAGCTCCCTCCACCGAGGTGCCGGCGCTCTCCAGGGACGTCGTGGCCGACGGGCGCATCGACCCTGCGGAGTGGGCGGGTGCCCGGCAGGTCCGCGTCGAGGGAATGCGGGTTCGCCTGGGGAGGCGAGGCGATGTGCTGGCGGTCGCGGTCGAGCTCGAGCGGCCCGGCATCTCCAGCCTGCTGGTCGGGACGGCGGACCGGGTCTGGGTGCTCCACGCCTCCGCGGCGCTCGGGACGGGCGAGTACCGGTGCGCCGCCGACGGGACCTGCACCCGGACGCGGGGCTTCCAGTTCACCTGCCGGGACCCGTCGAGCGCGCCCGCGGCAAAGGCCTGCCGGGAGGAGTTCCGGAGCGCCGAGGGATGGATCGGGAACGTGAGCCCGTCCGGCGCGCGGACGCGCGAGTTCTTGATCGATCTCGGACGGTTCGGCACTCCCGGGACACCGCTCGGGCTCGTGGTGACCGGCCTGGTGCTCCCGGACCAGGGCAAGCGCTGGCCCGAAGGCGACGACGAGGCAGGCACGGTGAAGCTCCAGCAGGGGTACCTCGAGGAGCGGATGCGCCTCTCGCCCCGGAGCTGGTTCGCCGTCCGGCGCTGAGGTTCCGGAAAGCGCCCCGAGGGCGACGCGGTGGGCCAGGGCGGTGCGCCCGGGCAGCCCATCCGCACGGCCTGCGCGGGATCGCGGCGCGCTGATCCGTGATCCAGCCGGTGCGCCCCGACGAATGCGCGGCGGATTTGCAGCCAGCGTCCAGGAGCGGGGCAGGCCGCTCTGCGGACACTCCGGCGAAGAATCGTCGTGCGGCGGCGGACCGTTGACCGGCGGCACACGTTCGCGGTGACGAGTCCGATGACGCGTGGCAGCCCGCCCGAACCGGGTGAGCGTTTCTGCACGTGGAACGATGCTCCAGGTGCAAAACCGCTCGCGCGGCGGCCGAGGGCTGCCGGGCGCCGTCCGTTCGCAGCGACGAGATCCCCGGCGACACAGGCAGGAACCCGGGATCGCTGATCCGCCGGCGGCGCGGACTGCGAGCTCCCGGGGCCGGACGGTCAGGGGCGCGATCCGTCCGCCTGCTGGGCTCCTGCGACGAATTGCCCGGTCCGGATCGAGGCCATCGACGAGCTCGGCAGGACGTCAGCCAGCCTCCAGTTCTGCGTTCCCTCGGGGCGCAGTCACCGCGCGACCTCTCAGCGCTTCTTGAGGTTCGCCTCCATCGTCGCCTGCTGCCCGCCCATCGTCATCCCCACCCAGGGCTTGTAGCCTGCCTTCCGGATCTCGATCTTCAAGGGCTCCTTCGGCCAGACGTTGTCCCCAGCCCAGGGCGTGACTCCCACCTCGGCGCCGGCGACCAGCACCGTGGCTCCGGACGGATCGCTGAGGACCAGCAGCGTCGGCGCGGGCGTGCCCACCCGCTTCTCGGGCACGTCCTCCTTCTTCGATCCCGTCCGCAGGAGGTCGAGCGAGACCTTGCCGAGCGGAATCTTCCCGGTCACCACCACCCAGGCACCGGCCGCCACGAGCGCGAGCAGTGCCACGCGGAGGATCCACTTCCCCCAGTTGATGTCCGGCGAGCCGAAGTGGGGCGCCCGGCCGGGGCGCGGAGGGGCATAGTCCGACGCCATCGGCGGTGGCCGCGTCTCCACCAGCTCCACCGACGGCGTGACCTCCACGTCCCGGACCCGCGGCGGGATGGAGATGATCGTCGGCTCGTAGGCAGGGTCGTCCAGCAGCGAGGTCCCGGGTGCCTGCGGCACGGGTGACGGAGGCGGCAGGGGGATCTCGTTCAGGAGGGGGATCGGCCGGGCCGGCTTGAGCGCGCCGTCCTCCCCGAGCGCCTTGCCGGAGAAGATCTGATCCTCGTCGTCGTCGGGTGGCTGGCTCATCGCTCCGGTCTCAGCTCGGTGCCGGCGCGTGCTCGGTGACCTCGCGCAGCACCTGCCACGGATAGATGCCGGTCTGATGCTGATCGCTGAAGACCAGCCTCAGGGCGTAGTTCCCCACCGGCGCCACCTCGCGGATGGTCAGGCTCTCCGGCACCGAGGCAGGGTCGAGCGTCCGCGCGCTGGTCCACTCGTCCACGCACGCTGCGCAGGGGCAGGCGAGGCGGAGCGCGCGCGCGGTCGAGGCCGTGCGCTTGCCGTCCTCCCAGTGCAGGCGAAGCACCTTGCCGTCGCTGGTGACGTCGGTGCCGATCGCTGCAGGCGGTGTCGGCGTCGAGGGCTTCAGCTTGTCCCAGAAGCTCATGCCCTTTTCCATGACCCCATGTCCGCTCACGATGCAAGCGGCACCGCCGTCCGCGGAGGCGGCTCGGCGAACGCGCCCTTCTTCTCCAGCACCCGGGCGAGGGCGTCCACCACCTCCGGGTCCAGTGACGCGCCCCGCAGCCGGTTCATGACCTCCATCGCGGCGTGCGTGCCCATGGCCCGCTGGTAGGGCCGGGTGGAGGTGCAGGCGTCCCAGGTGTCCGCGCAGGCCACCACCCGGGCGATGAGGGGAATCTGCTCGCCCTTCAGACCCTCGGGGTAGCCGGTCCCGTTCCACTTCTCGTGGTGACTCCGGACCGCGTCCCGCGCGGTTCCGAGGAAGGTCACCGGGCCGACGATGGACGCGCCGATCGCCGGGTGCTCGCGCATCACCGACATCTCGTCCGGCGTGAGCTGCGTCTGCTTGCAGAGGATGCTCTCGGTGATGCCGATCTTCCCGATGTCGTGGAGGATGCCGCCGTAGCGGAGCTGCTTCACGTCCCGCTCGCTCAGCCCCAGCTCGCGGCCGATCTCCGCGGCCATGTCGCCGACCCGCTGGCTGTGTCCGCGGGTGTACGCATCCTTGCTGTCGATGCTGTTCGCCAGGGCGAGGATGGTCTCGAGGTAGCCGCGCTCCAGCGACTCGTAGAGTCCGCGGTTCTCCTTGTCGTAGGCGAGCAGCTGCTGGCTCATGTAGTTGAAGGTGCTGGCCAGCTCGCCCAGCTCGTTGCGGGTCTGCACCTTCACCTGCGTGCCGAACTGCCCGCGGGCGATCTCCAGCGCGCCGCGGGTGAAACCCTTGAGCGGCCGGGTCAGCCCGCGAGAGAACACCAGCGCCAGCATCAGCGCCACGCCCGTGGCGGCGATGAGCCCGAGGCCGATCCGCCGCTGCATCAGGTGCACCTGGGTGTAGGCCGCGTCCAGCGGCTGCTCGCTGACCACGGCCCACCCCGGTCCGGGGATCACCGAGGAGGCCGCGACCACCCGCGCCTCTCCCTCGCCGAAGTTCCCCACCCAGGTCACCTCGCGCTCGGGCGAGCTCTTCAGCACCTTGAGCGCCGGAGCCACCGCCGGTCGTCCGGACACGTCCTGACCGGCGCGGACGTGCTCGGGGGGGCCGGCGAGGAGCCGCCCGGCCCCGTCCACCACGTAGGCGAAGCCGGTGCTGCCCACGTGCTCCGCCTCGAGCGCGTGCCCGAGCGCGCCGAGTGACAGCTCGGCAGCGACGTAGGCCCGCGCGGGATCCCCGAGCGGGAAGACGAAGGTGATGCTCGGTGGCCGGCCGGGGAGGACGGTCGCCTGGCTCCAGCGCACTGCCTCCGGCCCGGGCCCGAGCAGCGCCCGCGCGCGGGCCTCGTGCTCGGCCACCTCGGTGGGCGGCAGGTCCTTCACCGCGAAGGCCTGAAGGCCCGGGAGGCGCTCGCCACGGGTCGAGAAGACGGTCAGCGCGGTGAGGTCGCGGCGCTCGGTGAGCACCGCGGCCAGGTGCGCCCGCTGCTCCGCCTGGGGGAGCGAGAGGAATCCGGGGACCCGCGCGAGCGCGGTGGCGGCCCGCACCGGGGCATCGAGGGCCACCGTGGCCTTGAGCGAGACCTGGCTCACGCGCTCGGCGGCGAGCTCCTGGGCGTCCCGGGTGAGGAGCTCCCGGGTGTCGGAGAGCACGAGCAGGCCCACCAGACCCGTCGAGACGAGAGCCACGCCGAGCATCAGCAGGAAGATCGCGGTGAAGAGTCTCACTGCCAGGGAGTCTCCTTCACCTCGAGCTTGATGCGCCCGGGGACCAGCTGCACCGCCCGGGTGGCGGACGGTCCGAGCGAACCGTCGGACAGCACTGCCTGGACGCTCCAGCGGTACTTGCCCGCCGGGAGGCCTGGCACCGTCACCAGCGGCTGGGTGGTCCGCACGGTCTGCTTCCGGGGGCCAACCAGCTCCAGCACGTAACCCACCGCGTCCGGCACCGGCTTCCAGGCGAACCGCACCGGGCCGAGGCCGCCGGGCGCCGGCTCGAGCGCGAGCTTCAGCCCGGGCTCGGGAGAGATGAGGATGGGCGGCTCGGGGGGACTCGTACCGGTCGCCGACTCGAGCTGCGGCGTTCCCGGCGGCTCGCCACGGGCGACGGTGAGCGTCTCGCCGGCCCGCACCGCGCGGGTGCGCCCCTGGGCCTCCACCCGTACGGGTACGCCTTCGCGCACCGCCACGCGGGTCCGGCCGTCCGGCTCCACCGCGACGGCGAAGTGCGAGCGCTCGTCGCGCGCCTCCGCCAGCAGCTTCCATGCTCCATCGGCCTGGGCCGCCGCCTCGGCGTAGCGAGCGCGGGCGAGCAGCGACTCGGCCTCGGCCAGACGCGCTTCCGCTTCGGTGCGTGCGCTCCCGGCCGGGGCCTGGGCGATGGCGCTCCGGGCCGAGCCGATCGCGGCCACCGCGCGAGCGCGCTCCGGTCCCGGCACCTGGACCTGCGTGCCCGCCGCCGGCGCTCCGTCGAGGTGGTTGAAGGCCAGCAGCTCCCGCCCCGCGCTCTCGTTGCCCAGCGTCCGTGCGGCGAGCTGGGCCAGCGACTCGCCGGGACGGACGACGGTCTCGCCGGGCGGTGGGCTGGTGGCCGCCGAGGCGAGGAGCGCGAGCGCGGCTGCGAGGGCCTGGCTCACTGGAAGACGATCTCCCTTCCGGCGCGCACCGTCGCCGCGGGGGTGCCCACGGTGAGGGACTGGTTCGCCGGGCGGTCGAGGGTGGCGTCGACCGCGCCGCGAAGCACGGTGACGTCGGCCTGGGGTCGCCCGGGCGCGGCGCGCGTCTCGGCGATTCCGAGCAGCGTGTCCTCGGAGACGACCACCACCGTTCCCGAGGGGAAGCGCAGCTCCGCCGACCCACCCCGCTCGGTGCGGAGCTTGTCGTCGTCGAACAGCGTCGTCCCGTTCACCGCGGCTTGCCACTCGTCTCCGGTGGCCCGCTTCACCGAGACCGAGCCCTTCACCTCGGCCAGCGTCGCCCGCACCGACTGCTTGGGGGCCGGCGCGGGCGGAGCCTGGGCGTCACGGCGACAGGCCGGAGCGCACACGAGCAGCGGCAGGCACAACGCCATGGAAATCCAGGGGCGAGGCACTTCCTTACTTCGAGTGTACTTCAGCGCGTCCGTCCGGGCTCGGCCGGGCCCGCCCGGGACAGAGGCGGTCGCGGGGCGCGCAGGCTGGCCCCGGGCTCAGCCGCCGAGGCGCCGGTGACGCAGTGCGGGGAGGGCCTTTCGCACCCGGGCGAGCAGCTCGGTGTCCACCTCTGCCATCGCCAGACCCTCGCCGTCCGAGGCCCGGGCGACCACCAGACCCCAGGGGTCCACCACCATCGCGTGCCCGTACGTCACGCGCTGATCCGTGTGCCGCCCACCCTGCGCAGGTGCGAGAACGTAGGCCTGGTTCTCGATCGCCCGTGCCCGGAGCAGGACCTCCCAGTGGTCCTTGCCGGTCATGAGGGTGAAGGCCGCGGGCACGGTGAGCAGGGTGGCGCCCGCGCGGGACAGCGCGCGGTACAGCTCGGGAAAGCGCAGGTCGTAGCAGATGCTCAGACCCACCGTTCCCAGTGGAGTCTCGGCCGTCACCACCCCCTCGCCGGGGGCCACCGTCTCCGACTCGCGGTAGCTGGCGCCGTCGCCGACCTCGGCGTCGAAGAGGTGAATCTTCCGGTAGACCGCGAGGGCCTGGCCCTCTGGCCCGAGCAGGACGCTGGTGTTGTGCACCCGACCGCCCGGCGCCCCGGCCTCCATGATGGACCCCGCGAGCAGGTGAATCCGCAGCTCCCGGGCCAGCTCGGCGAACCGCGTCAGGGTGGGGCCGTCCACCCGCTCCGCGGCCGACGGACGGTCCTTCTCGGACCCCATCCAGGCCACGTTCTCGGGGAGACCGACCAGGGAGGCGCCTCGCTCGGCCGCCCGGCGCACGAGCCGGGTGGCGACATCGAGGTTCTTCGTCCGGTCCGGGCCGGAGGCCATCTGGGCAGCGGCGATCAGCATGGGATTCCCGGGGCGAGGCGTGTCGGCGGCCGACTGTAACCTCGCCGAAGAACGGGTGCGCTGACCCACCCCTCGTTGACAGGTCAGGGTCGAGCAGGCATGTGAAAGGTGTTTTCAACACCCGAGGAGGTTCGCCATCGCTGCACCTGGAGCCACCAAGCGCCTGAAAGAGCTCGCCCGCCAGCAGAAGCAGCGCGAGAAGGCGGAGAAGCGCGAGCAGCGGAAGCGGGAGAAGGCGGACCGACCGGCCCCCGAGAATGGGGTGGACCCGGACATCGCCGGCATCGTTCCCGGGCCGCAGCCCCCGCTGGAGTGGTGAGCCGCGCGCAGAGGTTCCGACCCGTCGCATGAATGTGCCCGAAGTCCGGGCAGTTCCGCGGCGGGCCCGGCCCTGATCGCCTTGCGCCGGTGCGGGCCGCGTGGTAGGGACCCCGGCGACATTTTTCGAAGCTGCAGCACCTCGAAAAGTGGGCCCCGTGCCCGCTTTTTTCGTTTCTGGGGTGTCACATGGCCGAGAGCACCCATCGACAGGACGTCGTCACCCGCGCCGAGGCGCTGGTGGATCCGCTCGTCCGCGCCGAGGGGTTCGAGCTGGTGGAGCTCGAGTACGTGCGCGAGCCGCAGGGCTGGGTGCTGCGCCTGTTCATCGACCGGCCCGGTCGTGACCCGGTGTCGAAGGAGGGCGGCATCGGCCTGGACGAGTGCGCGAGCGTCTCGCACGCGGTGGAGACCGCGCTCGAGGTGGAGGACCTGGTTCCGCATCAGTACGCGCTGGAGGTCAGCAGCCCCGGCATCAACCGGCCGCTCCGGCGCCCGGAACATTTTCAGAAGGTGGTCGGCAAGCGGGTGAAGGTGAAGACCTTCGGGCCCGTCGGTCAGCCGCCGCGCAAGAGCTTCACCGGCACGCTGCTCGAGTCGAGCAGCTCGGACATCACCGTGGAAGTCGAGGGCGGAGGGGCGTTCCACATCCCCTTCCGTGACATCGCCAAGGCGAACCTCGACTTCGAGTTCTAGAGACATCTCCCCTGGTAGGAAACGGAACCCCCCAATGGCGACGCCCAGCACTCCGTCCGTCAACCTCAATCTGGTCCTGGAGCAGGTGGCCAAGGACAAGGGAATCGACAAGAGCGTGCTCGTCGCGACCCTCGAGGACGCGATGCAGACCGCGGCCAAGAAGCACTTCGGCCAGGACCGGAACCTCGAGGCCAAGTACGAGACCGACAAGGGCGTGGTGGAGCTCTTCCAGGCAGTGACGGTCGTCGAGGCCCTCACCGATCCCATCCAGGCGGTGAACCAGCTCACCCTGGACGAGGCCCGGAAGAAGGGGATGGAGGTCGAGCCCGGCGACGAGCTGGTGTTCCAGATCTTCTACCGCGACGAGGACGCCGCCGAGGCCAAGGCCCAGGATGATCAGTACGGCGACATCCTGAAGCTCAGGACCTTCCGCCACGGCTTCGGCCGCATCGCCGCCCAGACCGCGAAGCAGGTCATCCTGCAGCGGACCCGCGATGCGGAGCGGGAGAACGTCTACAACGAGTACAAGGACCGGAGGAACGAGATCGTCACCGGCATCGCCCGGCGGTTCGAGCGCGGCAACATCATCGTCGACCTGGGCCGTGCCGAGGCGGTGCTCCCGGTCCGCGAGCAGGTTCCGCGCGAGACCTATCGCGCCGGAGACCGGGTCCAGGCCTACGTGCTCGACGTGCTCCGGGAGTCGAAGGGCCCGCAGATCATCCTCTCCCGGGCCAGCGTGAACCTCCTTACCAAGCTCTTCGAGATGGAGGTTCCGGAGATCGCCGAGGGCATCGTCGTCATCGAGGCCGCGGCGCGCGAGCCGGGCGGCCGGGCGAAGATCGCGGTCAGCAGCCGTGACCCGGACGTGGACCCGGTGGGGGCCTGCGTGGGCATGAAGGGCAGCCGCGTCCAGGCGGTGGTGCAGGAGCTCCGCGGCGAGAAGATCGACATCGTTCCCTGGGACGAGGACCCGGCGCGCTTCGTCTGCGCCGCGCTCGCCCCTGCCGAGGTGGCCCGGGTCATCATCGACGAGGCCAACCACGCGATGGAGCTCATCGTGCCCGACGACCAGCTGTCGCTGGCCATCGGTCGCCGCGGCCAGAACGTGCGGCTGGCCGCGCAGCTCACCGGCTGGAAGCTGGACATCAACAGCGAGACGCGGGTCCGCGAGATGCGGGAGTTCGCCACCCGCTCGCTCGGCTCGCTCCCCGGGGTGTCCGAGATGCTGGTGGAGACGCTCTACGCCCATGGCTTCCGCCAGGCGCGGGACGTGGCCGAGGCCTCGCCGGAGGTCCTCGCCCAGATTCCCGGCCTCGATCCGGCCCGCATCCCTGCGATGCAGGAGCAGGCCAAGAAGCAGATGGTGGACGACGAGATCGAGCTGCGCCGCCTGGAGATGGAGCGCGAGCAGGCGCGGGCCATCGAGGCCCGCCGCCACCCCGACGAGCTCACCGCGGCCGAGCGGATGATGCGCGTCCGCGGGATGAGCGAGAAGACCGTCGAGTCCCTCGCCCTCTCCGGCTACAAGACCCCCGAGGACCTGGCGAAGGAGACGGACATCACCAAGCTGGGCGACTCCCCCGCCATCGGCATCAAGAAGGCCCGCCAGCTCAAGAGCGCGGCGGAGAGCTATCTGTTAGAGGAGGCCAAGCTGCGCGCCGAGCTCGACGCCGAGCGCGCGGCCCTGGGTGCCTCCGCATCCGCTCCCCCGTCCAGCGAGGAGGCGAAAGCGCCCTGAGCAGGGAGCCCGGACGAACGTGCATCGGGTGCGGGACCAGGCGTCCCCAGCGTGAATTGAAGCGGCTCTGCCTGTCGAGCGAGGGCGAGCTCAAGTGGGACAGAGACCGACGAGCGCCAGGACGGGGCGCTTACCTCTGCGGACCGGGTTGTCTGTCCGCCGCGGTGAAGCGCAGGTCGCTGGGGCGGGCTTTCCGGGGAAGGATGACCGGCGGGCTCGAGGCGGTGCAAAGGGAGCTCGAAGCCTCCGAGCGGTGAAGTCCAGGGCGCGGTGGAGTAGAAGGCAGCGTTTCGAAGGGGTCTGGATGTCGAAGAAGCGGGTTCACGAGATCGCGAAGGAGCTGAAGGCCTTCGGCATCGATCTCGACAACAAGGAGGTCGTCACCGAGCTGGCAGCTCTCGGCTACGACGTGAAGAGCCACTCGAGCTCGCTCGAGGACGACCAGGCCACGTCCGCGGTCCAGCGGATCGTCGAGAAGCGGAAGCCGCGCGCGGCCCCGCCGCCGGCGACCGCCAAGGGCTTCGTCGTCCGCCGCCGGGCCCCCGGGACCGAGGCGCCGCACACCAACGGCCACCATCCGGAGGTCACGGCACCGGTCCACGAGCCCGAGCCGGCCGTGGCGTCCCACCCCCCCGCGCCGGTCCCCGCGCCGGAGCCGGATGCTGCGCCCGAGCCGCAGGTCCATCCTCCCGCTCCGCCGGCGCCTGAGCCTGTCGAGCCCGTCGCCGCGGCTCAGCCGGTGCACGTCGCCCCTCCGGCCGCGCCCGAGCCGCCCGCTCCCGTCCCGGCTCCGCCCGCCGAGGCCGCCCCGCAGGTTCCCCCCGCGGCGCCGCCCCCGGCACGCCCGCCGCTCCGGACCGCCACGCCGGGATTCCGCCCGGCCCAGATCATCTCCAAGCCCCCGCCCCAGGGTGCGCGTCCGGGCTCGTCACCCTCGGTTCGCCCTGGCTCCGGCCCGGGTGGCCTCCGCTCCGGGCCCCCGCGCGGTCCAGGCGGGCCCGGCGCCCATGGCCGTTCCGGAGTGCCCCCGCGCCCCGGCGTGCAGGCGCGTCCCGGCCCTGGCGGCCGTCCCGGGGGACAGACCGGTCCGGGTGGGCAGGGGCCCTCGGGCTCTCCCTCCGACCCGCGCGCGATGCGCCCCACCGCCACCCAGGCGGTGGTCATCAGCCGGCCGGCGGTGCCGTTCCGCCGGGTCACCCCGTCGTCCACGGCGCACAAGAACATCCCGGTGGCGCCGGGCCGGAAGGCCATCGGCGAGGTTCGCGAGTTCAAGGTGGTGCCCGACCACCTCGGTCGCGGCCGCGAGTTCGTCGACGTCACCAAGAAGAAGGACGACACCCAGCGCGGGAAGAAGCGCGCCACCGAGCGTGACGGCGCCCAGGTCAAGCAGGAGATGGACACCCTGCTCTGGGGCCGGGTCCAGATCCCCGTCCGGGGCAAGAAGAAGAAGCCCACCAAGAAGGGTCAGAAGACCCAGATCACCGAAATGGCCGAAGAGAAGAAGGTCATCCGGCTGGAGGAGGGGATCAGCGTCTCCGACCTCGGGCAACGGATGGGCGTGAAGACGACGGAGATCATCCGCAAGCTGATGGCTGGCGGCACCATGGCCACCGCCAACCAGCTGGTGGACGCCGACACCGCGGGCATCATCGCCGCCGACTACGGCTGGAAGATCGAGAAGATCGGCTTCGAGGTGGAGGACCACCTGCCGGAGGTCGCGGAGCGTCCCGAGGACGAGCGTCCCCGCCCACCGGTGGTCACGGTGATGGGCCACGTCGACCACGGGAAGACCTCGCTGCTCGACGCGATCCGCAAGGCGAACGTGGCCGAGGGGGAGGCCGGCGGCATCACCCAGCACATCGGCGCCTACTCGGTGGCGACCCCCAAGGGCGACATCACCTTCCTCGACACCCCGGGTCACGAGGCGTTCACCGCCATGCGGGCGCGCGGAGCGAACGTCACCGACCTGGTCATCCTGGTGGTGGCGGCGGACGACGGGGTGATGCCCCAGACCATCGAGGCCATCAACCACGCCAAGGCGGCCAAGGTTCCGATCGTCGTCGCGATCAACAAGATCGACGTCGCCGGCGCCAACCCCGAGCGGGTGAAGAAGGATCTCGCCACCCAGGAGCTGGTCCCCGAGGAGTGGGGCGGGGACACGATCATGGTTCCCGTCTCCGCACGGACCAAGGAAGGCATCGATCTGCTGCTGGAGAACGTGGCTCTCCAGGCCGAGGTGCTCGAGCTCACCGCCAACCCGAACCGCGCGGCAGTGGGCGCGATCATCGAGGCCAAGCTGGAGAAGGGCCGAGGTCCGGTCGCCACGGTGCTGGTGCGCGAGGGAACGCTCCACACCGGCGACGCGATCGTCAGCGGCATCCACTTCGGGCGCCTCCGCGCGATGAGGGACGGCCGCGGCCAGCCGGCGAAGGGGGTCACCCCGGGCTACCCCGCCGAGGTGGTGGGTCTCTCGGGAGTTCCGACCGCCGGCGACGTCCTCAACGTCGTCGACGACGAGAAGTCTGCCAAGGAGATCGCCGACCATCGCGCGCTCAAGGAGCGGCAGGTCGAGCTGGGCAAGAACGTCAAGGAGTCGCTCGAGACGCTGCTCCAGCGTGCCCGCACCGGCGAGGCGAAGGAGCTGCGCCTCGTCCTCAAGGGCGACGTGCAGGGCTCGGTCGAGGCGGTGGCCCAGGCGGTGTCCAAGCTCGCCGGCCCCAAGGTGGGCGTGGACATCATCCACAAGGGCGTCGGGGCGATGACCGAGTCCGACGTGATGCTCGCCGCGGCCAGCAAGGGCATGGTGATCGGCTTCAACGTCAAGCCGGAGAGCGGCGCCGAGGCCGCGGCCAAGGCCCAGGGCGTCGGCATCTACACCTACTCGATCATCTACGAGCTCATCGACGGGGTGAAGGCGGCCATGACCGGCCTGCTCGAGCCCATCCGGACCGAGAAGAAGCTCGGCCGGGCCGAGGTGCGCAACACCTTCAACGTTCCGCGGCTGGGGACCATCGCCGGCGTGTCGGTGCTCGACGGCCTCATGCGCCGCGGGGCGCAGGTGCGCATCCTCCGCGAGGGCAAGCAGGTGGGCGCCGGCAAGGTGACATCCCTCAAGCGGTTCAAGGACGACGTGCGCGAGGTGGAGAAGGGCTTCGAGTGCGGCGTCGGTGTGGAGGGGTTCGCCGACTTCAAGAACCTCGACATCATCGAGGACTTCGAGATCGAGGAGACCCGGCCCAGCCTGTTCTAGGCGGGCCGCCCCTCGGCATCGAGGGGAGGTGCAGCCATGTTCGTCGGCGTCGCACGCCTCACCTTGCAGATCACGGACTCCGGCTCGCTGAAGTCGAAGCGGCAGGTGCTCCGTCGCGTCACCGACCGGCTGAAGGCCCGGTTCAATGTCTCGGTCGCCGAGGTCGAGGATCAGGACCTCTGGCAGCGCGCCACCATCGCCCTCGCGGTGGTGAGCGCGGACCGCCGTCACGTGGACGAGCAGGTCCAGAAGATCATCCACTTCGTGGAAGAGATGTACGTTGCCCCGCTCATCGGCCGGGAGCTGGAGATCCTCGCCTTCGGGGACCAGCTGTTCGGCGCCGGAGGCGCTCCCGACGACGGCAGCACGCTCGAGCTGCCCTTCGCCCGTGAGGATCGCAGCCTGGCCGAGGCCGAGGGGATGGCGGAGTGGGACCGGCGACCACAGGCCCTGGTCCAGGGGCGGCCCGGCTCGCGGGGCGGGGGAGACCTCACCCTGACCGAGGCGCGCGCCCGGGCGCGCAAGCTCCGCAACAAGCGCGACTGGGAGAAGCCCTAGATGCCGACCGGACGGTCTCTCCCGTGAGCGTGCCTGGCCGGCCCGAGCGGGTGGGGGCGGAGATCCAGGCCGCCGTCGGCGAGCTGCTCGCCCGGGGTGAGCTCCGCGACCCGCGCATCGGATACATCACCATCACCGGGGTGAAGATGAGCCCTGACCTCCGGGTGGCCAGGGTCTTCTGGTCGTCCCTGGGCACCGAGGCCGAGCGCAAGGAGACCCAGGCCGGGCTGGACGCGGCCAAGGGCTTCGTCCGGCGCGAGGTAACGGCGCGGGTCAAGCTCCGGGTATCGCCCGAGGTGTTCTTCGTCTTCGACAAGAGCGTGGGCGAGGGAGACAAGATCGACCGTCTCCTCCGGGAAGTGAAATCGAAAGAGGGATGGTGAGGTCCGGCTGGAGCGTTACACTCCGGTCAAGGGACGGCCTCACCCCCCTCGTGCATGAACGGCGTTCTGGTCATCGACAAGCCCCAGGGCCCCACCTCCTTCGAGGTGGTGCGGCGGGTCCGGTCGGCGCTCGGGCTCAAGCGGGCAGGGCACACCGGGACGCTGGACCCGATGGCCACCGGAGTCCTCCCGGTCTGCCTCGGTGAGGCCACCAAGCTCGCGGGGCTGCTGACCGAGGGCGACAAGGCCTACGACGCCGTGGTGCGGCTCGGTGTGGTGACCGACACCCAGGACGTCACCGGGACGGTGCTGGAATCGAAGCCCGTCCCGCCACTGTCCACCGAGCTGCTGGAGGCCGCCCTCGAACGCTTCCGCGGCACGTTCTCCCAGGTGCCACCGATGTACTCGGCGGTGAAGGTGAAGGGGAAGCGGCTCTACGAGCGCGCCCGGGCCGGAGAGTCCGTCGAGCGTCCTGCGCGACAGGTGACGGTGTACTCGCTGGTGCTGCGTGACTTCTCCGCGTCGGAGTGCACGCTCTCGGTCCGCTGCTCGAAGGGCTTCTTCGTCCGGACACTGGCCGAGGAGCTGGGCCGCGCGCTCGGGTGCGGCGGCGCCCTGAAGAGCCTCCGGCGCACCGCGAGCGGACACTTCGGCCTCGACCGCGCGCTGCCTCTCTCGCAGGTGGAGGCGCTCGGGGTGGCCGGGCCGACGGGACGGGCAGAGCTCGAGGGCCGCATCGTCTCCATGGCCGACGCGCTCCCGGAGCTTCCGGCGGTGCACGTCGTCGAGCGCGACGTCGCTCACGTGCTGCACGGGGTGCCGCTCGTGCTCGGGTCCGCCGCTCCTCGAGGACGCGTCCGGGTGCTCGCTCCGGACGGGACCCTGCTCGCGGTGGGAGACGTTCACGAGGGACGGCTCGGCTACGTCCGGGTGGTGGTCCCCCGGTGAACGTCACCGTCCTGATCCCCTCCACGCTCCGCTCGGCGGTGGACGGCAAGCACAAGCTGGACCTCGGAGTGCCCGCGGGCGCGGGGGTGGGCGAGGTGCTCCAGACGCTCCTCACCCTCTACCCGAAGCTGCGGAGCGCCCTGGCCAGCGAGACCCGGCCCCGCCGCCAGCAGCTGACGGTGGTGGTCGAGCCACGCCCGGCGCTCCGCGGGGCGCGCGAGGGAGTGCGGGTGTGGCTCTTCGCGCCCCCCGGGGCTGCGGAGTCCGCAGGCGCCGGGCAGTAGCGGAGCGCGGCGCCCCCTCAGAAGGTGAGCTTTGCGCTGAGCCCCGCGAAGCCGGGGCCGACCGAAGGAATCACCCGGAGCTTCACGCCGCTCGAGGGAGGAGAGCCGCCGTTCTTCACCGAGAGGGACTGGTTGTACTCGGTGGCCATCTTCAGCGTCTGCTCCGGCGGGGTGACCATCTCCGGGATGTTCATCCCCCAGACGAAGAGCACGCCACCCGCCGCGAGGCCGGCGCCGAGGATGAAGGCGCCCGTCATCTGCGCCTTGCTCGCCCGGTCGTAGCAGCTCGTGTAGTCCGCGTAGTCCCGGGTCTGGCACTCGGGGGAACTGGTGTCCGGTCCCGTGCCCATGACGAAGATGCCGGTCACCACGCCCGCGACGGCGATGATCGTCCCGCTGGCGATGAGCCAGGTGCGCTGCCGGGTCCGGTCCTCGGACCAGGCCGCGAGGTCGGGACGGTTCATCAGCCGGTAGAACTCCGAGGCCCCGTAGGGCTTCCCGTTCCGCTTCACCTCGTTGAGGATGGCGTCGACCGAAACCGCCTGGGTATCGAAGGCTTCCCGGCCGGGGCCGGGGGGCGGCTTCTCCACGCCGGTGCTCCATTCACGCTCGGGCTGCCTCACCTCGATGACCACCTCGGGCTGCGCCGGAGTGGACGCTGGCGGGGCGGACAGCGGCAGAGCGGCGGCCGGCGACGCCGTCGCCGGTGTGGCCGGCATGGCGGTCGCTGGCGTGGGACCCGGAGCCGAGGGCGTGGAGGTGGGTGGCGCCTGGGCAGCGGGCGCGGCAGTGCCCGACGTGGCGGGCTGCGACTGTGCGGCCGGCGCGCGAGCGGGTGGGGTGGCAGGTTGTGCGGCGGCGGCCGGCGCCCGAACCGGCGGAGGGAAGGCACTCGGCGGCGGGGCGGGAGGCGCCGGCGTCACCTCCCCCCTGGGCTGGAAGACCTCCGGAGGACGCTGCCCCTGCTCCTCCTCGGCCAGCGCCGGTACAGCACATCCCAGAACCCAGACGACGGCCCACGCGCGCACGTATCTCCACTCCCTTCGGTGTTCGAAGCTCAGAACGTCAGCCGGGCCGACAGGCCCGCGTAGCCTGGAGCGAGCGCCGGCAAGACGCGCAGGTGCGCTCCCTCGTCCTTCCGCGTGACGAGGCCGCGGTTGTAGTCCGCGGCCAGGCGTACGGTCTCCTCGGGGCTGGTGACCATCTCCGGGGTGCTGAGGCCGAGGACGATCAGCGCCCCGCCCACGCCGAGGCCCGCTCCGATGAGAATCGCCCCGGTGGTGGTCCCCCGCTGCGAGCGATCCACGCAGTCGGCGTAGGTCGGCGAGGTCTGGGGGCCGCAGGCCGGTGAGCTGCTGTCCGGTGCCCCCGCCATGACCAGCGCCCCGCTCACCACTCCCGCGAGCAGCGTCACTGCGCCGCCGCTCATCAGCCAGATGCGCTGCCGGGTCCGATCCTCGGACCAGGCTGCCAGGTCCGGCCGCCCCACACGCAGATAGAACTCCCGCGGGGTCAGCCGGTGGTCGAGCACCGACCCCTCGTTCGAACGCGGATTCACCCAGATGAAGCGGGACAGGAACAGCTCCCGCTCCGGGCCCGGCGGCGGAAGCGCGAGGGAGTCCGGCGCCTCGTTCTCCACGCGGGGCGATCGGGGATCGACGAGGATCTCGCCCGGTCCCGGACGTGTCTGGGCGAGTGCCGGGGCTCCCCAACCCAGGACGACGAGCAACAGCATGGAGCGCATGACGGTCCCCCCTATCAAGGCCGACCCCGGCAGCTTCGCAGGGCGGCGACCCCGGTCGCCAGTCCATGGACAGTCCCTAGAACGAGACCCGGGCGAGAAGCCCGGCGTGCCCCGGTGCAAGCGAGGGAAAGATCTGGAGCCGTGCCCCGGCAGCCCCGTGCTTGCGGGCCAGCTCGAGGTTGTAGTCCGTCGCCAGACGAACGGTGTCGTTGGGCGTCGTCACCATCTCCGGCGTGAGGACGCCCCAGGTGAACAGCCCGGCGCCGACGGTCAGGCCGGCAGCCAGGATCAAGACGCCGGTCGTGGTGGCCGTGGTGCTGGAGTCGATGCAGGCGTTGTGCGTGAAGACGTCCGTGCTGCAACCCGGGGTGTTGGAGTTCTGGGCCGTGCTCATCACGGCCAGCCCGGCCACCACGCCTGCGACCGCCACCACGCCCCCGCCGGCCATCATCCAGATCCGCTGCCGCTTTCGTTGCTCCGCCTCGGCCGCGAGATCGGCGCGCTGCACGCGGGTATAGAACTCCGTGGCGGAGATGGTCCGTGACCCCTCCCGGACCACGTTGTTCTGCAGGTCCACCAGCAGGAACTCCTTCATGAAGGCGTCTCGCCCAGGACCCTCCGGAGGGAGGGGCACCGTCCGGCGCTCGTGGCGGGCGTTGGGGCCGGTGGAATCGATGAGGATCTCGTTCTGCCCCGGACGGTCCTGCCCCAGGGCTCCGCCGCCGGCCCCGAGAACGGTCAGAAACACCCATGCGTGGCGCATGGCGCTCCATCCCCCCCTCGGCGGCTCCCCTCGCCCGCCGACATGCGAAGCGACGTTGACATATCCGTTGCTAACGCACCAGCGTTGAATGCGTGAAGACACCCTCCCGGCGGGGCCCCCCGGCCCCCCAGCGGCGGGGGGTCCCACGGGC
>Ga0081540_1001496_pt1 | contig 20136 bp, 18 predicted proteins | sample TabmetS2T1R1_FD_71024 | JGI IMG/M metagenome (GOLD analysis project Ga0081540, IMG submission 71024) | Tabebuia heterophylla rhizosphere microbial communities from the University of Puerto Rico - S2T1R1 | ecosystem: Host-associated > Plants > Roots > Rhizosphere ... | reverse complement strand
GTTGTGCGTCATCGCGGTGTTGTCGACCGTGGTCGGGATGCCGTCCCCGACATGGATGCCGCCGCCGTTCGCGCCCAGGTCAATGAGCTTCCCGGAGGCGAAGCTGGGCAGGTCGGTGGTCAGGCTCGCGCTGTTGCGGCTCACGGTGCTGTTGCTGACCGCGAGCGCATCACTGCCGCCGAAGTCCAGGCCGACGTAGACCCCGCCGCCCTCGGCGAAGCGGCCATTTGGGGCGGTTGCGACGGCCTGGTTGCCGGAGACGGTGGTGCCCGTCATGGTCAGGCTGCCGTGTTCGCTGAGGATTCCTGCGCCGTCGCAGTCGCTGCAGATCGCGGGCAGGCCGGCCGCCGAACCGGCGGTGTTGCCGGAGACGGTCGTGTTCACCAGCGTCAGGTTGCCCCAGCTTTCGATGCCACCGCCTACAGCCGCTGCAAATGAGCACTGGTTGGCCGGGAAACCGCCCGGGCAATGGATACCGGAGGGGACGGTAGTTGTCGGGTCGGCGATGTTGCCGGTGATCACGCTGTCGGAGATCGTCACCGTCGCGCCGTTGGTGGGAGTGGCCTTCTTCGGCACGGTCTGCGGCGGGATCTCGACGCCGCCACCCCCCGCCCACAGCCCCTTCACGCCAAAAATCGGCTCCGATATCGGGCTGGAACGGGCGAGGCCACCGGTGATCGTCACCCCGCTGATCGACACCACCGGCTCGCTCGAAGCGCCCAGGGTTCCGACCGTCAGCACGTGATCGCCGCCGCGGATGATCGTGGACCCCGCGCCCGCCCCGGCGAGCTTCACGCTCACGTTGATCGGGATCCCGCCTTGGTAGGTGCCGGGGCCGACCTTGATCGTGTCGCCGTTGCCGGCGGCGGCGACCGCGGGCCCGATCTGGCTGTACTGACAGCCGCTCGGGCACACGGTCAGCGTCGCCGCCGACGCTGCTCCGGCCCCCGCCCACAACAGCGTCATCACCATGGGAACGAGCAGCACCATCGTCCTGGCAGCACGCCACACCCCGCCTTGCCTCATTGCCAGCCCCCTCCGCAGCAAAGCCGCTGATGCTAGACGAGACGGCGCATGGTGGACCACCAGGCTGTCGGCCTCGTCAGCCGTATCTCTACGCCGAGGGCCTTACAAAAAGCTGACATGAGCCCATATGGCTACGCGGGCGCCAGTTCACGTGCGGCGCACTCCCTTTACGGGCTGAGGATGACCGGCAGTTCGGACAGGCCTCGCAGCACCAGCCCGTCGCCGTGGCCCCAGCGCAGCGCCGACGGTGGGACGGCCAGCCGCATGGCGGGGAAGCGGCCGTGCAGGGTCGTGAACGCTATCACGCCCTCGAGCCGCGCCAGCCGGGCGCCCAGGCAGTGGTGAATGCCGTGGCCGAAGGCCAGGTGACTGGTGTCCACCCGGGCGATGTCGAGAGCCTCCGGGTTGTCGTACCGGGCCGGGTCCCGGTTGGCCGCCGCCAGCGAGATGATCACCTGGGCGAAGGCAGGGATGACGGTCCCGTCGAAGGCGACGTCCCGGGTGGTGTACCTGAACGTCGAGTGCGGCACCGGTGCGTCCCATCGCAGGATTTCCTCGATCGCGTGCGGTACCAGGGACGGGTCGGCGACGAGTGCGTCGCGCTGCTGCGGGTGCAGCAGCAGGGCGACCGTTCCATTGCCGATCAGGCTGGTCGTGGTGTCGTGCCCGGCCACCACCAGCTGGAAGATCGTCGAGAGCATCTCCTGCTCGGACAGCGCGCCGTCCTGATCGGCCGCGCGCACCAGGTCGGTGACCAGGTCCTCGCCCGGGGCGGCACGCTTGCGGGCGAGGAGCTCGGTCAGGTACCGCACGATGTTCGCCGAAGCCGCCACCGCCTCGGCCGGCGGCTCGGGCGCCGACGACGGCGTGAGCAGCGTGGTGAACCAGTTTCCGAGGCGGTCCCGGTCTGGTTCCGGGACGCCCAGCAGTTCGCTGATCACGGTGAACGGCAACGGGAAAGCGAAGCCCTTGACCAGGTCGACGGCGGTGTCGCCGCACGCCTCGAGGTCGTCCAGCAGGCCGTCGACGAGTTGCTGGACACGTGGCCGAAGGGCCTCCATCCGCCGCCGGCTGAACGCGGCCGAGGCCAGCCGGCGCAGCCGGGTATGGTCAGGCGGGTCGACGCTGAGCATGTGCCGGGCGAAGGCGGGACCGGGCAGGCCCTCGGCGACGACCGCCCCGTCACGGGCGAGCGCGGCGTGCATGTCCTTGGACAGCGCGGCGTGGTTGAGAGCGGCCTTCGCCTCCTCGTGGCGGACGATCAGCCACGCGCGGTGCCCGTCTGCGAGCGTGACCTGGTGCACCGGGCCGTCCGCCTGAACCTGAGCGAACAGTGGGTACGGGTCGTCTCGGTCGTAGTCGCCCCACGCATCGAGTGCCGGGTTGCGCATCTTGATCACCTAGATCTCGCGGAAGCCTGAGCACAGCAGATCGATCGTGGCCAGCCGGCCATCGATGATCTTGCAGACCGAGGTCTGTGTGCAGGCCCAGCGGGTGCTGCGCTGCGCCAGGTCCAGCCGGTAGTGGATCAGGAACCGGTCGGCCATCGCTTCGCCCGCGGACTCCACCAGCTCGACGGTGTCCATGTCGGCGAACCATCCGCCGAAGCGGGCGACGACGGCATCGCGGCCGTGCTCTTCGATCGGGCCGCCGGGCAGCAACGCCCGCAGCCGGACAGTGTCGGTGACCGCAGCGGCCAGGTGGACGCTGTCCCGGTCGGCCACCGCCTCGGCGATCGCCGTGGCCAGGGGATGCTCGTTCATGACGCGCTCCTTTCGCGCCGGCCGGCGAGTGCGTCGAGATGACCGGCGAGGTGCGTGGTCAGCTCGGCGGCGTCGTCCGCCGCCCCGTCTATCAGGCTCGACTTGCGGCGGCGCAGGAACGGCATGCCGATCAGGTACAGGCCCGGGCAGGCCGTCACACCGCCGTCGTGGACGACCCGGCCCTTGCGGTCGAGCACCGGGACGTCGAGCCAGGACAGATCGGGCCGGTATCCCGTCGCCCATACGATCGTGCTGATCTCCCCGGACCGCAGGTCCAGGCCCAGCGGCGCGGCGCGCACGACAGTCGGCGCGAACCGCTCACCAGCCGTCCCCGCCCAGGCGTCGACCGTGTTCAGCAGCCGCCCCAGCTTCAGGTCGGCCAGCGCACACACGTTGGGCAGCGAGCCAGAGAACTGGGCGACCCCGCCGGCGATCCCGGCCAGGCGGCCGGCCAACCGTACCCCGGCCGCGCTCAACGCGTTCAGGTCGACCGTCCGGCCCGGCGAGCCGACCAGTTGCATGGACGGCACGTTCCGCGCCCGCACCAGGTCATCGACCTCGTCGTAGCGCTGGTCCAGCACACCCGCGGCGTCCAGCCACCACAGGATGTCCCGGTCGCGATAGGTGCGCGGCATGCGGACGTGCTCGCCGACGGCGAGCGTGACCGGGCGCCCGGAGCGGTGCAGCTCGTCGGCGAGCTGGACCCCGCTGGCGGAGGCGCCGACCACCAGGACACCGCCGGTGGGCAGCTCGGCGGGGTTGCGGTAGCCCGCCGGGGTGATCGCGGTGATTCCGGCCGGCACCAGCCGCGCCAGCGCCGGCATCGTCGGCACCGCCGCCGCCCCGCTGGCCAGCACCACCGTCGGCGCGCGCCAGATGCCCTGGTCGGTTCGCACGAGGTATCCGCCTCCGGCTGCCCGGACCGAGGTCACCGTCGTGCCGGTCAGTACCGGTGCCGCGGATGTGTCGGCGTAGTCCCCGAGCATCGCCGCGACCTCCCGCGCGCTGAGGTAGCCGTCCGGGTCGTCACCGCGGTACCTATAGCCCGGGAGCCGCGTCATCCAGTTGGGGGTGAGCAGCCGCAGCGAGTCCCACCGCTGCGTGCGCCACGAGTTGGCCACCTCTGCGCGTTCGAGGACGACGTGGTCGATCGAACGGGCGGCGAGGCAGCGGCTCATGGCCAGCCCGCAGTGGCCGGCACCGACGATCACGGTGGTCGTGCTCGGCACGGCTGCACCTCCCCCGCTGGTCGGACTGGATCAGTTGACCTCGACGGTCACGTTGGTCGGGTTCGTGATGATGTCGTAGACGGCGGAGCGCTTCTGCGACTGCGCGACCAGCGCCCTGATCTCCTCGGCGGTGGCGTCGGCGTCGATCTGGTAGCTGACGGTGATGCCGCTGAATCCGTTGCGAATATCCGGGTCGGCACCGAGGATCCCGTGCAGGTCCATCTCGGCGCTGAGGGTGGCCTGCACCGACCGCAGCTGGATCGACCTCTGCTGGGCGACGGCGGCCACGCCAGCGGTCAGGCAGCCGCCGAGGGCGACCAGGACAACCTCCACCGGCGTGACACCCTTGTCCTGCGCGGCGAACTGCAGCGGGTGGTCGATGTCGTAGCTGAACGTCGTGTGGTGCTGTTGCTCGTCGCCGAAGCCGTAGAACGTCTCGACATCCGAGCGGCTGTGCGTGCCCTTGACCCAGGACACCGTGGAACGCCATTGGAACTTCGCGATGTCCGGGGTGTCGGCCAGGGCGTCGCGCACGCCGAGCAGCGCTTCTACGTTGACGCCGTTGTCGACTGGGGTCTCGGTGGTGGTCATGTGGTGCCTCCTTGATGTGATTGCCGGTCATTCGATCGACCGACCGACCTGCTGATACGGAGTCGGACTTCGGTCCGGTGATACACGGCGGTTACCTGCTAGATGAGTTCGGAGATGAGCTGGGCGGCGCGGGCCGCGCCGTCGGTCTCAACATCGCGGTAGCTGACGGGCTTGCCGGCCATTTCGGTGATGCGGGCGGCGATGAGGTCGGGGTCGGTGGTGGCGTAGTCCATGCAATGGCCGGCGCCGTAACGGTCGAGCCGGTGGCGGACGTGGAAGTTCTGCTCGAAGTGGTGCCCGAGCGGGAAGTAGAGGAACGGGCGCTTGGCGGCGGTCAGCTCCATGGTGGTGGTAAGCCCGCCCTGGACGATGGCGAGGTCGCAGACGCACAGATGCTGGTAGAGCCGGTGGACGTAGCCGCGCAGCTCAAGGCCGGCCCGCTCGGGGAAGACCGCCGGATCGATGCGGGGGCCGGTCACCACGATCATCCGCAGCTCGGGCACGGCCTTCTTGGCCAGCGGGTAGGCGGCGACGACCTTCTCCAGGAGGGCCCGCCCGACGCCGCTACCGCCGACGGCGACCACGCAGACCAGTTCGTCGTCGTGGTACCCCAACTGGGAGCGGAGCGGCGGCAGCTCGTCCGGCCCTGGTGGGGTGAAGCCGGTGATGTAGCCGGAGTAGGCGAAATGCCGCGTGGTCCAGTCCCGGATGGCGGGCAGGTTCCCGCCGAAGGTGTCGGGCACGATGTCCTCGTCGTTTCCGACGAAGATGGCCCGGTCCCGGATCCACGGGTAGCGGTCGATGTGCTCGATCATCTCGGCGTTGTAGTCGGTGGTCAGGAAGGCCTCCCTGTCCCCGCCGTCGGGCATGGGCAGGTAGCCGACGAAGTCGGTGAGCCATACGTTCTGGCCGCGTTTCAGCTCCGGGTTCTCGTGCCAGTAGTAATCGACGTCCCAGGCCTCGTCGCCGATGACCAGGTCGTAAAGGCCCTCCTCGACGACCTCCTGGAACACCATGAAGTTGGCCACCAGGATCTCGTCCATCCGGCGCAGCGCCTGGAAGCAGTGCAGGTCGTGCCCGGCCGCCTCGGAGGCGACGTGCGCGGATTCGCTGGCCAGCCACTGACTGGCGGGGTGGACGTGCTCGCCCTCGGCATCGAGTACCGCGGTCACCGGGTGCTGCGCCAGCCAGTCGATGTCAAGTTCGGGGCGGAGGCGTTTCAGCTCCTTGGCGACGGCCACATCGCGGCGGGCGTGGCCGAGCCCGATGGGCGAAGACAGGTACAGGGCGCGCCGCGGGCGGCACGGGCCGCGGGTCCAGGTTGTCGTGTGCATGGACGCTCCCGTGATCCCGTCGACGAATCCTGTGATCAGCCGGGTGACCTTTACCGGGTCCCGGCCATGGGGCAGGTGGCCGGCGCCCTCCAGCACGACCAGGTCACCGCCGGTCAGCTCGGCCACCCGCCGTCCCCGGGCCACTGGCTGGCAGCGGTCATCGGAGCCGTGCAGGACGCGCACCGGGCACCGTACCCGGCGGCACAGCGCCTCGGCCTCGCTGCCGGCCGGCGCGGCCCGACCTTCGCGCTCGGCGATCATCGCCTCGGCGTCGGTGTCCAGCGCCCAGCCCACCGCGTCCTCGTACTGCTTAGTGGAATGCGGCTCGGGCAGCTGCTGGCCGAAGAAGAACTCGATCCACTCGCGGTAGCCGCCGTCCTGCCGCCAGAAGTGCCGGTTGCGCATGGCCCAGCCGGACGGCGCGTCCACCCGCTCCGCCCACCGCCGTTCCGATTCCACCGTGTGCGGAGCCGGTGGCGCGACGCCGACCGCCGGGTCGATCGCGAGCAGTCCGGCGACGCGCTCGGGGTGGTCGGCGGCGAGGCACAGCGCCCAGGGCACCGCGTGACAGTGCGCAACGAGAACAGCCACGTCGATCCCGGCCGCATCCAGCACCGCCAGCAGGTCGGCGGTCACCTCGGCCGGTGCGTAGCACTCCGGCGCCCGAGGGCGATCCGATCGGCCAGTGCCCCGGCCATCGGTCGTGACGACGGTGAACCGGCGCGCCAGGGACGGAACGATGCCTTTCCACGACCGTGCATGCGTGATCGGTGAGGCCGGGATGAGCAACAGCGCCGGTTGTCCGTGACCAAAGACTTCGTAGGCGACGCGGACGCCGCCGCGCTGAACGACGCCCTCCCGGTCCGGCGTCCGCGCCCTCATCGCCGGGCCCGGTCCGCGAACTGCTTGATGAGCAGGTTGACCTTTACCGGGTCCCTCGCGTGCGGGAAATGACCGGCGCCCGCGAGCGTGACCAGCGCGCCGCCCGTGCAGTCGGCCAGCGCCTCACCCTCGGCGTATCCGCGCACCGCGTCCTGCGTGCCGTGCATCACCAGGACCGGGCAGGCCAGCCGCGCGGCCAGCCGGCGGGTCGCCGCTGCGTCACAGCATTCGAGGCCACAGTGCGCCGCCACCAGTGTCTCGCCGTCGATCTCCAGCGCCCACGAGGTCGCGTCCTCGATCTGTTTCGTGGAGTGCGGCTCGGTAAAGATGCGCGCCACAAAGAACTCGACGAACTCGGGGTAGTGCGTCTTCCAGTAGTGGGCGTTGTAGGTCTGCCAGCCGACCGGGTCGTCGATCACCTCGCCGAAGCGCTGCGCCCGCCGTTCGGCCAGCGGCGGGACCAGGGGCGCGGTCGGCGCGATGAACACCGACCCCAGCACGCGCTCCGGATGCTCGGCGCACAGCCGCAACGCCCAGAATGAGCCGCACGAGACGCTGACCAGGACCGCACTGCCGATCCCGGCGGCGTCCATCACCGCCAGCGCATCCGCTGCGAACGCGGCGTCGTTGTAAGCGCTCGCGTCGCCCGGCCGGCCGGAGCCGCCGCTGCCCCGCCCGTCAAAGCACAGCACCGTGAAATGCCGTGCCAGGTACGGAACCTGCATCTTCCAATGCCGGGAATGCACCAGGGACCAGGTTGGCAGCAGAAAAATCGCCGGCTGGCCCTGCCCGTAACGCTCGTAACGGATCTCGACACCGTCGCGAACGACGACCCCGTCGCTGTCGGGGTAGCGGGCCCTCATCGCGGCCGCCCCGGCTCCGGCCGCTCCTCGAGCGTCCGCAGCAGCTCGCCGATCTTGCGCAGCGCCGGGCGACCCGCAATTTTCGACTCGTCCAAGCCGAGCAGAATTACCGCTTCCGCCCCCAGGAACGGCAGGCCCGCCAGCGCGGCCAGCTCCTGCGGGGTGAACGGCCCCAGCGAGCCGAACTGCTCGGCCGCCCGCTGGGCCACCTCGGCCAGAAGGTCAAACCAGCCCTGCACCTGGGTGGATACCGCCCCAGCGATCTCCCGGTTCGACCATCCAGCGGCGGTCATCTCCATCAGGACCCGCACGTAACCCGACTCAAGGTCTTCGTCGAAGAAGTCACAGGCCTGCTGCCACTGCTTCCACAGGGGCAAGTTGGACTGGTACATGGCAGCCTGCCGGGCAAGCCGCGCCTGGTTCTCCATGTCCAGCACCGCGAGCATCAAGTTCTGCTTGGACCCGAAGTAGTAGTGAATCTGGCTCAACGGCACCCCGGCCGCCTCCGCGATGCCCCGCGTCGATAGCTTCGCGTAGCCGGCATCAAGCAGCACACCCTTGGCCGCGGCGAGAATCCGCAGCCGGGTGTCCTGCTCCACCACCATGAAAACCCCCCCTGACGGCTGAGCCGGGCCATTCCAGAGGCCTCGTTCGGTCGTCTGACCGACATCTTGATGTGCTGCTCGAGTATTTGTCAAGGCCTGCCGGGAACATCGCCCGCGCTCCGGATCTCGCTCGGGTCGGCGCTCTGGGGAGCCAGATCCTCGGCCATCACCGCCTAGAAGGTGTTCTCGGCCGGAGGGGGCCGGACTGGCGCCGGCCCCCTCGAGCGGGGCGCGAGTCTCGTCACGGATCTGCCGCTACTGGTTTTGGTGCCGGGTCCGGTGACCGGAACGACGCCGGATCCGGGTGAGCAGCCACCCTGCCGCGGCGATCACCACGACGGCCACGATACCGACGATCACCCAGTAGTAGCCTGCGCCGGAGCCGCCTCCGTAGTTGTAGGCACTGAGCAACGTGTGCACTGTCCTTCACCTCCTAGCAGCGCCGGTTGGACGGGTCGACGCCATCGTGCGCGAACGGGGCATCCCGCCACATCTGGCAACCGACCAGATCCTGTCCGCACAGCCCTAGATGGCTGACCAAGCCTCCGCGCTCAGCGGTTAATGGCCCTATAGAAACGTCCATAGCTCGATGGCGCCGCACCGCTCACGCAGGCACCCGTCGGGCGTTCAGCCGTGCAGGCCCAGTTGGTGGGCGATCGTGGCGGCCTGGACGCGGCCGGACACCCCGAGCTTGCGCAAGATGTTCGAGACGTGGACGGCCGCGGTGCCGGTGCTGATGAACAGCCGCTGCCCAATCTGCCGGTTGGTCAGGCCTTCCCCGATCAGCCGCAGCACCGCCACCTCGCGCTCGGTGAGTCCGTACTGGACGCCTGCTTCGTCGGCGGAGGCTCCGGGCCGCAGCCGTTCCGCCGCTTGCCGGGCCAGGTCAACTGCGGCGTCCAGCGATAGGTCCAGTCCCTCAGCCCAGCACTGCCCAAACCCAGCAGCCCCGAGAGCGGCCTGCGCGCTCGCCAGCGTCGCGTCGTGCGCGGGTCGCTCGACCGGGGGCACGGGGGCTGTCAGGGCCTGGCGCAGCCGGTGGCTGGCCGCAAGCAGGCGCGTCGCATCGGACGGCGCAGGACCGGCGCATCGCCCGGCGATCGTTTCCAGCACGCTGGCGGCGCGCCAGCGATCGCCAAGCTGGACATGGATCGTGAGGCTCTCGGCCAGCATCGGAGCCGCTCCGGGGTCGCTGCGGTCCGCAATCGCGCCCAGTTCGTGCAGCGCCCACGCCACGCCCTCCAGGTAACCGATGTCGCGTGCGAGATCGAGTGCCCGGCGCAGCCGGGCGGAAGCACGGTTGTCGTCGCCGGCGTAGTGGGCGGCGACCCCCAGGTTCACCAGCGCGGCGGCGGCCTCCTGGCGCCGGCCAGCGGCCTCGAAGTATGCCACCGCCCGGCCGCATCGTAGCTCCGCCTCGCGGGCATCGCCCTCCAGCCACGCCACAAAACCCAGGTAGTCCTCGGAGGCGGCGACCCCCGCGGCATCGCCCAGTTCGGACCAGGCGGCCAAGCTCTGCTGGTGCAGCTGCCGCGCCTGCGTGTAGTGGCCTTGCTCGCGGGCGATCGAGCCGAGGCGCTGCAGCGTGGTCGCGGTCCCGGCCAGGTGTCCCTGCCGCTCGTAGAGGGCGTGTGCCTGGCGGAGCCGTTCTGCCGCCGTCTGGTAGTCGCATTGCAAGAAGGCCAGCACGCCCGCCCCGGTCAGCACGTCCGCGCGGACTCCGTCGCTCATCCGGCTCCCCACCAGGGTGGCCTGCTCGAGCCAGCAGCGGGCCTCCTGATAGCTGCCGCGGCGGTACCAGTAGGGCCACAACATCGCGGCAAGCCGCCCGCCCGCTTCTGGGTCTGCGGGCAGCTGCCGTGCCAGCGCCGCGCTCAGGTTGTCGCGTTCCATGGCCAGGCGCTGCAGCCAGCGGGACTGGTCGGCGCCATCCAGCCCTGCCCGCGCCTGCTCGGCCAGGCCGAGGTAGAACTCGCCGTGTGCGCGCTGTACCGCGGCGAGCTCCCCGGATTCCTCCAGCCTGGTCCGCGCGTACTGCTGCACGGTGTTCAGCAGCCGGTACCGCTGCTCCAGCCCCCGGTCGGCCACGTGAACCAGAGACTTGTCCACCAGGGCCGCGAGCACTTCTACCACGCTTTCCCGCTCGACCCCCCCGCCCGAGACGACCGCCTCCGCGGCAAGAAGTGAGAAGCTTCCCTGGAACACCGACAGCCTGCGGAACAGCGCCTGCTCTTCCCGGCTGAGCAGGCGGTGACTCCAGTCCAGCGCCGTGTCCAGGGTTTGGTGCCTCGCGGGCGCCGTGCGCCCCGGGTTGCGCAGCACCTGCTGCCCCTCGGACAGCCTGGCCACGATCTCAGCGAGACCAAGCGAACCGACCCGGGCGGCGGCCAGTTCCAGCGCCAGTGGCAGCCCATCGAGCAGGCGGCACAATTGCGCCGCCGCCCGAAGATCAGGACTGTTGAGCCGGAAACCGGGCGACATCGCTTCCGCTCTCTCGGCGAACAGCGCGAGCGCGCCGCTGCTCTCCTCCGCCGTGCGCACGCCAGGGACAGCCAACCCGTTCAGACGGAAAACCCGTTCGCCGCTGGCGCCGATAAGCTCCCGCGAGGTGGTGAGAATCGTCAGCGATGAGCAGCATCGCAGCAGTTGCTCGGTCAACCCCGCGCATCGCTCAACCACATGTTCACAGTTGTCCAGGACCAGCAGCACCTTGTGCGAAGCCAGGTGCCGGCAGACGGCAGCCACGGCGTCTTCACCCGGCGACTCCGGCACGCCGACGGCGGTGCCCACCGTCGCGGGCAGGAGCCTGGGATCCACCAGCGTCTCCAGGCTCACCCAGCGCACGCCACCGGTAAACAACGGCCGGCACCTTTCAGCCACCGCCAGCGCTAGCCGGGTCTTGCCGCATCCGCCGGTGCCAACGATCGTGAGCAACCTGGCACCGGGGACCAGCGTGGCCAGGGTGTCGAGTTCCGCCTGGCGGCCCACCAGGCTGTTCAGCGCGACTGGCAGGCTTCCCGCGCCGTCCCAGCTCACGCCCTCTCCCGCCCCAAACGCACCACCCCGAGCACTCGCCCCGGCGCGGCCGCATGACTGTCGCTACCGGGTGCGCCTCTATAGTCGCCGCTGTAGCCGCCGTCGGCGGAACTAGTCGGTTGACATATGTGCTCATTCTGGCTGTTAGCCCAGGATCGTGCCATGACTGATCCGTGCACGCGAGACCCAGGCCGCATCGACGCACTGCGCGACTGGGCATGGCAGCGAGGCCGCACCGACATCGTGTTCGACCTCGACCTGCACGCGAGCGCCTGGGCCTTCCAGCACAACCCAACCCGGCCCAACCTCGTCAGGCTCTCCGCGATCCTTCCCGCGGATCACACCCGCCGCAATCTGGCCGTCACCGCGCGCCAGATGGCGATCACCGGGTGCCAGGCAAATGACCTTGATTGCCTCCGCGAAGCCGTCCAGGCCTGGTGCCCTGAACTCTGCACCCGCGTCGCCGATCACCTCCAGGACATGGCCGCCGAACACACCTGGGCCGAGGGCGGACGCGGTTAGGTGACCATCGGGCCGCCCGGCTGGCGCGGGTGACGCGGCGGCCCGGCACCGGGCATGCTGGGGGGATGGCCGCCGTCAGTCCGGTGCTGGTGGGGCGCGCCGCCGAAATCGCGGTGCTGGGTGAGTCGTGGGCGCTGGCACGAGGCGGCTCGCCGGCCGGTCCGATGAGCTGGAGCGCGCGCATCCGCTGCGCAGGTCGCTGGCGGAACTGGACCGGGTCGCCTGGACCCGTCGCATGGGAGTTGCCGCGGCTGACGCGGCGGGCGGTGGGCTCACTGGTCGCGGCCATGGCGGGCGCGGAGCCCGACTGGGAGGTGCGAGATGCCGGGACGAGAACCTGTCGGGTTCCTGCATGACGACACTCCTTACCTGAAGGTCGGCCAAGGCCCGCCGCTGGTGATGGTGCCGGGCCTGACCCCCGAGCACGACGTGCCGAAGGGTTGGCAGCGCCGGATCGCCCTCGCCTCCGCAAGGCCGTTGGCGCGCGACTTCGCCGTCTATGTGGTCAACCGCAAGCGAGGGCTCCAGCCTGGCGAGTCGATGTCAAACATCGCCGGCCATCTGGCCAGCGCGATCGAGCACGACCTCAGCCAGCCGGTGTTCCTGCAGGGCACCAGCACCGGCGGGTCGGTCGTGCTGCAGCTTGCCGTCGACCGGCCTGACCTCGTGCGGCGGCTGGTGGTGGTTTCCGCGGCGTATCGGCTGGGGCCGCGCGGGCGTGAGCTGCAGGCCGAGCTGGCGCGGCTGATTCGGGCCGGAGAGCCTCGGCAGGCGTGGGCATCCCTGATGACGGCCATGCTTCCCGGTCCGCTACGCGGTCCGGCGCGCCCGCTGTCCCGGCTGGCGGCCGGCCGGATGGTTCCCGCTGACCCCACCGACGTGCTGGTCACCCTGGACGCCGAGGACGCCTTCAATGTTGAAGCCGGCCTGCCGCGCGTCACGGCCCCCACGCTGGTCATCGCCGGGAGCAACGATCACTTCTATGCCCCAGAGCTGTTCCAAGGCACTGCCGCGGGCGTCCAGGACGGGCGGGTGCACATCTTCCCCGGCTGGGGGCACGTGCGTGCGAGCAGCTCCACCGCGACCGCCCACCTCACGCTGGGCTTCATGCTCGCGGGCACAGCCATCCGGGCGGGCACTGACCCCGCCGCGATCCCGGCGATGCCCATCGGCCGCGCCGGAGAGCAACGGCGACCAGAGCCTTAGGGGTTGGTTGGGCCTCTTACGCGCGCGACTTTCCCATCAGTGGGCGCGTTTGGTCGCTGCGGACCCCGGACTGCGTGGCGTGGCGGACCTGTCCGGGCTCGCTGGCGAACGGTGGCCCGTGCGCAGGAGTGCGCTGAGGGAGCGGGCGATCCAGCGCTCGTAGCGGTCGGCGGGCCAGCCTCGCTCGACCGTGAGGATCCTGTGCACGTCCGGGGACAGCAGGGCGTAGACCATGTCAGCGGCTTCGGAGCTGTCGAGCCCGGGGTCAAGCGCACCACGGGCTCGCAGCGCGGTCACAATCCTGGATTGGCCGGTGTGACGCTGCCGACGGATCTCGGCCAGAAGGCCGGCCGCGTCGGGATCGACGTCGGCGGCTGTGGCAAGCACGTGCAGGATGGCCGAGGACCGTTCCATGAACGCCCGCACGATACGGGCGAAGGCGTCGACCATCGCGTCAGGGTCGGTTTCGGCCCGCGCGGCGCGCACGGCGGGCCGGTCGGCGAAGGCGATGGGCTGGTCGTCGCCGCCGAAGGAGATGTCCAGGACCGCGGCGAGCAGTGCCCGCTTGGATCCGAACAACCGGTACAGGGTCGGCAGCGGGGTGTCCGCCGCCTCGGCGATCGCCTCGATGGTGGTAGCCGGGTAGCCGTGCTGGGTGAACAGGCGCTTGGCGGCGTCGATCACCCTCAGGCGGGTGGCCCGCACCTGGGCCTGGCGGCGGGAGTTGTCGTAGCGCCTCTTGACAGCCTCGGTCATATTCCTGATATTACTACTCTTATGGAGAGAGTAGAACTATCACGAAAGTCTGGGCGTGTGCAGGTGCTGGTTGTCGGTGCGGGTCCGGCCGGGCTGGTGGCCGGCATCACCCTGGCCCGCTACGGGATCGGCGTGCTGGTGATCGACAAGCGTGAGGGGGTCTCGGTGCTGTCGCGCGCCCTGGTAATCAGCACCCGCGGCATGGAACTGATGCGCCGGTGGGGGCTGGAGGACGCCGTGCGCGCCGGAGCACCCGACGTCATACCGCGCGCGTGGTTGACACCGGTACTGGCCTCGGGCGAGGGCACCGAGATGCCCCTGGGGTATCCCACGGACGAGGAGGCCGCCGCGGTCAGCCCGTCCCGCCCGGCGTGGGCGCCCCAGGATCACCACGAGCCGATCCTGCTCGCTCACCTGCGCCAGTCGCCGGCCGCCACGGTCCGTTTCCGGTGCGAGCTGGCCGGGCTCGGCCAGGACCGGGTTGGCGTCCACGCCGTGCTGGTGGACCGGGAGACCGCGGCCACCAGTCGGGTGCGCGCCCAGTGCGTGATCGCCGCTGACGGCGCCCACAGCTTGGTCCGCGAACAGCTCGGCATCGGCATGGACGGCCCTGATCACCTGGCCACCTATGAGCGCGTTGAGTTCTCCGCGCCGCTGGCCGACGTGGCCGGTGACCGCCGCTACGCGCTCTACGTGATCACCCGCACGGACGCCGCCGGGGTCCTCGCCCAGCAGGGTCACGGGGACCGCTGGGGAATCTCCCGAGAGCGGACCGCTGGCCAGCCCCGATTCGCTGACCTCGGCGAGAGCGAGCTCACCGGCCTCATTGCCCGCGCCGCCGGATCCGGTGATCTTCCGGTGCGCATCGAGCGGCTCAGCAGCTTCCCGTTCGCGGCGCAGATCGCGAAACGGTACCGCCAGGGGCTGGGCTTTCTCACCGGTGACGCCGCCCACCGCATGACACCACGAGGCGGCACCGGCATGAACACCGCCATCCAGGACTCCTTTGACCTCGGATGGAAGCTCGCCTGGGTATTGCGCGGATGGGCACCCCCCAGCCTGCTGGACTCCTACGAGACCGAGCGCCGCCCAGTCGGGCTGCATAACGTCAGACGCGCCCGGCAACCAGCCGGCGCCCGCGCCACCACCCGCGCAGCCCTCCCCTGGGACCTCAACGGCCGGCTGGCCCACCACTGGGTCCCCACGCCCGCCGCCCGGATCTCTACCCTCGACCTCGTCGGCGACGGGCTCACCGTGCTCGCGGGGCCCAGCGATCCGCGGTGGGAGGGCGTCAAGGATGACTATCGCGGATCCGTCCCGCTCACAGTCCATCTGCTCGACGCCGAAACTGCGAACGCGCTGGAGCTACAGACAGGTGGGGCGATGCTGGTCAGGCCCGACGGGCGAGAGGCCGGCCGGTGGCCCGGCTACGACGCGTGGCTCGGGTCGGGCCGCCCCGGACTACTCGCGGGCCTGCCCGCGATGCCGCCCGCCGCCCCCGCACCCGCCATCTGGTGACACCGCGAACCTGTGCCCGCAAGCTGGCCCGGACCCGGGGTACCTGGGCCCGGCACCGAACGAAGGCGCCACCGGCACGCCCTGGTCCTTCGGCGAGGGCCCGCAGCTCAGTGGCCTCGTTGTCTCTATTACCGTGGTTAGCCGCGGCTGTCGCGCCGCTGGCGTACCTGGCGGATCGCTTCCTGGATGCCGCCCGTCCAGGGGTCGCCGTGCCCCGGGAGCGCGTGATCAGCGGAGATTGCATCGAGACGCGCCAGCGATTCGACCGCCTGGACGGCGTCAGCGGTGAACGGCGCGACCTGGGGGCCGCGCGCCCCCGTGGTGACCGCGTAGGTGGCGAATGCATCCCCCACGAACAGGGCGCCAAGCGATGTGACGTGCAGGGCGGCGCTGCCGGGGGTGTGGCCGGGCGTCAAGATGACCCGCGGGCTGCCCGGGACGTCCAAGGTCGCCCCGTCGCCGAAGGTCGCGACCTGCTGCAGCTTGGGGGTGCGAAGCCCGCCGTGCAGGGCGCTGAACCACAAGAAGCCGAGAAGGGGCCCGACCTTGACGGGGCCATAGCCCTTCGATGGGTTCGGTACCTCGCCGCGGGCCAGGGCGGCGTCGGCTTCGTGCACCGACACCGGGACCCGCCGCTCGCGGCGCAGCCGCTCCGCAAAGCCGATGTGGTCGCTGTGCCCGTGGGTGAGGACAAGCGCCCGGACGTCGGCGGGCGTGCGGCCCATCGCGGCCAGCTCCCGGTCGATGTCCTTGTAGAAGCCGGACAACCCGGCGTCGATGATCGTTACCTCGCCGGCCTGCTCGATGAGGTATGCGTTGATCATGCTGTTGTCGCCGATCCGGTGGATGCCTGGCGCAATCTTCATGATGGAATCATCCACCCGGCAGGCTGGTGGGCGGCCTGTATGGCGGCGTTGCCGCCCCACGAACATGCGGGGTGTTCTGATTCGCAGGACTCTTGAGACCGAGCGGCCAAGAGGGCCGCGCCGCTGGGTGCCGGGCCATGCCGGTGACATCGGCGGAAGAACGGTCGGCGAGCGGGGTGGCGTCGGCGCGGGTCCGGCCGGCCGATGCCCACAGCGCGGCCGCGAGGATGATCAAGCCGGCGGAAAGCAAGATGCCATGGGCGATCCGGACTGCGGCAGGGCCGAAGAACTGCGGAAGGAACAGGGCCATTCCGGTGGCGAAGAGGATGGCGCTGGTGCGGGGCAGGACGTGTGAGCGCCACACCGCGATCGCCGCCATGATGGCTGCGGCAGCCAGCAGCAGCAACCCCGTGCCGAACATCGTCGCCGCGAGCGGCTGGTAGCGCACCGCGTGGACGAGACTGAGAAGGTCGGCCCCGGGTCCAGCGGACCCGGCGATCGCGTGCAGCCCGAAGTCCTCAGCCCCGTAGTAGGGCAGCACCAGCCCCGAGCCGATCCAAGCCAGCACCGCTGCGGTCAGGGCGAGCGGCTCGGCCCCGGTGGCTGCGAGCGCCGAGCGCAGGGCCAGCAGCCCCAGCGGCACCAGGATGAACCCGAGCATCGCGAAGAAATGAGCAGTCACCCAGGCAGCCGAGCTCATCGAGGCCGTTGCCCCGGCGACCGTGGCTTCGTCATGCCAGGGCCGCAGCGCTGGGTAGGCGAGGAACAACAGGCCGGCAGCCGCCAGCGCGGTGGCGCCTGCGCGGATGCGGGTCGCGGAGGTGGACATGTGCGTCTCCCGTGGTTGTGAGTTGCGGCAGGTCAGTGCCGGGGCAACGATGCGAGGTACATCTGGATGAGCTGTTCATAGGTCTCGGCGGGGTCTTCGGCCAGGCCGAAGCCGCCGCTGGATTCGATCGAGACGAACCCGTGCACGATCACACGCAGGCGCCGGGTGGCGTGAATCGCGGCAGCGCCATGCAGGCCGTAGCCGCGCAACACGGCCAGGAACACATCGATAAAGCGGGCCGCTGGCTGCGCCAGCGCCGGGTCGTGTATCGGGTCCGGCGGCACCGCCAGGTAGCGGGCGGGATGTTCCATGCCGTAGGTGCGCAGCCGTCTCATCAGCGCGGTCATGGCTGCGTCGCCGCTCAGCCCCAGCACGGCTGTGGTCGCCACGTCGGTCATCTCGGCCAGGACCCGGGCGGCCACCCGCGACCGCAGCTCGGCCAGGCTCGCCACATGCTTGTACAACGAAGGCGCGGCCACCCCGGCCCGGCCGGCGACCACCGACAGCGACAGCGCCTCAGGCCCTTGCTCATCGACGATGGCCAGGGCGACATCGACCACTCCGTCGGTGCTGAGCCCTGCCCTAGGCATGGCCGCCGATCGTCAGAAAGCTACGTTGCATAGCTGAAAAGCTACGCTCATGAGCCACCTGCTGTCAAAAGCGCAGACAGCCGCCGCCAGGCAGCCCCGCATCGACAACGTAGCGGGCGCCTCCGGCCAGCACTGCTGCGGCGGCATCGTCTCGTGCAGGAATGCCTGGCGCTGGCTTCGTGTTAGCACAAACGTTCGAGGAGGTCATGACGTGATCAAGCTCAGGAACCGCAACGCCGCTCTGGCGCCGGCGCCGCCGTTCGAGGGACACGGACCGGACGGAGCCGAGCGCGCGACGTTCGCCGCGGGATGCTTCTGGGGTGTCGAGGCGGCCTTCCGCCAGGTCCACGGGGTGCTGCAGACTGCTGTCGGCTACACCGGCGGCCACGTCCCGAACCCCACCTATGGGCGGGTCTGCCGGCATCGCACCGGCCACGCCGAGGCGGTCGAGGTGTGGTTCGACCCGGCCCAGGTCAGCTACGCGGAGCTGCTGGAGGTGTTCTGGCAGATCCACAATCCGACCACCCGCAACCGCCAGGGCCTCGATTTCGGCAGCCAGTACCGCTCGGCGATCTTCTACCATGACGCTGGCCAGCAGGAAGCCGCGACCGCATCGCGCGATGCCGAGCAGCAATCGCGCAAGCGGCAGATCGTCACGCAGATCACCCCGGCGTCTGCGTTCTACCGGGCCGAGGAGTACCACCAGCGTTACCTCGAAAAGCATGGCAACGCCGCCTGCGCAGCCACTATCCGCTGAAGGCAAACGGGCCGGCGCCGCCCCAGCGGCTATCGGTACGTGACTTCATCCCGCGCCCGGCGCATCGGGCCATAGCTGAGCTGCCCGCTCGATAATGAGGCGCTGGGTCTGGTCAGCGGAACCGGGGTTATCCGATTCTGCACGTACCCCTCCGAGGGACTCTGGTGACAACCTCGAATTGGGGCCGGGTACCTTGCTCGTAGCGTTATCTCACTGGACCCTGACCGTAGTGACACCGGGAGCAGGCATGGCGCAGACCCCGCATTACCAGGTAACCGACCCGGCGACTGGCGAGGTGACCGAGACTTTCCCCTTCGCCACGGACGCGGAGGTGGCGGAGGCGCTCAGCGCCGCGACCGAGGCGTTCGCGGCATGGAGGCTGCGCCCGGTCGCCGAACGCGCCGCGGTCGTCAAGCGGATCGCCGAGTTGTTCACCGAGCGCGCCGCCGACCTGGCAGCGCTGATCACCAAGGAGATGGGCAAGCGGCCCGCGCAGGCTGTCGGCGAGGCCGAGTTCTGCTCCGACATCTTCAACTACTACGCCGACAACGGCCCCCGGCTCATCGCCGACAAGCCGCTGCCCGGCCATGACACCGCGCACGTCGAGTACCGGCCCGTCGGCCCGGTACTCGGCGTGATGCCGTGGAACTACCCGTATTACCAGGTGGCCAGGTTCGCCGCGCCCAACCTGATCGTCGGCAACACCGTCATACTCAAGCACGCAGAAAACTGCCCGACCTCGGCGCTGGCGATCGCGCAGATCATGAAGGACGCGGGCGTGCCCGACGGCGTGTACGTCAACCTCTTCGCGACCCACGAGCAGGTCGCCGCGATGATCGCCGACCCGCGGCTGCGCGGCGTGTCGCTGACCGGCTCCGAGCGGGCCGGCACCGTGGTCGCCGAGACGGCCGGCCGCAACCTGAAGAAGGTCGTCCTTGAGCTTGGCGGCTCCGACCCGTACATCGTCCTCGACACCGACGATGTCGAGGACGCAGCCAAGACCGCCTGGGTCACCCGGATGGAGAACGTCGGCCAGGCCTGCAACTCCAACAAGCGGATGATCGTCATGGACGACATCTACGACGACTTCGTGGCCGCCCTGGTCAAGCGTGCCACCGCGATGTCACCGCGCCAGCCGGGCGATGACTCCCCGCGCTCCTACAGCCCGATGGTCTCCCGTAAGGCAGCGGAGAACCTCCTCGCCCAGGTGCAGGACGCGGTGTCGAAGGGCGCCACGCTGCACGTCGGCGGCACGCTCGACGGCGGTAAGGGCGCTTACTTCGCCCCGGCCGTGCTCACCGGCGTGACCCCGGAAATGCGGGCCTACCGGGAGGAGCTGTTCGGCCCCGTCGCCGTCGTCTACAAGGTCAGCACCGACGACGAGGCGGTCCAGCTCGCCAACGTGGTGGACTTCGGCCTAGGCGGCGCGGTCTGGTCGACCGACGAGGAGCGGGCAATCAAGGTCGCCGAGCAGTTGGAGGTCGGCATGGCCAACGTCAACACCCCGGCAGGCGAGGGCGCGGACCTGCCGTTCGGCGGCACCAAGCGCTCCGGCTTTGGCCGCGAGCTAGGCCCCCTCGGCATCGACGAATTCGTCAACAAACGCCTCTTTTACGTCGAGAAGTAGCGTTTGACGAGTAACGCCCCAGTGCCGCTCCGGCAGGACACTCCCCGTGGGCCCGCGGTGCGGCACCCGCTCGGCTCGCGTCGCGTTGATGAGGGCTTAACGTAACCCGCCGGGCGGTGCCCGGATGGGCGGGAGG
>Ga0081540_1001495_pt1 | contig 20156 bp, 15 predicted proteins | sample TabmetS2T1R1_FD_71024 | JGI IMG/M metagenome (GOLD analysis project Ga0081540, IMG submission 71024) | Tabebuia heterophylla rhizosphere microbial communities from the University of Puerto Rico - S2T1R1 | ecosystem: Host-associated > Plants > Roots > Rhizosphere ... | reverse complement strand
CTTTTCGTCCGAGATTACGATCTTGCCGTGCAGCTTTAGTCCTTTCAGCGTGTGAATCTTGGCGCCGACGTCGCCCATAATGCGAAGTCCGCCGACGCCCTCGGCAAGCTTCTTGCCGCTTAGCTTGTGCGGAGCGCGCGCCAGGATCCGCACTCGCACGCCACGATTTACCGCACGAACCAGCCTTTCGATAATGATCGTATCTTGGTAGCGCTCGTTCTGCAGCCAGAGAGATTTCTTTGCGCTATCGATCAGCGTTGCAATTCGCTCGCGCCCATTGTTGGGGCACCAAATCAGGCGAGAGCCTTCCTTCGGCTTAAATGGCTTTCGCGCCCAATCGGCGTCGAAGCAGCGTATCATCTCTTCGACTTCGCGCTTCTTGGTCGTAGTAACCGCATAATCGCGCGTTTCGGTCAGATCCCGAGTTTCCCAGTTGAGTGACTCAATAAAGCCGATCCGATCGTCAATCACCATGGATTTCTGATGCGTCAACGCAAATGCCGCACTGCTGTCTCGAACTTGAACGCCGGCGGCAAGAAGGGCCTTTCGCGCTTTGCCGTTCTCGCTTTTACCGTTGCGACGTGCCGGATTTAGCATCACCCGAACCCTCACCCCACGGTGCTGTGCGGCAATTACCGCGTGAAGCAGCGTTGGATCAGTGAATAAGAACATCCGAATGTTCAGCGTGTGCTTGGCCTTGTTGATCGGATCCAGAATGGCTTTTTCCGTGTCATCCGGTAGTACGATCAGAGTGTGAGACATGAATCATATTCCCAGATTGATGATGCTGGCGGCTAGGGCGCCCCGGATTTGGCTCCCGGCGACTCATACTGTGCTCGATGCAGTTCGGCATAAACTCCTCCGAGCGCAATCAACTCTTCGCTCGAGCCTTCCTCAGCGACGATGCCGTCCTTGAGTACGACGATTTTGTCCGCGTTGCTGAGCGTACTCAAGCGATGCGCAATCATGATGACCGTTCGGCCCTTCATCAGGCGCTCGAGTCCTTCAATGACCAGGCGTTCAGATTCGGTGTCCAGTGCAGCCGTAGGTTCGTCAAGTATCATGATCGGGCTGTTACGGATCACCGCGCGCGCAATGCCGATACGTTGCCGTTGACCTCCGGAAAGAGTATCGCCGCGCTCGCCGACCAGAGAGTCATAGCCATGCGGCATGCGGCTAATAAATTCATCCGCATTTGCAATCTTCGCGGCGGCCACGACCTCTTCGTCGGTCGCCCCGGGTCGTCCATAGGCAATGTTCTCGCGAATAGAACCGCGGAAAAGAACGGTTTCCTGGAGTACAAAACCCACTTGAGAGCGCAGCGCGGATAGCTTGTAAGCCGCAACATCGGAGCCGTCGATCAGGACACGGCCCGCGGCGGGATCGTAGAAGCGGGGGAGCAAGCTCAACACCGTCGACTTCCCGGAGCCCGTGGGGCCGACAATACCGACCACCTGACCCGGTTCGATGTTAAAGGACACGTCGCGCAATACGGGGGTGTCGTTTCCGTAACCGAACGCGATGTTTTCAAAGGCAATCGCACCCCTGATCCGACCAGGATCGGTGGCATCGGATCGCTCTCGGATGAGGTCGTCGGCGGACAAGATCGTTTGGATGCGCTCGAGCGCTACTGTGGTCTGTGCGATCGCGCTGGTCATGCTCGCAAGGTCCTTCACAGGTTTGAAGAACTTCGAGAGATAAGCCAGATAGACGGTAAGCGCGCCGGCCGTCATTGTTCCGGCGACAATTAGCGAAGTCCCTTTCCAAAGCACGATCCCTGTACAGATCGCGACGACAACATTGACAGCCGGCGACAGCAGCGATTTTACCTGCCGTGCCTTTAGCGCGGCTTCAACAGTTGCGTGACTTGCAGCTTCCAGATGGGCTATTTCGAGGTCCTGCCGCCCAAACGCCTTGACCGCTCGCAGAGAACCCAGGCCTTCCTGTACAACCGCGACGATCTCGCTCTGCCTCTTGCGGACGGTTCGCGTAACTTCCTTCACCGCCTTCTTGAAGTGAAAGAGGAAGATTATCAGGAAAGGCGTGAAGCCCACCGCGATCAGGGTGAAGTCCCAGTCGAGCCAGAACATCAAGCCAACCATGAAGACAATGGTAATGAGATCCACAAGAATGCTCAGCGTGGACGAAGACGCGAAGTTCTGAACGGTGGTGACGTCGCTTGTCATCGTTGACATGAGCGCGCCGGTCTTCGCGTTATCATAATAGCCGAGTGAGAGTCGGTGGAGGTGTTCGTAGACCTGGATGCGCAAGTCATTGGCAATCCATTGTCCAATGCTTGTAGTGTAGTAGTTGTCGATGTAGGTCGCTACCGCGCCGACGATCGCAATAAGAACTGTTGCGGCTCCGGCGAAGAGAGCTACGCCAACCGTGCTACGCTCAAATCCGAAGTCATGGGCCCAGGCGAGAATTTCGGGCAGCTTGTGATGTCCAAGTGCGTCGTCGAGCACCAGTTTGAGTGGCCAGGGTGCCGCAAGACCCATGGCGATTTCGACGAGCATTGCAACAAATACGACAACTAACCATGCGTAGTACGGCCGGAGAAGCCGGAGGACCAGGCGCATCATTTGCCGATCCGGTGCCGGATCGTTGGTTTTGTTGGCCGCGACATCGAGGGGCGACATTGTTGCACCTGATTGGCTAAGTCCTGACCGGCGGTCGCTAAAACTCACCGGGCCGCTGGACCCGGACACTCCTCAGTCGATTCACTGCGGCGAAGAGGGAGAAATCTCGGCCGCGCTGTCATTCGCTTCAGTAGCAAGGCGGATAGGGGTAATATCCGCAGGCCGGCCGGGCATACGGGTAAGCGTATGGCGCAGCGTAGGCGGCCGCTCCATAGGCGGCGGCCCCAGCAGCGCCCGCATACATTGCTCCACGGAAAGCGCTCCGACGGGCGACACCCGCGAACGACAATGGTGTCAACGGACGACCGATGATGTCGATGAATAGAGCTGCGGCTCCGTCGCCGCCCGAGAGATCGCCTTCGAGGATCTGGACGTTAAAGGCCAGCTTGTCGCCGTCGAGCTTCGGGCTTTTGAGCACAACCACAGCATCTTTCACGGAGCCATCTTTGGCGAACACGGAAACCGTAGCGTTCGGGGGATTCTTTGCGAAACTGTCGTCACCGGATCCCCAATCGGCAATGATGTCCGCGGTGAGTTGATGGCCGGCGGCTCTTACGGGGCGGTCCGCGAAAATGATGGAATGGGGCATCACTCCGGTGAGTGTCAGGGTGTCTCCCTGCAATGTCGCGCCGCGCGAGTTAAGAACGAATAGTGACGGCACGATCTCCTGCCTGGCTGTGGAAGGTGTGCCTATTGTTTTCATGGACGATGGCGACGTAGCAGTTTGAGCGAGCGACATTTCCGCGGCACATAACGCCACTGCTAATGCGAGCAATCCAGCGATCTGATTGACTCTTCCGATTTCAGTCATTTTGGGTCCTTTCTGAAAATCGAACTAGGAAAGTGCGCGGAGCTTCCGATATTCGAACAGCACTTTCCGCGGATGACTATGCAGAATCGGCGGAAAACGATGGCACAGGTACCGCGCGGCATGGCTCAAAGGTTGGGGCCTTCGGGTCAACAGGTCGACATGGTGCCTTGCCGCGCGTGATCGACCGGCCGAACTCAGTAGTAGTTGTGGAAATACTCGGCCGCATAGGGAGGGTAGCCCACTATATCGACCGGATCGCCAATCAGCACCGAGCTCACCTGCGATTTGTAGTCTGCAGAAATATTGTCTGGCTGCTGTATCGGCTGGCTCAGAATATCTCGATAGCTTTGATAAGCGGCCTTGGTGCCGATGAAGACACAAACACAGTGCAGCGGTTCAGCATAGAGGTAGCGAACGTCACCACCGCTGATCCGATGAATCACGAACCGATGCGGGGGCAGGGCGTGCATTGCCTTCTTGCTGGCAGCGTCATTGGCGAAATGCACCTTGAATCCCGCCGATGACAAATAGAAACTGTTTTTGTCAAGAAAGGGCTTGCTTGGCGGTTCCAGCGCAGACAGCGATGCGACCTGCAAAGTCGATAATAATATCAAGAATATGCCGCTTAGGAGGATCGAACGGCTTGTCGCTGGCATGTTTGACATCCATGTCGATATTACGCCAAAACTCTAACGGAAAACGTCGCGCGGCCTATGCAGAATCGGCATCCCCAGGCTTGCGAACGCGACTCAGAGCCTCATGGCCGCCAGTAACCCCGTGCTTCGGCCCAAGCGGTCGGGTGCCGTTCCGCGTCTGCACTAAAGCCATTTCTTCCAGCGGAAGAGCATAAAGGGGCCGACTGCGGCGAAAACCATGAAGAGTATCGCCAGGGGGTAGCCCCACCGCCAATCGAGCTCCGGCATTTCCTTGAAATTCATGCCGTAGATGGAAGCAATGACGGTTGGTGGCATGAAGATGACCGCGATCACTGAGAAGAGCTTGATGATGTCGTTCTGAACCAGGTTGATGCGGCCAAGCGTCGAGTCCAGCAGGAATTGCACCTTTTGCGCTTTGAAGCTCGCGTGCTCTTCCATTGTCTGCAAATCGCGCAACGCGGTCTTTGTGGCCTCGCGCGTGGAATTTGGCGCATTTTCGGGATGTCCTTCCGACATGAGAAAGAGCAAAAGCCGTTCGACCGACACCATGCTTTCGCGCAGATTCGAGATCTTCTCGTCTTCGCGACCAAGCGCATCGAGCGTTTCCGAGTAAACCTGGTTGCGCTTGTTCTGATCGCCTTTGGTGCGGAAGACAGCGCTTGCAATCCGATCGAGGCTTTCGCCCGCCTTGCCAAGCGCGCGGGCCGTCTGGTTCAGGGAGGTATTGATCAAGCCGAGCGCCACCATGTGGGGAAACAGAGCCTGGGCCGGGGCCTTGCAGAGTTTTTGCGAGAAGAGATCGAATGTTTCTACCGGATCATAGCGTACGGTGACGAGCGCGGTCGGAGCGATCACAAAGGTGACGCCAGTCACATCGGGCGTGTCCTCCGGCTCGCTGATGAAAAGTGCGTGCAAGTAATGCACGCCGTTCTCTGAATAATGTGCCTCAGGCGGCTCGGTAAAATCGGGGTCAGCCTTGGTCGGAACCGGGACGCCGACAAACTCCTGGACCTTCCGATCCTCTTCGAACGTCGGATTGATCAGATCGATCCAGATTGCATGTGACGGAATTCGAAGGTCGGACGGCTCGAGAAGGGAGCACTGGACCGTTGCCGCAGCATCACTCGCAGAGGCAGATTGCGCCATCGTGTGAACAATAATCACGAGCACCTCCCGCGGTTTCCAAAGGCTGTGCCACCGGAGACCACAAGCTCCAGCCTTTTCTGCCGCTTATCAAGCTAGTGTCAGTCCTTTGCAACTCGGTGACCCGTTGCAAGATTGCGGGAGGCTAACGTCGGCTTCTGGCCAAAATGGCTTGTGACCGCCGCCTGCGGAAAACGCTTGGGAGAAGATTGGGCACGGTGTCGACCTTGCGAAGGACTGAGACAACCGCCGGAACGAGTCGGCCCCGTGGCGTAATTTCTAACTGACAGGAGCCTTTGAGTTGCGCAACGGCTCGTCCAAGAAGGGAAAGTCGTTCGCTTTCGGCCAGAAAATCACACCGGGCCTTACACAGCCGCCAGGTTGCTTTGGCTGGCGCCTCACCCTGTCCCCTTCCTGGTTTGCGATAAGACTTGCCGGAAGTGCATAGCGCGGCCTGACGGACCTTGTCACAACCAGTCGGACAAGTCTTCACGACTCCACGATAACTGCCCGGGAGAGACGAGATGCGCAAAGAATTGATTGTCGCGACGACGCTTCTTGTGGTCGCGAGCTCGCCGGTACCAGCACAAACAGATCTTACGGCATACGCGGATGCCAACGGGTATATTGACGTGCAAGCGCTGACATGCGCGGCCCTTGCAGGAACCTGGCAGGGAGACGCTGACAGGCTAACTACGTGGTACAGTGGTTGGTACAACGGGCTCGCAAAGAAGCACTACTTCAATATTGCTCGATCGAAAGAGCTTGAGCATGAAGTAATTGTCTACTGCAAAGCAAACCCTCAAGTCAAAATCATCGATGCGATCGCTGTAATGCTCAAGCAAGAGAGACTGATGAGCGGATTCAAATAGGCTTATTTCCATTTTGCGGCGTCGCCGGAGCACGTGCCGATCGACGTTGGGTGCGCGATAGCCCACCTGACCGCGACCATAGGCGCTGATTTCTAGTATCCGATATTGTCGGCCATGATATCGAGCACGTTTGGCTTCTGCCATTATTTTGGAGATGCCGGCGCACAATCGCCGTTGCGGTCGCGAGCGCCGGCAATTCCGATAGAGACCATAGTCTCAGTAGCAATGCGGATAGGGATAATAGCCGCAATACGAATTGGCGTTGGCCGCCGCAGCGCCGACTGCTGCCGCACCCAGCGCGGCGCCCCCGACGGCGGCGGCGCCATAGGCGTAGGGGGCGCCGCGATACCAGGCTCCGCGAGCGACGTAGGGGTGATAGCCGACGCCAACAGCGCCGACGCGACCGACGCCGACATCCCCTACGCGGGCATAGCCACCGCGGAAAGCTCCGGCATGGAAGCCACCAAAGCCGCCTGCGTGGAAACCGCCACCGTGGAATCCGCCGAAGGCGAAACGGTCAATAAAGAGAGCCGCTGCTCCATCGCCACCGGCCAAATCTCCTTCGAGCACGTCAACGTCGAAGGTTATCTTGTCGCCCTCGAGCTTTGCCGTCTTCAGCGTGACAACGGCATCGCGGATTTTTGATCCATCCGTGCTGAATACCGAAACGGTGGCGTTTGGGGGATCCTTGTTAAAGCTATCTTCGCTCTGATTAGTCGTCGCCCATTCCTCCATGAGGTGCTTCGTCGGTGTATGCCCGGCTGCTCGCACCGGACGATCCGCGAACACGATCGTGTTGGGCAAAACGCCGGTGAGCGTCAGTTTCCCGCCTTGCAGGGTGGCGCCTCGGGCATTCATTACGATGAGTGACGGCACGATGGCGGGGCCGCTCTCGCCGATCGTCTTTTGCAACGGCACATGCTCAGGCGCGGAAGGCGCGTTTTGCGCGAGCGTCGGGGCCGCTCCAACTAGCAAGAACGCTAAGACCATGCAGCCGGTTCTATTTGCCATAACCATGATCAACTCCTGGTGGTTGCCTGCGTAACGCTTGACGCTCGCAAACAAGGATTGATCCAATAGCCGTGGAAGCACTATGCGATTTCGGCCGGTCATCCCTCTTGCGCAGCAACTGCGAGCCGCCGCATGAGGTGCTTGAGATGGATCGTCTGTTACGTTTTCTGCGAACCGCTTCGACGAAGTCCCGCGTTGAAGCGTCTTCTACCGTACAAGGCCGCGACTCGTGCTCTGCCGATAATTCTGGCCCTACCGCTCGTGGAACTGACCAGACGAGCTCCGCAACAGCGGGCGCTTCGAGCGGGCTCTGTTGTCGTCTTCAGCCGAAAGTGCATAGCGACGTATGGCCGGATCGTTAGGCTTATCGCAGCGGAGGCACAAACTGCCGCTCCAATGCGCCAGCGTCAAAGCAGCCTAGGTACGATTGTAAGGGAAGAGACAGATGTTCAAGCTGCACAAGGCGTACGTCACGACCGTTCTGCTGGCACTCGCCATGCTGGCTTCCGTGGGTGGCCCGGTCGCGGCCGCGGTTCGCATCGAAGGACAGGTGCAAGCAGGTGGCGGCGCGCTGGCCAATTCGTCCGTCACACTTTGGGCGGCGAGCGCCGGGGCGCCCAGGCAACTGGCGCAAGCCAGGACCAACGGCGAGGGCCGCTTCGAGTTGAGCAGCCAGGAAACGCCTGGAGCGGACGTGATCTTGTATGTTGTCGCCAAAGGCGGCGAAGCCGCGATCAGCAAGGGAAGCGGCGACAACCCCGCGGCCGCACTATTGGCCGTGCTGGGCAATGTGCCACCGCCAAAGGTCGTGATCAACGAGATGACGACGGTAGCGTCGGTCTGGACCCACAATCAGTTCATTGATGGGACCGCGATCAAGGGTCATGCACTCGGCCTCAAAATCGCCGCCGGCAACGTGCCGAACTTTGTCGATCTGCAAACCGGTGGGTGGGGTACCGCTATTCAGGATTCGCTGAACGGCGGGCAAACGCCCACGATGGCCAACTTCGCGACGCTCGCCAACTTGCTTGCGGGTTGTGCCGCACGGGTGAAGGCCGATGCGTGCAGCAAATTGTTCGCAGCGGCGACGCCTCCGACTGGCAGTGTCCCCACCGATACGCTGACGGCGGCGCAGGCCATCGCCCGGTATCCCTGGTATCAACCCGAGCGGTCGTTTCGATTGCTGATCGAGCTGTATCCGGTACCTGCGGGGAAGACCATGCGTCAGGTCCCGTTCATGCCGTACCTGAAATTCCCCCCGAGTGCCTGGGTGCTGCCGTTGAAGTTCGACGGAGGAGGCTATCGTGCAGGCGGCGGGGCGATGTTCGACAGCGAAGGCAACCTGTGGACCGGTGACAACTTTACAATCGGCTGGCAGGCACAGGATGATCTTTGGCAGGGCAACGCGACCAAGTTCAACCCGAACGGAAAACCGCTGTCCCCGATCACGACCGGTTTTGCTGGTGGTGGGATGCAGGGAGGATCTTTCGGCCTTGCCGTCGACGCCAACGACAATGCCTGGATCAGCACTTACGGCGGCAAGTCCATCGCGGTGTTCGACAAGAACGGCAAGCCGTTGTCGCCACCAGACGGAATTACGATCGATGGCAAGCTCGGGCAGATGCAAGGCATTATCGCCACGCCAAATGGCGACATGTGGGCCCTCGGTGTTACCAAGACCCAGCTTGTTCATTTTCCCAAGGGCGACCTCACCAAGGGAAGGATCGTATGTGAGGGCCGTGACGTAGAACCATGCAAGTCGTTCACCGCACCGTTTCACCTGGCCATAGATCAACAGGATCGGATTTGGGTGACGAACGCCGCTGCTGGCCACGTCACGAGATTTCCAGCGTCTGATCCGAGCAAGGCAGAAAAGCTCAGCACTGGCTGGAGCGGAAGCGGGCTTGGCATCGACAGTCAAGGTAATGCCTGGGTGACCAACCGGCTGGGTAACTCGATGCGAGGCGAACTGGTCATAGGAGAGATGATCGCAAGGGTATTGGTTGGCGGCAGTCCCGATGAACTCCTCACCCGGACAATGTCAAAGCATCGCGGTGGCGATGGCAGCGTCACCTTGTTGAAACCCGACGGCAGTCAATATCCCGGTTCGCCTTTCAAGGGTGGTGGTCTACCTGGACCCTGGGCCGCGGCCATTGACGGCAACGACAACGTTTGGATCTCGAACTTTGCTGCGCCCAATAGCCCCATTACCCAGCTTTGCGGCGTCCGGACGGAAAATTGCCCTCCGGGAATGAAGACGGGAGACCAGATTTCGCCGCCCGGCGGTTATGTTGGTGGAGGTTTGCAGATGCAGACCGATCTTGCCATCAGCCCGGCAGGCGACGTTTGGGTCATGAACAACTGGCAGGATATAGACAGCTGCTTCGGCGATTCCGACGAGGCACTCTCGACCCGGTGCGGCGGGCAAGGGGTCACGGTCTTTTTCGGGATGGCCAAGCCGGTCCGATCACCACAGATCGGTCCTGCCCGCGCGTATTAGGGTCGAGCGGCGCGATTAGCTTCCGAGATCGGAGTCGACCGCGATGGTAGGGCTCCGGACTCGAGAATTGCATATGGCGTCAAACGCATCGCTACGCCTGCAAGAGAGGACACCCATGGATTCTTCATTTGGTATCTTGGATGCTTTTGCGTTCTTGGTATTCGCCGTCCTTATCGGAGTCGCGGTCGTCATAATCGTCAGTCTGGGGCAGTTGCCGGGGCAACTCGCGCGGAAATGGGCTCATCCACAGGCGTCTGCTATCAATGTTGCGAGCTGGATCGGCATAGCGACGGGCGGCCTGTTGTGGCCGCTGGCGTTGATATGGGCCTTCATAGCTCCATCTCGATCGGGTGCGTGGCGAGACCAAGGTTACCAGGCGCGCGCTGCAAGTGAAGACGAGGCGGCCAGCAATCAATCGGCGTCGCCCAACTCTCTCGCGGTTCGCGGAGAGATGCGGCCATGATTGCGTTTCTGATCATTGCCTATACCGCCGTGGTGCTTGTGCTTTTCAAGGTATTGCACCTCAAGCCAACGCCCTATCGCATCGCAATCATGATCCTTGCGGGCGTTCTCATGATCGGCGGCGTGGTGGTGGCCTGGACGCAGTCGGCGCCGCTGACGAGCCAACTCGTGACAACTCAATATGTCGTTCAGCTCGTTCCCTACGTTAAGGGGCAGGTCAAGGCCGTGCATGCCGAGGCGAACCAGCCGATGAAGAAGGGCGATCTGTTGCTCGAGATCGATCCTGCGCCCTACCAGTACTCCGTTGATCAACTGGAAGCTCAGCTCAAGGTGTCGAAAGCGAATGTCGAGCAAGCGCAAGCCGGCGCGCAAGCGGCGGATGCCAATGTGGTCAAGGCGAAGGACGGAGTCGTTCAGGCGCAGGCCGCAGTCGATCAGTCAAAGGCAGCCGTCGTCAACGCGCAGGCCGGGCTCAACAAGGCGAGGGCGGCTGCCGACCTTGCGAAGACGCAAGAGCAGATCGCATTGAATATCCAGCGCGCGGACGTCGCGGCGATCAGTCAGCTCAAGGTGGCCGAAGCCAGACAACAACGCGCGGAAGCGGACGCCGCCGTCGAGCAGGCTTCGGCAGGTGTAACGCAGACACAGGCGGGCGAACAACAGGCGACAGCCGCATTGGCCGCCGCTCAGTCCGCCCAGCAGCAGGCTGAAGCCGCCGCGCGCCAGGCCGCCTTCGCTGCAGTTGCCGCTCAAAGTGGCGTGCCCGCTGTGGAGGCTCAACTGGGAGACGCCCGCTTCAACCTCGCGCAGTGCCGGATGACCGCGCCGGCCGATGGCTACGTTGTGAACTGGCAAGTCCAGGTCGGGACCATGCTGGTGCCGATGCCGATGGCGGCGGCCGGTACCTTCGTTGACACTTCCAGCATCGCTGTTGGAGCAGTGTTTCCTCAGAACTGGCTTTCGAATGTGAAGCCGGGAGACGCGGTGGAGTTGGTGCTCGACCCGTTTCCAGGCCGGCTTTTCACGGGAAAGGTTGACGCAGTGATCCCGGCTTCCGGCGGCGGGCAATTCACCACCAGCGGCGATATCCCAACCGCCGCGAGGGTTGGATCGACGGGGGCCTTTGCAGTCAAGATCTCCTTCGACGATCCGACCGTCTCGCGCAAACTTTCGATGGGCTCAGGCGGGAGTGCCGTCATCTACACTGATGTTGGCAAGCCGACGCACGTCATATCGAAAGTGGCAATCCGGATGAAGAAGTGGCTGCTCTACGTTATGCCGACGGTGGCCAAGAGTTGAGTCAGTGGTGAACGGCTGCCAAATCTGCATGTGATATTAATGCCTCAGTCACTGGTTTTGTAGTGCATGTGACTTAGGGCCCTGCACCGGCCGATAAAGGAATTGCTAGCTTGAAAGGCGAAGGTTGTGGGCGACTCGGCAGGGTTTCATCGATGCGAACTCATCGTTTGGCCAGAGGATACAATGCGATTGGACGTGCCGTCTCGGCAGTCTTGGCTTTGTCGCTTGGTGCCTGCGCTGTTGGTCCCGACTTTGTCGAGCCTGCGGCGCCGATCACCGACAAATTTCGCGGTACCAACAGCCGTTCGATCAAGATCGGTCACCAAGACTATCGCGATTGGTGGAAGAGCTTCCGCGATCCCACCCTCAACCAGCTCATTCAGATCGCCTATGATCAAAATCTTACTTTGCTGAGTGCGGGTACGCGCGTGCTGCAGGCGCGGGCTGTACTGGGAATTGCCGTCGGCTTTGTTTATCCGCAGGTGCAGCAGGGAACGGGGTCGCTGATCTACACCCAGCCAAGCGCTGCGACGCCTCTGGCCCTTCCAAACGCCAAACCCACCCAGTTCTGGACCGATGCGCTTGCTGCGCAGGCCGCCTGGGAGCTGGACTTCTGGGGCAAGTTTCGCCGCGGTGTCGAGTCCGCTGACGGAGCCTACCTCGCGTCGATTGCAAGCTATGACGACGTGCTGGTCACGCTTCTTGGAGACGTTGCGGTAGCCTACATCGGCATTCGCACTACGGAGCAGCTGATCGCAATCGCCCGCTCCAATATTAGTAAGCAGGAGGCAAGCCTCAAAATCGCGAGGGCCAAATATGTTGGGGGCGGTACCAGCGAACGTGACGTCTTCCAGGCGACAAATGTTCTTGAGCAGACGCGAGCAGTCGTTCCGCAACTGGTCAATCAATTGCAGCAGGGACAGAACGCGCTCTCCGTGTTGCTGGGTATTCCACCATCGTCACTTGATCCGCTGCTTGCCCGTTTGAGAGCGAGAATACCGGTGCCACCTAGCACGATTGCAGTTGGAATCCCGGCGGATCTGCTCCGGCGCAGGCCGGATGTTCGCGCGGCCGAGCTTGCTGCGTTGGCGCAAAGCGCGCAAATCGGCGTTGCTGAGGCACAACTCTATCCAGCCATCAGCATCACCGGTACATTTGGAGGAGCGGCCAGCACCACAAATGGTCACAGCCTCGGGCAGATATTCAGCTCCAGAGGCATTACCTACGCTGCCGGCCCATCCTTTCAATGGAACATCCTGAACTATGGGCAGATCACCAACAACGTGCGTCTGCAGGATGCCAAGCTGCAACAATTGCTGGTGGATTATCAAAACACGGTTCTCAAAGCCCAGCAGCAGGTGGACGATGGCATTTCCTTGTTCCTGCAGTCCCGCATTCAGACCGGCTACGCACGCAGGAGTGCTGAGGCTGCACGCGGCGCCTTGAGGATCGGGAGCGAACAGTACGAGCAGGGGGGCACGGATTTTACAACCGTGTTAACGGCCGAGCAGAATTTGTTTCAGGCTGAGAGCAGTGTGGCAACGGCATCGGCCAATGCGGCGCTGGGTGCGACCGCGATCTATCGCGCGCTCGGCGGAGGATGGCAAATTCGGGAAGCAGGCCAATTCGTGAATGAAGCGACCCGCGAACAAATGCGCGCACGGACAAACTGGGGCGAACTGCTGCCGGCGCCCGGCCAGCCACAACCGTCCGATCCGGGCCTTCCTTCGCCTGCCGATGTTGGACCAACAGTCCGGCCGCCGGAATGGTGAGGTAGCCCTTCAGCTTGCACATTTCCGCGCGTCAATGACCGCGGCACCGGTCAGGTCGGTTTCGCCGCTCAGAAAGGCATTGGAGCGCCGCATTGTCAGCGCAAGCGTTTCCTCCGGCAGGAGCCTCGAGGCTACGCGCCCTCGGCAAGTTCGACGTCTCGATTGCGCTGGAGTGTTACCGAAGGCGACTCGCCGAAGATGGTCCGGTACGTCACCGAGAAGCGGCCGAGCTCCTTGAACTGATGCTTCAAGGCGACTTCGGACACGCGCGCAGTCCGAGGGTTGGCGCGTTGCAGGATCGCGCGCACCCTGTTCAGTCGTAGCAAAAGCATGTATCGAGCCGGGCTTATGCCCAGGTGCTCGGCACAACACGCGCGGAATGTTCGGTCCGGAACGCCAAGTTCAGCACACAATTCAGGGATACCTATCTTTTCGTCGAAGTGTTTGATCAGAATATCTTCGAAGCGCGCCATGACGGCAGTGTGCTGTTGCCTCGAATTCGAACGGGGGTCCACCGCCTCAGCTGCAGCGATGCATTGGACGATTGCGTAGGACATCTCTTGCTCTAACTTCCTCGCGACTTCGGAGTGTTCGATGAATCCCGGATTTTCCGCGAAGCGACACGCCTGCCGAAAGAGAGTATGAACGACGTATGCCTCTGCGCGTCCAGGGCGCAACACCCGACTTACAGACGATGGCGCGATTATCCGCCCCGTTAACATCTTGCTGCATTTGGCGAGGCGTTCGAAGGAAAGTGCGATCATTCCCCACTTGCATGCGCCGGACGAACGTTGATGGACTCTCTCGGCAATTCCGTGGAGGAGGAACTCACGATTTCGGAGGGCTAGATTGCCGAATATCGGTGACTGCGGTCCGATCGGGAACGAGAGGAATATCCGTCCCGGAGGCAATGTAACAAAAGCAATCCGCGAAAGCTTTTCGCAACAGCGGAAGATCTGCAGGTGATTCAATTTTAGCCTGGTCACACTTGCGCTGAATTCGCCAGCCCCCGTGATTGTAAGTTTGACGCGGGCGTCCCCGAGTTCGGTGACATAGGCTTCGAGATGTTGGAACGTCGATGTGCCGCCTGTCGCCATGTGCCGAGGTCCATCGGACCGGGTAAAGCAGCTCTTTGGCCAAATAGAGCTCTAGGCGTCGGCCCGGTAACAGGATCAGCAAATTCAACACGTGTTAGCTATGCAGTTTCGGCTTTCGGAGCGGATTTTATCCGACCGCACTCCAGGCCGGCAAAGCGAAGATCACTTCTCCAAAGCGCGCGGTCGGGCCGGCAGGACGACTTGCGCGCTCGTAAACGAGCCTCGGCGCGGCTTGCTCCACAACCGGCCGGCGAGAGCATAGTGTCAGCATAGCCATCAGTGCGTCGTTGCGGGAATGCAACACACCTTATTTTCGGAAAATTTGGCCGAATGCGCATAGGCGATGGCGGGGGGCTGCTCAATCATCGAACCATGGTTGCCAACGTGTGGACACTGATTGGAGGGTCGATCAATGAATCGAATTCTGAATTATCTTGCAAGTGCAGCCTTGCTCCTGAGCCCGCTCGCTGCGCATTCGGCTGATCTCGCTGTTAAAGCTCCTACGGCGCCAGTCGCGACAATCTACAATTGGACAGGACTTTATGTGGGTGTGAACGGTGGTTGGGGCTGGGGTCAGCAGGATCCTTTCAACCTGCTGTCGAGCCGCTTCGATCGCGATAGCTTCAATATCCGGGGGGGACTGGTCGGTGGCACCTTTGGCGCGCAAATCCAACAGGGAGCGATCGTGATCGGCTTCGAAACTGACCTGGATTGGGCCGATATCACGGGCAACCGTGTCACGATTCCGGCTGTTGCCGGTCAGCCCATTCCAGGCGTGTTCAATTTCAACACGAAGATTGAAGCTCTTGGGACCGCCAGAGCGCGGGCCGGCCTCGCTCTCAACAATTGGCTTATCTATGCCACAGGTGGTGCGGCCTTCGTCAAGGAAACTGCCAATGGCACTACGATTTCCGGCGTGGCCTGCGGCACGTTAGGCATCATTCCGAGCTGCGCCGAGTCGCATTGGCGGCCGGGTCTGGCGGTTGGTGCTGGCACGGAATGGGCTTTTGCCTCGAACTGGACTGCGAAGGCCGAGTATCTTTACGTTGCGACCGTCGGCACCGGTGCCAGCACCGATCACATCAATGTAGTTCGCGCCGGCATCAACTATAAATTTGGCGGACTCTGATTTCCGCGCGCCGAACTGCCGCGCACTTTGAGGCGCGGCAGTATCTGCGGATTGATGGTAGTCTTTGCTAAGGCTTGACCGCATTCAGATAAATGCGCCGGCCGTGTGCCGTCGGGCGCGTGCGTCTCTTATTTCAACTCCGCTAAACTTGCCGACGACGGCATTCCTTGAACTGGAAGTTTGGAGTAGGCAGAGAGGCAGTTGAGCAAGTCGGATAGCGAACTCGATGCCCGCAGTAACTCTTCTTCGTCGCCGGCTTGATCAGAAAATTCTCCTCGTCCGGGCCACAACAGATTGACAACTCTGGTCTGATGGCTGCTCATGGCCCTTAACGGACATCGGAACGGTGGCGGCAAATGTTAGCTAACGACCCGGAAATCGAATGCCCTTAGCGGCCCGGATAGCTGCTCGATGGCAAACTAAACTTGTTGAACCGCATACCAGATTTAGGCCCGCTCTTAGAGCAGCGTAACGTAGCGGATGGGGCCTCTCCAAATAGCGACCGATATTCCGCCGCGAACCTGCCCAGTTCCCAGAACCCGTTGTCCATTGCTACAGCCGTCACGGTTGTTTCGATCGACGCCGCCAGAAGAGCCCGCCGTGCAAGATGCATTCGCCTCAGGCGCAAATAGCGCGCGGGACTCATCCCAAGCGTTTCCTGGCAGCTCGCTCGAAGTGTGCGCTCGGGCGCGCCAGTCGCTTGGCATATGTCTGCCAGATAGAGAGGCCGACTGCTATTTTCCGACACGAACTCCTCAAGTCGTTTCATAATGCGTGAACGGTTATGTCGGCCAAGCGCAATGTCCAGCGCGGGCTCTGCGAGACATTTAACCATTGTAATGACTAGTTCTTCTTCGAGAGAGCGGGCAATCTCACCTTGCATCAACGCATTCGAATTATCCTCGGCAAATCCAGTGGCCGTGCGGTGAAGGTGAATGAGCCGATCAAAAAGATGCCGCTCCGGACGGAGGATTTGACTGGCTGTTGGCACGACAAGTTCTCGACCGACGACGGACTCGCTCAGCCTGGCGAGATCGTCCGGCGTAAGCGTCATTGCTCCCCATTGACAGGCTGAGACGGTCCGCCTGTGCATCATTGAAAAGTTATTGAGGATGATCTCGCCTGGATGGACGTCAACTCCGCAGTGTTGAATCGCGGGTTGATCAAAAGTTGTCAAAAAACCAATCGTAGCTCGCGAAGGCTTGACGTGCCCAACATACACCCTCGGCAAGCTTTCGCTGACACCTTGAAGCCACAACCGATCGAAGCTTACGTTGATGAATTTGCCGTGGAATTGGCCCTTTGCGGTAGGAAACACCTCGAGGTCCGTGTTGCGGATGCTCGCCTTGTAGGAAAGCGGATCATCGAATTCACGGACCGTGCTGTGCGGCATTAGTCAGCCCTGGGCTTGGCTACCAACATCCTTAAGTATACAATTTAACACGGCTGTTAATTCCCGAAAAGGGACAAACCTGCGCGGTGGCAGGGCGTGGGTGTCGGAAAGCGTCAAGCTTAGCTTCTGATTGTCTGATTTAATGAGAATGTTGCGATGGGTAACCTTCTCCGAGCTTCCTTGATCGTTGCAATTGCATTGGCAAGTAGCGCCGGTGCCTGGGCACAGACTTTTCCTGTAAGGCCGATCAAATTAATCGTGCCCTTTCCGGCAGGTGGGGCGACAGATGTCGTTCTTCGTGCACTTGCGACGGCATCAGAGAAACACCTTGGCCAACCTATCATTGTAGAGAACCGGCCGGGGGCCGGCGGAACATTGGCTCCGAGACAGATGGCAGCAACAGCGGTGCCGGATGGATACGTAATAAGTCAAATTCCACAAATTGTGTTTCGTAGTACTGCCCAAAACGAAGATTTCGACCCCTCAAGAGGCTTCACCTTCATCGTGGGCTTGACCAACTACACGTTTGGGGTCGTTGTGCGAAATGATGCTCCGTGGACAAGTTTCGAAGAGTTGCTCGTCGATGCAAAAAGGCGGAGTGGAAAGTTCACGGTCGGGACGTCGGGTGTTGGCACAACGCCGCACCTTACCATTATGCAAATAGGAAGACTGCGGGGCATTGACTGGACACATGTGCCGTTTAAAGGCAGTTCAGAATCCTTAAATGCCTTGCTTGGCGGACATATCGATGCAGTCGCGGACGGCTCTACATGGAGCGAAATGGTCAATGCCGGGAAACTGCGACTTTTGGTGACATGGGGTGCGGAGCGTTCTGGCAATTTTCCGCAAGTCCCTACGCTAAAAGAGCTCGGCATCAACATCATCGCGAACGCACCTTACGGCATTGCTGGTCCCGCGGGTATGGATTCCGCAATCGTGAAGAAACTCCATGATGCATTCAAGGACGGAATGGCAGACGATACCTATCGACTGGCACTCCGAAGGTTCGACCAACAACCAAATTATCTCGACAGTAGCGACTACGCAGAATACGCGAAGTGGGAAACTGCCGAGCAAGCGCGAATTATCAAGCAGCTTGGTATGAATAGATAGAAGCGCGACAAAACTTGCGATCACCCTCTTCGCCGGCCCGGATGCGCAGGTCGGGCCTTTGAGTTTTCCGACCCAGCCATGGAAAATCTGACGCATTTCCCGCTATTGTTGTTTGTTATTTCCTTCGCGGCGCTGTCAGCCGTTGCGTTCGCAGGATCGTGGCTACGTAGGCGCTATCCGACGGCCGACCACGAGCATAACGAACATCTTGGCGTCATCCTTGCAGCAACCCTGACGTTGCTTGGCCTGATCATCGGTTTCAGCTTTTCAATGGCGACCAATCGTTATGATCAGCGCAAGAATTTCGAAGAGGCGGAAGCCAACGCTATCGGAACTGAAATATTGCGGGCCGATCTTCTTCCCACCGCTGATGCAGCAAACGTTCGCAAGCTCCTTGCTGATTACACGGATCTGCGAATCCAGTTTTACCTCGACAAAGGTGATACTCAGCGCAAGCAGCTGGCTGAACGGACGGCAAAGCTACAAGCCGCCCTTTGGTCGGCTGTCCGAAAATCCTCCGACGGCCGGCCAACGCCCGTGGAAGCGTTGGCAATTGCCGGAATGAACGACGTAATTAATTCGCAAGGCTATGCGCAGGCGGCGTTCTGGAATCGCATCCCAACTGCCGCATGGTTCTTCGTGGCGATCATTGCGCTATTTTCCAATGCGTTGATCGGCTACCGAAGCGGCAAGGTCGGGCCAAGACTGCTGTATGTGCTGCCCTTGATCGTTTCGTTTGCGTTCCTCCTGATTGCCGATATTGATGCTCCTCGCCATGGCTTGATTGAAGTGAGGCCGCAAAATCTAGAGAGTCTGGCGAATTCGCTCAGCGATCGACCAAGCTGACTTACTCCGCACTGAGTTCTGCTAATAGCCCCCGACGGTGTGCTCAAGCCACGGCTGATATCGGCCAATGGCCCATGGTTGACGCATTGTTAGGGGGCAGGGCATATCAGCTCTGCCCCTTAACTTCGGACGACAACTTGTTCAGCTATCGTGATAGCATCGGCCGCCGGGATCGCCGGCGGCCACTTCGAATAAACATCGACCCTCACCGAGAACGGGTCCAGTCACGGGACGCGCCTATGTAAGCACGCGCCCGTCAAAGCCGGCTTGTATTTCTGTTAGTTTCTGCCTTGGGAGCCCGCCGACGAGCCACCGAACTGGGACGAGCCGGTCCCGCTGAGTGACGTAGGTCCGCCTGGACAGCCGTTGGGACCACAGTCTTGGTTGCCGGCCGCAGTTCCTGTAGTGCCGCCCCTCTCGGATCCGCCACTCGTGGGACCATTTCGACTGAACGCTCCCGGTGAATCGCCTCCGAACGTGGAAGGACCAGTGCCGCTCAATGACGTGGGACCGCCTGCAGTGCCGTTGGGATTGCCACTTTGCGCAATGGCCAAAGTGGCGAACGCCGCGAAAGCCGCGGCTAACGCTATCGTTTTGAGTTTCAAATGCGCCTCCTATGCGGAATGGACACTCCTATCGCTTATCCCACACTGCCGCGCGGGCCTATGCAGTTTCGGCCAGTTTTGAGGATAGTTCGCCGCTCTTCCGTGCGCTGACGGAGTCTCGTTCTGCAATGTCCGGCGTCCCCGATACTGCCGCCTTCGTAGGAGGTATTTAGGAGGTCCACGCCAAGAGTTTTTGCAAAAGCTTACCTTGCCGACACGAAAGTCCGATCTTCGCTCAAAACAGACGGGGCAGCCTGCGCCATTGGGCGGACTTGGGTTCGGTAGGGTGGCATTCGCGTTGCCTAATTCAAAAGAGACGAGGTGGGCGAAAAAATACGATGGGAAGGCCGGTTACTGTGCAATCCGATCGGACGATGGGCGGCGGAACGTTTGAGTCAGTGGTTCCCCAAACATGACCTCGAGACCCGCAGCGTTTCCATCCGGGGAAAGTACGGCAATGTAGTTTGTTGGCCTGCGCTGCGATAAAGCCCACTTCCGGTAAGCTGGCCTCACCAGTTCCAAAGGAGATATGTCCATCATGCTGGACCGCATTCTCGATGCAGCGACCGACAACCTCAGGTTCGCGAAGATTCTGGTCCAGATGGGTCTCGATCCGAACAATGTGACCTGGGACGCCATCTTCAATCGCCTACTGGAAATCTTCCTGCACAACATCACGCTTGCCAATACGTTCGCCCTGGTCGGCGCGATCTTCTTTGTCGCCACATTGCTGACGCACACGATGGTGCCGCTGCGGGTCGCGAACATGATCGGTTGCGCATTCTTCGCCATCTTCGGTGCGCTC
>Ga0081540_1001014_pt2 | contig 20164 bp, 7 predicted proteins | sample TabmetS2T1R1_FD_71024 | JGI IMG/M metagenome (GOLD analysis project Ga0081540, IMG submission 71024) | Tabebuia heterophylla rhizosphere microbial communities from the University of Puerto Rico - S2T1R1 | ecosystem: Host-associated > Plants > Roots > Rhizosphere ... | reverse complement strand
CCGTTGCCGGCGTGGTTATCTCCGCTCGCGATCACGTTGGAGCCAATCCCGCCGTGGTCGGATGCGAGGCTTAACCCGGCGATGGTTTGGTGGGACCCTTGGCCCGTTCCGGAGACAGACACATCTCCGCCAGCCGCGGCATTGCCGTTGCCACCATCACCGCCGACGCCGGCCATCTGAAACGCGGATTGATCGAACACCACATGGTTCGTCTGATCGGCCTGGGCACTGGAATTATATCCCGCCACCGCAATGTTGATCGGGGAATACACCGCGACAGGAGCATGCACCATTGCTCCGAGGAAGTAGCCATCGCCACCATTGCCGGCGCTGTTGTCACCGGTGGCGATCGCGCCAGCGCCGACAGACCCAAACGCGCCGACGCTTCCGCCCGATGCGGCATTCAAATTACCGCCATCACCACCAACCCCCGCGATCTGGGTTGCGGACTGATCAAAATAGGCGATGTTCGTCTGATATGCGTCGGCTGTTGCGTGGGAGCCGGCCTGCGCCACATTGATTGGCTCGAAAGCGGCGTAGCTCTTGCCGATCAGACTCCCGGCAAAATAGCCGTTGCCGCCATTGCCGGCGCTATTTTCTCCCGTGTAGGTCGGAAAGTTTGGCCACGAATCCGCAGAAAGCCACCACGAGACTGGCGCGCCGGTCTCGTACGGAAACTTGCTGCCGAGGTAAACGCCGTCCGATGGACCCCGAACTCCCATGGCTGCTGCCCTACCGAAATCGCTTCGCGCCGACTGGACGGACGCTTCCCGAACTCAAGAGAGAATGTCACCTCGGCAACGCAAAAGCCGAGTCGTCAATTCGGATCGCAACGTTCGGATGGTCGACATGATATCGGTTACGCCCGATCGGGTGTGGGTGTCGGCACCTATTTGGTTGGTGCCCTTCATCACCAGGCTGGGCGCTGGATAAAAAGAACGACCGAACCGCCAGCCAGGCCGTCTTCTAGCGCGCCTGTTCCAGCTCTGGAATATCCCTAGAGAGGACGCTGCTCAGTGTTCCGCCGAGCCTCGTCCACATCACTCAGCGCGACTAAGGTCGTGTATGACCGGTCGAAAGCCGCTTGCGGTTAGTTCCACGCAGGTTCACCCGTGCCGATTACTGCCCGGCGAGGTTGCGCCGCTCGTCTTCGGCCAATTGCTGCTTCTGCTCCGCGCTCAATTGCCCCAGACCGATGACCTGAAGACGACTGTTCGGATTGTAGGATCGCTGGTCGGGGTTGCGACGGCCGCGATCCGCATCGCCGTTTTCAGGCGTCTCACCACCGCCACCACCAAAGCCGAGCACCTCGACGATGATGATCGAGGGCTGCGCGGTGGCAGCGTGTTGCGTAGGCGTCACTGCCTGTTGCGCCGCCGCCCCGGCCGTGTTCGAGGCTTCGGTCAATCCGGCGACATTCGGAGCCTGGATTGTTGGCACGCCGGTCGTATTGCCTTGCGCCTGGATATTGGCGGCATTGACGATATGCAGAGCAGCAAGGTTGACATTGCCCGAGGAGCGAATGCCGGCTTCGCCCGCATCGATGGTGCCGAGCGGCGCTATCAAGTCGACATCGCCGCGCGGCAGGCCGGGAATCGGGTTGAGCGTTGCGATGCCGGCACCCGACGAAGGGACGTTCGGCGACAGGGTCACGCCACCATAATTGTCATAGGCTCGCTTCGGCGGCGTATAGACGATCGTGGTCTTTGCACCGCGGCCCGCGTTGATGTCGCCTTCCGCCGACCACGCGAGAATGTCGCCGCCGAAGGTGGTCATGATGCGCGACAGGCCGAGCAAAAGGCTACCCTTGGAGTAGGTGTGAATATCGCCCGAGCCCTGCGTGATCATGCCCGCCGTCGCGGGCGGCACCGCGCCTTCGACGCCGATGATGACCTGTCCGTTTGGCGCCAGCGTTTCGATGTCGCCGCCGAACAGCGTGCGCACGCCGGAGCCGCCGAACATGGTGATGTCGCCGCCGGTTGCGCGGCCAACCGGGAACAGCGTGGCGATAGCCTCGCGGCCGCGCAGGTATGAGCCGAAGCGGCTGCTCGACGGATCGTTGTACTCGCGGCCGCCGGCTGCCAACTCGGCGAAGTAGACCTGGCGCAGGAAGACGCGCTGCTGCTCGGCCGCAAGCGCATTGAAATAGGCCAGCGCTTCGGCCGCATCCCCGGCCTGATAGCCGTAGCGCTCCCTCAGCCAGTCGGCCAATTCCCTTTCGTAGGTCCTGGCGACCTTGCCGGTCTGATCCGCGAGCGGAATGCCGGTCGCGGCGAGATGAGCGGGGTCGAGATAGCGCGCCGCGAGCGCCGCATAGTCCGGCCCCAACGTGCCAGCACCGGCGGTGATTGCAACCGAGGCGCCGGGTCGCGTGTCGCCTACGATAAGCGCGCCGATCGCCGTGATTGAGCCCTTGTCGGCCTGGTAGAGGTTGCGCCCTGCCGTCACCTCCAGAGTGCCGGGGCCGGCCACATCGAGGTTGAGGTAGATGATGTCGCGCCCCGCCGCGATCATCGATACGTCGGTGTCGCGGTTGTTCAGGATGGCACCGGAGACACCGACGATGTCGCGCCCCGCCCGCAGCCAGGTCTGCTTGCCGGCAATTCTGGTGTAGTTCGGCGTGGTGGCTACGTTCAAGATGTTGTCGCCGATGCGGACATTGAGGATGTCGCCGTTGACGGCGTACAAGCGGATGGGCTCGGCGTCATCGGCATGCAGATTCGTCGCCAGATCGCCCGCACCGAGCGTCCAGTACTGCCTTCCGGTGAGCGTCAAATCGCCGTGGCCGTTGATGGATCCCCAGGCCAGCAGCTCCAATTGTCCAAACGGCGAAGGCCCAGTGCTGCTCGAGGTGCTCAGCAGAATGTTGGCTCCCGCTGCAATAGCCGCAAAGGAAGACACGCCGCTATAGGTCGGCGCCAGTTCGCCGCCGGCCGAGAACAGCGTTGCTTGCGTCGTCCCCGTCCAGGGGCCGTCCGCGGCGGTGACGCCTGCCAGCAGATCGGCGCGGCTGTAGGCGGCAAGCTCGCCGTCGCCCAGGCTGAAGCTGACCTTGCCGTTGAGCCGCGCCCCATATGATGCGTACAGATCGGGCGCGCGGGGATCACCGGCTTGCCGTTTGCCGAACTGCAATGCCACGGCGCTGCCGAGCGATGCGGCGCGCAGATCGATGTCGCCGCGCAAATTCGTCAGGCTGCTCGACCCGCCCCCCAAGGCACGATTGAGTCGGCCGGCGATGTCGATCGTCAGATCGCCGCCGCCGCCGATGACCCAGCTGCCGCTGGAGTCCTTATAGCCGCTGCTGCCGATCGCCGCCGTCAAGCCCGTGAGGGTAACCCCTGTGCTCACATCAACGATCTGCCCCGCGTCCGCGCCGGCCTTCAAGACCACATTGCCGCCGCCGAGCGAGCCGATCCCTGCGAATCCGGACAGGACATTCGCTGCAGCCGACACTGCGTAGGTGCCGAAGGTGATGCCCCAGCGGTCTCCCTGGCTCGACAGCCAGCTGTTGGAGGCATTGTCGACATAACCCAGCAGGTTGCCTCGCGCCGACACCAGCACGTCGCCGCCGCCTTGCGTGAAATAGAAGGCTGTGGGGTCTAGCGCCGCTTCGAATCCCGTGAGCAGCGGATTGCTGCCCGCGGGGGCACGCGCCACACCACCCGTCTGCGCGCCCGCGGTGTAAACGCCGAACAGCGAGCCCTGGCGATAGTCCCCGGCAGCGAGCAGGTCCAGGTAGCCGGTGCCGGTGCGCAGCACGCTGATTGCCTGCTGCGCACCCGTGCTTCCGCCGAAGTGATAGTGCGGATCGTTCAAGACCAGGTCGCCTGCTCTGGACGCCGCCACGCTGCGGCTGTCGGCCGCGCCCAGGTCGGCGCCCGCCACATAGCGCATCGACCAGGACTGCGTTCCCGGCGCCAGCATCGGGGCAATCGCGTACATGTGCCCCATCGCACCGTCGCTTCCCGGCGTGCGGAACGCGGCACCTGCGTAGTTGACGTTCTGGACATTCGTCCCCGTCGGCAAGGTCACTCCAGCATTGACGAAAGCCGGCGCGAAAAGAGTGACGGCACTGTTGAAATAGGTGCTGATCCGCGTGTTCGCGGGAATGAGCGAGCCGGCGGCAATGCTTATGGTCGTCGCGGTGCCGACCACCGGTATGGTCGCGCCGGCCTCGAACTGCGTTTGCGCCTTGAGCTGCGTGCCCGCCGGCACCACGGCGCCGGCCACAAAAGCCACGGTGCCGTCAGGATTGAGGATCCGCGCGGTGGTGGTCCAGGCATTGGCAATGGTGAGGATGCCCCCGAGCTTGAACGCAAATGGAATCGCGACACCACGCTTGAGGGTGGTGTTGGCTGCGATGGTGATCGGGAAAGGCAGCATCGCGGCGACCGGAAAGGTGGTGGCCGTGCTGCCGGTGCCGCCCGCCAACACCATCGGCGAGGACACGGTCAGCGGAGCCGTGAGCGTGCCAATCCTGGGAAAGATGACGCCGGACGGAATGACGGAGCCGGCCCTGACTGTGATCGGCCCGCTGATGGGAATCTGCGCCGAGTTGATGACGTCGAGGGGCGCGCCGGCCGGCCAGATCATGGCGCCGATATCAGCCGTAAGAGGCAGCACGTTGCCCGCCGCAATCCTGGTTCCCGCCGCAAACGTGGTGGTGCCGGCAAGTACGGTGCCGGCTCTCAGCACCGTGCCATCGGGCCGGGTGATGTCTCCCTTCAGCACGAAGCCGCCGGGCAGGTTGATCTGACCGGAGAGCGTCACCTCGGTCGGAATGACGGCATTGGGCTTGAGCAAGAACCCACGGAGCGGGATGTCGAAATCGAGCGTCAGACCCGCCGTGTTTGGAAATGTTGTCGTCGTGGTGTTCGCACCCGACGGGTTACCGGGTAACACGATGTCAGTGGGCGTGGTGATCGCGGCAGGAAGACCGATGCCGGCCGGCAGAATCCACCCATTGTCGTCCGGCGTCGACGCCAGCGGCAGGCCGAAACCGTCGGTGATGCTTCCGTTGACGTTGAAGCTCCCGCCGGCGCGCACCCAGATTACGCCAGGGTCACCCGAGCCGCGATTGGCGGGATCCGCACTCGGTCCGTAGCGGTATGTCGAAAAGTCGAGATCGCCCTTCGTCGCAAGGTTGCCCTCGCTCCGGATCTCGACGCCGGGCCGCAGATGAAATGCCTGCCCATAGGCGCGCAGACCCGCCAGCCGTGCCTGCAGACCAGTATTGGCCAGCGCCGCGTTGATGAAGGCGACACTGTCGCCGTGGATCACATCAAGCAGATTCCGGTCGATGACGCTGCCGCCCGCCAGCTCGTAGCGGCGGAAGCCGTTGACCGCGATGCTGGCTGCCCCGCGGATCGAGAGCGCGCCCGCGGCGTCGATGGCAATGTCATTCGCCCCGGCGCCCGCGCCGCCTGTCCCGCCCAGCCGGCGCGCATTGATCTCAAGGCGCCCACGCGCGATGCCATCGGGGGCCGATAGATCGATCGTGGCGCCTGCCCCCAGCCTGACCCAGCCTTGTGTGGACGCCAGCTCGACCTGTCCGCGATTCAAGGCTTCGATCGGCTGGCCGCGGCTGTCCACCTGGAGCACCGCACCACGCGTATCGAGCACGGCCGTGGACGCGAGCGTCAGGTCGTCGCGCGCGGCAAGTCGGATCGTGCCGGCGCTTGCCCCGCGGGCGTCGATCGTGCCTACCACGGTCAGGCTGCCGCCGTCGGCCGACAGAGTCACGCGATGGGCACGAACCTCGTCGCCGACCACCAGATTTCCGGTCTTGACTGCGATGCTGCGCGACTCCAGCAGGCCGCCCGCGTTCAGCATCTGATTCAAGCCAGTAAAATCCGACAGCACGCGGGCGCGGAGATCGAAGGAGCCATCGGCATAGCCTTCCCCGCCCTTGCCCAGCAGCGCGCCGCCGAACGCCACCGCGCCGTTCGTTCCCACAGCCTCGGCCGTGATCGAGCCGGCGGCATTGTGCGGCGCCGACACATCGACCACCGAGCCCGCCGCTTGCGTGATGTTGCCGCTGGCGCTGCGCAAGTCCACCTCGCCGCCCCAGCTGTACCGGGTGGCGTCGAAGAACCCGACAGCACGGCCGGAAAGATCGATCAGGGCCCGGTCGGTCAGCGTGATGTCGCGGTCGGCCGCCAGCGCCAGCCGGCCGCTGGGCAGAGCGATGGCGGTATCGATGCGAATGGAGTCGCTCTTGAAGCGCAATTCGCCGCCCAGCTCTCCGACGCTCTTGGTGTCGACTCGCGCGCCCTGCGGCGCACGAGCCGAGATCGCGCCGCCTGCCATATAGGCCATATAGCCGCCGGCCTGCGTGGTCAGCAGCGGCGTGATGAGGTTGAGATCGCCGTCGGCGTAGCGCTGCGTGCCGGGATCATAGCTGCGATAGACCGACAGCGTGCCGCGGTTGTTCGCCGTAATGCGCTCGGAGGCCATCAGATCGACCGCGTTGAAACCCAGGGTCAGACGATTGAGCGAGGATTCGTTCTGCGGCTGATCGAACGGGCCGAAGCCGAGCACGATCTCGCGCGCGTCGATGCGCAAGGTGCCGCTGCCGGTGCCTGGACGCGCAGCTCCCGGCGTTGGAGTGCCATAGGGATTCGTGATGGCGTCCTTGCCGTTGGAACGGCCGCTCCAGATCAGGGTGTCGGCCGCCAGGGTGGCGACGTCGCTAGCGGCACCCCAGCCATAGATGCCCGGCGTGTTCAGCGCCAGCGTAGCGCCGGTACCTGCACCTGCGCCGCTGCGCATGTCGAGTGACACATCGCCGAAGAAATTGAGCGAGGAGGTAGCCGTCAGGGTGAGCCGCTCGACGCCGGGCAGCGACGGGTCGGCTGACGTCAGCAGGCGGTTCAGCATCGACTGCGTCAGTTTCCAGCCCGCGCCGAGCGCACCGGCGTCTCGCGCCGCGTTCAGAGATGCCTCGGTCCCGACATTGATCTCGGGAAGATTGAGCGTCAGATAGCGTGCGTTGAGCGCCACGTCCGTGCCCAGGTTCAGCGCCAGGCTGGAGGTAAAGGCGATGGTGCCGAGCGTGCGCAGCGCGGCACCGTCCGCGATCGTGACGGTACCGGTCGAACCGACTGCGGGCGCCAGGAAATTCAACTGGCCGTTGGCCACTGTAACGACGGCATTGGCGCTGATAATCGGAATAATATCGTTGGGAAAGTTGGGATTGAGAGTGGCCCAGTTGGCAAAGAGATAGCCGGCCGTCGAATCGAGCACCCGGCTCTCGCCCTGTGTCGTATCGAGGACAGCGCCACTCTCGACGCCGATCCGGTTGGACGCGATGAGAAAGATTTGTCCCGCCCGCAACGTGGCGCCGCTGCGCACGAAGACGTCGGTGGATCTCGTCGTGCCGACCGTCGTGCTGAAGTAGATCCGCGGCCCGGTGATACCGTTGGCGTTGGGATCCTCGTTGAACGAATAATACCCGCCGACCAGCAGCGAGCCGGCATTGAAGCGCGAGAGATCCTCGGCATCGAACGATGCCATACCAGGCGTTGCCGCCGCACCCGAGTGCTTGATCTCGATCGCGGTGTCTTTCTCGGCGAACGAGGAGCCCAGCATGAGGATGCCGGCATAGCCGTCCTCGGCCGGCGCAAAGCGCGCCTCGCCCTTGAACGACAGCACCTCGCCGGTAGCTGTGGCGTAATCCAGCCGCAGAACCTGGCCATCGACCGGCAGACGCGGTCGCAACACGCCGAAGGTCGCAGCATTGGCCAGGGCGAAATCGCGGTAGCTGGTCTCGTTGTACTTCGACAAGGCGCGCACCGCGCCAGCCGGCGTCAGCACAAGTCGATGCGGCAGGGACGAGCGGATGCCGGTATTGGCGAAGCCGATCATGCCTGATGTCACCGTGGAGCCGTTGCCAAGCGCGCTGGCATGAGCCGCGGCCGTGCTGGCGGCGCCGATCTCGACCCGATAGGCGCCGGGCAGCAAGGCGTAGGTCGAGGGCAGCAGCGTGTAAGTGCCCGCGGCCAGGCCGCCTGCCGGCTGGGTCAGCGTGATCTGTTGGCCGGCCAGCGGATCGCCGGCGCCCTTGTCGGGCGACAGCGGCGCATAGCCTCCGGCATAGCCGGGCACGATGGCATAGACCGAATTGGACGCAGCGCTGTAGGTGTTGGCCGGATTGGCGTTGATCAATGGCGTGCGCAGCACGTCCACCGAGCCGCCGCGCCCGCTGATGAAGCCCGCGCCGGTGAGTTCGCCGCCGCCGGACAGATCAAGCAGCGCGCCGGGCTCGGCGACGATGCGCTCACCCCTCAGCGTGACGCCCAGCGGGCCGGCATGGCCGGCCCATAGTGTCGACGTCAGATCGACGACCTCAACATTGGCGCCTGCGTACTTGTAGGTTAGGCCGTCGACGGTTCCGCCGTAGGGCATGATCAGGCCAGCCGCGCTGGTCGAGGTCACGCTGCCATTGCGCAGGATGATGGACGTGCGGGCCGGGGCACTCGGAGATTCATAGAGATAATTGGGTTGGAGTTGGCCCCCGGCACCGATCAGAATGGAGCCGAATGGCGCGCGCAGGATGCCGCCGTGATCAATGGTTGCGGCCTGCAGCCCCAGCACGCCCAAGACCGATTGCGGCATTGCCGGCGTGCTGCCGTTGCCGCGCAGCGTTATGACGCCGTTCGGAACGCGCGTCGCGCTGGGCTGTCTGACCACTCCGGCGGCGATCGTCGCGACCGCGCCGGTCGTGGGATAGATTTGCGCCGCCTCGATGGTGATGTTGCCGCCAGTGCCGAGCACCCCGCTGCCGAAGCGAACATCCCCGCGACTGATCAGTTCGATCACGTCAAAGCCGGGCGCCTCGAAGGGGTTGGTCGTTACCGGGAAGGGAATGCCCACAAATGTGCTGGTCTGGTAGCTGCCGAAGATGCCGGACCAGACCCGGTTGCGCACATCGATCAGATCGGCCTCGACCCGGAAGCTGCCCCGCCTCGTATCCGAGGGACTCCATCTCGTTCCGACGCCGCCGCCGACGCCCGGATAAATCGAGCCTTCCAACAAGGCGATATCGACCGCGCCATCGAGCAGTACATGCGGTGCGGACAGCAAGGCGCGCGTGTCCGCCGTCGCCGCCGACAATACGCCACGGTAGAGCGCGAGATTGCGTCCCGTGGACAGGTTGACGCCGCCTTCGAACCGAAACACGTCGCGGCTCCACAAGGCCAGATCGTCGAATCCGCCCGCGGCCACCTGTTCGGCGCTGAACCGGGCGGTACCGTAGGGAATTGCCGGATCGTCCTGGCCCGCCACCAGGCCGGCCGGCAACGCGCTGGCCGCATACTCCTGGGTTACGGTGAAGACGCGCGGAGCGGTGGCCGCGGGCTGACGGGAGACGATGGCGTTTTCCAGTGCCAGGGTCAGGCTGCCCCCAGCCGCGCCCGAACCGCCGCGGGCAGCGCGGAGCGTACCGTCCAGATACAGGCCGGTCATTGAGCCGATCATGATGGAGCCGCCGTTGCTGGCCACCTCGATCGGCGTCGAGGCTGCAGCGCCGGAAGACAGATCGAGCACGGCGCGCGTGCCGGAAGCGTCCAGCACGGCACCCGGCCGCATCACCACCATCGATCTGGTCGCCAGCAGCGTGCCGCTGGCATCCGGCGTGAGCGAGGCCAGACCGATGCTGATGGTGCCGCCGTCAGGAACGACGCCGTAGCGTTGGCCGCGCATGTCGACCGCGCTGTACGCCTCCGCTGCCACGTCCAACCGCGCGTGCTCGCCGATCCATATCGATTGCCCTCGCACCCCAGGCTGCTCGGTCAAAACGTCGGCCACGCTGCTCCCGATGATGATCTTGCCGCCCGGCGCCCGGATCGTGCCGTCGATGGTCGTCTGCCCATGCGACTGGAGCTCGACCGACTGGCCCGGATCGACATTGATCGCGCCGCCCGCCGACAACACGATGCTGTGCACGGCGTTCAGCGTTGCGCTGGCACCCACGCGCCGGGTCAGCGTCCCCTTGGCCGGATTTTCAAGATAGACCGGCGGCAGCCAGAGCTCGGCCATGCCCTTGAGGGCACCGCCCTCGCCTGCCGCGAAGTGAGCTTCTTGGGAAAACCGATAGACCGGCGTCGCCGCTTCGACCGCGCCGTTGACAAGAACGCCGAGATTGGTCGCGATGCTGTAGCGGGTGAAGCCTGTCGAGAACAGCTCCGCGGACAGCATCAAGGGCGCGCCTCCGCCCGCGGCGAGCAAGCCGTCCACCTTCGTGCCAGCAACGACGATGCTGCGCGCGCCAGCGTTCAATGTCAGCGTGCCGCCGCCCTTGAATCCATAGCCGCGAATGTCGCCGGCGAACGTCAGGGCTCCGGCGGACGAGATGGCGCCATTGGTGGAATAGCCGGCGACGAGGCTGACGTCGCCGCCCCGACCGCCCTGGATCGCGCCGCTCGCCCGCACCACGGCGCCCGACGAGGCATCGATGATCGAGCCGGACTTCACGATCAGGTCGCCCACCGACTCAAGGCGCACCGAACCGCCATCGATGAACCCGGCCTTGAACTCATCCGCCGGATCGAGCAGCGCGTTCGCCCAGCGACCGCTCACGTCGATCATGGCGCCGCTGCCCAGCGTGACCGAGGCGCCACCAGGCGTCGAGAGCACTTTGATGATCGGGCCGCCGGATGTCTGGCCACGGAAGACATTGCCGGCCAGGACATCGCCGCCGTGGAGAGTGATTGCCGCTTTCAGGTCAATCGTCGGCGCTGCAAAGGTCAATTGCCCGCCGTCGGCGAGGGTCACGGGAGCTTCAATGACGATCTTGTCGCTGCTGGCGATGCTCAAGCCGCCGAGGCCCTGCGCGTTGAGATGCGCAGCATCGAGCCACGTGGTGTTGACGCGTCCGACGGGCAGCGGGTCGAGCGCGCTCAGGCCGGCCGTGATACTGGCGAAGTCGCCGATGATCACGTCTGTTGCATAGGCGTCGATCGGACCAATGGCAGCGTACTTGGCAAGCGCCAGCGTGCCGGCCCGGGCTACGGTGTTCTGCGCCACCTTGTAGCCGTCCGTGATTCCGTCCGGCCGCACATTGAACTGGCGCGAGCCCTGGACGACATCGGCAAGAATGTCGCCCTCGAAGATTGCGGTCGGCGTTGAGAGGATCAGTTGTCCCGCGTCGCGGCCGACGGTGTAGCCCTCCTCCCAGCGGCGGCTGACACGTCCACGAGTAAGTGAGCTGGTCCAGACCTCCGTGACACCCCAGCGCTCGCTCTTGCGGATGAAGCCTTGGCCGAGCCCGTAGAAAGTCATATCGGCGCGGGCTTTGTTGATGTTGTAGGTCCGCCCGTCTCCGCCGAGGAAATTCGAGGTCAGGATATAGCCCGCATCGTAGCGGACCGAGCCGCCGGAGATGTCGAACACCGAGCCCTGCCGGGCGATCACCTCCGGCGCCGACAGCGTGATCGTGCCGCCGACCGCGCTCCATTCGCCGATCGTGTGCGCGGTGTTGGCGAGATAGCCGCCGACTTCGAGCAGCCCGCCCGGCGTATAGTAGCGATCGCCCTGATAGCCGCCGGTGCCCGACGGCACCGTTACCAGATCGCGGATATCGACCCACACATTCGCATTCTTCAGATAATCGCTGTCGCGGTTCTGCGGGGCGTCGCGCAGCTCATTGCCCTGGATATTGACCATCACGTTGTTCGCCGACATCGCCAGCGTGACGTCGCGCACACCGGAGACGTCGACAGTCGCACCGCTTTCGGTGGAGATGCGGCGTCCTGCCGACACTGCGACCTGCCCGCCTTGCGCAATGGTCAGCGAACCGGTGTCCGGAGTCGCGCCGCCCTTGAAGACGACATCGCCGCCGGTGACGATCTCGATCCGCGACTGGTCGAGGCGGTCGGCCAACAGTGAGAGATTGTTGAACTGGCCGGCCGCAGCACTTGCCCGCTGTTGATTGGCCGTCGCCGACGCAGTGATCAGCGCATCACGCTGGCTGTTGAGAGCAGTTTCCTTGCTCTCGAGCTCCGGGATGATTGTGGTGACGCTGTTCGCGCCAAGCGTGATGCTGCCGAGCGTGTCCGTTGCCGAATTGAGCAGGTGGATCGTGCCTCGTGTGCTGACCGAGGTCGAGGCTACCAGGATTCCGTTCTGCGCAATGGCACGGCCGGCCATCGTGATGTCGCCCTGCGAGCTGACGATGAGGCCATCGTTGCGGACGAGCCCCGCCAAGCTGTTCGGATCAAACATCGGCGCAATCTCGTTGCCGCGGGTCGTCGACGAGAGATTGGCATCGGTGCCTTGGCCGGGGCGCAGCACGAAGTCGTCACCGGCCGCAAGCTGGGTCTGGCCTTTCGGTGTGATAATCGAGCCGGTGTTGACGACCTGACCACCCATCATCAGGACGAAGCCGCCACCTGATGTCACCGATGCCGGAGCATGCGTTTCGATCTGCGCCCCCGCCTCGACCTTGATGACGCCACCGCCAGTGCCGTTGCCGAGCAGCGCGGCCGCATCGGTGAAACTCGGCGTCCAGGTCGAACCTGTCCGGGTCGAGTAGATGCCGTTGAGGAATTGCTCGTTGGTGATTTTCGCGGTCGAGGCAATCAGGGCACCGACATTCACCTGGCTCGTACCGCCGAAGATGATTCCGCTCTGGTTGATGACGTAGACCGATCCGTCCGCCTTGATGCTGCCAAGGATCCTGCTCGGCGCCGTGTTATCGAGCACGCGGTTCAGCGCAACCCAATCCCTGCTGCCCTTCTGGTCGAATCGCAGGTCGGTCCGCTCACTGACGTTGAAGGTCTGCCACGTCAGTATTGCTTTTTGCTGCGTCTGCTCGACTGTCACCTTGACGCGGTCACCATCGTTGAATTCGGTCGGCAGATTGGCGCCTTGCCAAAGCTCCGACCCCCGCGCCGCACCGGGCGCGACTTGCAAGCCTCCCGCCTTAAGACCATGCGGAATCCCGCTGGACGTCGCCTGCAATCGCGCTCGCGCTGCATCGCGCGACGCCTGTTGGCTCGCCTGTTGCGCCTGAATGGCCATCGTTGCCCGCTTGAGCGAGTTCTGCGCCGCGCCTGCCGCTCGCGCCGCCTCCTGTGAAGCCGACTGCGCCGCCGCGATTGCCGCGGCGGACGGCGCCGGCTGAGGCCCTCCCAGCGGACGGGCCACAGCATCCGGATTCGATAGAAGCAGCGGCAGCACGCTCACGCCGGCGAGCAAGGCGACACGGTCAAGGCGCCGCGCCCGCGGCAGCTTGACCGCATGACCAGAAAAGAGCGTCGTGGCGGAGGCGCGGTTTGTCATATGCATTCTTTCGAGCAAGTCTGGTGCGGCGCGGATGTTGATTTGTGACAGCGAGATGCGAACTGCGCGACGGGCTATCGAGCACCGTGTCTGAACGGGTTCCGGGCAGGATGCCCGATCGGCATCCCTGACGCCTTGCGATTCCGGGTATTCGATTGCGGAAGGTTCGTGAACATCGTGGTCGTTCTGGTCCGAATGCATTTCGCATCCTGGCAAGGAATGCTGGTAAGCCTGAGGAGCGACGGGACTGGGACGATCTGCCCGCAGCGAAGTCATCTCCTATTCCTTGGACGAGATGATCCCATAAAAAGCGGAACTACTTTTTTACGATTCTGTTCGGGAGCGCCGGGAAGGCGCGATTGGCCGCGCACGCCGGCCGCAGGCTGCGACCACGCCAGGGACGCCAGCCTTCAACCGACCAGGACAAGCCCGCCGGGTAAGGTTCTGACCGACACCTTGAAGACCTGGGCGATCTGGTCCATCACGCTGCCGAGCCGCTTGATTTCGAAGCGGGCGGTGACCAGCCGTTGTCCCAATGATGGATCGATCAGGACGATCCGGCCCGGCCGATAGCGGTTGACCTCGTCGATGACGCTGGCGAGCGGTGTATTGCGGAAAACCAGCATGCCATTGCGCCACGCGGTGAGGATCGTCAAATCCGCCCCGGCAATCTCGCCTAGACCGTCGCGACCATAGGCAATTCGCCGACCGGCCTGCAGATTGGCCTCGCGGCCTCCGCATGCCACCGATATCTCGCCGTCAATGCAGGCAATATCGACAATGGCATCGCGCCGGCGGACGTTGAAACTTCCCCGATAGCTGCTCACGCGTCCCCCCGCCGCGAGCACAACGAACGGCCTTGGCACCGCGCGGGCAATTGCGATTGTAGTTTCGCCGGAGATCAATTCGATCCCTGCACCCTGCTCGTCGCTTTGCACGGAGATGCTGGTGCGTGTATTTAACTCGACCGACACTGTTTCGGCCAGAGTCAGTTGTTGCTGTTCGCCCGTCCCTGTACGATGGTCAGCCGCCAGCTCCGAAACCGACGGCCACAAGTCGAGTGGCGGCCGAACCAGCATCACGCCGATTGTCGCGGCCGCGATAGCACTTCCACCGGCTAGAAGCGCGCGACGGCTTGGATAAGAGCTGCTTCGTCTGCGGTTCGGATCGCCTTTTGCGAGCTCAACCACAGGCTTTTCCAAGACGCGCCAGAGGTCACCGGCGCGTGTAATCGCAGCGGCGTGCGCGGAGCTCGTATCGCGCCAGCGCCGCAACGCAGCGAGATCCTCCTGCGTGGCATCGCCCAGGCTGATGCGGGAGAGCCACTCCAATGCCTCGCGGGTCAATCTATCCTGGTCAGGCTCGACAGGCTGAGTCATGGTCCGGTGACCGCGTGATGACAAGTATCCCCTTCTACAAGGACGACACGAGAGGATGAAAGCGGAACCGCCTCGTCAGAGTTTTTTTGCAAGGCGGGCTTCACAGTGTTCGAGGGCGGTTTGCAGCTCCCGTCGCACAAACCGCGGGGAGATGTTGAAACGTTTGGCGATTTCCTCCTGGGTCAGCTTCTCATATCGCGCCGCGATCAGAATTTCCTGTTGCCGAGGTGTCAGCTCGTCAAGGACCTGCTTGAGCGCCTCGATCGTCGAGCGGCCCTCGACGATTCGATCTGGACCAGGTTTTTCATCGATGAGGCTATAAAGCGCGTCGATATCGACGCGTTCGGCGCGCCGACGTTCTGTGCGCCAGCGGTCGCGCGCCAGATTGACTGCGCTCGTGAGGATGTAGGTGTTCGGGTTCTGAAGCGCCCCGACGTTGTCCGAGCGATCCATGCGCAGATAGAGTTCGTGTAGTGTCTCCTGCGCGGCATCGGAAGAGCCGAGCCGCCGGGTCAGACGCTGCCGGAAATGGTCGTAACGCTCGACGAGCAGTTGCCGCAGCGTCTCCCAACTGGTCTCGTCCTCCTTGCCGCTCATGGTGCAGCGACAACGTGGCGATTGGGCAATGGAACCAAGCCGCGGCGAGCCATCACCGTCATGGCCGCGCGCTCCCACACTCGTCCCGCCCGTCTGCCGGACCGGCCGACAAAACCATGGTGACCGGCTGCGGCATATCGGACGGGGGCGATTGTCCAAAGACGAGGCGACGCAGGGTTTCGGTGATCGCTGCATCGCGCCGGTTGACACCGGTCGAATTGAGCAGACGCGCATTCTCGATCCGGCCTGAATGGCCGATCCACAACTGCATCGCGAGGCGAAACGCGCCAGGCCGCGTTTCGGGGTTTTGACAGAGGGCTGCCAGCACTCCGGCCTGAACGCCACCAAGGAAGCGATCGTAATTTGCCATGATCCGACTTGGTCCCGTCGCCGTCCGGACGGGCATCAAGGTGAACGCTCGTTCTGCCGTGTAGGTGAATTCGAGTCCCGTGCCCGACAGCAGTTGTCGCAAGGCAGCGCTGCGCGCGAACACGCCCTTGACTTCGCTGGAGCGTCGCCCGTCCGTCAGGGCTGTCTCGTAGAGCACCTCCAGGCGACTCTGCTCTGCAAAAGCTTCGAGCGCCGATTCCAGAGATTGAGCCGGGATGTCGAATGAAAGCTCGTTGTCGGCCGGTTCCTGCGCCTGACTTGCCCGCGCGGACACAACCAGCGCAAAGGCCGCGATCACAAGTGCGGCGATCCATATCGGCAGGCCCTCGAAACGCGCAGAGCCCTTGTGCGATCCCCGCTCACAAACATCCATGCTCGGCGCAAACACGCATCTGTGCCTCCCCTCCATTCAGATCAGGGTGGCAACGTCGGTCCGCGGGACCCGACGACATGCCTACTGACGGTCGAAAAAAATGCGCGCCGAGCGTGACCCCATCGCGGCGATAGGCCCGACGCTATTCATGCAATATTACGGTTTGACGACAGACCGTGCTGCCGAACCGACCGCCCCAGACAACAGATTGTCCATTTTGCTCGCCCTAATATCCTATTCTACGACGCGCACGTAATCGACCTGTACCATCGGATTTGCGCGCTGTATCGAATGGGGTGAAGATACAGAAACAAAGGAAAAGTCGCACAGCAATCTGGCCGTGCGACGTCGACCACAAAAACGTCGCACCGAGGACCGGCTCGCGAAGCTATTGGAACAGAAGGCCTTTTCCTTGGTGGGCGCACCAAGGCTCGAACCTGGGACCCGCTGATTAAGAGGCGTATGATTTCGCAGGAAAATCAAGGGCCATTCCGACAAAGGTGTCGTTGAACCTACATTGAACCTGCAGTTTAATTTCCTCTTGTCGGAATGCCGCGACAGCGAGTTCGGCGCAGTTCAGACAAGTCGAAGGGGTCGGGGTTCGAGTCGGTGGTCCACTACCGATATGTATTCCACCTCCCTCATTTCACGCTGCTAGGCCGATATCCTAGAACGAGCCATTGCAGAGCTGGGGGGGACCGTGGCGGAGTCAGTCAACTTTCGTGAGCTTGATTCCAAAAAGGCCCCGTGCGATTGACGAGTTTGGAAGGTTGCAGAGGGGCACTCCAGGCGACCATTCTTTCCGTCCCAACGAGTAGCCCCTCATTAAGAACGACGTACACCTCGCATTACAAGCGGCCGCACCTTACGTAACTTGGACGATGGCGTGGTCGGCGCTTTCACAATTCAACCGGCATCCAGACTCCTCCGGCCGCGCTCGAGCGAAGGACGGCATCCACCATCGCAACACCGGCAAAGCCATCTTCAATCGTTGGAAAGATCAGCCCCGGATCGGCAAGGGAACCGGCACGACCGGCCACAATAGCTGTGGCCACTTCGGTATAGATCGTCGCGAACGCTTCCAGGTATCCCTCAGGATGTCCGGGTGGAATACGATTGACGCGCTGACCGGCGACGTTCATGGACGTTGCGCCGCGGCGTATCAAGCGTGGCGCTTCACCGAGCGGCGACCAGACGAGAAGGTTCGGTTCTTCCGTAAGCATCCGGTGACGACCGCGTGGCGGTCGATTCAGGCCGCCTGATCGACTTTCTTATTTCGGTCGCGCCAGTTCCAGGGAAGCAGTTCATCGAGCCGATGGACTGGATGCGCAGCGATCCGCGCCAGGACATCGGCGAGCCAGGCTTGTGGATCTACGTCGTTCATTTTGGCCGTGACGATCAGGCTGTACATCACCGCGGCACGGTCGCCACCGCGATCCGAGGCGACGCCATAGTGCCCGGAGTCTGGGGCTCGAGATCGAAGTCTTCTACCCATTTCACCCTCTTTGCGGGCGGACCGCGACGATTGTCGGCGACCAAATCCATTTGGATCGGCGGCACTTTAATCTCCGATCGGAAGATGGCTCCTCGTTTCTCGTCCCGGCCTGGATGACGCAGGCAGAAGCAGGATCTGTCAAGATCGTTGATATTCCATGTCTTTCGTTGACGTCGATTCTTGAGCTTCGAGCACTGATCGACTCGGTTCTAGCCTCCCAGGCAGGGGAGATGCCCCCTGATCATGGAGGCTTGGAACGCGATGCGTCGGACCTTTCCACAACCAGATCTATTCGAGGCGCGACCGCCTCGCATGACACTCACTCCGGCAGAACGGACGAAGTTGGTGGATCATCTGCGGTTGCTGCTGATGGAGGCGATGACGCCGTTGCCGCTGGCCGCACACACCACGGATCGGTCGGAGGCGAGCGATGACTAAAATCACGCCTGACCATCTCGCACGCAGCGCCTTTGTTTACGTTCGTCAATCGACAGCGATGCAGGTCACTCATAATTTAGAGAGCCAACGCCGGCAGTATGGCCTGGCGGACCGTGCCCGCCACTTGGGTTGGAAGAATGTTGAGGTAATTGACGATGATCTCGGCCGATCTGGCGGCGGCGTCCGTCGTCCGGGATTTGAGAGACTGCTCGCTGCGATTTGCGAAGGTCGCGTCGGCGCGGTGCTGTCGGTGGAAGCCTCTCGCTTAGCCCGCAATGGGCGCGACTGGCACACGCTGCTGGAGTTCTGCGGACTCGTTGGCACGATTATTGTCGATGAGGACGGAGCTTATGATCCGGCCTCGCCTAACGATCGGCTGCTTCTTGGTATGAAGGGTACGATGAGCGAGATGGAGCTTTCGGTTTTTCGACAGCGTTCCCTGGAAGCCATGAAGCAGAAGGCGCGGCGGGGTGAGCTCTTCCTGACCGTGGCCGTGGGCTATGTTAAGTCAGGGCTCGACAAAATCGAGAAGGATCCCGATCGGAGAGTTCAGGAAGCGATCGGCCTTGTATTCCGGAAGTTCAACGAGTTGCAGACGATCCGGCAGGTCTTGGTGTGGCTCCGGCAGGAGAAGATTCCACTTCCCGTACTGACGGTTGGCGACGCACCAGATCGCGTCATTTGGCGAGCGCCGGTATATCCAACCGTCCATCACATCTTGACCAACCCGGTCTACGCGGGTGCATATGCCTTCGGACGCCGAACCATGCGCGTCGTCATTGAGAACGGACGTAAGCGCATAATTCGCAGCATGCAGCGTGACTGGCGTAACTGGGATGTTTTGATCCAGGATCACCATGAGGGGTATATTCCGTGGGCCGATTTTGAGAGGAATCAGAACCTGATCGCCGATAACGCCAACGGCAAGCGGTTCATGAGTCGAGGCGCCATTCGTCGCGGCGAGGCGCTACTTGCCGGTCTTCTCCGCTGCGCACGCTGTGGGCGGAAGCTTCACGTTCGATACAGCGACGGGGCGCCCCGCTACCAATGTGTTGGCGCATTTAACCAAGTCGCCGCGGCAAAGTGCATAATTTTCAGTGGGAATCGCCCCGACCGAATGGTGTCTAAGGAGGTGATCGACCGCCTCCAGCCCCTGGGCATAGAAGCCGCCCTCGCGGGCATCAAGGCGCGTAGCCAGAAGCGCTCCGAGAAGCGGGAGCAGCTTGATTTCGCACTCCGGCAAGCCCGTTTCGAGGCGGCTCGGGCGCACCGACAGTATGATGCGATCGACCCTGACAACCGGCTTGTAGCCGAAGAGTTAGAGAGACGCTGGAACGAGCGACTCGTCGCAGTGCGAAGTCTCGAGACCGAGATTAACCAGCTCGACGCGGGGACTGAGCTGCTTCTCACCAGTGTGGATCGGGAACGGCTCATGGCACTCGGACGCGACGTGGCCGCAGCCTGGGATAGTCCCGGAGCCACGCACGAGACGCGCAAAAAGATAATCCGGACCGTTATTGTAGAGATCGTCGTCGACGTCGTCGGCGACACACTGGAGATGGTCGTTCATTGGCGGGGTGGTGATCATACCCGCCTGACAGTGAAGAAGAACCGCACCGGCCGAACGGACTGGTGCACGGAGGAGGACGTAGTTGAGCTTGTGCGAGCGCTTGCGCGTCACATGCCGGACCAGACGATAGCGGCCGTTCTCAATCGTCTTGGTAAGTCCACCAGCCACGGGCACAGCTGGACCCGCGGCAGCATCTGCTCCTTACGTCATCAATACGACATCGCCATTCATCGGCAAGGTGAACGCGCTGAACGCCAAGAGGCGACAATCAATGAAGCGGCGACGGTTTTATCCGTCAGCACGACCACGATACGGCGTCTTATCGCTAACGGAACACTGCCGGCGACGCAGCCCTGCAGAGGAGCGCCGTGGATAATCAAGCATGGCGATCTCATGGCCGATTCCGTCCGAGCTGAAGCTAATGCGCGCCGATCACGACGCCCGCAGCCTGACGACAGTCAACAAAATCTGCTGGATTTATAAGGAGATGATGAGATGAGCAGCATGAAGCGCCTTCGTCGGAGCCACAGAACAGCCACGACTTCCGGCCCAGAGCGATGCCGCGCACGGCTCGTTCGGCGGCGTTATTCGACAGGCAGATGCGGCCGTCGTCGAGGAAGCGGGTGAACGCGCTCCAGCGC